>Ga0137409_10002305_pt1 | contig 20558 bp, 12 predicted proteins | sample CZODoug1_16funga_FD_122059 | JGI IMG/M metagenome (GOLD analysis project Ga0137409, IMG submission 122059) | Vadose zone soil fungal communities from Angelo Coast Range Reserve, California, USA - CZODoug1_16fungal (Hybrid Assembly) | ecosystem: Environmental > Terrestrial > Soil > Vadose zone... | reverse complement strand
CTTCCGGACTTGTCGCTGCCGAGCTTACCCACGCTGCCCCCACTTCCGAAGGTTCCGTCGCTGCCGACCCTCTCGCTGCCGGTCCTCCCGCCGTTGCCAAGTCCGCCCGCGCTTCCGGACCTGTCGTTGCCGAGCTTACCCACGCTGCCCCCGCTTCCGAAGGTTCCGTCATTGCCGACCCTCTCGCTGCCGGTTCTCCCGCCGTTGCCAAGTCCGCCTGCGCTTCCGGACTTGTCGCTGCCGGATCTACCGCAAATTCCAAGCTGTCCGCTGGACTAAGGGAGGCTACATGGCGCTGGACAAAGACAAACTCGGGCAGGACTTACAAAAGGCTTTTGATGACGCCAAGAACAATGCGTGGAGCACGCAGCAAGTAGCGCAAGCCCTGGCGGCGGCGATTGATGCCTACGCAACAGCTGCGGACGTAACCAACGTGCGTACGGACGTCAATGGGAACCAAATTCAGAACGGGAAACTGCAATAAGTATGGACACCAAACTGAATGGATTCGGCTTTCCGTTCCGGATTGACTCGGCAACCGGTGGCGTTGGATGGGCTTCGGAAGCTGACAAGATACGGCAAAACATCTTGTTGATTCTCGGGACGCGTCTGGGTGAGCGCGCGATGCTACGTAATTTCGGCACGCGGCTGCCTTCTCTCGTGCATGAGCCGAACGATGATGTGCTGGCGGAGTTGGTGGAGAGCCAAGCGCGAGAAACTCTTCTGCAATGGGAGCCCCGAATCCTGGTGCAATCCGCCAAAGTGGTGCGTACGGAGGGTGTGCTTCGTGTTTCGCTCACTTATATCTACGTTAACCAAGGCACCACAGACCAGATGACTTTTTCTCTTGGATGAGGGGGAGTGTATGGGCTCAGTTCCGGCGGTGGATTACACAAACAAGGACTTTGCATCATTGCGTCAGGCACTGCTTGACCTCGCACGCTATCGACTGCCGGAGTGGACGGACCGTTCTTCGGCCGACCTCGGAGTATTACTGGTGGAATTATTCGCGTATCTTGGCGATATCGTTCTTTATTATCAGGATCGGATCGCCAGCGAATCATTTCTGCACACCGCCAGTGAGCGGCGCAGCGTTTTGCACTTGTTGCGGCTCATTGGCTATGAACTAAAGCCAGCTGTCTCCTCCACTGCTGATCTCGCGCTCACCTTCAGCGCACCAGTCCAGGGAGGGCCAACGACCACAGCGGTTCCGAATGGAGCCCAGTTCGCCACCAAGGGAACTAACGGGACCGTACAGTTCTTTGAATACCTGGGTCCTGATTTGAGTATTGACTTGAAAGGATCCCTGGTTATCCCCAGCAGCGACGGAAAAATGGTGACCTACAATCCTCTTCCGGTGCGCAGCAGCAAGACTCTCGGCTTTGAAACCCTCGGCTCTTCCACTGGTGAACCAAACCAGAGCTTTGCCTCAAGTAACGGCCCACTCATTCCCGAATCCTTGGACGTGCGAGTGGATGAAGGCGCAGGCCCTATCCCTTGGACCAGGCGAGAAAACCTTCTGTACTACATTGATGCCAATGGCAGAGTAACGCTTTCAGGTTCCGATTCTAGGGATTACTACGTCCAATTTGACGAGAACCAGACTGCCCACGTCACTTTTGGGGACGGCGTATATGGCATGCGGCCGCCTGTGGGAAACAACAACATCCGCGCCAGGTATCGCATTGGGGGTGGAACTGCAGGAAATGTTCCCGCGGGAGCGATCACTGAAATCAAGACACAGATTCCGCTGCTCAAATCGGTGACGAATCCCAATCAGGCAGTCGGCGGAGATGATCCCGAGACCATTGATCACGCGGTGCAGTTCGGGCCCTTAGCTTTTCGCTCGGGCCAGCGGGCAGTCACTCTCAGCGATTTCATTTCGCTTTCTCACCAGGTCGGCGGAGTGGCGAAAGTACAAGCGCGCAGCCCGGGCTGGAACAAGATTGAGTTGTATGTCGCGCCGGAAGGACCGGCACTGAGCCCTGCCCCGGACGACCTGAAACGGCGACTCATTGCCTTTTTTGAAGACAAGCGGATGATCGGAACGAGCATTACAATCAAGGATCCCAGGCCTGTCTTCATTGATATCAGTGTAGATCTGGTCTCTGAACATAATTACGACCCAGAATCAGTGCGCCAGAAAGCCATCGCTAGTCTCAACAATTTGCTCGCATACGAGAACGTCGAGTTTAACGTTCCGGTTTATCTGAGCAAAGTGTATGAGGCCGTAGAAAACATCCAAGGTGTACGCGCGGCCACAGTGAATCGGTTCCGGCGACAAGATCAATCCGGCACCTTGCTTGACCAACTGGGAGCAATTCCAGACAACTTCAGGTTTCTTCCGGCCGCGGTACGGCGAGCTCTGCAGGCAGAAATCGCTCCAGAGGGCCGCATTGACATCGGAGAGTTTGAACTCCCGCAAATGGGGAAACTCGTCGTGACGATCCAGGAGGTTAGCCGGTGAAGATTGTTGACTTTGCCGCAAAAGCAGACTTGGTAGGACGCCGCATACGTGTTTCGTGGTCGTTTGTTCCTGAGGGACAGGAGACGATGGCATCGATTCCGAGAGTATGGCTCCGGCGAAAAACACGGGATTTCGAGTTTCCAGCTCCGCCACAAAGTTCCCCGGCTCCCTTCGTAATCTATGACAGCGGAAGCTTCCCGCCACAAGGAGCCACAGTAATGGACCTGCCCGGCTGGGAGGAAAATGTTTCAGGAAAGCGAGCCGTCACAGCCGTAGAAAGCGCATCGCAAATCGCTATAGATCATCTAGTGGAAGTGGGACGGCGTACTACTATAACCACGTTCAGCGAAGGGGGAGTGGCAGTCAGGCGCCAGATTGAATTCCTTGATCCAGGCGACCTTGGCGTGGGGCTCCTTCCAGGAACAACCTATTACTACGAATTGGGTCCTCCCTCACCTTCCCCGGTGTTCCGAGCAACTGCCACAGCCACCGACATCTACTTGCTGGGCAAAACACTCTACCAAATGTTGCCGGAAATCTATCGCCGCCATGACGTTGTTTCAGGTCCTGTTGTTCCTGGTTTTGACAGCGGATCCGCGCAGGCTCGTGCCGTACCCGAGGGGCCCACCACTCAAGGTCAGCTGCGGCGCTTGATCGACTTATTCGGCGTCGGCTTTGATTCGATGCGCAGCACGGCGGAGAACTTGCGGAATCTTCCCGACATCGATCATGTAGATTATCAATTCCTGCCGCTGCTGTCTAAATGGATCGGCTGGGATCTCAGTTTTGACCGTTCCATTCCGCTGCAACGCCACGAGGTCAAGTACGCCGCCGCGCTGTACCGGATAACCGGCACCATCCCGGGCTGTATGGTCTGGGCAAGGCGTTTGACCGGATGGCAAGTCCGTGTCAAAGAGTTCTATCGCAACGCGTTCTTCACCAACGATATCGGAGACAAGGACGATCCGCTGTCCAAAGGCTCACGCACCGTGGATACCTCCAACGCGGCTCTGCTCGCGGCCATCGGCACGTTTGACGACGCCGTGCAATACACCTATGACACGGGCACAACCGAAAAAGATCGCTACGCCTATAACGTCGTGGGCATCTTCGTGCGCCCAGAAAAAAGTGAAACCGTAGAGGTGGCCAAGCGCAAACTGGCGAAGCTCCGCGCTGGTTTTGAAATGTTCCTGCCGGTAAATGTCCGTGGTGTGGTGATTGTGGAGATGGATCCGCATGCAGATGTTCAAACCGGAGTTGCGAATCTGCTCAACAAGGTTGGAGAAGCAGTAAGTTGAAAAATTAGAGGATGACCCATGGCAACTGGAAATTTTTCAAATGCGGGGCGAAACACCTTTGACCCTTCGAAACAATATATCGGCATACGCCTGCAGCAGGGTGTTCCACTGCTCGATCGCGATTGGAACGAGCTGGAAGACATCAGGCGCTATTTCGAGCGGATGCTGCGGCAGAACTATCTGGGCCAGGGCGTTCCGGATGATTCCGGCTTTCAGATAACGGCTCCTTCGTTTCCCGCGCCCGACGACTTCCTTATCGGCTCCGGCCGCTGCTTGGTTAACGGCTATGACCTCAGCAATACCAATCCGCTACTGTATTCGCAGCAGCAAGGGATTCTCCCGCTGCCTCCCGCCGACAAAGACGACATCCTCCATGTCTATCTCAAACCGGACTTGATTCGTATAGACAGCAGCCAGGATCCCGATCTCAAGAATGCCCAGGACATTAACCTCGAGACTTGCGTTCGCGACAAGTTAGTCTGGAGCGTCCAGGTTGCACGCCATCCTGATCTTCCTCCGCCCAATGCCTACCCTTTGGCCGATATTCGCAGACCCAATGGGCAAAGGACGATCACACAGGAAATGATCCAGGATCTGCGCCGCACGCGTTTGAACCTCGCCAACGTTGAGGATCGCGTCCAGACCGTGGAACTATCGGTTGCCGACCTCAACACACGTGTCCACAACGTGCAGTTGGACTTGGACGCCGTCAAACAACAGCTCGCCCGATTGTTCTGGGACGTCAATTTGCAAGCCTCCATTCTCGATGCTCATTTTGGTCATTCCGTGACCATCACCGCCAGCATCGTAGATGGGCTCAAGCGGCCCGTCAGCGGCGCTCATCTTTCTTTCTCCACGGATTGGGGAGCGCTCGATCCTTCGGTCGCCGTGACCGGCGCCGACGGAAAGGCCAGCGTGCAATTGATCGGAGTTCATTCGGAATCCGTTCCTCCCAGGGGTGATGTAAGCATCCTGCAGAAAGTCGTCAGCAAGGTGAGCGCAGCGGCCCTGCCGGAAGGCGCAATTCAGCACACCATGCTCCGCTTTGATGTCCCGGAACTCTCGATGATCTCCCGCTATAGCTCAGCTGCCACGCTTGTGGACTTGGCCCCTCATTTGCCGCCGGCCCCGATTGTGGCTTTGCCCCTTGCCAAGACAGCCACGGTAACCGTTCATTCTAAGGAAGGCGAAACTGCCGTCGTTCGTGGCACTGGAAGCATTCAAGTGCGGTTCGGAATGTGGGTGCGAGATTGGGCCATGACCAAGATCGTGGACATCATCTCCAAGGTCCAGGTTGGCGCCCGAATCGGCGACGCCATGCGCCAAGGCTTGGTGAATCCCACGACCTACGATCACACAGTGGTGATTTCAAAGCTGCCGCCCCTTATGCAGGCCATCCACGACGATACTCATCGCAATTTCAAAGCCTCCGTCTTTAAGGATGCGGATACGCCCGACGAACAACTTGCGCAAGTAGGTACTTTGGGCCAGATCATCGCGCAAGAAGCCACGGCGGCCATCGGCTCGCAGACAAATGACGCCATCGGCAATCAGCTCGCGCAGCTCAAGCAGGAGCAGCCAAACGTGCTGGATGCCACCAAGTCGAAGACCGCAAGCACCATGATTACCCAGGCGGCGTCGCAAATCTCTGCAGGTTTTGCCCAGTCACATAAGCAACGCTTCAACAGCTCCAGGTTCAGCCGCTGAGGCACTCATGCTTTCGCTTCGAGGAATCTTCAGCGGGACACTCTGCACCAGCACCGGCGTTGTTCCCCTGGGGGATCGTCCCAACCTCATCGTGTTTAGGGCCATGGATCTGATTGCGGGCCTTCTAAAGCAGCAGCCCAACCTGGCTGGTCTCCTTTACTGGGCCGTTGGATCGGGCGACCTCGCCTGGGACACGACGCCGCCACAACCCAATCTCCGGACGACGGCTCTTCAGAAGGAAATCTATCGCAAGAGAATTGATGCGGGTCAGATGGCTTATGACCCCACAACAAAAACTCTAACCATAAACATCACTTTTACCCCAGACGAGGCTGTAGGCACACTGCGCGAATTTGGCGTGTTCGGCGGTGACGCTGCCGCCTGGCCCGGCAGTGGCTATTTGTTCAGTTATCGGGCCCATCCAAAAATCGAAAAGGCCTCCGGGTCGATCCTCCAGCGCCAACTGCGGCTCACCATTGACTCGGACTTGCAATTGGACAGCATGGTCAATCTCATTGCTGGACTACTCAGCAATCAGCCGGACCTCAGCGGCATTCAATACTGGGCGAATGGTTCTGGTGATAAGGCTTGGGACACAACTCCTCCCAAACCAAACAAGACGGATACCAAACTGACTGCTGAAGTTTACCGTAAGCTAGTCAACCCTTCAGACGACATCACCTACCAGCCTCTCACACAGACCTTAATCGTGCGCTCCTCCTATGCGCTGAATGAGTCGCCGTTTGTCTTGCGTGAATTCGGGCTCTTCGGCGGCAATGCCTCGGCCTCACGCGATTCCGGCTTCATGATCAATCATCAGATTCACGCGGCCTTAGACAATACGACAGTGGAATTCCTTACGCGCCAGTTCCTTCTTCGGCTCGGTTCGAGCACCATCGTCGCTGTCCCGAACATTGTCGGGAGCACTCCGGCGGATGCCGCGACGGCCCTGGCGACGGCAAAGTTGGGCCCGGGCATCGTTACACAGGAAGAAAATGATACTTCTGCAGGCAAAGTGCTGCGTCAGGACCCGCCCGCCGGGACGCAAGTATCGCAGGATATGCCGGTCAACATGGTGGTGGCCATAAAAACTCGCAGAATCGTTCCTCAACTTACGGGCCTCAAGATTGCCGAAGCCGTTTCCGTGCTCTCCGCACTAAACCTAATCATCAGCAGTGATCCGATGAACAAAAAAGAAAGCAACGCCGAGCCCGACACGATCCTCGATCAAGATCCGCTGGCAGGCACTTCGGTCGACCAGGGCACCGCCATCAAGGTCACCCTGGCCCTACCGGTTACAACTCTGGTGCCTGACATCACCGGATTGTTACTGAGTGCAGCTCCCATTGTTTTGCAGTCGGCTAACCTCACCCTGGCGCCTCCTCCCTATCCCACCGCAGATGCCCTCACGGATCTTGACACTATTGCGTCTCAATCGCCGGCCGCGGGCGTTCGTGTGATCCTTGGTAAAGCTATCGTCCCAACTCTGAAAGCGCTTCCATTGGTAACCGTCCCGAATCTCCTCGGATTCATGCCTCAGGATGCTGCTGGAAAGCTGCGAGACGCTGCGGCTGCCATCTTGAAGAATATGGGCCAGCCAGTTGAACCTCCTGGCTTGAGCCTTGGCGCGCAGAGTAGCGCGGAAAACCCGGCACCGCCCAACTCCATTCTTCACCAGGATCCACTACCGGGTCTCGGCGCCCCCCTGTATTCTGCGGTTTCTGTCACAGTTGCTGCTCCTCTTTCTGCGAAAGTTCCTAACTTGGCAGGCCAACCAAAATCTGCCGTGGCTGGACTGCTTCAGGCCCAGGGACTGGTCCAGGGCAATGTCGCTTCGCAGCAATCGGTCGCTTCAGTGGATTCTGTGATTGATCAGGATCCCGCTGCCAACACTCTGGCCTCCAGAGGAAGTACGGTTGATATTAAGGTAGCCACGCCGATCACGACGGCCGTCCCGAATCTGATCGGTAAGAACTTGGATTATGCCAAGGAAGCCCTTTCCAGCGCCAACCTAAAACTTGGAACCGGTACTACAAAGCCCAGCACACAACCCGTGGGAACAATTCTTGACCAGACTCCTGGGCCTGACAGCCTCGTACCTGTTGGAACGCAGGTGGCTTACTCGATCTCAGGAACAACTGTGCCAGTCCCGAACCTCGCAGGGCTGACGCAGGACAAGGCTCTCCGAGGGCTCACGGCGGTCAATCTCGCTTTGGGCGCAGTCAGTTCGGTGGAAAGCACGCAGGCCGTTGGCACCGTAGTCAGCCAGTCGCCGGGGGCAGGCGAACAGGTTTTGGCCGCCAGCAAGGTCAATCTCAACCTCGCCGTGGCAAAGACGGTCAGCATTCCTTCAGTGATAGGGATGGCCGTCGATCAGGCGACTATGGTGCTCAGCGGAGTTCAGTTGAAACTTGCCTCAACTGCCCAAACTGAGAGCGACCAAACACCCAACACGGTCCTTACGCAAGACCCGATTGCGGGGCAGGTTGTGGTCGTCGGTACCAACGTCAACGTGACCACCGCTATGCCACGCACTGTCCAGGTGCCTAATCTTGTGAACCTGACACACGCCGCCGCACAAACCGCGCTTGCCGCTCTGAAACTGCAGCTTGTGGTGTCAGGAAGCGCGATTAGTAACTTGGCCGCCGGTCTGATCGCCTGGCAGTCTCCCGCCACAGGGACGAAGGTATCGCAGGGATCAAGCGTGAGCGTTGTGCTCTCTCTCGGCCCCAAAGTTAATGTACCCAGGCTGGTGGGGACCAGCATTGAAGATGCGCAGTCCATCACCCAATCTCTTGGCTTGGCCCTGGCTGCGACAGTCAAAGTAGGAGGTGCGGATGGAATTGTGCTCCTGCAGTCTCCAGCTGCCGGGACACCGGTTGATCCGCACTCGACGGTGCATGTTGTCGTGGGACGCGAGGTTATAAGAAACCCCACTCCGGCCAAACTGCCAGTGAATATGCGGATACTCCCCGGTTAGCGTGGTCCAGGATTGCCATGGATCAGCTTTCATGAACGTCGCTGGTAGGTCTGATTCTAAAGCGCGCACAAAGCGCGCGATGAGCCAAAGAAATTCTCAAGCGCTTCGCGTGCTCTTCAGGCTCTGATTCAACCACACCATTATGCGCCGGATGCGGCTTTGGCGTAGCACAGACCCGCGCTCCGATACTTGAAATCCTCAGGCACTCGAGGAAGAACTAGCTGTGCTCATCTCAAATAATCGATCAGGCCTGCAAGAACTGCCCTCCTCTGGCTTTATCTCCCAGCGATGCTCCTTCAAGCGCCCTTCAGAGCGGCACCTATTTGTAATTTTCAAATCATGTATGGTGAAACGATTTGTTCCGTGTCTTCACAATCCCCATAGCACCATCCGACTGCACTTCTAGGCGAAAGCTGTAGGCATGGTGATGTGGGCTTGACACCAAAGAGTAGCTCGCATATACATTGCCATACATCTGAACTTGTCCGTCGTTTACATAATTCTAGTTCAATATACGACACGGGCTAGCGTTTTCGCAGAAATGTAGACTTGGAATCGGAGATTCCGATTTCAAGAAAGGGAAGATTGCCAGCGATTTGCGCTGGCTGAAACGAACCCAATTCCATCGTATCCAGATCTGTAGCACACCCAGATCCGCGCCATTTCTAGTTCGCTAGAAGGGAGAAACCATTATGTCCCAGTCACAGACTCGGTTCACAGCGATCCTCGGCCTGGCTACTGCAATGGGTATTTTCTCGACGCAACTCGAAGCCCAGCAGCACTGCGGCAAGGAACGGTGGTCGGTAAAGACCGGAACAGATTCCGACGCTGGCAGCGTCAATCTCAGCAGTCCCCAGAACGCAACCATCGCCCAGCTGATCGCCCTAACGCCGCCGAGTCCGATACCGCCTGCCAATCGCTTCGCACCTACGGAGGAGACGGTTTTTGTCGTGAATGCGACTTTGACGGACTACAAATTGGAAGGAGGAGCAAAGGGCGATTCGGACTACCACTTGGTTCTAGAGGATCAAGGTCATACGATGATCGCTGAAATACCGTCTCCTGCCTGCGTCGGAGCCGGCAGTCTTTTTGCGGCACAGATCGCGAATGCCAGAGCCAAGTTTGACGCGCATTTCACGGCGACGACATCCTTCCAAACAGCCAATGTCCCCGTGCAGGTCACGGGCGTAGGTTTCTTTGACTTTGCACATGGTCAGCAGGGCGCAGCCCCAAACATCATTGAGCTCCATCCTGTACTTGATATCGCCTTCATCTCTCCCGATGGCGGCTCCGATTTTTCGCTTTCCCTGGCCCCGTCCACGGTTACGCTGATTCAAGGTGGTTCATCGTCCCTCACGATCAGCACAGCAACGACCGGTGGTGCAGCCGGTACTCCGGCGCTGACGATCTCTAATACACCGAGCGGCGTAAGTTCCCAAATCACGCCAACTGGCCCGGGGAAGGCGACTCTCTCTCTGACGGCAAACCAAGCGGCCGCGACTGGTTCGTTTCCCCTTACGGTCACCGGGACTGCAGGAGGAAAATCTCACAGTCAAACAGTGCAGCTGAATGTCACACCATTCTCTACTGTTCTCCCGCAACAGTGGGAGTATCAAGTCGTCACAGCAAACAGCGAAAATGACGTGGTCACTCAAGCAAATTCACTTGGCGCCGAGGAATGGGAATTGGTCGGCGTTGTGAAGGTGCCCGGGAACACGAATACGTGGCGGGCATTCTTCAAGAGGCCAAAGAGCAACTTCTGATTTCTGACTACGTAAGCGGCCCGCTTTCAGAAACGTAGTTTTAGGATCTTTGATAAACCAAGCGACAAAGGGATGCGGCTGCTAAGATCGTCTCATCGCGTTAAGAATGCTCCACCCGCCAGTATAAGGATGACAATACTTCCCGCGAGTCACACGGAAAGTCCTATTCATAGGTGTGGACGGGAGGAGTAATGAACTGGGCGGTGTCTTTGTGCGTGGCCCACCAGTCTGTCCATTTTTTCTTACTGTCAAGAGTTGTGCCTGTCTCGGAATATGATTTGACCATCTTCTTTAAAGCGCTCGCCAAGTCGCGCTCCCGTTCATCCACCTCTTTTCGATAGAGTCTGCCGTAGCTCTTGCGTTCCTCAAGAATATTTGGGCTGTCGAAAGCATTTACCAAGGCTTCCACAGCTTACGGTCCCCAGATGAGCTGAAGTTCTGCTATACAACTCCTGTACCCTGAATGGTCCAGACCGCTAACGATCTTCCTAAACTCAGCTTCGTCACCGAGTTTCGCCAATGCAAATTCAGCGCGACCCCTGATCGTATTTAGGATCGAAGCTTGCTCGCCAACGTGCACGAGTGTTTTCAAAAAGGGGAGAAGCTGAATATCTTGGACGTTTGCCATGTCCAAGATTGCATCGGGGAAACCCCACTCGACCTTTCTGGCGAGACATCTTAAATATGGATCGAGCGGTAGACTTTCCTGCAACCGTTCGTGAAGCGAGTGCGCGCAGCATAAGGAGCACTTTATTCTGTGTGAAGTTAAATTTCAGACATACACTGACTGTAATAAGTACTGGAAATATATAGGATCCTTCGACTTGAGCGTATCCTGCGGTCATGAGCGCCAGTCAACGAGAGGCCGCTCCTGGCCCGCGAGCCAGTTTCACTCTATTAGGCGCCAATCTATATAAGAGAGAGCGCTCAAGGCTGACAAGATATCGCCCCCACTGGCCCAACAACATTTTGGTCTTCGCCTGGTTTATTCCGCTCCGGTCCCTGTACCAAATCTTTTTCGGAGTCGGCTTGAGGAGAATTCATGCGCCGACTCCAATCCTTCACCGCTCGTGTCAGGATGCGGACGGGGTTTCACCGGTGGCCTTCTTGTTGAATCGCTGACCATTCACGCCAGCGTGGCGCCGGGAATACCTGCCGCCGCTGTTCTCAGGAGGCGGAATTTGCGGTCCCTCTCGGGTTGATCGGGGAACGAGTGTCCGCGCGAGTCTGAACCTCTGCATAAAAGAGATGTGAGCCATTGTTCACGATGGGGCCGGTGTTCGTGATCCGGCGCACAGAATCTGGGCGTACTCAGTTGCGTCGTGGGAGACAAAGCGATGAACAGGAGCACTAGATTGTGTCGGGTGAGACGAAAGCTGGTAGAGGACCTTCCCGGAGTTCATTGGTACGTTTTCGCTTGTGAACTTTGTCACCGCGAATATGGCCCTGAGTTCAATGTGCCCCATGGTCTAGGTGCTCCTAGACGCGTGCCGATCCCCAGGGTGACTGCTGGAATTTGCTCATTCGCGACGCTTTGACCTCCAGAGAATAGGGATCGAGCAAATACGACATTTAGTGTTCGCCGCGGACTAACCAATTCTGAGGTCTTGTCAGGTTGAGAAGGATCGCTTTCGGAAAAAGTTGACCGCACAAAGAGAAGTGACTATCGGGAGTGGTTCTTTCGATCGAAATGCGCATCCGCATTCATTGCCCGCATTGTCGTAGGTTCCCGAATTCCCTCGAAGTCGAGTTCCCCACCTCCACTAGTCCACTCGCGCTCTGCGACTTCTGCGTTGTGTTGGTGAGGAAAGGTGGTTCTTGGCCAAGGAAAGGTTGGGGCCACAACCCACAGGCCAGGAGAAGGCAAACGGTGCGAAGAAGCGCCGAGGGCCGAACCGCGCGGTGACTCACGGGTGGCAACCTCCAAATTCTAACTCGCGGAATGTAGAATCTATTTATTACAACCGATGTGATATTGTCAAGTTTCAATAATACCGTAATCAGAACTGCCTATTGGCGAACAGTTTCCTCTTGCCCTCGTCAAGTACGTCAGCCCGATTTATCACAACAGATCAGATTCTCATCCGCCGCCGGTATAGTGCAATTGAGTGCGATTCCGTTTCAGCCCTTTGTCGCATTTTGATTCGTATCTCACAGCGTATTTCCTACGCGAGTGGATGATCATTCAGGGCTTGCCAATTCCTTTCATTAGTACAATACTGACTCAGTCATGAATGACCTCTTATTGCTGGCCAACCTTCTTAGCGGACCCAGGCACGGCTATGCGCTCAAGAAGCAGGTGGGGCTGATTTCGGGCCAAAGCGAGATGCATAACAACCTCGTCTATCCGCTCCTGCGGCGATTTGAAGAAAGGGGGTGGGTCAACAGACGCAAGGGCCCCGGCAAGCGCGGTCAGATCCGAGAAATTTACGCGCTTACGAACAAGGGCAGGCAGGAGCTGCTCCGGCGCCTCAGCAACTTCACGAGCAAGGACGTGAGTGCCGAGAATGGCTTCCGTTTGCGCGTTGGACTGTTCAATTTTCTTGATGCCGAGGCCAGCGGCCGAATTCTCGCTCAAAGGGACGAATGGCTGGCCGCTCGTGAACAGCGCCTCGCACGGCTTTCGGAGGCACTGGATTTGGGGGTGTGGGGCGGTGAAGTCGTGAGTTTTATGCGCGATCAGATCGGCGCGGAACGCAAATGGATTTCCCGCTTGAAGCGAAGACTCACTCGTCAGGGATCCGGATCATAAGCGTAAAGGAGGCACGCATGGATTTCTCCTCATCACGACAGTGGATCAATGCATTGTGGATTTTGTTCGGCTTGTACTGGCTCCTCTCGGCGCTCAAGCTGAAGAAAATCAAGAAGCGCGAAACATGGAGCCAACGCTTCCGCTATATGCTCCCTCTCGTGGCCGCTTGGTACCTACTGGCTCGACCGGAGACGCGCTACGGTCGGTTGGCTGCACGCTTTGTTCCCGAAAGCCACGGCGTGGAATGGCTCGGAGTGCTGCTCACGGCGGCGGGTGTGGCTATCGCGTTGTGGGCTCGCTGGCATCTGGGCGCGAATTGGAGCGGAATCGTCACCCTGAAAGAGGGGCACGAGTTGATCCGCACCGGACCGTACCGCGTCATTCGCCACCCGATTTATACGGGAATTCTGCTCGCTCTCCTTGGGACCGCGATAGCCATGGGTAAAGTGCGTGGCTTACTGGCAATAGCCGTTGCCTGGCTGTCCTTTTACATGAAGGCGCGCCGCGAAGAATCCTTTCTCATGCACGAGTTCGGCGAACAGTTCGAAGCGCATGTGAAGCAGACCGGCATGTTTTTACCGAAGAACGCTCAAAGTTGATACCCAAAGGTTGAACGTTTCCCGGTAGATCAACGGTGGAGCATTCGGCTGTTAACACTCTACGAAATCGTTGATCCGGCACCGCTTATACCGAAAAAATGAACCGCTACCTCATCAATTCGCCGATGCTGCCGGATTTGAGACGCGACGCTGACGGGGGCCTGACGCCGTACATCCAGCACAATTCGCCGGGCGAGGACAAAGGATCCAATTGGCTGCCCGCACCGAGCGGGCCATTCCTGATGTTCTTGCGCCTCTTTTGGCCCAGACCCGAGGCGCTCGACGGCAAATGGAAGCAGCCGCCTTTGCAGCGGGCGGCGTGAGCTTGAAAGGACGGCGCGTCCCGCCCTTGTCTCTATTTGCGAGGAGGCACGATGCTAAGATCGAAATGGCATTGATCGCCAATATCGCGATGAGCTTCGCTCCGAGAGGTAAGAACGGGTGAATGCCCCTGTCATTAGCCCCGCTCGCAATTCTGCGGTGCTTTCGTATCGTTTGGCGTGGGGACTCTGGCTCGCCATGAGCGTGCTGGATGGGGCGGTTTACCGCCACATTCTCGCGTTGGATGGCGCAGCCCCCCGGGTCGTACGTTTGGCATTGCTGTTCTTGTTGCAGGCCATCTGGCTTCCCATTTATTTGTCGAGGAAAACGTTCGGAAGCACTGCGGAAGCAATCATCCGGAGCGCGGCAGCAGCTGTGGCGCTCGCAGGGCTGACCTCGGCCTTCTCTGGCACGATAGAGCACCTGCTCGGAATTCCTGTTTCGACCGCGGAGGAACCCCGTCTTCGGCTCGGATACGTGATTTCAGTCTTGCTTGTGAATGGTGTCACTGCAGGAATAGCCTTTGGGCTGCTACGGTGGCGCATCGTCCAGGAGCAGCCGACGCAAACCGTTCCTTTGCCTGCGAACTCGGAGTGGAGAAAAGACCTCAGGTCTCAATTGATCTGGATAGCGTGTGCGACCCTGAGCTTCTGGCTCTTCAACGTGTATGCCTGGGCCACGACAAAGGCTTATGACGTAAGTCTGCTGCCAGGCACCGCGATGTCCCCCGCCCTCTTGGGACATCTTGCAGGAGCGGCTGGGCTCCTTTTCATAACCCCGATACCTTTCCTCTTGTCTCCCCGCGAAGGAGAGACCTGGGGAAGGCGGATTCTGAAGTACTCATTATCCGCGTTCGCAGCTGCCTTCGCCGCGGCCGCAATTGTCTCTGTGCTTGCACTCATGTGGGCGCCTGTCGTGTTTCTGTTCATCTTTCCGATCTTTTGCGTGCCTTCTTTGTTGTGGGGAGTTTCATTCGGGGCAACTTTACAGCCATTTGCAAAAAGCCCAGCGCTTCCCGAAAGCCGGTATTCACCGTATTATCCGGAGCGCGCCAGGCTAGCGATTTCGAGCGCCGTGTGGTGGAGCGCGGCCGGGTACGCCTTCGCGCTCTTAGCCGGATGGCTTGCGACAACGCCGGCCGCAGTTGGATTTCGTGGCGAGGGATGCCTGAACGTTTCCCAGATGGGGGCAGCGGAATACTCGTTCTGGAAGGCGTATAAGGGATTCGCCTCTGAAGCTAACACCCGAGACGGGATGATCGTGCGCCTTTCGATCGATCCCAGCATCTGCATGACCCTGGATCCGGTTTCCGTGGATCGTTCGAGCACTCCAGAGGCACGATCAGGAGGCTACGTTGTTGCGGCACGCGTCTGGTCTTGGCTAATTGACCCGGAAGAATGGCAAAGCGACCGAACCATGCGCATCCACAGAGAACTGACACGGCTGCTTGGCCAAGACTTCGCTTCGTACGACGAGCTTCAGGAGTGGTGGGAGCAGAATGGCGAGTACCTTGTATGGTCCGGTTCTGGCGAACGGCTAGAAGTCCGCAATCCCGATTCCCAATCCCGCGCAGACCGAGGAATCTCTCCGCAACGGCATAACTACGTGCCTGCGAGCGACAGCGAGAGCGTTCGTCAATCTCCGTGGCTCTTTGGCCCGGACAGTCGTCCAAGCTTTCCTGGATTCAACTCGCTGTTTCTTGATCGGGAGGCCCGCCTCCGCGCCCTTAAACTATACGCCGCCGATACCATGCAGGTCCTAACGGGTGAGCGGGAGCGACGCGTCCGCGAGTACCTGCACAGCCTGACTGGCGGAGACTTTGCAACCCGGCGGGAGTGGTCGGAGTATCTCATTAAGGTACCCCTCCCCCCGTGTATGGACAAAGATTGCCCTGGAAACCTGATCGCACTGAATGAACTCTATGGGCGCACTCCTCCCGATCCGACACTATGGGATGCAAGAATTCACCAGGAAGTGGCACGAACGACTCGTGCGCGTCATGACGATTTCCTCCCCTGGCTCCACAGACCGGAAAACGTGCACTATTTGGAGTGGGCGAAGGCGTGGGACGTTACCCTCGAGGTCCGCAATGAACAGCAACTTCAGGATATCCTACGGCGAAGAGACGCGGCCATGGATTGGCTGAAAAATACAACCAATCTATCTTTCGATTCGCCCGAAAAATGGGTGCAATGGTGGCAGGAAAATCGCTCGAATCTCGTCCTCTCCGAAGACGGGCTTAAGCTGGTGATCAAACGAAGGTAGCCCTCTACGAATATCACCCGGTCGAGTACTACGGAATCGAGGGCAAGGGAAGGTTGGTAACCAGCCCAATCGCAATGTACGCTCGACGGTGGGTATAAAAAGAATTCGTCATGTCGTTGACTTGGATGTCCAAGATGTAAGTGGTGTTCCAAGCAAGACCGGAAGGAAAGTCAATGTGGCCGGTACCCGGCGTTTCGGCATTGGACGCACCGTCTATGAACCCGAAAGTCGGAGGAATGACAAGCGCTTTTGTGGTTTGGTCCAGGAGATTCGCAGTCCACTTAATTTGATGTCCGGTACGATTCTGGATATCGAAGAAGACCGTGCAAGTTATTCTCAACAATTGTGCAATGTTATCACACGCCTGACCGGTTTGGAAAGGCAGGGTAACAAGCCCGAGACTGGCGGAAACTGAGTAGGGGTTCCGTATTGTGACACGGAGCGACGAAAAGAAGCCGCCATGCTTCAAAAATAAGTCATTACTAGAGTGACCGGTAGAGGAATACCAAAACGAGAGTGGAACCTGATCGTTAATCGTCTGGGGGGTCGCAACATAACTCAAGTACGTCTTCCCAAACGCGGGATGCTCCTCGGTGTCATTGCCGCCACCAATGTTTGCCTTCAGGATAGCCACATCCACATCCTGGTTCGATCCGGGCGGAATTATGGGCTTGCCTTTATTATTGTCATAAAGCGGGCCTGCAACGAGTATCCCAGGAAAATGGTAACGATCCAGCAGGGAGCTCCACCGCCAGTGCATGTGGACGCACTCGGGGCAGCCGGGGTGGCCCAGTGTCGTCGGACCTTCAATGTCGGGAGTTTCGCCGGCAAAAGAACGCAAATGGAGGTTATCGGCTCGAGTGAATGGTGATTTGGGATCGCCAGTAGTAGCAATTGGCGGAGAAGTAGAAGAGTCCACCGCCAGACCATTTTGGATCACTCGAATGCTGATCTCTTTTGGAATCGGATTTCCCGAGGGGTTATACGTGCCGAGGTGTTCCGCATCCTGCAGCCCTTGCTCACTGTCAATAATGAGAGTGGGCAGGGTAGCCGGGAGACCCTGGACATCCGCAGCAAGATTTGCGCTGTCGCCAAGGATCTTCGAGCAATTCCGACCCAGGTTCGAAAAGCCCACATCGGAAAGCTCACAATCCGTGAAAAATGCGGCGACTTGGTCAGGCGACGAGGGGAAGGAAAACTTAGGAGGAGTAGATGAGGCATCGTACTGAAAAGCAGTAGGGGCGAATTGGAAGCGCTGGGCAGCATTGAGGGACAGAATCGCCGGACCGCCTGGGTCGGTATAGTATTGATAACTGACGGTTGGCTTAAATCGAGCGGCGGAGAGTTCGTCAGAGGTTTCCGGGGCGTCAAGACCTTCCCTAAAGAATTCGTAGCGCTGTGTAACAACCAGGCAACTGTCCGGCACGTCGGCTGGTGTGAACGGCGAGTCCGGGTCTCCATCCAGACGATCCAAAAGGTATTTCGCTTCCAAAGCGAAAGAATCTGCATTGGCAGGTGTGTATTTGAATTGCAACAACTGGCTGCGGGACGTTGCCGAGCCGGAGCAGGCTGGGTTACTGCCGGAAAGTGTCGAGAGCTCGCAGTGGAGAGGCCCAGGAATAATCAAGCCGGCTGGCTTTCTATCAATAATTAGGTAGGGAAGGGACATCCTGCTCGCCATATAGCGGGTATTTAACTGAACATCCTTCAGGACAAATCCTTCATGGAGCGTGTCGTTGGGGGTGGAAAAAGTGCCGGAGTTCAGGGTCCAGTCAAGGCCTGTGACCGGGTACGTAAGGGCATCGATCGAAGGACCAGAGTGGTTTAGCCGACTCCTCAGAGAGGCGCACTCCGACCCAATTGCTGCTGCATGTAGTCCGCCAAGTGTGGAGCTGAGAGAAGAAGTGAGGATTACGCCCCCGTCAGTGACGGCGATCCGGTCGCCAAGCACAGTACCGGGAGTGTTATCAATTTCGCCGGCGCTAATGGGATGGGCAGGATCGTCAAAATTGACCAACAGAACCTTGTTGGCAGAGGTTCCGACGACGGCCAAGGTTCCGTGGAGCACAACGTCTGAAGGATTGGCGGTCAATCCCACGAAGCCCTGCGCTACGGGCTTCGTGGGGTCATTCATATTGACAACGGCGAGCACCCCCTGGGCCGCGGTCCCATCCGGCAAAGGAGGCGCGATCCCTGTGCCGACAATCACCGCAATTTGCTCGGGTGTGCTACTACCTACCAATGGCACGGTGCCCAGAGCCACGGCACGGCCTCGCTGCAACTGGAACTTCCCGTCAGCTGTTTGCAGCGGCGTTGGATCCAGGCTGGGCAGGCCCGCGCCAGGGAGGCCGACGGGATCGGTGGGAACAGTCGCGCCGTTCGAAAGGGGGTACACTACTGCGGTCTGCCCGAACTTTTGTGGATCGGCTACCACCAAAGGCAAGCGCCCTGTGGCTACAAGGAACGTTTGGGTAGGTATAGGCGCCGTTGGGTTCTTCGGATCTGGCGGTGCCGTGACATACGCACCGGTCTTCAAATCCCACATTGTCGCGGCATAACTAAGGGCGTGGTCGTCTGGATAGTTCTTCGCGTATAGAGGAATCGTATTTACGACGGTGTCGCCGGCGAAGCCGTTGCCCTCCGTGGTGATGGACTGGCCAAAGATCGAAGGACTAGTGTTCTGGTATTCAACTAGAGCCTGCTGCAAATCGATCACCTGCAGCCCCTTAGGGAAAGTGCTGGTATAGAGGAACTGACCTTGCATGGAGATGCGCAGCAAGAGACCGTCCTGCGTTGTGCTGGTCGTAGCGCTAACGGCACCCACGCGGACGGGAGCATCGGGGCTGGAAACGTCGTAGAGCCAAACGTTCGATGGAATGATCTCTGGGATTGGGGGCTGTCCGGCAGCCAGCGCAACTAACGGGAAGCTCCTGGTCAGCTGTGTATTGGGATCGATGAACGAGAAGGACGATTCACCGGCGGCATCCATGGGCAGTCCAACAAAGGAGGCACCGATACCCTTTTCGACTTGATTTGAAGGATCGGTGATGTCGACGATCTGGAGTCCTGTCAGTGGTGTGTTCAGGCGAACACCAAGGTACGCGCGGTCACCAATCACTACGGGGCGCGTTGAGGAGAATTGGTCAGGCGTGCCCCCGAGTTCAACTCCACCGGCAGTCGTGAACGTCAAAGAATAGGGGTCCAGCGCTAAGGGGGGGGAGTTCTGGTCGAGGATGCCGCTCGAGAGCATGAGAGTATATTTTTCGCCGTATTGCAGTCCAGAAACAGGCTGAACCGTGAGCGAAGTAATGGCATCAGCCGGAGTAAGGGGATTCGCAACGCTACCGTCATTGCGAACACCGATGAGAATTAATTGAGGAGCATCACCAGTACGGGCCCCTAGCAGCGTAACGTTACCAACCACGTTGGTAACCGGTTCACTGAAAGAAATCTGGGGAAATGTAGATACAGGCACGCGGACGGCGAACAAGGATGGAACAGTACCGACAACAACAGGCTTCGTATTGGTAGTAATGCCGAGACGCCCACCCGCGGCGACAACAATGAAATTGCGGGTTGCAGTGACAGAGGTAGAAGGGTTTAGCGGATCCACCGCCGTTGCAACCAGCGTATAGACTCCCGCAGAGGCAGGCGCGTAAGGATAGTTGGGATCGCTAAGCCGATAGTGGTTTAGCCCATCATTAGGAATATTTTGGGTAAGGCGTGTGACTGGGAATGAAATCTGATTGATGATGGCTGTCCGAACATTCAGAATGGAAGAGAAAGTGATATTGAGATTCTTATTGGCTGAAATTACTCCGCTAACGGACGTTCCGTCGGCTGCATCAGCAATCATGATGTTGATCTGAGGAGTAGGAGGTGGCGGCGTGGTGGGTGGAAACGTCATGGTGATGCGGCCGATATTGCGGTACTGACGCTCCAAACCAGCGTAGATAGCGTAGGTTTGGTCGTCCACCTGGATACCGTTCACTTCGTTGACGACGGCGTGTATTTCGGTCGTGCCTTGCACACTGCCGTCCGCGGACACGGCAGGAGCGGTGGCGGTGATGTTGCGAGGGCCACCTGACAACTTCGGATCAAAGATCGTAAAGGTCGAGCACTTAGGGTCATAAATTGCAACTTGAGACGGGTCGCTGTCCAGAGAAACCTTGACGTTATCGATGTACGGTTGATAGGTGAGAGGAGATACGCCAGGCACGGCGGGAACGATCTGCTGAACCAAGCCAACAATGAGGCCCGGAGAAGCGATGCCGGGTTGATTGATGTCAATCTGGGCTACATCCCACGTCAGAATGAAGTACAGGCCGCGAGTGTAGGTCGGATTAAATGCAGGTGACGCTGGAGCGCCGGCCGCGATGGTTATGTTTATGTTCCCAATCGCATTG
>Ga0137409_10002303_pt1 | contig 20565 bp, 38 predicted proteins | sample CZODoug1_16funga_FD_122059 | JGI IMG/M metagenome (GOLD analysis project Ga0137409, IMG submission 122059) | Vadose zone soil fungal communities from Angelo Coast Range Reserve, California, USA - CZODoug1_16fungal (Hybrid Assembly) | ecosystem: Environmental > Terrestrial > Soil > Vadose zone... | reverse complement strand
GCCGGCTTCCGCGGCGACGTCGTCGCGTTCGGCGACGCGCGGCCGGCGAATCCGCGTTCGTGGAAAGATTTCGCCGGGTTCGCGACGGGTTCGGCCGGGATGCTCGGCGGCTCGCCTGGCATCGCGGCGATCGTCCGCAACCATCTCCTGTACGCCGCGTCCGGGTACACGGTGGGGACCACGGCGCCGACGATTCATCTGTTTGGCGGTTCGTACGATCGCGAACTCACGACGATCCCGCCCACGAGCGCGGGCGTCGCGCACGCGGTCGTGTCCCTCCTGGTCGCCAACGGCACGATCTACGTGTCGACGTGGGACACCGGCATCGATAAAACGACGTGGGTCGGCCGCGTCTTTTCGCTCGACATCGACTCGGCGACGCTCACGCCGATCGGCGATCCGTTCCCAATCGGCCATCTCCCGTACGCGCTCACGTTTCTCAACAGTCAATTGTGGTGTGGCACGCATCGGCAGGATCCGACCGTGCCAGGGAAGATCTTCGCGATTCGTCCCGGCGTGGATGCGGCGTGGACGCCGGACTACGATCTCGCGACCGTCAGTCAGGGCGGCGTCGCCGCGCTCGCCGCGTTTCATGGCGCGCTGTACGTCGGCACCACGGCCGCCGCCGGCACGTTCGGCAAGATCCTCAAGCGCGCCGCCGATGGCACGTACAGTGTCGTGGACACCGGGGCCGGCGGCGCCGCCACGGCGAACAACGGGTACCTGGCCTTCGGGGTGTTCCTCGATGCGCTCTACGCCGGGTACTGGAACAACGACACGGCGCCGATCGCCACGATTCGCCGATCGGCCGATGGCGTCACCTGGGCGACGTCGTACACCGGCGCCGCCGGCACGCTCCGGCCGTTCCTGGCGCTCCTCGCGGATGCCGGATTCCTCGTGGCCATCGGCGGCGGGCTCGGGCTCCCCGCGGCGATCGTCACGACCAACGACGGCGTGTCCTGGCTGGATCTCACGCCGCAGTTACCGGAGACGAATCGGACGGCGCTTCCCGCGGTCGGCGTGGTGGTGCTCTGATGGGACTGACCGTCATTCAAGCCGGCGATACGTTGCAGTTCGTCGACGAGGCGAACACCCTGACGCCCGTCCCGTTGCCGGCCGGCGTCACGCTGCGTACGGATGTGCCGCCACGGTGGATCGTGTACGGCCATTACGTCATTCTGGTCAACACGCCGTCACGGCCGATCACGATCGACGCGTCCGGGACCGTGCGCCCGGTGACGCCCACGGCGCCGCGCCTGGCGCCGGTCCTCTCCGGCGTCCCCACGGGCACGCTGAGCGGTGTGTACAACCACGGGCGGTACACGTTTCTCATTCGCGCCGACGACGGCACCGTCATTGCGGAAAGTGATTACTCGCCGGCTTCGAGTACCGATGTCACGATCACCACGCAGGATTTGCAGTACGCCGGGCTCGACATCTCGCCAGAGGCCTCCGTGAACGCGCGCCGGTGTTATCGCGTCACGAGCGGCGGCGCGGATCTCTTTCAGTGGATCGATCTCGATGGCAACGTGCTCACCGCCGTGCAAGACGATCTCCCGGATGACGCGCTGAGTCTCCTGGCCGCGTCGCCCGCGCTCGGCGCTCCGCCGCGGCTCACGCTCATTGCCGAATTCCGCGACCGGCTGTTCGGCGTCGGCGATCTCGACGTGGACACCGTGCGCTACACCGAAACCGGCCTGATGTACGCGTGGCCGGCGCTCAACGGGCTCGCCATTCCGCGCACCGGATCGGACCTGACCGGGGTGACGTCGTTCCTGATGCGGCGCGAAGCGCTCGGCGTCGGCCGCCTCAATCGGATCCTGGCGATCGTCGGCAGCGGTGAGGAAGGGGCGACCGCGAGCACGCTGATCGATTTCCGCGTGATCATCGTGAGCGATCAGTGTGGCGTGGTGTCGCAAGAAACCGTGATCGTCTATCGCGACACGGGGTATTTCCTGTGGCACGACGGCGTCTATCAGTGGGACGACAACGGAATCGTCTGCATCACGGACGGCGTCGGCGGCCGGGGCCGCGTGCGCAGTTGGTTCACGACGCCAGACTATTTCGACGCGTCACGGTTCCCGCAGGCGTTCGCGCAGATCGACACGACCAACCGCGTGAAGTACCGCCTGTTCCTGTGGGATCCGGCCGGCGTGCTCAAATTCGTCGAATTCGATTTGAACGAACACACCTGGGACGGCCCGCACCGGATCGACGCGTTCACGGCCCGGAGCGCGTTTCTCCGCACGGTGAACAACATTCCCGTGCCCACGGTCGGCGGCGGCGATGGCGGGGTCTACGATCAAGGGCCGCGGCCCACGGCGGCCGACGTCGCGATCAGCGGCCAGCGCTACGGTATTGATTACGACGTCGACACGAAGTTCTATCCGGGCTCCACGCCAGATCGTGATCAGTACTTCGGCCAACTCTCCATGCTCGGCGCCGTGCAACGCGCCGGCACGATGGCGATCACGCCGCGCGTCGGCTATTTGGACGCGCCGACACAACCGGCCATCGCGTACGACATGCGCCGCGGCCGGCAACGGCTCCGCCGCCTCGGCTTCGGCAAGCTCGCGCAACTGAACCTGAAACACACGGCGGTCGATGAGCCCGTGGGGATCTTCGGCTTCGAGATCGACGACGTCCACGAAGGGGGTCGCCGATGACCGAACTCTACCCCGAAGAAATTCGAGAGTGGGAGCGCGGAGCCAATGAGGCGAAAGCCTGGGCCGAACAGGTCCATCCGGAACGCCCGCGCAAGCCGGCGTATCGAGCGATCGATCAGGATCCGCGCACGGTCTTTCTGAGCGTCTACGGGCAGGACACGCGCCCGGATGATTGGCGATCGTACGTGCCGAGCCGCAGTGTCGAAACGTTGCGAACAAAGACGGGGACGATCCGATGAAACGGCCGCTGCCGTACCGGCTCGCCTGGCCGGCGCAAGCCAAACTGCCGGACGCGGCCAACACCGCCCTGGCGCGGCAGTTCAGCAACGCCGATCAGATGTTCGAGATTCTGTTTCGCGATTTCGGCAACCAGGACGGGACGCCGACTCCGGCGGCGGTTCCGCTGAAGCTCGCATCGGCGCCGCTCCTCGGCACCCCGGAGATCGGCGCGCTCGAATTCGTCGACGACGGCACGACGGGCCATCTGTACATCACCGTGCATATCGCGGGCGTGGCCACGCGCGTGCAGATCGTATGAGGAACTAATCATGGCTGGATCAGGCGGCGCATTCGGATCCGGTGGGCCGACTCCGTGGTGGCAACTCCCGGAATATGCGGGCCGGGCGGCGAACCTCGACGCGTCGGCGCCGCCTGGGTACCAGTACGACCGCGTCGCCATGAAGTACGTGCCGATCGTCGGCTCGGCGACCGATGCGCTCGCGCAACGCGCACGAGGCCAGGGCATCCAAGATCAGTTGCTCGGCCTCGGGACGGGTGCCTTTGGCGCGACGACGGGCACCGGCACCGGCACCGGCACCGGCACGGGCACGGGCACGACGGGTTCGAGTGCGTTTCCGACCGTGCCGTACAACACGGACACGTTGCCCGCCGTGTCCTGGCCCGGCAGCTTTGCCGGCGGCGGCGGGACCGCGCCGGCACCGACCGCGCAGATCGCCGCCCCCGACACATCGGCCGCTATGGCGGCCGTGTTCAACCGCGCGAAAGATCAAGTCGGCAGAACGACGACCGGCAGTCTCACCGCGCTCCGGAGCGCCCTGGCCAGCCGCGGCCTGTTGGGCGGCGGCGTCGAAGGAAAAAGTACGGCCAACGTGATCCAGGCCGGCGCCGGGCAACTCGCCGATACCACACGCGAACAAGCGATCCAGGAAGGCACGCGGCTCAACGATTTTGCGAAGCTCGGGTACCAGGGCGCGATCGAGCAACGCGGCCAGGACATCACGACGTCGGAAGGCGCCGCGAATCGCGCCCTCGATGCGGCGAAGGCAGCGTACTCCGGGGCGATCACGCAACGCGGCCAGAACGTCGACGCGTCCGGCACGCAGTATTCGGGCGGCATCACGCAACGCGGCCAGGACATCACGGCGGCGAATGCGGCGGCCGATCGCGCGGTCGGCGTGCGCGGCCAGAACCTCGGGGCGCTCAACACCCTGCTCACAAAGTTGTACTGAGATGCCACGCCATGTGAAACCCGCGGATGTCTCTGGCGGCCGGCAAGGGCTGGATAGCTACCTTACCGATGCGACGACGACAGACGAGTTACTCGGGCAGTGGGATCGGGACGTGGCCGATCGCCGCGCCGCCCAACCAGGCTACGCCGCGGCCAGTCCGAACCCGGCGCAGCAAAAGTATTTCGACACATTCAACAACATGCAGGAGGACGCGGCGACCGGACCGTCCGGCTACAACCGCCAATGGGTCCCGCTGCTCCAATCGCTCCGCGGGAAACGCGTCGATCTCCGATCATCGGGGTTGCCGACCGAGACGTACGCGGACCCGACGCACACCGGGATCCTCACGCGACAAAGTGACGAGGACCTGGCGGCGCTGCGCTCGCGGGCGCAACCGATGCCGGAAGGCCATGACGCGTTTCTGCAACGGCTGTACGGCACCAATCCGCCGGACTGGTATCACCCCGACAAGCCGGCCACGCCGGCCGCCATCCCGGCCGCGAAACCGCCGACAACCGCGCTGCCGACGCAACCGCCGCTCGGCGCCGTGGCGGCGCTCACGCGGCAACTCCGGATGACGCCATGACGCAGAGCACGACGATCCTCAGCGAGAAACTCGGCCTGACGCCGAAGGTCGGGAAGCCGAGTAAGGCCGTGCAGTTTCGGAAGCGCGGCGGCGCGGCGTCGCTGCCGAAACCGGGCTCGCATGGGGCGCTGTTACAGCGGTTGTTCGCGACGAGAGGGAAGTAATCATGCCGCCGGACGGCAGCGTGTCGCGGCTGTTGGCTCGGCTCAGAGCCGACCCCGCGTTGGACGACGCCCCGATCGCGTGGGGCGACTTCCGCGGGCAGATGCCGAGCGGGATGGCGGCGCCCGGTTGGTCGATGACGGACCCGCGCTACCACGCCTGGTACGCGCAGTACACCGGGCCGGATAAGGCGGCGTTGCCTCCGCCCCGCAGTAGACAGAAAGCGAAGTGATCTCATGCCAACACCCGATGAAGCCGCCAGAATTCTCCGCGCGCATTTCGGCATGGTGCAGGAACCCGGCGGCGATCCGGGTTCGGTGGTCGGCGATCCGACCGGATCGATCGCGCTCGCCGGTGTGCGTGGCACGCAGGCGAGCGAACTGGAAGATCGCATCGCGAACGAGGCCGCCGCCTCGGTGATGCCGCCGAGCGAAGGCTTCGTCCCCGGCGAACCGGGCCGGCGGTACCGGACGCAGGGCATGTCCCCGGCGAACCTGGTCGCCGATCGGCTCCGTCTGCACACACTCCGCGGCGAGCAAGCGAGCGATCCGTTTACGGGCGACGCTGAAACGGCGCGCGTCGGTGGCATTCAGAATGCGCTCGATGCGGCGGCGACGGTGCAACGGCCTGAGATCGGCGACGCGGCGGCGACCGTGGCCAAGCGCAACGCGTTCGCCGAATTTATGAAATCACGCGGCGTGAAAATGGGGGAGTACGAGGCCGCGAGCTCGCCAGAAGCGTACGCCGCCGCGATGACGCCGATTCGCGCCGCCGGCAGTGCGGAATCACAAGCGGTGCTCGACGCCGCCGGCCGCCGCCTCGTCGACGTGGCCGCTACGAAAAACACGAAGCCCGTCAAATACACGGCGGCCGAACAACAACTGCTCGACTCGGCCAACACCGTCCAGGAACTCGGCCCGAAGCTGCTCGCGTTGCTGGAGGAGGAGCATCCGGGGATCAGCCAGGATCCGACCAAGTACGGATCGTGGACCGACAAACTCGGAAGCACGATCGGCGGATGGGTCTATCGCCAAGGTAAAACCAAGTCGCCGCGATCCGATCAGATCGATCAGTTGGTCGGCTATCTCGAAGCGCAGATCCCGCGCATGTTGGTGCCCGGCCGCGTGAATCAACAGCAGTACGAAGATCTGAAACTGCACGGGCCGGCGCTCGGGTTTTCCGATGGCTCGAACTACGAACGCGTCCACAAAATGTTGACCGAGATTTTGCCGAGCGTGCTGCACGGCGTCGACGACGCGCACGGCGCGAATGCGACGTCGACGGCGATCCCCGGCCTGGCCGGCGCCGCCGACAAATACGCGCCGCCGACGCCGGACGAACTGGCCGCGGCCGGCGCGGGCGACACGAACGAACGCGCGGACGCGCTCTTGCGGCGACGGTGACATATGCCGAATCCTCAAATCAGTCCGACACGCGTGATCGATGGCGTGCGGCATGTGTGGGACGGATCGCAATGGGTGATCCCGTCCGCCGCGGCCAGTCCTCGCGCGCCGATGATCACCATGCCGCCGCGGACGCCGTCCGGGCGCACCGACGCGAACGATCGGGACACGGCAACCTGGTTGCTCAAAAACCTGCTCATGACCGGCGGCATGATCGCGGGCGGCACGGTCGGCGTGCCGGCCCTGCTCGGCGGCGCCGCGCTCGGCCGGATGGCCGGCCATATCCCGGAAGCGCTGATCACGAGTGCCACGGGCCAGCCGAATAGCAGTTCGTTCGTCGACGAAGGCATCACCGGCGCCGAACAAGGCCTCGAAGGGGAGATGGCCGGCCGCGTCGCCGGCCCGATCCTGAGCGGCGGCGGACGCGTCCTGAAGTTCATCGGGAAGGCGCTCGGCGACGATCCCGCCGCGGAGGCCTACACGCGCGCGCGCGTCGGCGGCTTACGGTCGTGGTTGGGCCATTCGGTCGGGATGCCAGGGTGGGCGACGGCCGCGGCGGCAGCCGGGCCGCCAATGGCCTCAGAAGCCGGCAGGGGGCTCGAAGCGGCGGGCGAGGCCATCGGCAGCGAGGGACTGTCGTCGCGCATCCGGGGCGCTGTAGACGCTCTGAAGGCCCGTACCGCGGCGCCGCCGGTCCTGACCCATGCGGAGGAGATGGCGCACGGGGCGGAGGGGTTCGCGGCGGGCCGGCGCCCGGCCGCCTCGTTCCGCCCGGGTACCGCGGCGCAGAAGGCCGGCGCCGAACGGGCCGACGTGCTCGGCCAGGCGGCCAGGGGCCGGGCCAGCGGCGTCACGCCGGCCGACATCGCGGGCGAGGCGGTCCCGGTCCAGATGCGGACCCCGGAATCGGCGGTCGGGTTCGAGCCGGCGCCGGCCGGGGCCGGGGACTTCCCAAGCAACGCCGAACTCATCCAGGGGCGGGCCGTGCAGCGGCGGGGCGATGCGCTCACCGCCGTCGACAAGATCGTGGCGGATCCCGCGTTCCCGGTGACGCGGGAATCCAACGCGGGCCTCGTGCAAGCGCTCCAGGATGCCGGCGTGCCCCGCGACGCGGCGCACGAGGCGGTGTACGGCGTGAATTTTTCCGGCCAACCGCAGTCGGTCGACGCGCTCCGGGCCGCCACGCGGGCGCCGGAGCCCGTCGCCGCCGGTGGGCCGGCGAACCTCACGCCGGATGAATTGGTCACGCACTACGAAACGACGACGCCGCCGGTCGCCGACGCCTGGCGCGAGACGCCCGGCGGATTCGATGTGGATCTGACCGGGCCGACCGTCGTCGGCCGGCCGGCCGACCAAGCGGCGCGGAATCAGGCGATGCGCGACGAGCCGCCGCAAGACGCCGTCGCCGAACTGGCGCGACGCTTGAACAGCCGAAGCGAAGGCGAGATGGCCGCCTCGCGCATGTTCAAAGGCACACTCGACAACGAATTTGCCTCCAACGCGGATCAAATCACCGTGCCGGAACCGCACCTGAACGACGCGCTGACCTACCTGCGCAGCCGCCTTAAAAAATAGTTCGCGTACCACACGATCGCGTAACACCTGACCGCGCCGTCCAACCCATTTTCACGAGGAGCCGTCATGTATTACCGTTTTGTGATCAGTGATCCCGTCCCGCAGTTGTTCGCGTGCTCGCTGCAACCGTCCGTCCGCGCGCCCGGCCGCCAGATCTGCATTTCCGAAAACGGCCTCGCGCTCGTGGTCGAACCGTCCGGCGCGGTGCGCGATCTGCGACCGGGCGAGGAAGCGGATTCGCCGTGGTGTTGGGCGGACCTGTGCGGCGATCTGCTCATCTACCGATCCGACCCGACCGGCCCGACGATCGTCGCGTTTCGGATGGCGGAGATCCCCTCGTGAACGCCGGATCCGTCGTCTTGCTCGGCAGTCCGACACGCGGCGGCGGCGGCCTTGGCCCAATGTGGCCGCCGGTGATGCGGTCGCCGCTCCCGCCGTTCCCGGCGCCCGTCGACTACAAAACGGTGTTGCCGTTCACGCCGCCGGCCGGCCGCGATCTCTATTTCTACCGCGGCCAGTTTTGCGGCCTTCGCCTCGCCGACGCGCCGATCGTCCCAGGCAGCAACGCCGCGAACCCCTCGTGCATCATGGCGTGTTTGCTCGACAACTATCCGCCGCAGTATCAAGACGAATTCCTGGCGGACTATGCGGACGACGGCAACACGCACCTGCAACGATCGCTCGGGCACGCGCTCGGCTACGGCCATTCGATCGACGAGTACATCGCGCTCAGCAAAAAAGCGCGCAGTCAGTACGGCTTGCTCTGCGATCACTGGCTGATCGCGAACGAATTCCCCGGCTTCCGATTCGATCAAGACGCGTCGTTTTGGGGACCGAAACTCGACCCGTACATTGATCGCCTGCTCGATGCCGGCGTGATCGATTGCGCGTGTCCGTCCTGGCAAATGGATCAGGTGATGATGGGCGCACCGGGCAACGCGACGATCTCGATCATCGCGCACGTTGCCAAGAAATTGCCGCCGTCGATTCCGCTGTACACGCACTGGATGAATGAGGCGTTGGCGTGGTGGAAAGCGATCGGGTACAAACCCGGCGGCGGCGACATCGGCGAAGTCTGGAGCGATGAGTACCAGACGATCGAAGTTCACGATCGCTTTTCCTGGTGGTACGCGATGCGCTACTACCTCACCGGCGGCCATCACCAGGGCAACACGCGGATGCTCTGCAAGGAATATCAGGATCGGCTGTGTGACACCCTCGACTACTTCGGCGACGACAACGGCCGCGACACGGGCAAGGGGGATATGGGCCAGTCGCTCCGCACCGGCACGCCGCGGCCGTTCAAGCTGGACGTGTTCGAGTGCAGCGGGCAAGATCAATTCGACGACACGCCGAGCAATCCGTACGCGATCTCCGAAGATCAGGGCGATCAGCGCGGCTACATCCTCATGTGTACGACATCGAAGTGGGGCCATCTGGCCGGGTACGGCAACGGCGCCCGAATGCCGAACGGCGCGGCACTCTGATGCGCGTCGGATTGCAAGCGGGGTTCGGTGCGTCGCTCGGCCAGGAGTTCGCCGGCATCGCGGCGCACGGCTTCACCCTCATTCGTCAGGACGTGTACGGCGGCGACACGGCCGCCGTGCCGGCGCTCGTGGCCGAATGTGCCGGCGCTCCGGTGCAAATGATCTTCCTGATCGGCGGCGGCCATATCTGCACACCGGACGGCACGCAGCGAATCGAGCCGGATGAATTGGCCGTGTGGACGGAGGCCGTCGTCGACGCCGCGACCGCGGCCGGCGTCGTCGGGTACGCGATCGAAGTCGGCAACGAACCGGACATCGCGCACCCGGACTACGCGGATCATCCGGCAGACTTCGCGGAGGCGATCCGGCTCTGCCATGACGCGGCGCGGGCGGCCGGCTTCCAGGGCGCGTTCATCACCGGCGGGATCAGTAACCTCAATCGGCGCGGCCTCGGCTATCTCGCCGGGATGCTCGCGTCGCCACGCTTCCCGATGCTCGACGTGATCATCGGGTTCCATCGCTATCCGGAGGCCGGCCGCGGCCCGTTCGCGCCGCATCGCGGCTTCACGTCACGCGAGGATGAATGGGAGGCGTTGCAAAACCTCGTCAGCCAGAACGGCGTGGCGTGTACCGAGTTCGGGTACCACACGGCCGCCAGTGAGCCGATCACCCTGACCGACGCCGACGTCGCCAACGCGGTGTTGTGGGATCTCGCGTTCTACCGCGAACGCCGTGTCCCGCTCGCCGTCGTCTACCAACTGAACGACGGCGCCACGGACGACTGGATCGATCGCTATGGTGTGCGGACGACGGCGGGAACGTGGAAGCCGGTAGCGGAGGCGATTCAGCGCGCGTACGGGCCGCCGGCTGGCTAAGACTCGAACGGGAGCGGCCGGATCCGGTACTGACGGCTCTTGCGGCCTATCACGCGCACTTGAATCCCTGCCGCTCGTCGTTTCAAGCGCGCGAATTCCCGTTGGTTATTCCGGCGGCACTGCACGCAGACACGGAGCGAGCGGTCATTGCGTGTGCGATAAGGTTCAGCGGGCGAATACTCGTGTCCCTTCGGGCATCGCGGTCGTTTCCCAGGGTGAAATCCAATCTTCCGCCACTCGGCCAGTGCCCGTTTGATTTGGCCCCGGCGTCTCGGTGACATCTCTGTGAACAATGTCATCATCAGCCCCGCCGCGCTTGGGCCGCGGAGTTCCCAGGTGTGACACGGCGAGTGCGTAGGCTTCCCCGGCCGGCGCGGTTTGATCGATCCGCCCAACAATGCCACGAGGCGTTCCAATGGTTGCCGTTGCACCTGCACGGCGTTTACCCTGATCGATTGTTTCGGCCTCTGCTTGCACTGAAACGATCCCTCGCCTTCGAGAAATCCAGTCACCCATGCCAAGTCGCGAAGTGTGATCGTCATGATTCAATCGGTAACGGAGCTATCCGGTTGCACTGCATACATTCCTTCGGAGCGGCCACGTCACGCGCGGGATTGAACACAATCGACGCGCCGCACCGCGCGCACGACGTCACGGCGCCGCCGTCCGGGACACGCTGGCCGGGATAGTCCGCCAGGCGCCGGCAGATCCAGACGTCCGGCGGGCGCGGCGCCGTCTCGCCGATTGCCTCGAACTTGCCGCCGGGCTCGTGGACGTAGAACTGGCCGCCGTACACGTCCGGTTCTTCGCCAAACTCCGGCGGCAGCGGCGCGCGATGCCGCGCACACCGGCCCGTCGACGACTCGCGACACTCCAGGCAAGCCGGCGCGCGTTTCATTTGCCCGGTCCCGTCCAGCGTTCCGCCGCGTGATCGATGATGTCCTCGTCTGGCGCATCCGCCGGCAAGCTGAGCGCCTCGCGCATCGCGGCGCGGAGGTACTCCAATTGCCGATGCGTCGTCTCGGGCGCCGGCCTCATCTGTTCCAACTGCACCAGGATCTCGCGCAACGCGACGACGTCCTCGGCGAATGCGCCCTTGATCGCTTCGAGCCGTTCGGCGCTGTTGTTCAACCCGCGCAACCGTTCGAGTTCGTGGCCAAGCTGGTGAATGCGGAACACGATTGATGTGCTTTTCGGAAGGTGATCCTCGATCGGATACTGATCCAACGCGGCCATTGCGAGGTAGTACTCATCCGAGTACGGCGGGGACGGGCGGTCATAACCTTCCGGATGCGTCATGGCTACCCTCGATCGGTCAGGAGAAACGTGATCGTCTGAAACTCGCGCGTCACGCCATCGGCGCATTTGACGCGGCCGGCCTCGCGAATTTCTCCACTGTGGACGGCAAACTTCGCCCCATCGACGTGCGGCAGATTCGGGAGCAAGTGCGCTTTGATCATCGCGGCGCCGCGCCGATACTTTTCCGCGTACACAACGCTCTCTCGTGGCATGGCTCAGCCTTTCGCGGAGGAGACGATTACGACCTTCTCCATGTCGAATTTCGCAATGGCCGGGAACGCAATTTCCAGGACGTCCAGGACGGACGCGGTCGGCTTCGCCGAGACAGTCTTGCGCTGGCCGTCGTACTCGATGGTGAACTTCATGCGGTCCTCGCGTTCCGGCAGAGCGCCCGGTACTCTGGCCGCCAGGGGCCATAGTGCCCGCTCGCGCGGTTGTGTTCGAGTACGTCCCACATCGTGTACACCGTCGTTTCCTGCACACGATAGTGTGCGTAGTACTCGGCCTTCTGGACGGCGAATTCGATTGGCGTACCGTCCTCCATCAAGCCGGCGTCCCACACGAGATCGCCATCCTCAACCCAGGCGTGGACCGCGCGTTCGCCGGCTCGCGCATCGGTGAGCCCGTCCGGTTGATCGGGAATCAGGATGATCCCATGCACGAGACGCAACGTCGTCTCGATGCTCGGATGGAAGGCTCGCGCTCGGCGCTCGCAAAATTCCATCGCGTTGTCAAAACACTTGTGCGTCGGGTAGATCACTGGACCCATGTGTGGCACGCGCCGCAGTAGCGCTCCCTGAGATCGGTGGGATTGAAACTCACGCGCCGGCAACTCGGACACACAAACAATTCCCGGAAACCGAGCGCCGGCAGGTCGGCCGTCGCGATGCCATGTAGGGCGATGTAGTGTCGATCGACGTACCACGCGCGACCGTCGCTGATGATCGGGACGAACCGCGAGCCGGCCGCCGCGATTAGCCGGTCCACGACGGTGCGAATCTCGGGATTCGTATAGTGCAACGGTTGGCCGCAGTGACAGCGTTCGTCCGTCATGGCTCAACATCCCCGTAGAAATGACACGAGCAAGATCCCCGCGATCACCAATAGCAGATTGGATGATGGAATCAAGCTGATCGTGTAAGCGGTACTCGCTCACCGCCGTCTTTTGCTGCGCGTCCCGTTCGCCCGAAGCGTCGCGAGCGTCGCCTCGGCGTGTGTGCGAACGAGCGCTTGCATCTCCTGTTTGAAGTGCGGATCCTTCAACCATTCCCGCGCGATTTCCTCCGCAACCTTTTCGGCCGTCGTCGTGACCGTGGCGACGATCGCGCCTTCGACATGCGCCTTAATCAAACGTTCGAGATTGGTCATTTGCGAACCTTCTTCATCGCCCGACGTGGCCGGCGGCCGGGGCGTGGTTGTGTCGGCTTAGCCTTTTTCTTCGTCGGGCCAGGGATCGCGGGCGGGAGTGTGGTCAGCTTCGCCAGGCGGGCCGATCGATCGGCGCGCGTACTGTGATCCCAATGGTTGACGTCCACGCGCTTCATGCGCCCGAAGTACTCGTCGGCTTCCTCCGCCGTCACGATCCAACAGAGTAGGCCGGCCGGCGAATGGATGCAGACGACGCCGCGCGTCGTGAGCGTTTTCAGGCCGCCGGCCGCCGGCATCAGGTGCGACTCGTACAGCCGCGCCAGGACGCCGATCAGTTCGTTCCGCTCGGCGTACGCTCTCGCGCGATGTCGACGGGCCGCCTCCATGCGGCCCGTGGCGGACGTCGGTTCCAGGTTCGCCATTATTGACGGTCCCCCTTGAACAGTGACAGCGCCTTGTCGGTGGCCGCGATGATCGCGTCAATCGCGGCCCCTTGCGCGTGATTGGCGGCGGCGATGCTATCGAGCAACACATGCAACCCGCCCATCGCCTCATCAAACGCATTCGAGGATTGACGCAACGCGCGCTGCGCGACCGCGAGATCGGCGAGGATGTGTTCGACGGTCGGGTTAGGCATTGGCCGCGGCTCGTTTCTTCGCGGCCTTCGCTCGCGCTCGGGCGAGTTCGCCGCTCGCGTGTCGGCGCTTCATGGCCAGGGAGAGTTTGCGCTTCGTGGCCGCCTTCATGGGCGGGCGCGTGCTACGCGCTGTTTTCTGTGCGCGCAGGGCTCGGCGGATGGCTCGCGCGTGCTTCGCTCGGCGCTCCGGCGTCCAGGACGACGCGCGGCCGTCGCCGGCAGCCGGCGCGATTGGCGGCGCCACCGGCCGATGGCCGTTGCTGCTCGGCGTGCCGGCTTTCAGCAATCGCGACGGCGCCGTCAGAAATAGCTCGGGCCATTCCTGGTGATAGGTCGCTAGCTCCGCCTCGATCGCCTGAATCCGTTGTGTGACGCCGGCCGCCGCGAGTTCGTGCAACTGTTCATTCGTCATTGGTCCCTTTCTCCCTTGTACGTGGTTGACTACTCCTCGTCTCGATCGTCGCCGCCTAGCTCCTCCGTGCTCGCAATCAACACATCACCGACCACGCGATCGTCCGGCAGTCCGCCGGCCGCGTGCAGGGCGCGCGTCGCCGCTTCGTTCACCGGCAACCCCATGCGTTTCCCGTCCTCATTGCACACCAGGTAACGGCCGTCTGGTAGCGGGACGGCTTGAATATACCCGCCGACCATGCCCTGAAGCTCGGCCAGCGGAAAGGCGGCGCCGCGCGTGGGGACGATCGCCCGGCTCGACCCGTCCGCCCGCAACAGAACCGCCATGTTTAGCCAATCACCTGTAAACGAAAGGCGTACGCGCCGCTGAGGTTGGGCACACTCCAACTAATTGACTCGCCGTTCCTCATGCCGTTCGTGCCGGCGATGTGAAAGCGGTAGTACTCGCCGTGGCGGATCGTGAACGTCTCTATCCACCACAATTCCGCTCGATAGAATCCGAACGCGCGGGCGAAGTCGTGCGCCGGCCGATTGTCGTCGGTCATAGTTGCCCGTCCCTGATCGCCAGGATCGTCTTGTGGATCTGATCTTCCAGGTCGATCAATTGCTCCAGGGTCAGCCGCGCGTAAATCCGCCGGCTGTTGCCGCGGGGCGAACCGGCGATCGGCGTTTGCCCGCGAAGCGTGGCCACGCGCGGGACCGCATCGTAGTTACACGACACGGCCACGCGCTCTAGCCAGAACGGGCGCGCGTGCGCTTTCACTCGCGCGGCTTCCGGCGCTCGGGCGCCGGCCGCTCGGCCGGCTTGCCCTTCGCGCTGATTAGGGCGATGAACGTCTCCAGGTGTTTCATGTGTCGGTGATCCTTCAGGGTTTCCGCGTCGGTGTGTCGACCCAGGCCGCGATCAGGGTCAACAGGATGTGCTTGATCTGCACGTTTTCGGCCGCGGCCTTGGCTTTGACCCGCTGCCACAACTTCTCATCGATCTGTCGCAGGACGAAGCTCGCCACGGTGATCACTCCCTACGGAATCAAATGGATGTTGGCGGGGATCGTGTCGTCGTCGACGCGCGGCCGTTCGACGTTGACTTCGAGCACCAGGCCGCCCGCGAACGGCTTGCGCAGGACGAAAAAGTCGTCGGTCTTGATCTCCAGCCAGGTCGCCGCTTTGTTGATCGCGTCCCACTCCTCGCGCGTCTCGATGAATTCGTTCAGCCGATGCGCGGTGATTGGGACGGTCGGATGGGCTTCGAGAAAGTCGGCGAGTTCCCGCAGTCCGCGAATCGTCTGTGATCGGTCAATCGTGTCAGTCATTTAGTGTGTGATCTCCCGTGTTTGGTAAAACTTCATTTCGCCTTCATCGCTTGCCAACGTAAGCCACAGTCACCGTCAGGTCGCTCTCGTTGTCGGCCGCCTCGGCGAGTACCTGAAACAACGTCTCACGAAAGGCCGCGGTGAGTTGCTCACAGACGCCGCGGTCGGTGGGGTCGGTCGCCGGAATCCGTTCGGTCTTTTCGACGGGCCGGCCGGCCGCGCTTTGGTACTCTCGCTTGATCATCCAGGGCATGACATCTCCTATTACGCACGTTTGTAGATGATGGCTTCGCAGTGCTCGCACGCCGAACAGGCCAGGAACGGCCGGGCCACGAGCCGAACCGGGATCGGTTGGTCCCGCCGGTGAAAGGCCGGGGCGAACGCGATGGCGATCTCCCCGTCCGTCACTAGCTCCAGGACGCCGCCGCACGCGGGGCACGCGATCACGCGGTACGCTCCGTTCCGGTGATCTCGGCCAGAGCGCGGGCGGCCGTCGTCTCGATGTCGTGCGCTTTGTGCATCGTCCATAGCTCAACGGTCATCGTCCGATGCAGGACACCTTGACGCACAAGCTTGGCCTGATCCTTCAGGGTCCGGGCCGCGGTTTCGAGCCGTTGCGCCGCGCCGATCATCCGGTCGGCGATCCGTCGTTGCTCCTCAGTGCGCGTCACGAGGCTAACTCCTCGATGCGATTCTGATCGACGATGCAGTTGTTACAGAGGCGCCGGCCGTGTGCGCGATAACTCTCTACTGCCTGAGACGGCACGATCTCGGCGTGGCAGTCGACGCATTCGGTGTTGCGGGGACTGTCGGCCGGCACGCCTTCGCGCCAGGCCTTCGATCGGCTTTGCGCGTGCGCCCAAAAGGCCGCCTCATCACACACCACTGGCGTTGTCAGGCGACGCCGGGCCGCGTCGAACAGGCGGTACGCGTCGGCCTTGGTCGGCCGCGGCGGTACCAGGTCGGCCAGGTCCGGGAAGATCCGGACGATGAACGCGCAATCGTCCACGGGCGCGCGGCGCTTGTAGTACTGCACGATCTCGGCGGGGCTCATCGTCGACGTATCGCGGATTGGTTCGTCGACGGTCAGGCGGGGACGCGGAGACGCTTTGAGCGTTTGTCCGCAACAGGAACATCGGGCGGCAGTCTTGGCCATTTGCATACACTCCCTTTCGGAGCAGCGAAAAACGGATTGAGGATTGAAGCGTAGCGACGTCAACCGGAATCGTCAAGGTTGTCTATTACGCGCGTTTCTCTGTGATCTGGACCGCTTGCGTCGGGGCGACGTCCAGCCAATCGCCGTTGGCGTTCTTACAGACGCGCTTGCTGATCTTCGCGTACACGGGCGCGAGCAACGTACCGGCCTTGGTGAACACACGGAACCGATCGCCCTTGCTGAGATCGGCGAACGTGACGACGTCGGCCGGCCGGGGCGTGTACGTGACGTACCAGCCCTGCGAACTGGCCAGGGGCGTGAACAGGAACGTTCGGCCGTCGCGCGTGGAGAGCACGTGCGTACGCTCCGGATGCAGCAATGCGATCTGTTGCTCGGCCGTCGCGAGCAATTCGGGCGACGGTTCAGCGATGCGACGGTCAGCGTAGTACACCGATTCAAATGTGAGACTGAAAGCCATTTGCATACACTCCCTTTCGGAGCAGCGAAAAACGGATTGAGAAAAGTTCACGCGCGGCGGTCCCGCCGGGCGCGCGTACCGTTGTCCGGCGGTACGGCCGGGCGCGCGGGGCGCGCGATCACGGGGCGCGCGATCACGGGGCGCGCGGCGCGCTTGCGCTCGCGATCCCGCTCGCGTTCGGTGTGCCGATGCTCCTGGCAGAAGCGATCGTCGCCTTTCGCGCGGCGCCGCGGACACAATCGGCATAGACCTTTGGCCGCGTGGCGGGCCTGATAGGCGGCCGTTTTTGCGGCGTTGCGCTCTCCTGGCGTAGCGTGCCGTTTTTGTGTCGACATTGGGCAATTTTCCAGGTAAACCGGCATGTTTGCAACTATTGCAAAACCGTGGTTAGCACGTGTTTGACTTTCCGGTTTACCGTCTATACACTTGGTAAACCGGAATTGCCCGGCTGTTAGTGAGGGTTAAGCGAAATGACGATTCAAGAAATGATCGTGTTTTTGGGCGCCGCGATTGCGGCACGGTTGCCCGTGTTAATCACGGGCGCCCCCGGCATCGGAAAATCTGATTTGGTTGATCAATCGGCACGTGCCGCGGGCGCCGATATGATTCTTTCGCATCCGGCTGTTTCGGATCCGACCGATGCCAAGGGTTTGCCGTGGGTAGTGAACGGCGCCGCAACGTTTTTGCCGTTCGGCGAATTACATCGGGCGATTCATGCGACACAACGTACCGTGTGGTTTTTAGACGATCTAGGTCAAGCAACGCCCGCCGTACAAGCTTCATTCATGCAGCTACTCTTAGCACGCCGCGTAAACGGCCATGCGCTCTCCGAACACGTCACATTCATTGCCGCCACGAATCGACGTACCGATCGTGCGGGCGTCTCCGGCATCCTGGAACCTGTTAAAAGCCGGTTTGCCGCGATCGTCGAATTGGTACCGGACGTCGATTCGTGGTGTTCGTGGGCATTGGATAACGACGTACCGCCGGAATTGATCGCGTTCCTCAGGTTCAAGCCGGATCTACTGTGCGCGTTCACGGCATCAAACGATCTTGTCAATTCGCCCGTGCCGCGGACATGGTCGCACGCCGCAAAAATTCTAAACCTCGGTTTGCCCGCGGGCGTACAGCACGCCGCATTGGCGGGCGCCGTTGGCGATGCGGCCGCAACCGAATTGTTGGCGTTCCTCCGGCTGTATGCGCAATTGCCGTCCATCGATCAAATTCTCCTCACACCAACCACGGCGCCAATTCCCACGGCGCCCGCAAGCCTGTACGCCGTAGCGTCCGCCCTGGCGTATCGAGCGAACAAGGGGAATTTTGATCGCATCGCGCAGTACTGTCAGCGTCTCATGAGCGCACACGGAGAATTTGCGGCTTTGTGCGTTCGTGATTGCGTGCGACGTCAACCGGACGTGACGCAAACGACCGCGTACGTCCGTTTGGCCGTTGGCGATTTTGGCCAATTGATCTCCGGAGGAAACCGCTAATGGTTGGCCAGACGTCGATCCATTCGCGGGCGCTTCTCGTGTGGTTGCGTATCTCCACGTGGAGCGCACGCCGCTACGATAAAAAGGTTTCCGCGGAAGTGAACGCCAGACACAACGCGTCAACCGATGCCGGACGCTATAACAAAATGCTTCTACCAGGGGACGCCACGGCATACAAAACGCTCACGGCGTTAGCCGGTTCGATTCGTCTACAGCACTACAGCAATACTCTCGCATGGTCGGACGAAGGATGGCGACTGCTACCGACGGCAAACTATGCGACGTACACCGCATGGCTACGCGATCGCCAACGCGAATTTTCGGACGCGTTAAACGTGTTCGCATCCGACTATCCCGCGTTGCGGGCGCAAGCCTCGCGACTATTGAACGGCCTATATCGAGACGAAGATTATCCGGATACGCAAGATCTCCGGACACGGTTTGCGCTCTCTGTCGAATATGCGCCCGTGCCAGCACAAGGGGACGTCCGCGTTGATTTGGGCGCCGATCAAATTGCGCAAATCGAACTAGCGATCGGCGATCGGACGCAACGCGCAGTACAGGACGCGATGCGCGACGCATGGTCTAGGCTGTATGACGTGGTTGCGAAAATCGCCGAACGCCTATCGCAACCGGACGCAATTTTTCGCGATTCGTTAATCAGCAATGCAGAGGAAGTATGCGACGTTCTACAGCGTTTGAACGTGACGAACGATCCAAACCTGGACGCGATGCGCGTTCGTGTGCGGCGTGAACTAACGCGATTTTCACCGGACGCGTTGCGCGATGTCCCCTCGCATCGTCAACAAACGGCCGAACGTGCCGCGGCAATTCTGCAATCCATGTCAGGATTACTCTCATGAGCGCAACCGATCGCGTGATTGCGGCACGTGCGGCGTTGATCCTGGATCAACCGTTTTTTGGTGTCCTGGCGTTGCAGCTAACCCTAGTGTCGGATACCACGTGCGAAACCGCATGGACGAACGGCCGAACGCTCGGATTTAATCCCGCGTTCGTCGACACACTAACGGCCGAACAATTGACCGCGTTGATTGCGCACGAAGTACTACACTGCGCTTGTGGGCATCCGTGGCGCCGCGATGGACGGGATCCCGATCGTTGGAATCAGGCTTGCGACTACGCAATAAATTCCGTGGTACGCGATGCCGGTTTCATTCTGCCAGACGGCGCTTTGATGGATGCGGCGTACGACGGGCGCCACGCGGAATATATTTTTGACCGTCTACCGCAACCGAAACCGCAACAGCCAGGAGCGCAGCCAGGAGCGCAGCCAGGAGCGCAGCCAGGAGCGCAGCCAGGAGCGCAGCCAGGAGCGCAGCCAGGAAACCCGCAAGGCGAAGTACGAGACGCCCCCGCGGACACGGATCCGGATGCGCTCTCAGAATCAGATTGGAAAGAGATCACAACGCAAGCGCAAGCAATGGCACGCGGTACGCTCACGGCGGGCGCCACGCGTGGTATTGACGCGTTGAAACGGCCAATCGTCGATTGGCGTTCGGCGTTGCGGCGTTTCCTCCAATCGATCGCAATGGCCGATTACACGTGGACGCGTCCGAACACGCGGTATCTAGCGTCCGGCTTGTTCCTGCCATCCATGCGTAGCGATGCGTGCGGCACGATCGTAGTTGCGATCGATACCTCAGGATCGATCGATACGGTTCTACTCTCACAATTCGAGAGCGAACTACGATCGATCGTCGACGAACTGAAACCGCGATCGGTACACGTGATTTATTGCGATTCGTCTGTATGCGGCGCCGCGGAATTTGGTCCTGACGATTCGATTGATCTCGTACCGTGTGGCGGGGGCGGTACTCGGTTTGCGCCCGTGTTTGATCATGTCGATAGTGAGCAAATCGATCCCGTTGCTTTGGTGTACATGACGGATCTAGATGGACCAATGCCGGACGCGGCGCCCGCGTATCCGGTACTTTGGGCAAGTACCGCCGGATACGATCGCGGCGTTCCGTTCGGCGAAGTGATTCCGTTGGTCTAACACTCCCAAACCGCGCAACCGAACACGGGCCGGCCTAACAAGCCGGCCCGCACTACGTACAGCCAGGAGCGCAGCCAGGGCGCCGCGGGCCGGCTACCAGGAGCGCAGCCAGGGCGCCGCGGGCCGGCTACCAGGAGCGCAGCCAGGGCGCCGCGGGCCGGCTACCAGGAGCG
>Ga0137409_10002301_pt1 | contig 20576 bp, 21 predicted proteins | sample CZODoug1_16funga_FD_122059 | JGI IMG/M metagenome (GOLD analysis project Ga0137409, IMG submission 122059) | Vadose zone soil fungal communities from Angelo Coast Range Reserve, California, USA - CZODoug1_16fungal (Hybrid Assembly) | ecosystem: Environmental > Terrestrial > Soil > Vadose zone... | reverse complement strand
GGCCGAGCGCACCCGCGAGGTATCGAGCCACGGCAAGAACGCCAGGATGCCGATCGAGCCGAACAGCGCGATGACGCCGAGCAGCTTGTTCGGGATCGCGCGCAGGATCGCGTAGAACGGCAGGTAGTACCACTCGGGCACGATATGGGTGGGGGTCACCGCCGGGTTGGCCGGGATGTAGTTGTCGGGATGGCCGAGGAAGTTCGGGATATAGAACACGAACCAGGCGAACAGGATGCAGAACACCACCATCAGGAAGCTGTCCTTGATGGTCGCGTAAGGCGTGAACGCGACGGTGTCTTTCTCGGTCTTCGGCTCGACGCCGGTGGGATTGTTCTGCCCTACCATGTGCAGCGCCCAGACATGGAGGACGACCACGCCCACGATCACGAACGGCAGCAGGTAGTGCAGGGAGTAGAAACGGTTGAGCGTCGGGTTGCCGACCGAATAGCCGCCCCACAGCCAGGTGACGATCGATTCGCCGACCATCGGGATGGCCGAGAACAGATTGGTGATGACGGTCGCCGCCCAGAAGCTCATCTGGCCCCAGGGCAGCACGTAGCCCATGAACCCGGTCATGATCATGAGCAGCAGCAGGATCACGCCCAGGATCCAGAGCACCTCGCGCGGCTCCTTGTAGGAGCCATAGTACATGCCGCGAAACATGTGGATGTAGGCCGCGAGGAAGAACATCGAGGCCCCGTTCGAATGAACATAGCGCAGGAGCCAGCCATAATTCACGTCGCGCATGATCGTTTCGACGGAATTGAAGGCATAGTCCACATGCGGCGTGTAATGCATCGCGAGCACGATGCCGGACACGATCTGCACCGCCAGCATGACGGTGAGAATGCCGCCGAAGGTCCACCAGTAATTGAGGTTGCGGGGCGTCGGATAAACGACGAAGGAGGAATGGATCAGGCCGCCGATCGGTAGCCGCCGTTCGAGCCAGCGCAGGGCTGCGTTCTGCGGCTGATAGGTCGATTGTCCGCTCATTGTGGACCCTTGTGGAGATGTGGCGGCCGTCAGCCGATCCGGACCTTGGTGTTGGAGACGAACTCGTAGGGAGGCAGCGCCAGGTTGGCCGGCGCTGGGCCGCGGCGGATACGGCCGGAGGTGTCGTACTGCGAGCCGTGGCACGGACAGAAGTAACCGTTGTAGTCGCCTTGGTGCGCGATTGGGATGCAGCCCAGATGGGTGCAGATGCCGATCAGCACCTGCCAGTCCTCATGGCCGGCCTTGACGCGCTTCTCGTCGGATTCGGGATCGGGCAGAGTCGCGACGTCGACGTTGCGCGCCTCCTCGATCTCCTTCTTGCTGCGGTGGCTGATGAAGATCGGCTTGCCACGCCAGAACACCTTGATGACCTGACCTACGGTAATCGGGCCGAGATCGACTTCGATCGGCGCACCCGCCGCGATGGTGGAAGCATCCGGGTTCATTTGCGCGACCAGCGGCCACACAGCCCCAGCGGCACCGACCGCACCCGCAGAAGCAGTCGCGATGTAGAGGAAGTCGCGGCGCGTGGGTTCGGCCGAAGACATCGTTGTCACGTCTAATCCTCTCCCTTATCGAGGGATCGCCTGCCCGCGCGAGGGGACCCTGGAACACAACCCCGGGGTCGGCGGGCGGTCCAGCCACAGCCGGTCCCGGAAAAGGCGGGATGGCACGTACCGGTTGGCGTTTATTGGCACCCTTGTGGAGGGAGTGCAAGTGCGCCATGGGTCTAACGGCCGAAAGTCACATAAATCGCGACCGTTACAGCCGCGGACGTCTCGGCTGCATCTCACACGCATCAGCGGCGGTCCCACCGCAGGCCCGGGATAAATCGAAAATCGCATCTAGAATCAAAAATTTGCTGTCGTCCCTTTGACTGGCAAGCTTGCCTCCCCGCTAGAGCCAATTGCAAACTTCGCCATCACGACACGAACACGGCTGCCATGCGGATCGCGCTTTATGAGCCGGATATCCCTCAGAACACCGGCACGATCCTGCGCCTTTGCGCGTGCCTGGGGATTGAGGTGCACATTATCGAGCCGGCCGGCTTTCCTACCTCCGATCGCGCCTTCCGCCGTGCCGGTATGGACTACCTCGATCAGGTCGAGATCATAAGGCATGCGAGCTGGGTAGCGTTCGAGCGATGGCGCCTGGAAGCTCGCAGCCGCCTCGTCCTGTTCACGACCCGGGCGAGCCTCTCTTACCTCGACCACGCCTACCGGGCGGACGATATCCTTCTGTTCGGGCGCGAGTCCTCGGGCGTGCCGAACGCAGTCCATGAGGCCGCCGATGCGCGCCTGCTCGTCCCGATGCGCGAAGGCCTGCGCTCGCTCAATGTGGCGATGGTGGCTGCTATCGCGGTCAGCGAAGCGCTGCGACAGACTCGACCGCGCACGTAGTGGACGCCGATCCCAGGGGGCGCCAACGCGGACTTGCCAACCATGGGACTTGCAGCCAAGCCCCTGCTATGGTCTTGGCAGCTGGCGGATGCACATGCCGCCGAAAGACCCCGTCAAGGGGAGACGCCATTAAGGGAGGAGACCCGTGTCCGAAGACAAACCCAATCTGAAGGTCGCTCGCCGCGATTTCCTGAGCGGCGTCGGCATCGCGGGCGCCGCGACGGCCTTGTCGCCGGTCATCCCTGCAGCGGCGCAGACGCCGGCCCAAGCCAAGGATCAAGCCAAGGATCAGCCCCCTGCTCCGCAGGCTGCCGGCTACACCTATTTCAAGCCGACCGAAGTCGAATTCATCGAGGCACTCGTCGACCACATGGTGCCGAAGGATGAGCTCAGCCCGAGCGGCACCGACATCGGCATTGCCACCTATATCGATCGCGCGCTTGCGGGCTCCTGGGGCAAAGGCGACCGGCTCTATATGCAGGGACCCTGGGGCAAAGGCACGCCCAACCAGGGCTATCAGCTGCCGCTTACGCCGGCTGCGCTCTATCGCGCCGCGATCGCGCGCTCCAACGCCTATTGCCGCAAGACCTTCGGACAGAGCTTCGACCGCTGCAGCGCGCAGCAGAAGGAAACGTTTCTCAAGGACCTGCAGGCCGGCAAGATCACTTTGGATGGCGGGCTGCCCGGGCGCGTCTTTTTCGGGGTGCTCTACGAGAACGTGATGGAAGGCATGTTCGCTGACCCGATCTATGGCGGCAACAAGGACAAGATCGCCTGGAAGATGCTTGGCTTCCCGGGCGTCATGGCCAACAACGCCGAGAACGTGAAGCAGTACAACGACGGCCGGCGCTTCATCGCCAACCCCGTCAGCATCGCCGACATGTCCTGAGGAGCGCGCGTCATGGCAACCAGGCTTCCTCCCGTCGACATCGTCATCGTAGGCATGGGCTGGACCGGCGGCATCCTCGCCAAGGAGCTCGCCTCAACCGGCCTCAAGATCGTCGCGCTCGAGCGCGGCGCGCCCCGCAGCACGCAGAATGACTTTTCGGTGCCGCTCATTCGCGATGAGCTGCGCTACTCGCAGCGGCACGACCTGATGATGGACGTTTCGGCAGACACTTACACGATCCGCAACAAGCCGTCCGAGACCGCGCTGCCGATGCGCCGGCTCGGCTCATTCCTGCCGGGCGAGGGTGTCGGCGGCGCGGGCGCGCACTGGAACGGCGTCACCTGGCGCTGGCCCGATCATGAGCTGCGCATCCGCACCAAATACGAGGAGCGCTACGGCAAGAGCTTCGTGCCGGCCGACATGCCGCTGCAGGACTGGGGTATCAGCGGCCCCGAGCTTGAGCCGTATTACGACAAGTTCGAATACACGGCCGGCGTCTCCGGCAAGGCCGGCAACATCAAGGGCCAGATCCAGAAGGAAGGCAATCCGTTCGAAGATCCGCGCGCCCGCGATTATCCGCTGCCGCCGCTCGTTTCGAACCTCGCCGGCCAGATGTTCGCGAAGACCGCGAAGGAGCTCGGCTATCATCCCTACGTCCGTCCGACCGCGAACGCGTCACAGCCCTACACCAATCCAGATGGAATGAAGATAGGGCAGTGCCAATACTGCGGCTTCTGCGAACGCTTCGGCTGCGAGGCGAACGCCAAGGGTAGCCCCCACATCACGGTCATCCCAGTTGCCTTGCGCAATCCGAACGTGGAGCTGCGCACCTATACGTGGGTCACCAAGGTGCTCAAGGACTCGACCGGCAAGAAGGCCACCGGCGTCGCCTATGTCAATGTGCTGACCGGCGAGGAGATGGAGCAGCCGGCCGATCTCGTCATCCTGTCCGCCTACGGGCTTTCCAACGTTCACCTGATGCTGCTTTCAGGCATCGGCAAGCCCTACGACCCCGAGACGCAGACCGGCGTGATCGGCAAGAACTACGCCTACCAAGGCGGCGCCAATGTCACGCTGTTCTTCGAAGGCAAGAGCTTCAATCCATTCATCGCCACTGGCGGCTGGGGCACCTCGATCGACGACTTCCACACCAATTGGAATTTCGACCGCGGGCCGCATAGCTTTGTCGGCGGTGCCTACATCTCGGTCGGCGGCTCGAACGGGCGTCCGATCACCTATCGGCCCGTGCCGCCGGGCACGCCGCAATGGGGCTCGGACTGGAAGCGCGCCACTGCGAAGTGGTACCACGCCGCAATGACAATCGCGGCCTCGGGCGCGGTGATGCCGAACCGCTACAACTATCTCGATCTCGACCGCACCTACACCAACCGGTTCGGCCAGCCGTTGATGCGCATGACCTTCGACTTCAGCGAGAACGAGAAGAAGATCAACCGGCACGCCGCCCAGGTCATCGGCGACATCGCCAAGGCGATGAACCCGACCCAAGTGGGTCAGGCCACCCCGCGACTCACTTGGAGCGTCGTGCCTTATCAGAGCACGCACAACACCGGCGGCGCCATCATGGGCACCGATCCTGCGACCAGCGCGCTCAACAAATATCTGCAATCCTGGGACATGCCGAACTTGTTCGTGACCGGTGCCTCGGGTTTCCCGCACAACTCCGGCTACAATCCGACCGGACCAGTCGGAGCGCTGGCGTTCATGATGGCGGATACAATCCGCAACAAGTATCTCAAGAATCCCGGATCGCTGATCTGAGTGTGTGTGATGATCAAGATGAAGCCGTCAGCACGTCATCTATTGGCCATCGCTGCCGCGATGGCCTTCTCGCAGGCCGCGCTCGCCCAGGATGCCGGACGCGGCAAAGCCGTGTTCGAGCAATGCGCGGCCTGCCACTCGCTCGAGCCGGGGCACAGCGAGCTGGGGCCGCATCTCAAAGGCCTGATCGGACGCAAGACCGCGAGCGTCGAGGACTTCATCTATTCGCCGGCGATGCGCCGCGCCAATGTGACCTGGACACCAGAGACGCTCGACGCTTACCTGAAGGATCCGCAGGCGCCACCCTTCCGCGGCAACCGCATGCCGTTCGCCGGCATCCCCGACGCGCAAGCCCGGGCCGACCTCATCGCCTATTTGCAAGCGGCTAGCCGCTAGCTACCTTGTAGGGTGGGCAAAGGCGATGACACTGCGTTCAACACGAATGAGAGACGCGCGTGCGCCGTGCCCACCATCGGAATCGATGCTAGTCGCATGGCCCATGGTGGGCACGGCGTACGATAGCCCTGCAGTGTTGAAATGCAGCGCAAGCGCCTTTGCCCACCCTACAATGCACCGGCAGCCTGCTGTGCTAAGGTCCTGTGATGGACGCCGGACAGACTGAGGCCCGCAAGACACGCGCCCGCGCATGGTTTGAGCGCCTGCGCGACGATATCTGCGCGGCCTTCGAGACGATCGAGGACGATCTGCCCTATGGCGCGCCGCTCGTAGATCGCGCGGCCGGCCGGTTTGTGCGCACGTCCTGGCAGCGCACCGACCATACCGGTGCGCCCGGCGGCGGTGGTGTCATGGCGATCATGAAGGGGCGCGTGTTCGAGAAGGTCGGCGTGCATGTGTCGACCGTGTTCGGCGAATTCGCCCCCGAATTCCGCAAGGAAATCCCAGGCGCGTCCGACGACCCGCGTTTCTGGGCCTCCGGCATCTCGCTGATCGCTCATCTCCAGAACCCACATGTGCCGGCCGTGCACATGAACACGCGCCACGTGGTGACCACGAAAGCCTGGTTCGGCGGCGGCGCCGATCTCACACCGGTGCTCGACAGGCGCCGCACCCAGGACGACTCCGATACGGTCTTTTTCCACGCCGCCATGAAGGAGGCCTGCGACGCCCATGCGGCGGTCGCGCCCTATCAGAAATTCAAGACCTGGTGCGACGAGTACTTCTATCTCAAGCACCGCAAGGAGATGCGCGGCATCGGCGGCATCTTCTACGACTGGCTCGACTCGGGCGACTGGGACGCGGACTTCGCCTTCACCCAGGACGTCGGCCGCGCCTTTCTGAAGATCTATCCCGACCTCGTGCGGCGCAATCTTGCGACGCCCTGGAGCGTGGCGGAGCGCGAGGAGCAATTGGTGCGGCGCGGACGCTACGTCGAATTCAACCTGCTCTATGATCGCGGCACCGTGTTCGGGCTGCGCACGGGGGGCAACGTCGATTCGATCCTGTCCTCCATGCCCCCGGTGGTGAAATGGCCGTGACTAACATCAACGGGAACAACTTGTCGTCATGAACAGCGCCGATACTGATTCGAGTCATGATGAGGAGGAGGCTGAGGTCATGGCGTTCGAGCCCGGAGACGTTGTGTATTTGAAGTCAGGCAGCCAGGCGCTGACGGTTGTTGTCGTCGACGAGGACAACATCGAGTGCGTGTGGATTAGCGACAGCGGAGAGTTTTTCCGCGAAACGATACCGAGCGTTGCCCTTACCAAGGGCGATCTGCTCGAGGACGACGTGGACGACGAGGAAGCCGCGCGCAGGAGCGCCTGAGCGCAGCCCGACCGGGCCCCCTGCCCGTTCAATCCAAGTCGCCAGCGTCAGCAATCTGCGCCGCGCCGTCAGGCACTGCGACGGCGCGGTGCGTTGCTGCGTTCGGCACACCTGTCCCGAAATTGGCCACAAATCACGCGTCTAACGCTGCGCGCCTAAGCGCGACGCGCGCTTATCGCGTGCGCTCACAGCGCGCTCATGGAGAACAGGACATGCGGTTCGACAGATCACGAAGCTGTTCGATCCCGCCGACTAGGCCGGAACGCCTAGTCATGTCTGGAGCAATCCATGGGCAAGAAACTGAAGTCGCGCGAAGCGCGCCGTCGCGCCGTCGATCGCGCCATTTGCGCCGTGCTGGAAGCGCATTCCAAGCGTGACGTCGGTCCGCGCGCAATCGAGCGCTGCGATCACTTCAAGGCCGAGTACCACGACAAGATCAAGGCGCTGCGCGGCTATGCGTTGCGTGCGCCGGAGGATTGGCGTTGCCGGATCAAGAGCCGCTCCGAGGAGCGACGCTTCATCGACCTGGTGCGCTTTTCGTTCGCGCGCTATCGCGTCGCCGCACACCTGGAAAACGCCTGGATCGACAGGTTTACTGACGATCTGGTCGACCGGGTGGGCGAGTTGCCCGAGGTCCAACCGATGCGTGGCAGCCGGCCCGACCTGCGGCGCTGGTACCTTGTCGCAGCCCAAGGCGGCTCGCTCTACAAGCAGCACACGTCAGCCTACCTGACCAAGCTCGAGACGCATCATTTTCTCGCCGCGCCCGACGATGTTACGTCGAGCCAGCAGGCACTTTGGTATGCAGTCGCGCGCGCGCAGAACGAGCGCTGCGAGATCGCGCGCCGGATCGGACAAAGCCAGCTCGTTCATTACTCGGTCGCTTCCACCTGGTGGAAAGAGGTCGCGCGCTTCTTCGCCCGCAATCCCGTGCCTCTGCACGAGATGAATGACTTGATTGACTATCTGCGCGTCGCGAAAGCGGAAAACCGGGGAATGTCTCTCAAGGGCCGCAGCCTGCATGCGCTGCAACGCCGCCGCGAGGAATGGCATCGCGCGCTGCGCAAGCACAACGCTATCGGCGGCGGCAGCTGGGCTGGCCGGCCGATCCCCGACGTTGACTACGAGGCTGGCGGCGAGAAGAAGAAGGCCCTCTGGCGCTTCCGCCAGATCAAGACCGGAAACGAGCTGTTCCGCGAAGGTCAACGCATGCATCACTGCGTCGCGAGCTATAAGCGTCTCTGCATGAATGAGCAGGTTTCGATCTGGTCACTGACCACTGAATTTCCGCTTGGTCACATCAATCGTGGCGTAACCATCGAAGTGCGCAAGGACGGTGCCATCGTGCAGTGCCGCGGCTTTGCCAATCGGCTCCCCTACCGCAATGAGGTTGCGGCGGTGAAGCGGTGGGCGAACGAGTATGGGCTGCGCTGGGCGGCGATCGAGCGCTGAACGTCAGCGCGTGATCGCGGACGTGAGCATCATCGCACCACCCGCGATCACGACCGCATCCAGGATCGCGGTGTGCACCTTGAGCGGCATGCGGTGGACCATTGTCCGTGCAATGAGTGCGCCTGGGATCGCCATCGCGCCCATCAGGAACGCGATTGCAAGCTCGCGCACCCCAAGCGAGCCGGCCAGCCCGAATACCGACACCTTGGCGACCCCGATGCCGATGGAGATCACCGCGTCGGTCGCGATCACGGCCGCGCCCTGCAGGCCTGCCGCCATCAGCATCGACAGCAGCATCACGCCAGCACCGGTGGTGCCGCCCGCAACGGCGCCCCAGCCGGCTGAGCTGATCATGAGGCCGCGGTCTGTGAGCCCGAAACCGCGTCGTTTGAGCAGGCGCCGCAGCGGCACGCTCAACATCATCATGCTGCCGATCAGGAGGCCAGCGCCACGCCCGGTGAGCTTGGTGTAGCCCCAGGCGCCGAGCAGGCAGAGCGGCAACGCCGGTGGCAGCACGACCAGCGTACGCCGCCAGTCGACGAGATGGCGATAGACAGCGACCCGGCTCGCATTGTTGACCAGCGCCGAGATGGCCAGCATCGGCACCACCGGCTCGGGCCCGAAGATTGGCACCAGGACGAGCGGCATCAGGGCGCCGGTGCCATAGCCCGAGACGCCACCCACGATCGACGCAAACAGCGCCAGTCCGGCAATGAGAGCGAACTGGGCAAGCGAGATGCCGGCGAGGGCGGATGAGAGCGATTCGAGCATCGGTTGGCGGGTATTCTACCCTGCCTCGCCGCGCTTGTGCCCCGGAAAAGCGATGCAGAGCCCTACTGCACGAGTTGCAGGTCCGCCGGCGAGATCAATACGCTGAAGGCCTCGCACCAGATGATGACGCTCGGATAGTCCTTGAGATCGATGCCGGTGGGAATCGCGTAGCGCTGGCTGCCCTTGAAGGCGCGCAGCCCCCCGAGATCAACGTGCTTGACGCCCTGCAGGTCTGCCGCGCTGCGGATCGTCGTCTTCGGCACCAAGTAGACGTGAAACGCCGGGCCCGGCCCGACCTCGAAATCGCTTTCTAGGAATACCGCACGTTCATACACACTGACCTTGCCCTTGCCCCAATGCACCGGATCGGACGGATTGGCATGGGTGAAGGTGCCGGTTGCGACCAGCATCGTGCGCTCGGCTTCGGCCAGCGTTTCGACCGCCGGTGGCGGAGGGAACACGAATGGAAAGATGAAGAACCCGAGCGCAACCCCAAAGCCGGTGCCAAACAGGCCGCCGATCAGAAAGATGATGAAACCGCGCCAGAATCTGCGCATGGGGGATCCTCAGGATCGAGCCTTCGATGGTGAGGATTACGCGTGGGCCGCCGCAAATGTTACGGGACTCAGTCCGCGCTTGGCAGCCGGCGAACCGTAAACTCGATGCGATCGCCCGGCAACACCCGCCAGCTCTCGATCTCGGTCTGGTAGGCAGCCTTGGGAAAGCGGCGTAGCAGCTCGCGCGCCTTCTCACGCGCAGCCGCCCGCGGCAACGAGTATGTGTCGCGCCGGAAGGCGTCGACTCCACGCCGTATCGCCCGGCCGGCGAGAACACGGGCGCTGCGGCTAGCAATATCGGACGGCCGGCGGTAGTTCATCATGCTGGGCTCTCGGGGCGCACTCTTGGCGCCACCCTGCCGCCCCAATCTAATGCCTCCCGAGCCGCAAAGCGAGTCGACGCGGCGCCCGCTATCAGTCAGAATTCTCAGAAATACCGGAGGGAGGTCATCCGATGAGCCATCAGGCAGCAGTCATGCCGATTCGATGCCGGGTGAGCCTCGCGCTCCTGGTTCTGGCGGCCGTCTTGCTTGGCGCGCAGGCGCCTGCCCGTGCCCAGACTGAGGTCGACCTCAAGCTTGCGCTCATGGTCGACGCCTCCGGCAGCGTCGACCGCTACCGTTTCGAGCTGCAGAAACGCGGCTATGTGGCGGCGCTGCGCAACCCGCGCGTTCTTGCCGCCGTGATGGGCGGCCGCACCCAGTCGATTGCCGTCAGCATGGTGCAATGGACCGGCCCGTTCCTGCAGGCCGTCGTGCTGCCCTGGACCGTCATCAAGGACGAAGCCTCGATCAGTGGGGCCGCCTCGGTCATCGAAAGCACTCCGCGCCAGCTGTTCGGCGGCGGAACTTCGATCTCAGGCGCAATCGACTATGCGATGGCCATGTTCCCGCAGGCCCCGTTCAAGGCCGAGCGACAGGTCATCGACATTTCGGGCGACGGCTCCAACAACGGCGGCCGTTCGGTGATCCGCGCCCGCGACGAGGCCGTGGCCAAGGACGTCACCATCAACGGATTGCCGATCCTCGCGGTCGAGCCCTATCTCGATCAGTACTACCGCGATTACGTAATCGGCGGCCCGGGCGCGTTCATGATCGTGGCGAAGGACTTCGAGTCGTTCGGTGATGCCGTCCTCAAAAAGATGATCGTCGAGATCGCGGCCAACGATACCGCCAGGAAGCGCGTGAATTAGGCGTAACCTGGCTCAGGATGATTAACGATAGCTGCTGGCCGGACTGCGCGCCTCTTGATCGGGCCGCCGCGCAAGCGGATAGTTCTCCATTCGTGAGACGCTCGCGCCATTCCTGACGCAACCGTCAGCTCAAGGGTGACAGGTGACCAGCCTCGCCCAGCCTCTTTTCCACCTGCGACAGCGCATCGCCTGCGCCGGGGTGATCGCGAGCTGCCTTGTGATCGCCCTTGGGATGTCTATTACGCTCCCCCTGGTCTCGCGCGCGCAAGATACGACGAGCGACGTGATAGCGGCACGCAAGCTGCTCATGGATTCGATCATGAACAATATGGACAAGATCCAGGAGATGATCTCGGAGCGACGCATCGATCCCAGCGTCAGCCGCGAGTGCGCCGACAACATCGCCTCGATGCTCGCGGCCTTCCCACATTTGTTTCCGCCGGGATCGAACCAATGGAAAGAAGATGTCGATCTCGATCCGGTAAAGGACACCTTTGCTTCGCCGGACATTTGGACGGATTTTGCGGATTTCTCCCGCCGGGCGGCAGCCGCGGCAAACACGGCTTTGGAGCTACGGCGCGCCGACAACGAGGATGACGTCAAGCGCTTCTATCGCGCGCTCGGCATCGCCTGCGACACCTGCCACGCGCTCTATATGAAGGAATAGGTCATATGAAGGAGTGGGGCATATGAAGAAATGGATCATGGCCCGCGCTCCCATCCTAGTCATCGCGGCTGCGATCATCTCGGTCGCCGCACACGCTCAGCGCAGCGACACGACCGATCCGCTGATGCGGCCGAACCTCGAAACCGAGGTTGCGGAGCTCAAGGCCAAAACCGCCGCGATGGTCGCCAGCGCGCTCCCTCGACTTGCCGCCCTGTCGTCGCAGGAGCGGCTTGCCGCAGCGCCCGAAATCTGGCGCGTGCCGGGCGCCGTCACGGAATTCAAGGATTGCGCCAGCTGTCCGCACATGATGATCGTTCCCGCCGGCGAGTTCACCATGGGCTCGCCGCCAGCCGAACAGCAGGCCGAAGCGCAGCACCGCGTGACTATCGCAACGCCATTTGCGGTCAGCAAGTTCGAGATCACCTTCGACGACTGGAATGCCTGCGTCAGCGACGGCGGCTGTGATAACGCCCGTCCGAACGACGAAGGCTGGGGACGCGGACGGCATCCTGTGATCCATATGTCCTTCGACTTGGCCAAGACCTACGTGATCTGGCTCAGCCGCAAGACCGGCAAAACCTATCGGCTGCTCGCCGAAGCTGAATGGGAATATGCGGCGCGCGCCGGCACGACCACGACATTCGCGTTTGGCGAGAGCCTCTCACCCGGCAGCGCGAACTATAACGCCAGTACGGATGGGTCGGGGCCATCGGAGGAGAACCGGCAAAAGACTGTGCCGGTTGGCAGCTTCCCGCCCAACGCATTCGGCCTGCATGACATGCACGGCAATGTGTCGGAGTGGGTCGAAGACTGCTTCCACAATGACTACACCGCAAAGGCCCCAACCGACGGCTCTGCCTGGGTCGAGGGCAACTGCACTGGACGCGTGCTGCGCGGCGGCTCGTGGGAGGATTCCGACGCCGAGCTGCGCTCGGCCGCTCGCGTCGGGGAATATCGAGACAATTCATCCTACGTGGATGGCTTCCGCATCGCGCGTAGCCTGTGACGCAGGCTGACTCGGGTTACAGGCCGCTTGCCACCGCCTCTTCCACAATTCGCGCCAGCGCCTCGCGATCGAGCGGAAAGCCCGCCTCAATCCAGGCCTCCTCGGCCGCCCGCATGGCGGCGCCGAGGCGCGGGCCTTTCTCGACACCACGCGCCATGAAGTCGGCGGCCTTCAACGGAAACCGGGGCGCGCTCCAGCGCGAAGGCAGCGTCGCAAGCGCGCGCCATTGCGGGTCGGCCACGCCCTCCGGAGCGCGTGACCAGGCGAGCAGCACACGGTCGAGATAGCCGTCGGGGCCGAGCCGATAGAGGAGCGCGCGCGCCGCCTGCTCGCTCAAGCCCGCGACGATGCGCCGCCAGGCGTCTCCCACGGAGACCAGCCGTTCGGACTCGGCGTTGGTGAGCCGCAGCCGCTCGCGCAGCCGCTCGGCATCTTCAGTCACCAGCACGCCCAGCGCGGCGAGCCGGCGCGCCGGATCGGGCGGCAGCGAGAGCGACGCCTCGAGCTTGATCAGGTTCGACAGGCTCGCGAGCAGTGGCACGCCGCCCAGCACCATCTCGATCAGGCCCGTCTCCGCCATTACGGCGAGCGCCGGCACCGCATGGCGCGCCAGCATCAGCTTGAGCAACTCCATGCGCACACGCTCGCGCGAGAGCTTGTCGAGCCCGGCACGCGCCACGATGCAGGCGTGAAGGCCGTCGGCATCGGGCAGCCCGCCATGGCCATAGGCGGCGTGAAAGCGAAAGAAGCGCAGGATGCGCAGATAGTCCTCCGCAATGCGCATGGCGGCATCGCCGATGAAACGCACGCGACGCTGCGCGACGTCGGCAAGCCCGCCAACATAGTCGTGCACGGTGCCATCACGACCGAGGAACAGCGCATTCATGGTGAAGTCGCGCCGCTCGGCGTCACGCCGCCAGTCGCGACCGAAGGCGACCATGGCACGGCGGCCGTCGGTCTCGACGTCCTCGCGCAGCGTAGTCACTTCGAACGGTTGGCCATCGGCGACGACCGTGATGGTGCCATGCTCGATCCCGGTCGGCACCGCCTTGCAGCCCGCAGCCTCGACCCGGCGCACGACCTCCTCCGGCAGCGCCGTGGTGGCAATGTCGATGTCGTCCAACGGCTCGTGCAGGAGCGCGTTGCGCACCGCGCCGCCGACCACGCGCGCCTCCTCGCCACCGCTATCAAGCAGCGCGAGGATGCGCGCCAATTCACCCGTGCGCAGCCAATCGACATCGAGGCGCGTGGTCGCGGGCGCAGCAGATTCCATTGGGGTCGTCATTTGGGCTTTGGCACCATTCGCCCTGGCACGAAGGTGCCGTTCTCGTCGACATGTGCCGGGATGTAGGTCGAGTCCGGCGGGGCGCCGCCGAAGGTCGCAAACCAGATAAAGCTGCCCAGCATCAGCACGAGAGCCGCAATCACTAGCCAGGCCAGCCGCGCGAATGGCCAATGCACAGGATCGAGCAGCCCCCTGCGGGTCGCCAGCAGAAACAGGGCATAGACCGCGAACGGGATCAGGAACAGCGCGACTTCAGTGGAGATCGGCCGGATCATCGTTCCTCTCGTGGTCGCGGAGGCGAAGCCGCCTCGCCACCGGTCTTGTAGCCGGATGGCGTGTCAGCGTCATCCGGGGTCAAAGCAATCCGCCAACAAAGCATTGTTTGGGTTACCGCTGATTCCCATACACTCGCTCATAGAGATTGCGCAGAATTCCCGCGGTCACGCCCCAGATGTAGCGCTCGCCGAACGGCATCGCGTAGTAACGCCGCATCACGCCCTTCCAATCGCGGCTGTGCAGTGCGTGGTTCTGCTCGTCCATCAGGAAGGCGAGCGGCACCTCGAAGGCGTCGTCGACCTCGGTTCGGTTGAGCGTGGTGTTGAAGGACGGATCGACGCGCGCCAGCGTCGGCAGAATGCGAAAGCCCGAGAAGGTGAGATAGAGGTCGAGATAGCCGATCGGCTCGACCAGGTTGCTGTCGAGCCCGATCTCCTCGTGCGCCTCGCGTAGCGCAGCCGCGACTGGCGTTTGATCATCGGGATCGATCTTGCCTCCCGGAAATGCAATCTGCCCGGCGTGGCTTGGCAGCCCGGCGGTGCGCAAGGTAAGCAGCACGGTCGGCTCGGGATGATCGACGACCGGCACCAGCACGGCGGCCGGGCGCGTCGCCGCGACGCCGGCGCGCTCCCACATCTCCGGATCGAGATCGAGATCGCCACGCGTGGCAGGCGCCGCATGGTCCGTCAGCGCTGCCGGCACATCGAGAGTCAGGCGGGCGCGGGCGCGCTCGAAGAAGTCGAAACCTGCACGGGCGCGCTGCATTACCTCAGATCCTCGATCTCGTCAGCGGGCGCCATCGCGAAGAATGCGCCGCCCGAGACTACGCCGAACATGCGAACACCCTCGACATCGCGCTTCTCGCCGAGATCGACCAGGTCGAAGAACAACGCCCGCTTGACCCGCGCCCACAGGTTCGAGCGCACATGCAGATAGGGCCGCAGGCCGCCAGTGCCCTCCTCCGGCTCAAAGCGCAGCGCGTGCTCGGCTCCACAGGCCACCCAGTCGTCAACGTTGGTGCGAAAATAAAGCGTCTGGCCGGGGCCGGGTGCATCGAGCCGCAACTCGACCGCCACGAACGGCACGTCGTCGACCGTGATGCCGCACTTTTCGACAGGCGTCACAAGGAAGTAGCGGTCCCCTTCGCGCTTAACTACGGAGGCGAACAGTTTGACCAGGGCGGGCCGCCCGATCGGGGTCTTGAGGTAGTACCAAGTTCCGTCGGCGGCGATCCGCATATCGAGGTCGCCGCAGAAGGGCGGATTCCACAAGTGCACAGGCGGAAGGCGGCCTGCGCCTTTCACCGCGCCCGCGAGGGTGTCGAGCGATACCGTCGTCTGCCCTTCCTTCGCCATGGTTTGCCAGATACTTAGGGGGCTGAATGACCGTTTTTCCACGCGATTGTGATCGCGCGCAACTTATCCACTGCTGTCTAAACAGCCTGGGTGGGGTAAGAAAAGTGGCACATGTCGAAATATTCCACGGCCTTAAGGCCCGGTCATCGGTGGGGCGATGATGGCATGCCCGCAAGGAGGCGGGGTCGCACCCATTGAAAAATAGTTTAATCTACAGGCAGCTGATGGAAGGAGTGGGGCACCGCCGCGACCCGCTTGCGGGCAGTGGCGCGAATGTTGCACCCTTTTTGGCCAGCCTGGACGGCGCAACGAGCCGGGCGCGCTACGAACAGCCAAACGGGAAGACGCGATAAGGCCGCGATAGACGCGGTAAGGCCGCGATAGCGGAACAGCAAGAACGAAAAAAGTTCAACAAGAAGAAGGTTCAACAACAAGAACAACGAACAGGCCGGGACAACAGGAGCAAACAGATGGCGGTAGCCGCCGGAGAAGCGATTGAAAAACTCGACGACATGATCGTGCGACAGGCGGAAGCGACCGGCGCCCAGGTCGCCGCCGCCAAGGCTGCGATTGGCAAGGTCATCTTCGGTCAGGAGCGCGTGGTCGAGCAGGCGCTGATGACGGTTCTCTCAGGCGGTCACGCTCTGCTCGTCGGCCTGCCCGGCCTCGCCAAGACCAAGCTGGTCGAGACCATGGGCATCGTGCTCGGGCTCGACGCACGCCGCATCCAGTTCACGCCCGATCTGATGCCATCCGACATCGTCGGCAGTGAAGTGCTGGAAGAAGCGCCCGGCGGCAAACGCAGCTTCCGCTTCATCCCGGGCCCGATCTTCGCTCAGCTGCTGATGGCGGACGAGATCAACCGCGCCAGCCCACGCACCCAGTCGGCGCTGTTGCAGGCGATGCAGGAGCTGCACGTCAGCGTCGGCGGCAATCGCCACGACGTGCCGCGTCCGTTCCACGTGCTTGCGACGCAGAATCCGATCGAGCAGGAAGGCACCTATCCACTGCCGGAAGCGCAGCTCGACCGCTTCCTGATGCAGATCGATGTGCCCTATCCTGATCTCGAGAACGAGCGCAAGATCATCTTCGACACCACCGGCGCCGAAGAGAGCAAGCCAAAGCAGACGCTCACCGCCGAGGAGCTGATCGCGGCGCAGCGCCTGGTGCGTCGTCTGCCAGTCGGCGAGTCGGTGGTCAACGCGATCCTCGCGCTCGTGCGCTCGGCGCGTCCCGATGCCGACAACGATATCAGCAAGTTGATCGCCTGGGGGCCGAGCCCACGCGCGAGCCAAGCGCTGATGCTGGTGGCGCGCGCCCGCGCGCTGATCGACGGCCGGCTCTCGCCCTCGATCGACGACGTGCTCGACATGGCCGAGCCGATCCTCAAGCACCGCATGGCGCTGAGCTTCGCGGCACGCGCTGACGGCGAGTCGGTGGAAGGCGTCATCACCAAGCTCAAGAGCCGCCTCGGATAGCACGATGGCGGTGAGGCGCGCGGACAAGAACGAAATCAGAGCCACCCAGCAGGCGAGCGGCACCGCCCGCACGCTCGCCGAGACGCTGCCACGGCTGATCCTGGAGGCACGCCGGATCGCGGCGACCGTGATTCACGGCCTGCACGGCCGCAAGCGCGCCGGCCCCGGCGAGAACTTCTGGCAGTATCGCCGCTTTGTCTGGGGCGAGCCGGCCCGCCGGGTGGACTGGCGGCGCTCGGCGCGCGACGACCATCTCTATGTGCGCGAGCAGGAATGGGAGGCGGCGCACACGGTCTGGATCTGGCCTGACCGCTCACCCTCGATGACGTTCCGCTCCAAGCTCGCCCAGGAGCCCAAGCTCGAGCGCGCCCTGGTGGTGGCGTTCGCGCTGGCAGAAGTGCTGGTGCATGCCGGCGAGCGCGTCGGTGTACCGGGGCTCATGCGCCCGACTGGCAGCCGCAACGTGCTGGACAAGTTCGCCAACGCGGTCGTGCATGATCCGACCGAGCGGCCAAGTCTGCCACGCGCATTCGCGCCCTCCTCGCTGTCCGAGGTCGTGCTGATCTCGGACTTCTGGAGCCCGATCGACGACATCCGCAAGACCATTGCGCAATTGTCCTCCTCGGGCGCGCATGGCCATACCGTGCAGATCGTCGACCCGGCGGAAGAGACCTTTCCCTATTCGGGCCGGATCGAATTCGTCGAGCCGGAAGGTGGCGAGTCGATCACCGCCGGGCGTGCGGAAGCTTGGCGCGCCGAGTATGAGGCGCTCGTGGCCCGCCATCGCGCCCAGATCCGCGCCGATACCGACAAGATCGGCTGGAGCTTCGCTATCCACCGGACTGATCGAGCAGCAACCGAGCTGCTCCTGGCACTGCATGCGCGCATGAGCGCGCCGCCGCCCGGTGCGATCGTCGGCGGCCGTGTTGGCACGGCGGCACAGCGGAGGCACGCATGATGGGTCTGCCACTCGGCTTTGCGCAGCCGCTGGTGCTGCTCGGGCTGCTCAGCATCCCGGTGCTGTGGTGGCTGCTGCGGCTCATTCCGCCGCAGCCGCGGCGGATCGATTTTCCGCCGACCCGGCTGCTGTTCCAGATCAAGCCAAAGGAAGAAACCCCACAGAAGACGCCCTGGTGGCTCACGCTGTTGCGCCTCACGCTGGCGACGCTCGTTATTCTGGCGGCGGCTGGTCCGCTCTGGAACCCGCCGGTTGAGACGGCGACCAGCCGGGCGCCGCTCGCTCTGCTCATCGACGACGACTTTGTCGCCGCTGGCTCATGGGATGCGCGCATGCGCATGACCGACGACCTGATGGCGCGCGCGGAGACCGACAATCGCGCTGTCGCGCTGATCCCGATGTCGGACCCGAGCCGCGACATTTCGTTCGAGACTGCCTCCGCGGCGCGCGTGCGGCTCAAACAGATGAAGCCGAAGCCCAACGCGGTCACGCGCGCCGATATGCTGGTACCCCTTGGGCGCTTCCTGGAGGCGACCAACGACGTCGAGATGATCTGGCTCTCCGACGGCGTCGATCTGGGCGGCGGAGCGGACTTTGCGGCAGCGCTCGGGCGTCTCGTGGGGACGCGCCCGATGACGGTGGTCGAGGGCGGGCTGCCGCCCGCGCAGGCGCTCACCGCAGCCGAGAACACCGCCGCCTCGCTCTCAGTCAAGGTGCTGCGCTCGGCTGCGGGTTCGACCCAATCCGGCCTCGTGCGCGGGCTTGATCTCAAGGGCCTGCCGCTCGGTGAAGCTAACTTCACCTTCGGCGTCAATGACACCGAGACCGACGCCGAGCTGACGCTGCCGGTCGAGATCAGGAACGATATCGCGCGGCTTGAGATCAGCAACGAGCACTCGGCCGGCGCGGTCGCGCTGCTCGACAAGCGCTGGCGTCGGCGCAGCATCGGCATCGCCACAGGCGCGACCTTCGACAATGCGCAGCCGCTTCTGGCCTCGACCTACTATCTCACGCGTGCGCTCGGTCCGTTCGCCGATGTGCGGATTGCCGAGCGCGGCTCGCCCGCGCAGGCCGTGAGTCAGTTCCTCGAGCAGCGCGTACCGATGATCATCCTCGCCGACGTCGGCAACACCGCGGAAGCGAAGGAGCCGCTGGCACGCTGGATCGAGGATGGCGGCGTGCTGGTGCGGTTCGCAGGTCCGCGGCTGGCGGCCAGTGACGATGACCTCGTGCCGGTGCGGCTGCGCCGTGGCGGTCGCGTGCTCGGCGGCGCCCTGAGCTGGGATCAGCCGCAGCAACTTGCTTCGTTCGGACGCGAAAGCCCGTTCTTCGGTATGCAGGTGCCAAACGACGTCACGGTGAGCCGGCAGGTGCTGGCCGAGCCAGACACAACGCTGAGCGATCGCACCTGGGCGACGCTCGCCGACGGCACGCCGCTCGTCACCGCGCAGCGGCGCGGCAAGGGCGTCATCGTCTTGTTTCATGTCACCGCCGACACGCGGTGGTCGGACCTGCCGCTCTCAGGCTCGTTCGTGGACATGCTCAAACGCATCGTCTCGCTTGCAGGCTCGATGGCGACCGCCGATCCCAATGCACCAGGGAGCGGGCGCGCGGGTGCGCGCGAAGTGGTGCCGCCGACCCGCATTCTCGACGGTTTCGGGGTGTTCGGCCCGCCGCCGCCGAATGCGCGGCCGGTGCCGGTCGGCTTTACCGGGCGCGGAACCGCCGAGAACCCGCCCGGGTTCTATGGACCGCCGGAAGGCCTGCTGGCGGTTAATGCACTGGCGCCGGCCGACCGGCTTGCGCCGCTCGACATTTCCGCGCTCAATGCACGCCGGGAGGTCTATCGAATGAGCGAACCGCAGGATCTGCGCGGGCCGGTGATGCTCGCGGCACTCGGGCTCCTCGCGTTGGACGCCCTGGTCGTGTTCTGGCTGGCCGGTGGGATTGCACGGCTCTTCCGCGGCGGCGTTCGCCGTCCGGCGGCAGCGACGTTGCTGCTCATTGTGCTTGGCGTAGCGCTTTGGGTGCCCTCCTCCGCGCAAGCGCAGAACGACGAAGCCGCCATGAAGGCCACGCTGCAAACCCGATTCGCCTATGTGCTCTCCGGCGACACCGAGGTCGATCGCATCACCAAGGCGGGGCTGCAGGGGCTTACGCTGTTTCTGGCGCAGCGCACCGCGCTCGAGGCCGGCGACCCGGTGGGCGTCGATCCCGCGGTCGATGAGCTTGCGTTCTTCCCGCTCATCTACTGGTCGGTCGTGCCGAGCGCGCCGCCGTCGTTGGCTCCAAAGGCGAGGGCTCGGTTGGGATCGGAGGCCGGCGCCGATTTGGCGGCTGCGATTTGCTTGCTGGACGACGGCTTCGCGCCCGGAACTTCGAGGTATCGCCCATAGCCGACGCTGACGTCCGGCGAAGGGAAATACTGCCGCCGGAGATAGGCGACGCGAAGCTCGCTCGCCTGCGGTATCAGCGTGGCGACGAGGCTGCTGTAAACGGCACCGCTGAGCGTGCCCGCGAAATAGTCGATCGTCGCCTTCAGCGTCCGGCCGACGCTGAGCTGGGTCACGATGATGGCCGTCAATACGGCCCATAGCGCCAGTGGAAGATAGAAATCCGACGGATCGCCTGGGTGGTATCGCGCGTCCGCGACTCCGATGACCGTCAATGCATGGGCGTTCAGAACCACCGTCTTTCCCAGGATGCTGGGATCCGCGGCGAAACGGCGCT
>Ga0137409_10002300_pt1 | contig 20578 bp, 18 predicted proteins | sample CZODoug1_16funga_FD_122059 | JGI IMG/M metagenome (GOLD analysis project Ga0137409, IMG submission 122059) | Vadose zone soil fungal communities from Angelo Coast Range Reserve, California, USA - CZODoug1_16fungal (Hybrid Assembly) | ecosystem: Environmental > Terrestrial > Soil > Vadose zone... | reverse complement strand
GCTCCGGAGGCCGCCACCGAGGAGCTGGACTACTGCGTCCGGCAGCTCGGATTCCGCGGCGCGGAGATCGGCACCAACGTGGTCGGGACGGAGATCTCCCGCGGCCGGGACGACTTCTGGAGCAAGGCGCAAGAGCTCGACGCCGTGGTGTTCATGCATCCCAATGGCTTTACGGGTGGCGAGCGCCTGGCGGATCACTACTTCACCAACGTCATCGGCAATCCGCTCGACACCACGGTGGCGGTGGCCCATCTGGTCTTCGACGGGATCCTGGAGCGGTTTCCCAAGCCGAAGCTCGTGGCCGCCCATGGGGGCGGCTACGTCGCGCACTATCCCGCCCGGATGGACCATGTGTGGGGCGCGCGCGTCGACGCGCGCACCGTGCTCAAGAAGCGCCCGCGGCAGTCCCTGGCCAAGCTCTACTTCGACACCATCGTGTTCGACCGTGAGCAGCTCCGGCACCTGGTGAACCTGTGGGGCGCCGACCATATCCTGGTCGGCACCGACTACCCCTACGACATGGGGATGTACGACCCCCGCGGGTTCGTGGGCGAGTGCAAATTCCTCAAAGACGCGGACCAGGCGAAGATCCTGGGTCTCAACGCGGCGAAGCTGCTGAAGATCACCAGCCGGCTGAGCTCGATGGGCATTCGTCCGGCCACCGCCACATCCTCCAGGAGGCCGCCGAAGAAGCAGCGCGCCCGGCGCTGAGCATATTCAGGTCACTTTGATCTTGACGGCGAATCGACGATCGATCGAGCGCTCACCTTCCCACTCCCGCCAGTGCTTCATCCGAAGGTCGAGCGAGCCTATGCGCGCGGCGCGAAATTGCAGCACCCGCGTGCCCGCGGAACCGATCCCGGCCGCGCCCTCGAAACGGTCCCCCGCCGGCTCCAGGCCCGCCGCGGTGTCCACCGTCCAGCGGTAGCCGGTCCCGGGATTCTCGGGCAGGTGAACGGTCAGAACGCTCCCCGCGGTCACCTCCACGGTGCGTCCGTGGTCGGTCAAGGTGAGAGTCATGGCGACCTTTGGCTCTGGAGACGAGGGCTCCGGCGCTACGGCGCGGGCGACGGCGCTCCCGTGCCGCGTCCTCGATGGCGCCGGCCGCCCCGGCGAGTCCGTCGGCGGCGACCCTGGCCCGCCTCGGCCGGGGCGGCTCTGGTCGGGGCGGCTTCGCCAGCTCCGCGCGGGGCTTCGTTGCCTGGACCGACGCTCAGGTCTTCAACCGGATCGGGCGCCCGCTCGACGCGGGCCGGAGGCTGCTCATCGCCGTCCGCTAGGGTGAGGGCGCCGGAGCGGCTCACCGTCAACTCCTTGATGCGCCGCAGCCGGGTGATGAGGCGCGGCGAGCCGGGCGGGCGGCTGAAGCCGCGCGACTTGAGCGCGTTGGCCAGCGTGTCGATGGTGACCACGCGGCCGCCCGCAGCCCCGATGAGGTCCCGCAGGAGGCCGACGATCTCGTCGTGCGGCGCGGTGTGCTGCTCCCCCGCGGGCGGGCGCTCGTCGTGACCCCGCGCCGACGGAGGGGAAGCGGCGGCGGGGGGGGCCGGAGACGGCGCCGGGCGATCGCGCCAGCCGCCGCGGCGGCCGCGCCGCCCGCCTCGTCCGCGTCCTCTCGCGGGCGCGCCCGGCTCGCGCTTCACCGCTTCCTCCTCGCGCGGAGCGGCGCCCGTCAACCCCCGGTACGACAGGCGGCGGAACGCGATGCCGAGGCCCGCCGCCACGTCGCCCACGGCGTCGAAGGCGCGGTCGTCCGACACGATCTCGATCACATCGCCGGGCCGCGCCGACGCCAGCCACACGCCGGCGCTGACGGCAATGCGCAAGTCGCTCCAGTCGCGCACGCCCACCGATGGCGCGCTGTGCACGAGGTGGGCGCCATGGCGGGCGAGGAGGCGCGCGGTGTCGTGGCCGATCACGCGCCAGTTGCCCACCGCCACGAAGTCCGTGCGAAGGCCCCGCCGGTCCACGGCGAGGTGGTCGACCACCCGCGCGATGTGCTCGGCGCGGCTCGTGTTCTCGACATCGAAGAAGATCGCGCGGCGGGCCGATGGCAGGGCCCGCTCGGGCTCCGGCGGGGGCATCCGCCCGGCAAACACGGGCTCGACCTCGATGGTGGCCAGGTCCGATGGGAGCGGCGTCTCCTCGAGCGGTCCGGCCGGCGCATCCTCGACGGGTGCGAGAATCGGCTCCAGGGGCGGCGCCTCCGCCGCCCGCCGGGCGCGCGGCGCGGCCGCCCGCCGGCCGGCCCCGCGACGTGTCGTAGCTCTCTTCTGTGGCGGCACTCTCACCTCCGGTTGGGGTCAGGTCTCACAATCCGACATTCGACGCCCGCCATGTTAGTCCAATCCACCCGTCGCGCACCATCCTTGACGACGCCGGACCGAGGGAGCAGCATTTGCATGATGGCCTAACCAAGGAGGGACCACCATGGTGATCCGGGTAACGTGGGGCAAGCTTCGCGCCGGGGCGTGGAACGACTTCGAGCGCACCTACCGGGAGAATGTCATCACCAAGGGAAAAACGGTCAAGGGGCTCCGCGGGCGCTGGCTCGCCCAGGATTCGGGAGACAAGGACACCGGGTTCGCGGTGAGCCTGTGGGACAACCTGCCCGACATGCAGGCCTACGAGCAAAGCGCCCTGTACAAGGAAATCATGGCGCCCCTCCAACCCTTCTTCGTCGGTGAGTACAAGACCTATCGCTGCGAGGTGAAGTACACGGACATGGCGGTTTAGCCCTCGTCGACCTCGAGGCCGTCGCGGGAGAGCGCATTTCCCCGTCCAGGATGCCTCAGCGATTGGAGAACTTTCGGCAGAGCTCCTGGTCGGGGGTGTTGGGCGCTCGCTGCCCCCACGGCACCCACGTGGAGGTCTGGGCGAGGCGGCCGATCTCCTTGCCGGACGAGTCGTAGTCGACGACGCCCGTGGATCTGGATTGCCTGCCCCAGCAATCCAGCACCGGAGAGCTCACGGAGTACGCGAGATCTTCATAGCCGTCCACCGAGAGACGTGATTGGCGTCTGACGTCGATGGTCTGCCGCTTGCTCGCCCCGCTGTGCACCCACTTGATGGTGATCTGGAAGAGCTCGGGATTGATCCTCTCGAAGGAGTCCGCGTCGTAGTACGTCTGGAGGCCCGTCGAAGTGGCCGCCAGCTCGGCCCAGTTAGCGGCCAGGACCCGGCCGGGCCAGAGACAGACACAGGCGAGAAACAGCCACGACCACCATCGTCCTCGCGGCGGCCTCGACGGGGCACGGCGTCGAAATCCCTCACAGATTCCCGGACGCTTCCGTACACTGGAAAACGAGTCAACCGCTGGGATCATCACACGGTGAACGCCTTCATTTTCCTCGTCGCCCTTCTCGTCTCTCTTCCGAGCTTTCTCTACGCTCAAGGGCGACCGCCCGCCCCTCCGCCGAACACGCGGGCTGCTCAGAATCGTCCAGGGTGGTCGGTCGACCCCCGGACCGGCTGCTGGATCTGGAATCAAAGGCACACGCCGGGGGAAGTTATAGCATGGAGCGGAAGCTGTGGCCCCGACGGCCGCGCGTTCGGCCGCGGGGCCGTGCAATGGCTCAACGACGGCATCCTCGCCCAGTACGTGGGAGAGATGCGCGGGGGGAAGCGGAACGGCAAGGGCTTCTTCACCTCCGCCAACGGGGAGCGCTACGAGGGCGAGTGGAAGGACGACAACCGCGACGGCCGGGGGGTGGCCACCTCTCCCAAGGGCGACCGCTACGAGGGAGAGTGGAAGCAGGGAACGTCGAACGGCAAGGGCGTCCGCACCTGGCCCGACGGCGATCGGTATGAGGGCGAATACCATGATGGGCACGAGCATGGCACGGGCCTCTACACCTTCGCCAACGGCGATCGCTATCAGGGCGAATGGCGCGAGGGAATGCAGCAGGGCAAGGGCGTGTACACGTGGGCGAGCGGTGCCCGTTACGAAGGTGAGTGGCGGGGCAACAAGAGGAACGGCCGCGGCGCCCACACCTACGCGAACGGCGATCGCTACGAGGGCGAATGGCGTGATGACCGGGCACATGGCTCCGGGGATGCCGTGCTCGGGGGCGTTCACTACGTCGGCACGTGGGTAGAGGGCTGCTTCAAGGATGGAGACAGGCGCGGATCGATGGAGCGCCCGCTTTCCGATTGCCCTTGAATGGCTGGCGAGGGCCGCTACGGCGTCCGACGCGCGTGCCGCGGCCAGGCCAGCAGGGCCAGCACGAGCACACCCGCCCAGGCCAGGGAGACGACGAGCAGCCAGAACCACAGCCGCCCCCGCTCTGTCCACGTCGCGAGTGAGGAGACCCGCCCGGCGACAAGCGGCTCGCCGGCGATGGTCACGGTCACGGTCGGATCGGCGCGCTCCGCGAGGACGATCGGCACGACGTAGCTACCGTTCGCGAGATCGCGGACTTCCCCGGCTTTGGCACCGTCGCCGACGCTGACGGCGACGGCGGCGCTCTGGTCGGGACCGAGGTAGTTGCCCAAGCGGTCCCGCGGTGTAAGCCGCAGCTCAGCCTCGCGGCCTCGCGCCGTCGTGGTCAGCGACACCACCCTCACGTCGGACTTCTCCGCCGTCGCCTGGCCGACGCGCACCACGGTGGAGACGGCGCCCGCGCGCCGCAGCTCGCCGTGCCCGGAGGTACGCGCGGCGGCCTCGAAGACGACAGTGTAGATGCCGGGCACAGTCGCCGCGGGCAGGGTCGCGCGGTAGGTGCCCTTGCCGTCGTCCTGCAGCCGAACCGTCGTCGCGGCGGGCAGGATGCGCGGCCACACCCGCTCGTCCTGCAGGAGCTGAGCCACGGCCCGCTGACCGGCCGAGGCGAGCGACTCGTGCCGAACCGGCGGCTCGGCCCGTGCCGGATAGGCGGCCAGCAGGTTGGCGACGCTGTCTTTCGGGCGCAGCACCGTGGCCGTCACGGTCGCGCCGCGCACGGCCTGGGCGCCGTCGCGCAGCTCCAGTACCACCTCGAGCGCGTCCCCCACCCGGTAGTCGCGCCGCGCGAACCGCGCCCGGGCCGAGCGTCGATGATCGTCGACGATCGCAGCGGCCTGGTACGCGACGCCCGGCCGCCCGCGAATCTTCAGCCGCCATTCGCTGCCGGCCAGGACGGAGCGCGCCGGCAGGTCGATGGCGAAGATGCGATAGAAGGGGCCGGCGATGATGCGGCCGTCCTTTGTCACATCGACGCCGTCCTTCTCGACCCGGAACTCGAGCGCCGCGCCCCGCAGCCAGCTCAGCTCGAGCACCACCTTGCGAACGCCCGCATTGACCGGGAACGTCTCGACGGCTTCGTCGCCGGCGAGCGTGCCGCGCCGGTAGGCGAGGAGCTGCGGCGACGACGTGTTGAGCGCGTCCATCAGCGTCATGACGAAGAACTGCTGGAGCGCGCTGGCATCGGTATCGAAGCGCGATACGCCACCCGTCGTGGTGGCGATGGCCTCGAGAATCGCTTGCGACGGCTGCACGACGCCGGGCCCGATGCCGATCGTGTGGATCCGCACGCCGTAGGTGTTGATCGGCTGGTTGAGCTGCGTCGGAATGCCGGCGTCGACGGGCCCCGGCTGGTCGGCGATCATCAGGCCTTGGCTCGTCTCCTGCACGACCGGGTTGACGTTCTGCAGACCGTCGGTGAACAGGACGATGTTGCGGTTCGGTCCGACGCTCTGCAGCGGACTCGTTGTGCCCTGGAGCTGGAGGATCGCGGATTGCAGCCCGCCGCCCATCGCCGTGAGCCCGCTCGAGCTGCCGACCTGGTTCTGCAGGTCGACGACGAGGGCGTTAGTGTCGGGCAGCACCGGGACGAGCCCGGCACCTCCCGGGGCCGTGTACTGGCTCACGCCGGTGCGGAAATACGTGATGCCGACTCGGTCCTTGGGTCCGGCGACGGCGAGCCACAGGTTGAGGAAGACCTCGGCGGCGTCCCGCAGCACCGCCTGCTTGGTCTGGCACCCCGGGCAGGCCAATGTCCCCATGCTCCCGGAATGATCCAGCACCAGAGTGACGGCGGTCCCGAAGGGGATGATCGGATTGCCGTCGGCGGCGGTCGGGCAGACCGACCCAGCCCCTGGCGATGGCGCGCGGTGGTTCACCACTGTGTAGAGGGCCCGGCAGATGACCTCGGCGTGCTTGACCGTCGCGCGGTGGACATCGGCCGCCTGGGTGAGCGGGCCGGACCCCGGCGTCGGCACGTCGATGGCGATGTTCACGGCGTTCGCGCCCAGGTTCTTGGCCTGTTTGCGGGGCGGGGCATGGCAGTCGCCGTCCGGGTCGGGGCTGTCGCCGCCGACCAGGTCGCGGTCGCCGGTGGCGTAGATGGCGACGAAGAGCGTGCCATCCGCCACGGGCGCGCCGTTGGCTCGATTGCCGGGCGTCTCCTGCGCTCCGGTCCACTGGCCGCCCGCGGTGCCGTTCAGCTTGGCCATGAAGTCGGTGGCGAGCGGCTCGTTGTAGCTGGAGCATAGGCGGCTGACGCCGTCGTTGAGCTGTCGGATCGGCAGCTCGCCATCGAGCAGGGGGAGGGCCCGAAGCCCGTGATTGGGCGGCGCCAAGGCGACGAACTCGGACACCGCATTGCTGCCCGGGGGGTCGAGGGCGACCTCGTTCGGGAAGACGCTGCTCAGGTCCGCTTGCCGGCTGCGCAGGTAGAGCCGCGTGCTGATCGTCCCCTTGCTGTAGCCGATGACCGCGATGCGGACGCCGGCGGGGCCGGCCGGATCCTGGCAGGCCTGGATGAGCGCGATCGCCTGGCCGATCCGCTGGGCGTCGGTGACGATCGAGCGGTTGGCCACTTGCATCTGGATGTAGTACGCCTCGATCCCGAGGTCCTGGTTCTCGCTCCGGGCCAGGGCGCCCTTGAACGACGGGCCGCTCGCCGCGGTGAAGTTTGCCTCGTAGCTGCCGCCGTTGCCGCTGCTGCCGAACTCGTGACCGTGCACGAAGAGCACCGGGCGCGGCCGGGGCGGATTCGGGCACGTGCCGCTCGGACCGCTGACACTCACGGCCTGGCCGCCGCTGTCGAACCGGTAAAGATCGAAGGCGGCGGCCGGGCTTGCCGCCGCGGTCGAGAGGAGCGCGGCGAGGAGCAGCGCTCGCCGGGATGGGTTGCAGGACCGCGAGTGCATCGACACCGATCCTGCCTCTTGGCACTCGCACCGTCAAGGAGCCGGTGCGCCGTCATCTCGAAAGCGGGAGGCGGTGAATCCTAGTCCGGACCCTCGGGAATGAATGCTGTCGCTCCTCGCGCCCTGAGGTCGTGGAGCTTGGACACGGCCTCCGAGCGATGGGTGAACGGACCCAGGCGCACTCGCGACCACACGCCCACCCGCTTTCCCGCGGCGTTCGTGAGCCAGCTCTTCGAGACGGTCGCGCCGTCGTGGCCAAACCGCTTCGCCAGTTGAATCGCGGCCTCCACCGTCTGGAAGGCGCCCACCTGGGACCAGTACGAAGGCCTCGCGGGCTGACTCTGCCTCGCCGGTCCCACCTGTTTCCGGACTGCCGATTCCTCCACCTTCACGGAGGCTCGGGGGCGGTCCGAGGGCATTGTCTCGCTGGGGAACACCGTGAGATGGAGCTCCTGGCGCGTCTCCGGCACGCGCGGCATCGCCCGGGAGTCGGGCCCTGTCGCCACGACGCTGCCGGACGAGTTGGATGCCTCGCCCCGCATTCTTGCGACGAGCTCCGTGTACGGGTGGACAGCCAGGACTCGCTTGAACTGGGCCCGGTAGTTCGCCAGGAGGCTGACCCCATCGATGACCACGTCCTGCACCTTCCAGCGCTCACCCCGCCGGACGAGCCAGTAGTCCACGGGAAGTGCGCTGCCCGTCCGAGTCAGGATGGTGGTGGCGACGGCCGCCGAGTCGCCGGCCACGGACTCGCCGAGGTACTGGATGCTCACGCCGCCGGCGAGGCTGGCCTTCGAGCTGATGGCGGCGACGAAGCCGCGCTCAAGAACATTGGCGAAGAGCCGGACGAACTCGTCCTGGTCCTCCGGAGCCCTCGACAGCCACATGGAGCCGAGCACGAGGGCGCCCGCCCCCCGGAACTCGAAGACCTCATTGACGAGGTCCCGGATGGCTTGACGGGGCTCCTCCAGCCCGCGCTCCGGATCCACGGACTGCAAGACAGTGTTGGCGCGCCCGAAGAAGGCTTCCAGCGTCGCCGTCGGCGACAGCGCGCAGACGGGCTGAGCATCGAGGAGCCCGAGAGCAAGAGCGAACACACAAGGTAGAGGAGCGCGCATGGGTGCAGCAATAGAGCATCCCGCGTGCCATGCCCGGCGGTGCGTCTAGCCGTAGAAAATCACAGCGCGGGGGGTGGTGTGCCGCGACGCAGCCGTCAGCCCCGTAACGGCCCGTCAGGAAGCAGACGTCAGGAAATTGAGCCACAAAGCGGCCGCGCCTACTGAATCACCTCATCTGCTCGCAGCAGGAGTGCATTGGCGGTGGCCATGGCGGAAATCCTAGACCAACCTCAGCAGATGGGCCAGCATCACATTCCCGGGCGGGCATTGGGTCACATCGCGACGCGGGACCAAGCCGGTGGTAGCATGGGTCTGTGAGCCAACCGCTCTGACGGAGGTGCGTCATGACACGAAGACTTCGCTGGGTATGGATCGCTCCCGGATTCCTCGCGGCCCTGGCTCTCTCCTGCGGGACGGCCGGCGCCGCCGACAAGACCAAGGTGGACCAGGCGACCAAACGGGTCGAGCGGGGCGCCAAGCAGATCGGCCAGGGTCAAGTCGGCCCCGGGTTCAAGGAAATGTTCACGGGCGTCGGCCACACCATCGTGGAAGGTGCGAAGTTCAGCGGCGAGAACATCAAGGAGTTTTTCACAGGTAAGAAGTAGCGGCTCCGTCCTGCTGATCCACGCCGAGAGCCGAGCGGTAATGCCGACGCCCGGCAGCGAGTTGCCGTGACTGACCCTATTCCGCGCCAGCAAGACCGACGGCAGCAGCCTCGAACCCGCACGTCCTGGTCAGTTCTCGTCCAGACAGGGTCGAACCGATACTTGTCGAGCTCCGTGGATATCAGTCCGAATGGTGCGAAAGTCAAAACCAAGGCGCGGCTGAAGGCTGGCACTACGGTGCAGCTGGAGTTGGTTCCTCCGGAGGGGCCGCCGCTCCGCGTCGGGGCGCTGGTGTGGCGGGTCGATTCCGACGGACTGGCATTTCTGTTCAGCCGTAGTATCCAGCATCGCCTGATCCGCGCGATCTAGCACACAAAGGTCGGACCCGCAGTCCGCATCGCGTCGAGCGGCGCCTGATCCCCGGATTGCTGAGGATTCCGAATCCTGGTTGCTGGTCCGTTGACTCACATCCTCGCCACCGCTGGAATCACCGTCTTCCCCATCAGCTCGATAGACCGCATCGTGGTCGGATGGTCCATGCGCGACTCCTGAGCCTCCAGGAGCAGGTGCCCGATACCGAGCTCCTTCTTCACGCGAGCGAATCGCTCGATCACTTCCTCGGGGGTGTCGGCGATGATGTAGTAGTTCTCGACCAGCTCCTCGTAGCTCATCTTCGAGAGCGGGACGGACCGCGCCTTGAGGGCGAACTGGCTGGCGGCTCTTGACCGCATGCCGACCGGCGAGAAGTACTCGACGGGGCCACGCAATGTGGGACCCATGCGCCACACGAAGTGGCGCCCGGCCTCCAGGGCCTTCGCCTTCGTGTCCGCGGTGACGGCGCAGACGAGAAAGCCGAGGTTGTCGTCGGTCACCGGGCGCCCCACCTCGGCCGCCCCTTGGCGATAGTAGTCGAAGAGCTCACGCGCGACCTCGAAGGACACGAGGAACGGCACGTAGGTATAGCCCATCCGGCCCGCCCAGATGGCGGTTTCTGGGCTTGCCGTGCCGGGCACCCAGATGGGCGGGTGGGGCTTCTGAAGCGGCAGGCACCACGGGTTGACATGCCGGAAGTGGTAGTGCTGGCCCTCCCAGCGAAAGGGACCCGGAGTGGTCCAGCACTTGATGATGAGGTCATGACATTCCTCGAACCGCTCACGGTTGTGAACGGGGTTCGAGTTCGCCCACCACGTCTCCACCCCGACGCCCCGGACAAAGCCGCTGAGGACCCGTCCCCCGGAGATGAGGTCGGCCATGGCGATCTGCTCGGCGATGTGAACCGGATTCTCCTGGATCGGCAGGATGTTGCCGAGGAGGAGGATCTTCGCGCGTTTTGTGGTGCGCGCCAGGATCCCGGCGGCCATGTTGACCGAGACGTTGACGCACGACGGCGTTGAATGGTGCTCGTTGATCATGAGGCCGTCGAAGCCGGCCTCATCAGCGAACTCGTACTCATCGAGATAGCGCTGATAGTTCCGGTGGGCGACCTCAGGGGAGAAGTGCGTGTTCGGGAAGGCGAGGCGAAGCGCAGGGTACTTGTCGCCTTCCGCATCCGGATACTCATGATGCGGCATCTCGCTGAAGTAGTAGAGCTTCATGTCACACTCTCCTGGAGGCGGCGGCCCCGCGCGGGCCATCGACGAAGTCGAGCACAAGCTCGGCGAACGCGTCCGGATGCTCGAGAGGAGGCAGGTGGCCGCACTGGTCGAGGAGATGCAGCGTCGCGTTGGGCAGCAGGCGCTGGTATTGCTCGCCGCAGATCGGGGGGACGATCCTGTCCTGGCGTCCCCAGACGACCAGGGTCGGCGCCTCTACCCGAGGCAGGAAATGGGACAGACACGGGTTGAACATGTAAGGCTTCCACGTGAGCCGCGCCGTCATCTCCCGGTTGCGCGTAGCTATGTCAATCTCGTCGGGCGTGGGCGGTCGACCATAGAGCTCGGGCCATTCCGGAATCGAGGCCGGATCGTGCACCGTGTACTTCAGCAATTCCTCGGGCGGGAAGTAGAAGATGTCCAGGATCTCGCCCTCCGCGGGCTTGAGCCCGGTGGGGGCCACGAGGATCAGCCGTTCGAGCCGGCCAGGATGCATTGTCGCCAGTTCGGCCGCCGTCCAGCCGCCAATGGAATGCCCGAGCAGGTGCACCCGAGACAGTCCGAGCTCATCAAGAAACCAGAGGTAGAACCGGGCGAGGTCGCCGATGCCCTGCATCCAGTCCGCGGCATCGGACTGGCCGAAGCCAGGATGGGTGGGCGCGTAGACGGTATGGCGCTCGGCCACGGCCGCCATCCATCGTCGCCACCCTCGGTTGCCTCCGGCGCCGTGGAGCACGAGCAAGGGATCGCCCGTCCCGCCGATGAGAGTATGCACTTTGATTCCGCCGACGCTGATCGTCTCCTCGCGAGGCATGACCGTCACGATTTGCTCCTTTCACGCGTCGACGCGCGCTCCAACAGGCGCGACTCCCACTCTCCAGAGCGGCTCCACGGTGACGGGGCTCAGCGCGAGAGGTATTGCTGCGCCACCCGCGCCACGTGGGCCGCCGTGACCCGGCCCTCACACGAGCAGCGCCAGGGGCTCCTCGATCAGGTCGGCGAGGGCGCCGAGGAACTGGGCGCCGCGGGCGCCGTCGAGGGCGCGGTGGTCGCAGGACAGGGTCAGCATCATGGTGGGCTGGACAGCCGGCTGGCCGTTGAGGGCGACCACGCGGTCGGCGATGCGGCCAACGGCGAGGATGGCGGCCTGCGGTGGGTTGACGATCGCGTTGAAGGCATCGACGCCGTACATGCCCAGATTGCTGATCGTGAACCCACCGCCCTGGATGTCGGCCGGCCGCAGCTTGCCGGCCTGCCCACGGCTCACCATGTCCTCGCGGCGGGCCGCGATGTCGGCGAGACTCAGCGTGTCGGCGCGATGGATGATGGGAACGACGAGGCCGGCGTCGATGGCGACGGCCAGGCCGATGTTGATGTCGGCGTTCCGCACGATCGCGCCGTCCTTCCACGAGGCATTCACGCCCGGATGTCGCGACAGGGCCGCCGCGACGAGCTTCACGAGAAGATCGGTGTAGGTGATCCGGGCGCCGGTCTGTTTGCTCGCTCTCTCCCGCCAGGAGACGAGGCGGCTCACGGTGACCTCGCGGACGAGATAGAAGTGGGGCGCGGTGGTCCAGCTCGCCGTCATGCGCTCGGCCATGATGCGCCAGACGGTGCCGACGCCAGGGGCCTCCGCCCGAGCCGCGCTCGGCGTCGCGGCGAAGACGTCCGCCACGAGGATGGCGCCGCCCGGGCCCGAGCCGCGGAGCGCCTGGAGGTCCAGACCACGCTCGGTGGCCAGTCGGCGCGCCTTCGGCGACGCAGCGGCGAGCCGCGCGGCTGTCCCGCCAACGGCGGACGACTCCTTCCGGCTCGCGACGTGGGCGAAGACGTCCGCCTTCTCGATCTTGCCGCCGCCCGGCTTGACCTGGGCGAGGTCGACGCCGTGCTCCTGGGCGATCTTGCGGGCGAGGGGCGAGGCCCTGACCGCCGCAGCCGGCGCGGGGACGGCGGTGGCTCCAGCGGGCCGCTGCCCCGGTGCGACCGAACCCGCCTCCTCGGAGGCGAAGATCAGCGCGATCGTCTGTCCCACGGGGACCACGTCGCCGGCTCGTGCGGTCACGTCTCCGAGGACACCCGAGGCTGGCGCCTCGATCTCGGTGGTGGCCTTGTCGGTCTCGATCTCCAAGAGCGGCTCGCCCTTCCGTACCTTGTCGCCGGGGGACTTCAGCCAGTGCAGGACCTTGCCGGTCTCCTGCGCCAGCTCCAGCGCCGGCATGATGACGTTCGTGGGCATCAGGCGAGCCCCCTCACCCATCCCGAAAGCATCACGCTTTCCCGCAGAGCGCCTTCGCCGCCTCGAAGACCATCTTCTCCGACGGCACCGTGAGGTCCTCGAGTACCGGCGAGAACGGCACCGGTACGTCCATGGCCCCGATCCGCTTGACCGGCGCGTCGAGGTGATAGAAGGCCCCCTCGGCGATCACCGACGCGAGCTCGGCGGTCACGCCGTAGCGCTCGTAGCCCTCGTCCACCACGATGGCGCGCGAGGTCTTCTTGGCCGAATCGATCAGCGCCTGCTTGTCCAGGGGGGCGGTGGTGCGCGGGTCGATCACCTCGGCGCTGATGCCGATTTTCTCGAGCATGGTGGCGGCGCCGAGGGCGACCTGCACCATGCTGCTGGTGGCCACGATGGTGACGTCCGTGCCCGCGCGCTTGACGTCGGCCACGCCGAACGGAATGGTGTAGTCCTCGGCCGGCACCGGGCCCTTGACCCGGTACATCATCTTGTCCTCGAAGATGACCACCGGGCTGTCGTCGCGGATGGCCGTCTTCATCAGCCCCTTGGCCTCGTACGGGCTGGAGGGCAGGGCGACCTTGAGGCCCGGGACGTGGCTCACCCAGGCCTGGAGCGACTGCGAGTGCTGGGCGGCCGACCGGCGCGTCGCCCCCAGCGTCGTGCGGAAGACGATGGGCACCTTGAGCTTGCCGCCCGACATGTAGTGCACCTTGGCGGCCTGGTTGACCATCTGGTCCATGGTCAGCGTGATGAAGTCGCCGAACATCACGTCGACGATCGGCCGCATGCCGGTCATCGCGGCTCCGACGCCGATGCCGGCATAGCCGGGCTCGGAGATCGGCGTGTCGATGATCCGCTCCGTCCCGAACTCCTGCACCAGCCCGACCAGCGTCTTGAAGGGGTGGCCGGCCTCCGCCACGTCCTCGCCGATGACGAACACCCGCGGGTCGCGCCGCATCTCCTCGGCGATCGCCTCGCGGACCGCCTCGCCGTACGTCAGCTCTCGAACCGCGTCAGGCATAGACGTCCTCGTCGACCTCGCTCGGCTCGGGGTATGGCGCGGCCAGCGCGAACTGCACGCCGCTGTCGATCTCCGCCTGCACGTCGGTGCGGATCCGCTCGAAGACGCTCTCGTCGGCGAGCCCATGCGCGGTGAGCCGTGAGGCCAAGGTGTGGAGCGGATCGTGGCCGGTCATCCACTCGCGCTCTTCCTCCTTCGTGCGGTACTCGCGGTTGACGTCGCCGACGTGGTGGCCGTAGTACCGGTAGGTCTTGCACTCGAGGAAGGCCGGCCCCTCGCCGCGCCTCGCGCGCTCCACCAACCGCTTCATGGTCGCGTTGACGAGCTGGACGTCCTGGCCGTCGACGCTCTCGGCGTGGATCCCGAAGGCCCGGGCGCGCGCCAGGATCTCGCCGGCGATGGTCTCGCCGCAGGGCGTGTACTCGCCGTAGAGGTTGTTCTCGCAGACATAGATGACGGGCAGCTTCCAGAGTGAGGCCATGTTCATCACCTCGTAGAGCACGCCCTGGCCCAGGGCGCCGTCGCCGAAGAAGCACGCCGCGACCTGGCCGCTGCCCCGCATCTTGGCCGAGAGCGCGGCGCCCGTCGCGATGCCGGCGGAGCCCCCCACGATGGCGTTGGCGCCGAGGTTGCCCGTCTCGGGATCGGCGATGTGCATCGAGCCGCCCTTGCCGCGGCAGTAGCCCGGCTCTTTGCCGAGCAGCTCCGCGAACATCCGGTTGACCGACGCCCCCTTGGCCAGGCAGTGGCCGTGGCCGCGATGCGTGCTCGTGATGAAGTCGTCGCGGCGCAGGGCCTCGCAGACGCCGACCGCTACGCCCTCCTCACCGACGTAGAGATGGGCCAGGCCCGGCATCTTCGCGCCTTTGTAGAGCTCGTTCACCTGCTCCTCGAAGGCGCGAATCTTCGCCATCTGGCGGTACATGTGGAGGTTCTGCTCCAGCTCCATCCGCGGTTCGATCGTCTGGGTCGTCATCGTAGTGTCTCCCGTCGGGCCTCGTGCCTCACGCGAGGCTGCTCCAGCCGCGGTCCCGTGTCAAGCCGCAGTCTTTCAGACGTCCACGGCAGGCGCCGTACCCTCGAGTCAAGCAATTTCTGCGAAAGCTGGTTGTCAGCGCGGCACCGATAGGGAACATTTTCCGGCAGCCTAGACCAAGGCCCACGCCGGGCCGCGCCGACTCTGCCCGCTAAGTCCACACCGCATCGTGCGTCGACCGAGCGCGGCACCTTGGCACCGCCGTTGCTCTTTACCGGAATCGCTTGCAGCAGCGTGGACACGGTGAAGTTGGTGCAGTGAATCTCAACATAACGGAGAGTGCGACATGCGGTGGACGGGAGTCATAGCGGTTGCGCTAGCGGCGCTGGCCATCCCGGCGATGGTCTTCGCCCAGGATGCGCCGGGTGCCTGGTGTGGCGGATCGTACGGTGCGGAGGGCACCAACTTCGCCCCGTGCCAGGCGGCGCAGGCCGGCGCGCAGGTTGCCGGTCAAGCTTCCGGTATCCAGAGCCAGAGCGTAGCCACGCAGCCTCAGTATCCGGCCAACCAGGTCATGTTCCAGGACGGCAAGGCCTACTTCCAGAAGCAGGAGCTGAACCTCAACTTCAAGCCCTCGGCCGATCGGCTCAACGAGACCCAGGGCCTCGGCGACTAGAACACCCCCCTCTAGAACGCTAGTTAGCCTGACGGCGCGGGGCTCTCCCGCGCCGTCGTTTTTTTCCGGAACCACCATCGCGCTTGACAGAAAATCGCGACGCTCGTATTCTGCCGCGCACTCGCTCACGCGGCAGGAGGAACACATGGTGGTTTTCCGTTACGCGTCCCTTGGCTTCGTCCTCCTGCTCGTCGGGTGCGCGTCGATCAATCCCAAGCCGATCGAGGTCGACATGCCGGCGGCTCAGAAGCACTTCATCGTACGGGCCGACGGCAACCCGCTCCCGCGCTAGCCGGGCCGCCTCACGGCGACGCGCTCACGCTCCGAGAAACGCGAACAGCTTCGGGTCGAGCTGGCGGCGATACTTCTGCAGTACGGGCTCCACCGCGCGCACGAACGCGGCGCGCTCGCCTTCGGTCAGCCGGATCACGTCGTTCTCGGTCGGATCGAGCCTCGCCATGATCTCGGCGTCCGCCGCCGCCGCCAGCTGCCGCTGATACGCGGTCGCGTCGCGGGCCGCCGCGTCGACCGCGGCGCGCACCTCCGCCGGCCAGCCCGCGTAGTGCGCCGCGTTGCACACGAGGGCGGACCCACCCCAGAAATGCGCGGTCAGGGTAATGTAGCGATGGTGACGGTGGACGCCGAAGTTGTAGATGTTGGTGAGCGGGTTGTCCTGCGCCTGGAAGCGCTCGCCGCCGATCTGCTCCACGAACTCCTTGATGTCGGACGCGATCGGCTCGAAGCCCAGCACCCGAAACACCTCGCCGTGTAGCTCGCTCGTCTGCGTGCGGATGCGGATACCGCGGCAGTCCTCGGGCGTGCGGATCGGTCGCACCCGGTTCGAGAGGTGGCGAAAGCCGTTGTCCCAGTACTCGAGGAGACGGCAGGCCGTCTTCGCGTTGACCTGCCGGCGCGCCAGCTCGCCGTATTCGCCGTCGAGCGCCCTGAACGCGACGGCGCGACCGGTGACGATGAACGGCAGCTCGAGGAGCTGCAGCTCCGGCGCCGCCCGTGAAAAGCGCACGGTGGACATGTAGCAGAACGACAGCTCCCCGCGCTCGACCATCGGGACCAGATCACCGGCCGGCCGGCCGAGCTTGACGATGCTGCCGATCAGCTCGAAGACGACACCCTCGCCGAGCCGCTCGCGGAGCAACTCGCCGAACCGGGCCGCGGCGCGGTTGTGGATCGACGCGGGCTCCTGGTAGCCGCCAAACTTGATGACCAATTTCGTCGACGCGTTGTTGGGCACGAGCGGCTCTGCTATACCACAGAGCGTGACGGGTGAGGAGTGAGCGACCTCGACCTGGCCCTCGCGCGACTGGGCTACACCGAGTTCCGGCCCGGCCAGCGCGAGGCCGTGGAGACGCTGTTCGCGCGGGGGCGGCTCCTGCTGGTGGCGCCGACCGGCGGCGGCAAGAGCCTGAGCTACCAGCTCCCCGCGACGATTCTCCCCGGCACGACCCTGGTCGTGTCGCCGCTCGTAGCGCTGATGGCCGATCAGGTGCAAGCGCTCGAGGCGCGCGGCGTGCGGGCGACCTATCTCGCCGCGACGCTCGAGGCGGCGGAGATGCGCCGCCGCATGGCGCAGATCGCGCGGCGCGAGCTCGCCCTCGTCTACGTCGCGCCGGAGCGGCTCGTGTTCCCCGGCTTTCGTGGGCTCCTGCGGGAGATCGACTGCCCGCTGGTGGCGATCGACGAGGCGCACTGCATCAGCGAGTGGGGCCACGACTTCCGCCCCGAATATCTCGCGATCGGTGGGGTGCTCGGCGATCTTCCCCGCGCGCGCGTGCTCGCGTGCACGGCGACGGCCACGCCGATCGTGCGGGACGAGATCCTCGCGCGGCTCGGCCTGCCGGCGGATACGCCGCAGATCGTGCGCGGCTTCGCGCGGCCCAATCTCGCGCTGCGCGCCGCGGAGATCGGCGGGCGCCGCGAGCGAGAGAGCCTCGTAGACGGCGCTCTCGCGGAGGCGCTCGGCGGCCCGGGGCGTGCCGGCGGGACGGCCATCGTGTACGCGCCCACCCGCAAGCAGGCCGATGAAGAGAGCGCACGCCTCGCCGCGCGCCGCTGGCGCGCGCGCTCGTATCACGCCGGGCTCGACGGAAAGACGCGGGACGTCGTGCAGCGCGAGTTCGCGGACGGCCGCCTCGAAATCGTCGTCGCCACCAACGCGTTCGGCATGGGCATCGACCGGCCGGACGTCCGCGCGGTGATCCATCTCGGCCCGCCCGGATCGATCGAGGCGTACTACCAGGAAGTGGGCCGGGCCGGCCGCGACGGAGCGCCCGCGCTCGGGCTCCTGCTCGTCAGCACGCGCGATCTGCCGCTGCGGCGGGCGCTGCTCGAGCGGGGCGCCGGGGACGCGACCGCGGACCCGGCGGTGATCGAGCACAAGTGGAGCATGTTCCTCGAGCTAATGCGCTGGGCCGAGGGCGGCAGCTGTCGTCACGACGCGATCCTCCGGTACTTCGGCGACGAGGCGGAGACGCTCGCGGGCTGCGGGCGCTGCGACGTGTGCCTGGCGCTCGGCGAGGATCCCGAGGCCGGTGATCCCGAGCGCGTGACCCTGATCGTCCGCAAGGCCCTGTCGGGGGTGGCTCGTGTGCACGGGCGCTTCGGGCTCCAGCTCGCCGTCAAGCTGATCCGCGGCGAGCCCGACGAGCGGCTCGAGCGGGCCGGGCTCACCGCCGTGAAGACCTTCGGCAATCTCAAGGAGCACGCGGCGCCGTGGCTGGTCGCGCTGCTCCGGCGCTGTGTGTCGGCCGGCTGGGTGAGCTTCGCCGGCGTCGATCGCCCGGTCGTCACCCTCACCGACGACGGCCGGGCCGTGATGCGGGGCGAGCGGCCGGCGCGCCTCCTGCTCCCCTCCGAAGGCCGCCGGAAGAGCGCGGAGCCCATCGGCGCGCGGCGAGACAAGCCCTCGCCCGAGCGGCCGCCGTCGCGCGCGGGCATCCCCGAGCCGGGCGAGCTGGACGCTGCCGCGCTGGATCTTTTCGAAGCGCTCCGCCGTTATCGCCTCACCGTGGCGCGAGCGGAAGGCGTGGCCCCGTTCATCGTCGCGAGCGACCGCACCTTGCGCGACATCGCCGCGCTCCGCCCCCGCGACCTCGCGGAGCTCGAGCGCGCCCACGGCGTGGGGCCCTACAAGGTGGCGAAGTACGGCGTGGCGATCCTCCAGATAGTGGCCAAGCAGGCCGAGGGTCAACTACACTCCGGGTAGGAGGAACGCGATGAAGCTCACGAGATACCTCTTCGCGCTGACGATCGCGCTGACCGGATGCTCGAGCACGATGCTTCCTTTCAAGCCGGTGTCGCAGCCGGCGGGCGTCTACCTCTCCGCGGACTACGTGCTCCTGGCCGATCGACTCCGTGTGGACGTCGACACCTACGGCTATCGGCTGGAAGATGCGCAGATCGTGATGCCCAACAACACCATCGTCCGGCCGCAAACGATCGAGCAGCCCCCTCCGGCGTACAGCAGTGGCTCCAGTGTCGGGTTCGGAGTCGGCGGCGGGAGCTTCAGCGGTGGCCGCGGCGGTGGCGTGGGCGTCGGCACCGGCGTCGGCGTCAACATCCCCATGGGCGGCGACACGCGAGTGGCGGGCTACACGGTGCTCTACTTCGCCCTCGATCAGATAGGGCCAGCGCCCTGGCGCCTCAGCATCAAGGTGGCCGAAGCGAGTCCCGCGGAGATTGTGCTCCCGCCGCGGTAGCCTAGCGACTGTCCCAGCGATCCGCCCCGGTGCCTCAGGCGCTGCGGAAGCGTGTCACCTTCACGAAGACCACGGCCAGCATCGGCACCACGAACGCGATCACGGTTGTGAGCACGAGCAAGGTGCCGAGCTGGCCATAGTCGGCCGGCGTCGTGATCGCGCCCGACGCGTCCCGCACGTCGCGCGTGACGACGAACGCCTGGTTCAGATACTTCGTCCCGAGCTGGGCGGCGGCCAGCGCCAGATTCGTGAACGACGCCATGACCGCGAAGAACGTCGCCTTCAGCCGGTCGGGCGCCGAGTTCGCGATCCACGCCAGCATCGGCACCATCGCGATCTGCCCGAGCGGTGACTCGAGCGCGGTGTCGATCAGGACGATCATGCGCGCGTCCACGACGCCGCCCGTGTGCGCCGCGGTCCAGTGGTGCAGGCCGTAGTACATGCCGACGACGGGCGCGCCGATGACCGTGGTGGCCACCGTGAGAGAGCCGACGATGTAGGCGATCGAGCGCTCGGCCATGAAGCGGCGAAAGACGAAGAGCCCCGCCAGGGTGAGGACGCTGCCGATCACCGACAGCTCGGCCAGGAACTGCTGGTCGAAGCCGAGCTGATCGATCATCCACCACGTGGAGCCGGCGCCCGGTCCCGGCGTCGCGCGGAACACGAACACCAGGATCGCGGTTCCGATCAGCACGTGGCGCGCGTCCGGCTCCAGCTCGCTCGTGATGCGCCACATCAGGAACAGCACAATGGCCATCGACGCGCCGAACACGATCTCCTGCCCGCCGGCGACGTTGCCGACCCCGATGCCGAGCGAGACGGCCGCGAAGACGACGCCGCCGCCGATGATCCACCAGTTGATCGGCGGCCGCTCGGGGTGTGGATTCAACATCCGGCGCACGTCGCTCTTCGCGAAGCCCTTCGCCAGGAGGCGCCGCGCGTCGCGCCAGCCGAGCGCCATCCCCAGGACGACGCCGAGCACCGAGACCAAAGGGATGACGAGCGCGAGCTGGTAGACCCGCAGGTAGGCGAGGGCCTTCTCGGCCTCGGGCATCTCCCCCACGCCGCGCAGCAGGTACACGTTGGCGAGCGAGACCAGGACGGTGCCCCCGATGATCGCGACACGCCCGAGCGTCTGCACCGTGGTGTTCATCGACTTGCGCTCGGCCATGCTCGTCGGCCGGCCCTCGGCGTCGACGCGGGGCACCGCCTCGACCGTCATCGCGTCGGCGACGACGTCCTGCACGACGTAGCCGATCGGCGCGAGCAAGGTGGACAGCACGAACCACGCCTCGACGCTCCACATGGCGCGCATCGAATCGGTGTAGCCGAGCAGGCCGATCATGATGCCGAGGCTCACGGCGATCAGGCCCGCGCCCAGGAAGACCAGCGCGGCCTTCCAGCGCCACATCAGATCGACGAGATGGCCGAGCGGCACCTTCAGTGCCCACGGCAAGCCCGCCCAGAAGCCGAGCCCGGCGAGAAACTCCGCCGAGAGCCCCAG
>Ga0137409_10002299_pt1 | contig 20586 bp, 21 predicted proteins | sample CZODoug1_16funga_FD_122059 | JGI IMG/M metagenome (GOLD analysis project Ga0137409, IMG submission 122059) | Vadose zone soil fungal communities from Angelo Coast Range Reserve, California, USA - CZODoug1_16fungal (Hybrid Assembly) | ecosystem: Environmental > Terrestrial > Soil > Vadose zone... | reverse complement strand
CGAGCGGCGCAGCTGCTGAGCGCGCTCGAGGCCGAGCGCCGGCTGTATCTGCAATTGTTCAGCTCGCTGCCCACGCCTGCTTTGGTGCTCACGCCGGACGGTCAGATCCTCGATGCGAACCCTGAGGGAGCAAAGCTGTTGGGCGGGGCGGACGCGGCGGCGCTGCGGGTTCTGGCTCGAGCATCTCGGCCGACGGGGCAAGGATCAACCACGGCAGGGACATGGACGAGCGAGGCGTCTCGAATCTGGCCGGGGGTGGGTCCACGCCGGCGAGAGGACAAATGAAGGACTACCTTCCATCGAACTGGCCCGGTGACGCGATGGGCGGGAGCGACGTCATGCCTGACAGTGGCGGCGGCCTCCACCCGATGAGTAGTGAAGGCGCCATCGCAGAAACCCAAGCGATGGGCGTGTCGCCATCAATGCTCTCGGAAGTCACCGGCGCTCTCAAAGCCTCCGTGGCCAATCCAGTCCCCACGACAAAGCTTGACAACATTAGCCATTGGAAGCACCTCTTGCTCTACAAAGTGTCCCCCGAGATCGTGGCATTTCTGGGCGCGCGAAACATGAGGGTGCAGTACGCGCACGAGGAGTCCTTCAGTAATGATCTGAACACCGACTATTATGCGGTCCGGATCAAGCGATTCCCCACCATGAATGGCGCCGTGCTCACGCCGGCGGAGCTGATCAGGCACATCCGGCTGGAAATCAACTCGTTCGTAGACACGAGCAGCGTCTCCACGGGCAGCACCCTCTTCCATCCTTATGAGCCGATGGACGCAACGACCTGGGTCAGTGACAATCCCCTTAAGACGGTGCTGAAGATCGACATCAATCCGGACAATGCGTCGGTCTGCGTGACTTCAGTGACGGCCTCCGGCTGGACGTTCAGCACCGTTGAGACACCGGACACGGGCAGCCACCCTGTCAGCGGAACTCGGACTTTTTTCATCGTCGCCCGTGACGATGTCTACTATTTCGTGAACAAGGGTCTGGACATGTACTCCACCGGGATGGCAGGAGGGTTTCCGACAGGTGGCGCGGTGGCCTATTGGGGGGGCAACGTGTTGTGGACCGGCATTCAGAAAAACGTCGCGGAGTTCATCAACTCGCTCGGTGGCGATGCGAAGGTGGAACCGCGATACTCGGAGCGCGTGGAATGGCAGCTGGTCTACCGTAGGTACAAGTCGGAACTCGAGCGCGTGTTCGGGCAGGGCGCTGGCAGCCCCGGAAACAGCTCGTTCTTCGACTAACGCGTTTGCTTGAGGTAGTCGGATCGCGCGGGCAGTCCCTGCAACTGTCCGCGCTTCTTTGTGGGGCTTGGTGTTTCGATTTCGCCGGCTAACTGCGCAGAGCCACTAGCGTCTTCCAAGTTCCGCGCGCCGCGCCGAACCTGTTCGGTGTCGCGGAAGTAGTTCAACATTGACGTCGTCGAGCGCGTTGACGGTTGGTCCCCGCGCCCGGCGTTTCCGCCACTGACGACGACGCGCCCGGCACCATGCCCGGGCGTGCGTGTCCTGCACTGGAATCGCGAGCTCTACTGCACGCTGTTCTCGCGCGCCCACTCGACCGCCATGCGGAACGCCCGTCGCATCTTGAGGATCGTCGGCTGAGCCTTGGGCTCGCCGCTCGGCCCCTATGCTTCTCCCGCGCTGCCAGTGCGCACTTCATGTCCTGCGTGACCTTCGCGGTCACGTCGTCTCCGTGCTTCGCGTTGGACGGGCGGGGCGCAGGCAAAGCGGCGCGTATGACGAGGTCGGTGGCGTCGGCGAGTGCGGCGATCGAGCCGGGTTGCGCGTCAGTCGTCGCGGCGATCCCCTTCGCTCGCTGGCGCGCGGCCTTCTTCTGCATGGCGGGCGAGTCGTCGACCTTGTAGTCGGGCACGGGCTCGTTCGCCTTGGTGCGGCGAGCGCGTTGCTCGTCGTTGCGGGCATTGAACGTGTGGTCCTTCATAACGGTTTCCCTTCGTGGCCTTTCGATGCGCCGCGGAATTGCGGTGTCCCCGAACACTGGGCATCGATCGCGAATGAGGGAGGAGGACGCGGCGCAATTCGAGGCTTCGGTCGTGTAAGTCGAGGGAGTCGCTGGTGAGCGTTGGCGATCACAGGTGAGTGCGACGTGTTGGTGTGCGCGATTCGAAGTGGTAGCGATGCGACGGGGCGTTTCAGTAGCTACCGCCAGCGCAACCAAGCCCTCGCCCGCGACGCGCGACGCTTACGAATGTGAAGCCTGGCTTCGGGCAATCGTCGTTGCGGGAAGCGTCGATCCCGAACACTGTTTGGTAGCGCGGGCGAACCCCGCGTAGCCCGCAAACCGCGGGAAAACCCACCGCACCAAAGGGGAACCGTGCCATGAAAAACGATACGTTCGCTCGTGCGCAACTCGCGCTCGGACCGCCCGCCGAAGACACACGCAACGACCACGCGCCCAGCCAACGGCGCGCGTCGAACGAGACGAGCCGCGACGCGACGCTGGCCCGAATCGCGCGCGAACTGCTGCACCTCGAAACGCTCGAAGTGCGGAACCGCGACCGGCTCGACTTCCACGACCTAAGCGTCGCATGGCTACGCAACGCGCTGGAGGCAGCTTACGAGGCGGGCCGTGCGTCCGAGTCGTCGCGTCGCACTCGGCGCTCACCTCGGTAATGATGAGCTACGCGCGCCACGCACGGCACGACCATGGTCCTCCAACGCAACGACCCGAGACTGTTCTGGAGCGTAAGCGGCGAAGTCGCGTGCAGCACGCACGCGCCGCGGCCGACTAGCGAGGCCTGGAAGCAGCAGGGGTGGCGCGCGATGACCACCGACGAGCAAGCAATGTTCGCGGAGTTGGCCCGAAAGGGTGCTGCACCTCCGCCGAGCTGCGATGCGTGCGACGCGGGAGACCAGCGCGGCTGAAGCCGGTTCGGCAGCGCGCGTCCGATGTGGTGGCGGGTGCGCGTGTTGCCGCCGCCGCTAGCTCTTGCCAGCGAACGCGACGGTCTGCGTGAGCGCGCGCAATTGGTCGAGTTCGGCGCGTAGCTTGTCCCGCGTCTCGGCGAGTTCGCGCGCGTGCATCGTGAGCCACGTTACGTCGACTTCGTCGGGCCCGCGCGCTTCCAACGCGGCGACGACATCGCGCGTGTCCTGCGCTGTCGAATTGACGAGTTGGCGCAACCTCGTGCGCAGCTCGGCGACGCGGCCTTCGCCCAAGTGGATCAATAAGTCGATTCCCTTCGCGAGGCGTTGCTCGGGCGTTTCGGTGGCGGGCGTGGGGTTCGATTCGTTCGTGCGCTTGTTCATTGTGGTGTTTTCGTTGGGGACGCGCGCATGAACGCTCGACGCGCGGGACTTGCATCATCAATTCCACAGGAAACCGAGGCACCTAAAGGCCGCGCGACAACAGTAAAGCGCGGCACTCACTAGTAAGTATTCGAGGCCCGCGACTATCGATTTGATGAACGCGCCATTTGCGCAGTCATGTGCGGTTCAGGGACGCGAGGTCGGCCGCGACGTTGAAAGTTCCCCGTTGGTACACCGCGCGGTTCCCCGTTGGTTCACCAAAATCGGGCGTTGGCGGGCGTCGACGGAGACCGGAAAGTGCCCTCTGGCTAGCTGCACTGCGGGTTCTTCGCGGTAGCGCGGTGAACTTTGACCATCGAGTCGTGCGCTGCCGGTGAACTTTGACTTCAAAGTTCCCCATTAGTTCCCCGCTAGTTCACCGACGACGACGCTCGGAATTGGCTCCCCCATTGACCTGGCTTACCGCGATTGCAGCGCGTCGCTCGGTCGGCTAGAACACGCGCCTCACATCATGATTCAGCGCCCTCAGCAAATCACAGGCAGAAACTCATAGTCGGGGCGCGCAACGGATCTAAGGATCCCGGAGCCCGACTATGTCCGCGACTGTCAACCTTGCAATTCGCCGCGTACCGCTCGCCTCGCTGCACGCTGACCCGTCCAACGCGCGCGAGCACGGTGAGAAGAACCTGGACGCAATACGCGCCAGTCTGACGCGCTTCGGGCAAGCCGAGCCGCTGGTGGTCCAAAAGAGCACCGGCCGCGTTGTAGGCGGGAACGGGCGCCTCGTGTGCATGCGCGCCATGAGCTGGACCGAGTGCGACATCGTCGAACTCGAGCTGGACGACCTTCAAGCCACGGCGCTGGGCATCGCGCTTAATCGTGTTGCAGAGAGCGCAACTTGGAACCTCCCCGCCCTGAGTGCGTTGCTGGAGACGTTGCAGGACCAGGATGCGATCGACGGCATCGGGTTCGACGAGAAGGAGATCAACCGGCTGCTCGACGAGGTGATCGCGAGCGGCGAGTCGCTCGACGGGATCATCGAGGACGGCGCGCCGGGACTGCCGGATGCCGCCACGACGCGCACGAACGACATTTGGATCCTCGGCCACCATCGCCTCATGTGCGGGGATAGCGCGTCGCGCGCGGACCTCGACCGGCTGCTCGCCGGCGCGCGCATCCAGCTCGTGAACACCGACCCCCCATACAACGTCAAAGTCGAGCCCCGCTCGAACAATGCGATCGCCGCAGGTCTGTCGTCGTTCACCAACACGCACCACCAATCGCTCGATCTCGCGCGTCATCCCGCCAAGTCCAAGGCGACGCACGACAAACTGCGGCCCAAGGACCGGCCTCTCCAGAACGACTTCGTGTCCAACGAAGCGTTCGACCAAATGCTCCGCGCTTGGTTCGGCAACATCGCCTACGCGCTGGAACCTGGACGCGGGTTCTACGTGTGGGGCGGGTACGCAAACCTTGGCAACTACCCGAGCGCGCTCGCCGAATCGGGCCTGTACTACTCGCAAGGAATCGTGTGGAACAAATGCCACCCGGTGCTGACTCGCAAGGACTTCATGGGGGCGTTCGAGCTGGCGTTCTACGGTTGGAAGGAAGGCGCCGCGCACCAATTCTTCGGACCGAACAACGCGACGGACCTGTGGGAGATCAAGAAGATGAACCACACCCAAACGGTCCATCTAACTGAAAAACCGGTCGAACTCGCCGCGCGTGCAATGCAGTACAGCTCGCGCCCCGAGGAGAACGTGCTGGACCTGTTCGGAGGGAGCGGGAGCACGATGGCGGCTGCGGAACAATGCAATCGGAACGCCTACTTGATGGAGATCGATTGCCTCTACGCCGACGTGATCATCGAGCGTTACGAGAAGCTCACCGGCAAACAAGCGGTGCTCGAAGAAACCCGCGAGACGTTCGCGACCGTGCGTGCAGCGAGGAGCGCGTCGTGAACCACAAGATCCCGATCGATGCGTTCGCGTTCTACGTCGCGCTCGGCGCGGACCGTTCGTACCAGCTTGTGGCCGAGCACTTCAAGGTGAGCAAGCGCGCCGTCCAAAAGGCGGCCAACCGCGAGGACTGGGCTGGTCGGCTCGAAGCGATCGAAAAGAAGACGCGCGAACTCAACGACGCAAAACTCGCGGACACGATGCACGACCGCGACATGCGTCACCGCAAGATGATCCTCGCGATGGCGAGCCGCGCGGCGAAGGCGATCCAAGAGCACACGCTCGATTCGTGCATGGACGGCATCAAGGCTGCCGAAGTCGCGATCAAGCTCGAACGACTGATCGCTGGCGAGTCGAGCGAGAACACGTCGGTGTCGATCGAAAAACTGACGCGCGACGAGATGGCTCGCTTCCTCACGACCGACGAACAGGACGACTGGGGCGACGACGATGTTGCCGGCGACGAGCGCACCGACGAGCCCAGCGATGACCAAGGCACCTCGGCAGCGACTGGATAAGCCGGCGCTGTTCGAGGCGGTGCGCTACAAGCCCCACGCGGGGCAGATGCTCGTCCATCGCTCGAAGGCGCCGCGACGGGTTTTGGCGTGCGGCGTGAGGTGGGGCAAAACGCTTTGCGCGGCAATGGAGGCTGTCGCCGCGCTGTTGCAGCCGAGCGAAGAGACACTGGGCTGGACCGTTGCGCCGACACTCGAATTGTCCGAACTCGTGTTCAAGCGCGTGGTCGCGACGATGGAGGCGCACTTCAAGGCGCGCATCAAGTTCTGCAGTCCGCGCGAGCGTCGACTTGTCGTTGTCAATTTCAGCGGTGGCCTGAGTGAGCTACGCGGCAAGTCAGCCGACGCGCCCGACAGTTTGCTTGGGGAGGGCCTCGACTTCCTGATCGTCGACGAAGCGGCGCGTATGAAGGCGGAAGTGTGGGAGGGGCACCTGAGTCAGCGGCTGATCGACAAGAAGGGCTGGGCTTTGTTGATTTCGACGCCCGGCGATCGCGGGTGGTTCTGGAGGGTGTTCCGGCGTGGGTTGAAGAACCGCGACGCCGCGTTCGAGAGCTGGACATCGGCGAGCTGGGAAAATCCATACCTCAGTCGCGAGCTGATCGAAGAGGATCGCAGGCGACTGCCCAAGGGCACGTTCGAGTCGCAGTACGGTGGCGAATTCTTGGGCTTCGATACCGGGCCGTGCGATTTGTGCGGCGCGCCCGATCCGAATGTGCCGTCGATCCTGTTCGCCGACGGCAAGTGTGAGCACTTGACGTGCGCCGACTGTGGTTGGCGAGTCGACACGAGCGGGCACACACTCGTCACGCGCTTCGATGACAACGGACTTCCCAACCAAATCGTGGTGATCGTGTTCGAGAACCGACCCAACGGAGATCCTGCGCTTCCTGAGACTTGCCACGACCCGCTGTTTCCACAGCGTTGCCAGCCGGCCGTCGGCGACAGCGGCGGCGTGCCGAGGCCGGACGGGGAGATCGAGTTCGAGAGGTAGCAGGCGGCACTGGCGGGACGTCGACGGAGATCGGCGGTACGGATCCCCCTCAAGCCACGCTGTGCGTCGTCGTGAGGTTCGGGCTGGGGCCACCTCCCAGCCCTGTGTCGTCGCGATGATCACGCTTGCCAGGCTGTTGGCGCGACTCGCGCGCGCGGCTACTCTCCGACTCGGGTAGCTGGCTGATCACCAGCGCGAGGTCCGGGTGCGCGAGCGTTCAGACATCCGCTCGGCGCCCGGGCCGCCCATTCAAGATGTCCAAGTTCAACCTGTCGGCGCGCAGCAGTTTCCAGCGCGATCGTGCGAAGTTCATCGAACTCCTCGGCGAAGTAGTTACGAGAGCTGCAGAGGATCCGGACGGTGTTCTGTTCCTATCCCTGGCGGCGGTGTTTCGAAGGATCGAGGAGTTTGCGCTGCCGCGTCGTTTGGGTTTCAGCACGCTGCCGTTCGTTGACAAGTGGAGGGACGGCGCCGACGGTGAACGAGAGCATGCTTGTGATCTGAGTGATCCAATCGGCGGCAAGACGTACGAAATCCTGATCACGACCACTGCGTGCCGGGATCTAGCTCAGGCTCATGCGGTCGCGAGTAAGGCGTTCCGGCACATTGTGGCCACTGCAAAAAACTGGATCCGGGCAATCACGAGCCTGGAGGAGCCCGCTCAATATCCGGTCCTCCCGCTTGCCTATCTAGCAGATACCGTGGATGAGCACTCCCGCGACCCGCTGTACTACGAGCTCGCGATTCTCGGCTGGCAGCTAACGTCAGATCCCAACGCCAAGCAGTGGTCATGGAGCCTGAAGGCCAATGAGGTCGCAGCGATCGACCGGATCCATGCCCTTCTCCGTTACGACGGAGTGGGAGATGGTCCGCTGGTTTCTTCGGTCTTCAGCAATGACTGGCTCGTTGAGACTCTTCAAGTACTCCACCCGGCGGCGGGGACCGTATTGAAAGTTTCGCTTGGCGAAGGTGGACGACTCCATGACGCCAGTCGCGCAGATCTCGCGGAGCGAATTGGAGTGTGGAGAGACGCCCGAGGGGCCGCACTACAGGACGGGCCGGCGGCGGCGAATCCGTCGAAGATAATCGCGCAGCCCCCAGGCAAAGGTTCGGCACTGCGGCGCGCTGGAGGGGCACCGTCGATGTTCGACCCAAAGAAGGACCAGAAACTGATCGCTGACTACAAGTCATCTGGCCAGCGGCCCATCGAGTTCGCCAACGCCCTAGGCATAGGCGTGCAAGAACTGAAGGCGGCGCAAGCCAGAGAGCGGTCGCGAAAAAACCGGAGTACGTGACCGGTGTCAACCATCTGGAATTGATTCGCTGAAATTCGCTGCCACTCGCGCTCATTGGTAATTGCTGACTTGCGTCGGCGAACGGCGAACGAACTAAGCGAACGAACTCCGCCGAGTTAGTTCGTTCGCGTTCGCTTGGAGGATCCGGTCGTCGTTGAGCGCGTTGCTCAGTAACGACATGGAACCTCTCGATGGCGAATGCGGCTAGCAACTCGAACTCGTCCGATCCCGATCCGCGGCAACTACTCGAACGCACAGCCCACCTCCTGTTCGACCAACCCGGCCGCGTCGTCGAACTGCGCGCCCTGCACGTTCGCGGCGTGCGCGGCAAGGGCACCGTGTCGGGCTACTTCGACGACCCCGAAAAGTTCGTCGAAGGCGCGCTATCGCTCGACGGCAGGGCCGAGGGGATCTACGCGATCCTCAACGTCATCCAGCCCTCGTTGCTCGCGCGCGCCTACAACCGTCTCGTCGAATGTCCCGAGAGCACGACCTCAGACTTGGACATCACGCGGCGACGGTTCCTGCTAATCGACGTCGACCCCACGCGCCCGTCGAAGATCTCGTCGACGGACGCGGAACTGCAGCTCGCATACCAGGCTGCCCGCGCGATCGTCGACGACCTCACTGCGTGGGGGTTCCCCGCGCCCGCGCGTGGATGCAGCGGGAACGGCGCGCACATCGTCTACGCCATCGACCTCGACACCAACGACAGTGATCTGGTCACGCGCTTCCTGAAGGCGCTCGCTTTCAAGTTCAACACCGCACAGGTGCAGATCGACGTGTCGGTAGGCAAGGCGGGGCAGTTGACCAAGCTCTACGGCACGCTCGCCCGCAAGGGCGACGCCCTGCCTGATCGCCCGCACCGCCGCTCCACGATCGCCGTGCCGGACGGTGGCCTCAACCCCGTGCCGATCGAGCTACTGGAGCGAGTCGCGAACACGGCGCCGCGCGTCGAGGGCTTCGCATCCGCCAGCCCAGGGGCGAAGTCTGGGCCCAGGTTCGACGTTGAGCGCATGCTCCGCGAAGCGAGCGTCGACGTGTCCAAGAGTGGACCCTGGAACGGCGGCACGCGCTGGATCCTTGCGCGCTGCCCGTTCAACTTCGAGCACGTCGACAGCGCCTACATCGTGCAGCTCGGCAACGGCGCGATCGGTGCCGGCTGTCACCACAACAGCTGCCAGAGCAAAAGCTGGCACGACTTCCGGGATGTCTTCGATCCGGAATGGCACGCGCGCTCCACTGGACCTTCTTACGGTTCTTTCAGTAGGGGTCCGGGCACTTCTGAAGAAATTTGGCCCGCTCCCGATCAGCTTCCCGACGAGCTGTCGCCGGTTGCAGCGTTTCTCCTTTGGCTCCTGCCAGAGCCATTTCAGGCGTGGATCAAGGACATCGCGGAGCGCATGCAGTGCCCGCCCGATTTCCCGGCCGTCGCGGCGATGGTGGGACTCGCCTCGATCGTTGGTCGCAAGATCGGCATTAGGCCAAAGCGGCACGACGACTGGCTTGTCATCGCGAACCTTTGGGGCGGCGTCATCGGCCGCCCAGGCGTGCTCAAGACACCGGCTATGCAGGAGCCGCTCAAGCCTCTCAAGCGGCTGGAAATTGAGGCCAAGAAGGAGTTCCAGAAGGAACTGAAGGAATACGAAGCGAAGCGCATGGTCGCCGAGGCCTGCGAAGCGAACGCCGCTAAGGCCATTCGGGCAGCGCTCGCGAAGGGCGGCGATGGCTTGGACATCGCCGCGCAGGTCGTGGACAACCAACCACAACCGCCGGTGCGGCGTCGCTACCTCGTCAACGACGCCACGGTTGAGAAGCTGGGCGAGATCCTGGGCGACAACCCCAATGGCGTCCTGTGCTTCCGGGACGAACTCATTGGCCTGCTGCGCAACCTGGACAAGGAAGGCCAAGAGGGCGCGCGCTCGTTCTATCTAGAGGCCTGGAACGGCGATGGCCGCTTCACCTACGACCGGATCGGGCGCGGCACGATCGACATCGAGGCCGCAATCATCTCGATCGTCGGTGCGATCCAGCCCGGTCCGCTGCGCGGCTACTTGCACCACGCCGTCGAGTCCACGCAGCAAGACGACGGCCTAATACAGCGTTACCAGCTGACCGTGTGGCCCGACATCACGGGCGAATGGGTCAACGTCGATCGTTGGCCCGATACCGAGGTCAAGAAGGCCGCGCACAGCGTCTACTTCGAGCTCGATGCGCTGAACGTGGGAGACGTGGGCGCGATGCGCGACGAATCGGATTCCGATTCGATTCCATTCCTGCGCTTCTCACAGGATGCGCAAGAGCTGTTCGATGCATGGCGCGAGGAGCTGGAGCGCAAGCTCCGTTCCGGCGGCGACCACCCCGCGATCGAGAGCCATCTCGCCAAGTACCGCAGCCTCGTTCCCGCGCTGGCGCTGCTGATCCACCTCGCCGAAAACGGCCGTGGGCCGGTCAGCACGCGCGCGCTCGAGAAAGCGATCGGGTGGGCGAGCTACCTCGAAACCCACGCGCGCCGTATCTACGCCGTCGCCGTCAACCCCGACCTGTACGCAGCGCGCGCGCTTGCGCAGAAGATCCGTGAACGTGCGATCCCGGACGAGTTCGCTCGTCATCAGGTCTACCGCCACGGCTGGACGTACCTGACCAATCCCGACTTGGTCGAGCGCGCGGCGGGCATCTTGGTCGACCTTAACTGGCTACGCGAGGTCACGACCAAGACCGGCGGCGCGCCTAAGACCGTCTACCGGATCAACCCACGAATTTGGGAAACGCCCCAGACCCCACCCGAAAAAACTGAAACAAGCACCCCTAGCGACGCTGAACCGAATGCCGGCGCGCCCGACGGCGACTCCTCGAACGAAGGGGGCGGGTCATGAGCAGCGCGAGCGCGAGGGTGCTGCTGATCCAACTGCGAGGACTCGGCGTCGAGCTCGTCGCCACCAACGGTCGCGTGTCGTGCTCGCCAGCGACGGCCGTCAACGCGGATCTGCGTGACCGGATCGCACGGCTAGAGGCTCCGCTGCTCGCGCTCTTGGGCGGCACGACCGAGCCGCAAATCCTGGAGATGCCCCAAGGGGGTGGTGCAAAAACTGAAATAAGGTCGGCCCCACCCCCTAATTTCAGTTCTTGCAGTACCCCTCCGGCGCGTTTGCGCGAAATTGCGCCGGTCAACCCCGACCTCGGCGGCGACCGCACCTACCCGTGCTACTGCTGTGGGTCGCGCGAGTTCTGGGCCTTGGCGCGCGTGCGTCATTGGATTTGCGGCCGTTGTCACGCGCCGGACGACCCGCCGCGCGAAGAGCTGATCTGGCTGCAGCTACCGCCCGCGGATTCCGAGCCACGTCCTGCTGCCCTAGCGAAGTCGGCTCCCGAGGCCGGGGAACGGGTCAACGTCAACTCTGGCGAGATCCTGACCGCGCCCCGTGCCGAGAGGACGACCGCTGGTCAGAACCCTGATCCAGGTACATGCACCGAGTGCGGTGGCCGGCGCGAAGTGTGGGGCCGCGTCCTGCGATGCACGTCGTGCTGGCTCGTCGCGTCACTCACAGACGAGCGCAAGGTGAGCGTTGTTGAGCCGCCGAGCAACGGGACCGTTCCGGGTGAGTTCTTCGACTCGGGCGCTGCGGAGTGGGACTAGCCATGCAGGACGCACTACGCCCGTTCCCCATCGTGTCCGACATCCGCGCCGCACGCGCATCGGAATCGCAGCGCAAACGCGGCGTGATCGCATGGGTCTGCTGCCTGCTCGACGGTTGGTTCCAACTTGACGGCCTGTGTGTCCGCCGCACGCGCGACGGCAGGTACGTGGTGTCGTTCCCCGGCCACCTCGACTGGAAGGACGTGAAACGCACCACATTCCGACCGGTGACGCGCGAGGCGCACCAGGCAATCGAGCGCCCGATCCTCGACAACTTGCGCCGCCGAGGGTTTTTGACGTGAGCCGCGCCGGGGGCCGTTCAACAGCGGCGCGCTCCGCCGCGCCCGGTTCCGACGCCCGCGTCGTCGCCGTGCTCGAGCGCATCGCCGAGAGCCTCGACGCGTTGCGCGCAGAGATGCGCATCGCCCCGACGGAGCCCGCGCTCCTCGGCAGCACGGCCGTCGCGAAGTTGCTCGACATCAACCCGCGCACGTTCCGCCAGCTCCGGCACGCCGGCGACGCACCGCCCAGCATCACGATCGGCGCGGTCGCCAAATGGCGGCGCGCAGACGTTGACGCCTGGCTCGCGGAAAAGGCGGGCGAATGACGCACGCGAGCAACATCTCAATCGCGCGCTCACAGGCGAGCGAGACGCCGGCGCGCTTACACGTTGCAAGCGGTCGAAGGCGTCAATTGACCTTCCTGTCCTGCGCGACGCGAGCCTTCATGAACGCGTCGCCGCGATGGTGCGGCGCGAACCAGCAGAGAGATTCAGATGGCCAAGAAGAACAAGAACGCATCCCCCACGACCGACCCCAACCTCAAGCTCGGGGAACTCAGCCTGCGCTACCTCGACCACATGGAAGCCGACGGAAAATCGGCGGGCACCTGTTTTTCCTATACGCAAGAACTCAAGTCGGCGATCGCCGAACTCGGCGCCGACACGATCGCGAGCGAGATCACGCCCGCGCTGATCGAGAAGTTCAACAACTGCGATCGCGTGATGCGACTCAAGAGCGGGAAACCGAAAGCGCCGCCCTCGTATTTGAAGACGCAACGGGTGTTGCGGCTCGCACTTACGTGGGCCGCGCAGACGGGGCTGATCGCGAGCGCGCCGTACCCGACGAAGGGCGACGCGCCGCCCGTGCCCGTCGAGAAGAAGACGCGCAAGGCCAAGCGCACGAAATCAGATGCGCCCGTTGGCGACGACGCGCCCGCACCGACCGCAGCCTGATCCCCACGCGCTCGACACGGGGCCGGCCCATCCGACGAACTCGGGTGGCCGGCCTCGCGCCACTGAGTGGAACGACGCCGTGAAACTCCAAGCCGCACTCGATCGCTTTCTGCTGCAACTGCGCGCCGACGGGCGTTCGCCGCATACCGTCGCGAACTACGCGCGCCACATCGCGCTGCTCGATCGCTGGCTGCACACGTATTCGTTCAGCGACGAGCTCGACGAACTGCTGCCCGAACATTTGGCAGCGTTCCTGATCTCGCGCGAGGCACGCGACTCGGCGCACGGCGGCGCCAAGACTTCGATCTCAATGAACGGCTTGCGCACGAGCCTTCGCGTTGCGTTCGGCTGGTTCCACGAAGCCGCCCTCGCGCGCACGAACGCGGCGCGGCTGATCCGACGTGCGATCTGTGCCCCCGCCGCGCCCAAGGCGCTGAGCGATTCCGACGTTGAACAACTGCTGGGCACGCTGATCGTCGCGCAGGGGCCTGTAGCCCGCCGCGATCACGTGCTCGTACACCTGCTCGTGTCGACGGGCATCCGCATCGGGAGCGCGCTCGCGCTCGACGTAGAGGACATCGAACTCGCGACGAACACGCTGCATCTGCGCGAGTGCAAAGGTGACCGCGCGGAACACGTTTTCTTCGGGCGCGAACTACGCGACCACTTGCTCGGCTACCTCGCGCACAAGCCGCGCACAGGGCCATTGTTCCGCAACCCTCGCGGCGAACGCTTGGGCAAGCGCACGGCGCAACAGCGCATCACGCTGTGGCTCGATCGCGCCGACATCGTCGGAACGCCGCATTCGCTGCGCCACACGTTCGCGACCCGCCTGCTCAAGCGCACTGGCGATTTGTTCTTGGTCAAGCGCGCGATGCTGCACCGCTCGATTCTGTCGACGGCGGTCTATCTCTCGGTCGACGACACGCGGCTGAAGGCGGCGATGCAATGACGCGCCTCGGTCGAGCGCTAGGCCCCGGCTCGCTGAAGCGCGTCCAGCGCGGCGACGGCGGCCAGATGCTGTGGGTCCTCGACTACAAGGACGGCACCGGACGCCGCGTGCGCGCCGCGCTCTCGACCGACAAGCGCGTGGCCGAGCGCATGCGCGCCGACCTGATCAACAAGCGCGATCTCGAAATGGCGGGCTTGGGCACAGTCGAGGGGCAGTCGATGCTGCTCAGCGAACTGCGCGACCTCTACATCGCTGACCTGGAGACCCGCGCGGGCGCGAAGCAACAGCGCAGCGTGAAGGACGCGCTCGCGCGCATGCTGGTCGCGCTGCGCGCCACACGCGTGCGCGACGTGCGCGTCATCGACGTGCTGCGCTACCGTGCCGAACGGCTGCGCGGTGGCGCAAGCAATCGCACCGCAAACGTGGACACGGGCTCGCTGCGCGCGATGCTCGCGTGGGGCGTCGCCGCGCAGCTCATCGCGGAGAACCCGCTTCGCGGGTTCAAGCCGCTGCCGATGGGCGAAAAGCACCTGCGACACGTGCGACGCGCGTTGTCGGACGACGAGATCGCCCGCTTCCTCGCCGCCGCCGACGAGGACGACGCAGAGTGCGCGGCGCGCAAGTCCGCGGAGCGGACGATCGGGTCGCACGGGCGCGGGCGCAAGTACGCGAGGCGGCACCGGCTGCCGCGCGTGCCGCAGCGGGTGCTCTGGCAGGCGCTCATCGAGACGGGGGCCCGCTGGGGCGAGTTGACGCGGACCACCTGGGCCGACCTCGACGTCGAGCGGCGCGCGCTCGTGTTGCGCGCGGAGACGACCAAGAGCGGGCGCAGCCGCGTGATCCCGTTGCGGGCAGAACTCGTCCAAGAGCTACTCGGGTTGCGACGCGTGCATCGGCGTGCGCGGCGCCGGGTTGTGCAGGCGGTCGATCGCATCTTCCTGTCGCCCGATGGCGCAGACCTGCAGGTGTCGACCACGGCGGCACGGATCCTGTTTCGGCGCGTGCTGGAGCGTGCGGGCATCGATCGCGTGGACCAGCGTGGGCGCGTTATCGACCTGCACGCGCTCAGGCACACCGCCGCGTCGCGGATGGCGCGGAACGGCGTGCCGCTGGTCGTCGCACAAAAAGTCCTCGGGCACGCTTCGCCGGACATGACGGCGCGCGTGTACACGCACCTCGAGGTCGACGACCTACGGGAGGCCGTTCGATTCGATGCCCGATCGGCGAGGCAGAAGCTCGCCTGGTCGACTGACTTGCACGTCGGCGCATGATCGGCGGCAACCGAATCGGTTCAGATTGGCCTCATTGTGGACGACGCTCGGTCCTGGGTTTTGCCGTGTGCGGCTGATAGTGTTTTGGAGCGCTCATCGCACGCCGGATTATGACTCACACATCGCCTCTCGCGCCGAAGTTCCAGAAGCTGGTGCCCGTAGTGTTGCAGTGGATCGACGCGACGATTGCGCGGCACGCTCAGAGTGCAGCTTCAGTCGACACCGCGAAGTTTCAGCGCCTCTCGATGTACTTCCCCTCTGACGTGCTCGGTCGTGCCCGGGTCGTTTCGGTTTCCTGCGTGCCACGCCCACCGCTCAGCCAACTCGGCATGCCGGAACTCAAGGCCTTCGAACAGCTTCATCTCGACGGCATTACGTTTCGAAATACCTTTTTTGTTGATCCCAAACGAAACACCGAATCGCTGCAGTTCCACGAGCTGGTGCATGTTGTCCAGTGGGAGCGGCTCGGACCCGAGAGATTCCTGCTCGCTTACGGCCTCGGACTTCTTGGCTGGGGATATCACAATCACCCACTAGAGCGTATGGCCTACAGCTTTCAGGACGCGTTCCAGCGCGGACGCCCCATAGAACACCTGTGCGATCAAATTAATACGCAAACGGACGCAATCTGGGTCGAAACCGAACGGAAGCTGCAAGCGTGACGGACCCCGTATGCGAGTGCATTTGGCAGTTAAACCATGCGAACGCCGTGGCCCCTTCGCCATTGCGGCGTGCGCTCCTTGCCTGTGAGTCCGTCGAACGCGAGGGTATGGCGCGCTGCATCCGCCTTAAGGAAATCGCGCACGTCCTGCTCCGCTGTCATCGGATGTTGCATTCCGACAACCGCGAGCTCATCGAAAGGTACGGACCGGCGGGATGCGAGGAACTGCATCACTTCTTGACGTGCGAGTCCGTGGTAATGCGATCGGAGAGAAGCAATGTACGGCGTCGCGAGCGCTTCCGCGCCGAACAACTCGACTTGACCAGGAGCCGACGCCTGGCGCCTGCGACCTTGCGCGCCGGCGCGCATCGCCTCTTGTTCCTGTAGCGCAGCGCGCTCAATCGCGCGAAACGTCCGAAGGCCTTCGTCGTGGCGAGTCGCGTAGACGAGATGGTAATGCACGCGATCGTTGAGCGGGTTGAATACTTCGGCGCTGGCGACATGAGCGAAGCCGCCGCGCTCCCTAACCCGCGCGCAGTAGGTCGCTACGATCGCTGCTTGCCGCGCCGGTCCCTGCAGACCAGCCCATCGATCTCGGAAGTCTGTTGAGCCAAAGAGATCCTCAAAGGTCGCCGCCGTTTGCGGGCGTGGGTCATCGATGAACTCATTCACGAAGTTCGTCATGAAATTGATCAGAACCTCGCATCGCTCTATACGCAGCAAGGGGGTGATTGCGTTCAGCCCGAATCCCTTCCAACCGCATGGATCAATCAGGGCGAAGCAGAATGGGCGCTTTCCAGACTCTCCGAACGTGACAGCCTCAGCGATATTCGCTTCGAACTCGCCTGGACGGACTAACACTTCGATGTCAGAGACGTTGGCGAATGAACTCGCCAGCGCGTCGAACTTCTCGTTGTCGCGCTCGATGAACATTGCGCGCACGCGGAGTTCAGCACCATAGCGCTTTCGGAGGCCCGCTCGGGCGTCGCGGAGCACTCTCACGGCGATGTGTGGCGATGTGTCGTTGAACGTCTCGTCTTTGTTCTGCCAAGGGCCGGCGAATCCGTCGATGAAGTTCATCGTCGCGCCGGACGCGCCAACCTTGTATGCGAGCTTCTCCAGGTAGTGCTTGACGACGTAGTGCTTGGCGTAGGTCTGCTCGCGGCCCACGTAGAGTTCAGGCCGTAGCTTTGTCATGCGTGTGCCGCGAGAGTGTCCTCTATCACTCGCAGGCGGCGCTCTCGCTCTGTCCGCGGAGGCACCGGCAATCGCCAGATCGGCGGTAGTGAGTCCCACTTGCGACCTTCAAGCTCTCGACCGTTCTTGCTCTTCTGAACCCCACCCCATTGCTTGAAGAAGAAGGGAACCCGCGCGGCTCGACATTGCTCGCGAATGGAGATCACCCATTCAGTCTGCATTGGGCGCGCGCCCGGTCCACTCTCCCCGCCAACGATAACCCAGTCGATGCCGCGAAGGTCGATTTCGCCAACATCCTCGAGCAAAGGCTCGATTGAGAGGAAGCGCACAGCCGCGGGTGCTCTGCGTAGGTGATCGATGCGAGGCACTCCGTGCCGCTTGTCCTCCACGCTCACGCCAAACCAGATGTTTCGCGACTCAGCGATGTTGGAGTGATTGCCCGTTAGTAGGTCGCGCATCTCTTCGGCGCGCTTCGTGAGCACCTGGTAGACGTGCCAGTCGGCCGCCCTCATGACCTCGAGCACTCGCGCGATGTACGGCGCGGGCACGCCGTCTTGGAACAGGTCGCTCATCGAGTTGACGAAGATCATCCGTGGCCGCGGCCACAACAGGGGCTCCACGAGTTTCTCGGGCACCAAGCGCAGATCGAAGCCCTGCTCGTATGGGTGTCCGGGAACTCCACGCCAGCGTTCCGCGAAGGTCTCGGCGTAGCAGTGTTTGCAGCCCGGGCTAACCTTTGTGCAACCTCGAACGGGGTTCCATGTCGCGTCGGTCCACTCGATCGAACTGCGTTCACTCATGGTTTTCTCCAGTTCCAGCCCTCTCAGCATAGGCTCGACGGACCTTCGAGTAACGCGTCGGATCGACCTTTCGGCAGTCTGGCGCGCGCGCAACGAACCCCTTGCGGTTCGGTTTCGAGTCAGCCAAAGTATGGCTAAGAAAAGCCATTCTTATGCCTCGCGGACCGAACCACCTACGAACTGTGCAAATCAGGGTCTCCACGACCCCACAGGTGGAGTCGCACTTGACGAGGCTTGTCGGGACCGGGCTGTACGGCAAGAACACCGCGGAGGCAGTCGAGCGATTGGTCGCCCGCCGCCTTGAGGACCTCCTGCAGGACGGTTTCTTCGAGCGGTTCAACGGTCGGGCGGGCGCCCGCGAGCGCCCGGCTGTGCATTCCAAGAATCGCAGCCGATCTCGCGGCGGCAGGGAATAATTGACGCCCGCAATCGACGATACGGAGGACCATGGCCAACGAGGACGCAAACCACGCCAAGACCGAGGACTTGGTCAGCTACATCGTCGACCGCCTCTCGGGGCGCATCGGCCGCACGATGGTTCTGAAGCTCCTGTACCTCACGGACCTCGAGGCGAGGCGATACCTAGGGCATCCCATTACGCACCTTGAGTACCGGCTGTATTTCTATGGTCCGTTCGACGCCGAGATTTACCGCGCACTCGAATTGCTGCGGGATTCCGGAGAGATCGCCGAGGAATTGGTCCACTACCCAGCGGCATCAGCCTATCGGTATTCGACGTTGCGACCAGGTCGCACGCACAACTTGTCTCGAACCGAAGAAGCCCTCGTGGCGCATGTGCTGAACACCTACGCTCCGCAAACCCTCGACGACGTGCTGGACACCGTCTACGACACTGAGCCGATGAGACGGGCGCAGGAGGCTGGGCTCAACTCGCGGATCCCAATGGAATGCGTTGACAATGAAATGAGGATCAGTCTTGGGGGAATTGATCTGGAACGTGCGTTAGCTGCCGAGGACAATGCATCGCGGAGGAGATCCGTACCGTGGATCGAACTCCGGCGTGAGCTTCTCGATCGAAGTAGACGAGCAGGTAGCTAAGCGACTCCGGGAAATCCCTGTTGAGCTCGTTGGCTCGATCGTCGAACAGGTTGACCGACTCGGCGAGAATCCACGACTCGGAGTTCGGATATCGAGTGGAGTCCTGGAGGGAAGGATGCTCTACGCGTTCGTGGTGGAAGCAAATCCACGAGTCTTTCGCTTCGCCGTGCTCTACCTTCTCACCTGTGACGAGCAGTCGCTGTACATAACTGAACTCGGCATGCTTCGCGGAGACGGAAAGACGTTGCACTTGGCGGAAAACTGGCCCCCTCCCTAGCCGCCCAACACCTTTCTCACCGCATCCCGCTGCTCACTCAAGATCGTCATCGCTCGCGACAATCCGATCTCAGCAGCGGCCGCGCGCAGCAGGCCTTCGACACCAGCGGTCGAGGCGCTCGCCGCCACCGCGGGCGCCGCATTCTTGCGCGGCCGTCCCGGGCCACGCTTGCCGGTCGCCTTCTTGGCCGAGGAGCGCGCAACGTAGACCTGGCCCACGGAGAGCTTGATTCCCTTGGTCTTGGCGGCCGCGACGACCTCAGTTGCCTTCATCGACGCGGGCTGTGCGCGAATCCAGGCGCTCTTGTTGACCTTGGCGGGCTTGGCGGACGGCTTCTTGTCGGGCATTAGAGAATCCTTGTCGTGTGCTTCTGGAATTGGCCGCGAGCGATGCCACTACTATAAGGAATTGAACCTATTGACATCAAGGTCCAACAACTAACACCGCCGGATCCTGGAGTCTCGACTTCTAGTGTTTGCGCACAACCCGCCGCACCGCTCTCCGCGCGAGTTGTCGATCCGGTTCAAACGCAGGCATCGTTATGGCCTGCTCGGGCCGCATGCCGCGCAGTATCCGGGCTCGGATCGTGATCGCCTCGACCTTAGCTCTAGGGTCGCGCGCCCATGCCGCCACCGACTTCGTGACTTTGAACGCGGTGATCAGCCGCTGGCCCTTTCGCTTGGCCCCGCGGTACGAATTGGGCTGCGTTATGGCCTGCTCTGGCGGCATTCCCCTATGCAGTCGCTTCGCGATGCCAGCGGTGCCGACTGTGCATCGCGGATCGCGAGCCCACGCCGAAGCGCTCTTGGTCTCTCCGAACGCAGTGACCGCCCATCCTCCCTTGGTGCTGCCGGTTGAGGGCCGATGGAATCGAAGCGATTCACCGCGCGGCAGCCAGCAACAGTTGTCGGGGTCGTAGTCCCTGGCTCCGTTCAAGCGCGTCAGCACGAGCCCAGGCTTGTGGCCAGCTTGGATCGCCCATGCGTGGAAGTCGCCGAACTCTTCCCATGCCTTCGACATCGACTGGCCGCGATGTCTGCACTGCGCGCGCATCCGCCGCCAAGCATTACTAAGCGCTCTGCCATGAGGCAGTTCAGCGGAAGGGGTCGGGAGTGGCCGCAATAGCCCACGTTGCCGCATCTGGCGTCGTAGCACGTAGACGCTGACCCCGAGCTTGGTGGCGGTCCTGAAAACGCTGAGACGCCGCCGCACGTACAAATCGCGGACTCGATTCCAGTCGATCGGACTGGGCCCCTTAGCCGCGCGTGCCCGTGCGCGCACCTGCATCGCACGTCGAATTTCAGGCGTCAGTGCCGTCCACGCGCAATTCGAGGGTCGGTACCCGCGCGCGTCGTCGTGCATCAGGAGGCTGAGCCCGGCTCGATAGCCATGCGATCGCGACCATTCTCGGAACGCTTCGAACTCTTGCCACTCGCGGCAGACCCGAACGCCTCG
>Ga0137409_10002298_pt1 | contig 20594 bp, 16 predicted proteins | sample CZODoug1_16funga_FD_122059 | JGI IMG/M metagenome (GOLD analysis project Ga0137409, IMG submission 122059) | Vadose zone soil fungal communities from Angelo Coast Range Reserve, California, USA - CZODoug1_16fungal (Hybrid Assembly) | ecosystem: Environmental > Terrestrial > Soil > Vadose zone... | reverse complement strand
GTGGCGGGGATGGATGGGAATCGAACCCACCCAGGACGCCTCAGCAGCGCCCCGCAAACGGTTTTGAAGACCGCGGGTCCAGCGTCCATGACAGTCCATCAACGTCCATTGGAGTTCGATCGCCGGCTCGCGCATTCCGTGAACATTCGCCGGCGTCCGCCCTCGTCCGCCGTGTTGGCTGTCATCTTGGCTGTCAAACGACTTGCGGTTAACAGATCCTTGCGGACCGCTGAGACATCGCGGTTTGAATTTACTGCGTGGCGTTCATCACAACCGTTTGCCACCGGCTATCGCTGGCGTCGCTCTACCAAGAACCATGCCTCAGCGTTTGATGAGCCGATGCCAAGGCGGCCCTTTCGAGCAGGATCTGGTCTCGCGACGGACATCATCACGACTTCAGCCGGATTGGAGACCCGAACACACTTCGCAAGGCATCGGCCGACTTATCCACGGCATCGCGGCCGTCATCCAACTTCCCTGGAAAGCTGACGAAGCCGTGAAGCTGCCCCGCGTAGCGGTGTGCTTCTACGGGCACGCCGCTAGTTTCGAGTCGGCGGATGTATTCCTCGGCGTCTTCACGCAAGATGTCATGTTCCGCCAGGATCATCACAACAGGGGCGAGCCCTGCCAACGAGGCGGCCCTCAAAGGAGATGCATCTTGCAGAAGTCGCTGCGTGGGATCGGGTACGTAGGTTTCCCACATGTTGCGAATGTTGGCGAGAGATGTCGCACCAAACCCCCTTCGACCGCAGAAGTTTTCGTATTGCCGTGGGAATGCCTCGTAGTAAGAACTGGTGGTATCTGAGGTCAAGACCGGATAGACCAGCACCTGCATTGCGAGACTGAGATTCAAATCGCGAGCTCGGAGGGCCACCGCTGCCGCGAGGTTACCGCCTGCGCTATCTCCGCCAACGGCAACTTTGTCAAATCGCCTAGAGGCCCAGACGGTTGCCGCCCAAGCGTCGTCAATCGCAGCCGGGAAGCGATTCTCCGGCGCGAGGCGGTAATCGACTGACAGCACTGCAGACTGAGCCCGCTTGGCAAAGGCACGCGCCACAACATCACACGAATCCAGATCCCCAGTCATGAAGGCGCCGCCGTGAATCCAAACCAAGACGTTGGTCTCTCCGCCGGCCGGCTGGTACAGGCGCGCTCCGACGCCCCCGACATCAATGTCGTCAACCGCCGTCACCGATTCAGGCTTGCCGGTGGCGGCAAGTACAATCTCACGCGCCTCGCGACGAATTTCGTGGATGTCACGCGGTGCCATAAGTCCTTGATCGGGTATGGACTCGATGAACGCTCGCGCTTGCGGGTTGACAAAGGGCTCCGAAGGGATCATCACGCAGCTCCTTGAATCACTTATTCCTCGGGAATTCGGGTCTCGCGTGCTCCGTTGCTGGTATGACATGAGCGTCTAGAGGCGGCGGCCCGGCGATTTCGTCACGCCACTCCGGATATCGATGGCAGGCGACGACACCATTGGGGTAGGCAGGGCGAAGCGACGGGCGCTCATTCCAGCACTTGGGTTGGTTCCAAGGACAGCGAGGCGCGAAGACGCATTGTTCGTCTCGGATCTTGGTCGTGCCGCCCGGGAGCGGCGTCAGCAGCATGCGGACCGCGGCTCGACGGGCTCGTTGGGCGTTCGGATTGGGCACCGGAACGGCCTCGTTCAACGTGTAGGTATATGGATGAGCCGAACCACGACCCGATACGGACAGAGCCGGACCAGACTCCATGACTCTCCCTCTGTACAGAACTACGACCCTGTCGCACATATGACGCACTACTCCCAGGTCGTGGGAGATGAATAGATAACTGAGCGCCGATGTCTCCTGAAGTTCCTGAAGCAGGTTCAGCACCTGCGCCTGGATTGAAAGGTCAAGTGAACTGACCGCTTCATCGAGAATTACCAAGCGAGGCGACAGCATTAAGGCCCGCGCGATCGCAATTCGTTGGCGCTGGCCTCCCGAGAATTGCCACGGATACCGGTCAGCAGCTCCCGACGGAAGGTGAACTCGCTCAAGCATGTCTCGCACTCGATCGCGAACGGCCTCGCTATCACGCTCGCCGAAGGCCTTGAGGGGCTCAGATAACGTGCTACCAATCGTGCGAGCAGGATTCAGTGAGCTGTACGGGTCCTGGAACACGATCTGCATCTCGCGATATGTCTCACGGCGCTGCTTGAACGGAAGGTGAGTGATGTCAGTGCCAGCGAACAGGACCGAGCCCGAATTGACCTGTGTCAAGCCGAGGATTGCCTTTGCAGCGGTTGACTTTCCGGATCCCGACTCGCCGACGAGACCAAGTGTTTCCCCAGCCAGCACCTCGAAGCTCACGTCGTCCAGAGCCTTGACGATGCGCTTGCCGCGCTTGTACTGAACCGACAGCTGTCGAACTGCCAGCAAGGGAATCTGCTGTGTCATCCGGCCGTTACCTTGCTGAAGATCTGATCCACTCGGATACAGCGGGAGGCGCGGCCAGGACCAACTTCGACCAACGGGATTGCCGTCGTCACGCATTCCTCCGTCGCAAATCGACATCGCGGAGAGAAGCGGCATGCCGCCGGCCACGATCCCGGCGTAGGCACGCTGCCGGGTATCGACGAGAGTCGGCTGCGAGGTTCGGCGAGAGAAGGATGGGCCGTGAGCAATCCCAACGTGTATGGATGCAAGGGTCGGTCGAAAATGTCTTGGATGCCAGATGTCTCCACGACCTGTCCCGCATACATCACGACGGCCCGATCACAGATGTCCGCAATCACGCCCCAGTTGTGGGTGATCAGCACCAGTGCCATTCCGGTCTCGCGCTGGAGACGGCGCAGCAGACCGAGAATCTCCGCCTGGACTGTGACATCAAGCGCGGTCGTAGGCTCATCTGCGATGAGCAGCTTTGGACGGCCGGCCAACGCGAAGGCGATCGCCACGCGCTGAGCCATTCCGCCAGATAGTTCGTGAGCATGCGCGCGCGCTACCCAATCGGGGTCCGGCAGCTCAACCTGTTGAAGCAGATCAACTGCAGACGAGCGCGCCAAGCGACGCGAAACTCCATGGTGATGGCGAATCAACTCGACCAACTGGCTACCAACGGTGAAGGCCGGGTCAAGGCTTACTTGCGGCTCTTGTGAGATATACGCGAGGCTAGACCCGCGCAGCTTGGCGAATGAGCTCTCCGACATGCTGAGTAGATCGCGATCCTTCCAGTACACCTGGCCTCCGGCCGTGTAGAGCCCGTGTGGCAGGAGGCGCAGTACGGCGAGAGCTGTCACGCTCTTACCGCTGCCCGACTCGCCGACAATGCCAACCGTCTCGCCCGCCAAGACGTCAAAGCTCACCCGCTCGACAATTGGGACCGGCGTCGCCGAGCTTGCCACGGACACTGACAGGTTTCGCACCCGTAGCAGCCCATCGAATAGGCCGTTCGGGTGGTGACCGTTGGGCACACGGCGACGTGCGCTCGTCACGGAAGAATTGGCTGGCGCCCTGGTTGGAAAGCCGCTCTCACCCACGATTGCCGCATCTCGAATCGCATCGCCCAGCACGCCGAAGGCGAGGATCGTCAGTGCGATAAGCGTGCCCGATGGAACGAGCAGCCATGCCTGGCGCTGGATCACCGTCGACGCTTCCCCAACCATGCCGCCCCAGGTTGGGGCGGCAGGATCGGCGGTTAGTCCCAGGTAAGCAATGCCGGTCTCGAACAACAGCGCATAAGCCGCGAACAGGGATGCCTGAACGATGACGGGCCCCCATACACGAGGAAGTACGTGCCGCGCCACGATCCACGGATGGGTCAGCCCCGACACCCGCGCTGCAGCAATGTAGAGATCCTCGCGCACCCTCAAGGTGGCGCTACGAACCACGCGAAGGACGGCCGGAGCGCCCAGCAGCCCAAATGTGACCATCGCCGCGTCTTCATTGCGGGGAAGTACTGCGAGAACTACCAGCACGATGATCAAGGCGGGAACCGCCATGATCGTTTCTGCAAACTTGCTCAGAAGGCGGTCTGCCCAACCGCCTGCGTAGCCTGCGGCCAAGCCGAATGGAACCCCGATTGCCAAAACAACGGCAACGCCTTCAAGGACCGAAAGCAAGCTTCTCCTTCCGCCATAGATGAGCCTGCTAAACACATCCCGCCCCAGCGTGTCAGTCCCAAGTATGTTGTGTGAAGTCGGTCCGGTAAGTACACGCTCCAGGTCTTGATGGAGTGGATCGTAGGGTGCTACGAACAGCGCACCGATGCAGGCCAACGTCACAATCGCCAAGAAGCCAATCGCTGCAACCGCTAACGGACTCTGCCGAAGCCGAGCCGTCAACAAAAGCGAACGAACTGTCGGCTCCATTGCGGTCTGATCTCCGAGAATGCTCATTCGACGCGAACCCGAGGGTCTAGCCAGCCGTAGGCGAGATCAACTAGTAGATTCGCGGCAACAACCAATACCGTGAAGTACACCGCGACGCCTTGAATCAGCGGAATGTCGTGCTGGGTCGTTGCTTGGACGGCTAACCCTCCCAAGCCAGGCATCGCGAATACGGACTCGACCAGAACCGTCCCACCTAGAGAAGCAACAAAGATGAGTCCAAGAACGGTCACGACAGGAATAGCCGCGTTTCTGAGTGCGTGCTTGAAGATGACTGAGCGGCGCGACAGGCCAGAAGCGGTCAGCGTTCGAATAAATGGTCGTTCCAAAACCGTGCGCATCGAGTCGCGGGTCTGCTTGGCGACAATTGCGACGCCTGGCGTTGCCAACGTGATCACTGGCAAGACCAAGCTGCGCGCCCACTCAAGCGGTGAATCACCAAAAGGGACGTAGCCCGTGGCTGGTAGCAACGGAATTGCTACTGCCAGCATCGCAACCAGAATCAGTCCGAGAAAGAAATTGGGGATGGCCAGTCCAATCATCGAGAGCACGTCAATTGCTCTCCCGGCGACGTCGGCGCGTAGAGCGCCCGCGATGCCAAGCACCGTGCCGCAGATCGCCGCAAGCAGAGTGGCGCCAACCACTAACGACAAGGTGACGGACAGGCGGCCGTTCAGCAGCAAAGTCACCGGCTCGTGATTGAAGAGTGACGAGCCGAAGTCGCCGTGAACGACGCCGCTGAGCCACTGCTGGTAGCGGGCGTAGAGGGTTTGGTCGAGTCCGAGCGAATGCCTGAGTTGGAGATACTGGGCCTGGGTTCCTTGTGGTCCGACGATCGTTCGGGCCACGTCACCCGGAATCAATGCCTCGAGCAGGAAAGTCGAGGTCGACACTACGAGCAGCAATGGAACAGATAGGAGCAACCGATTGATGACAATCCTCAGCACTGGTGGCGACTCCGGTACAAATGAGCCAACCCGCCGCCAAGCCAACAAACCATGCCGGCGTCGAACTGCAGGTGAGGCACTAGCCGGCCGTTCGACCTGAGCCTTGCATTCGACGTCGCAGTGACTGCCGACTTGACCATCCCGTTGCGACTTTACCTACGGGCGCCGATCCGCCAGTATCGGCGCCACGCATCGGACGAAAACATCCTGGGAAACTCCGCTTCTTGCCCGGCCCTTTGCCTTAGCTCGCTGGACGAATCTCTGTGGTGTACTCCTGGACGCGGTAATCGGTCGATATCACGCCGGTGATGTCGCTTCGGTAGAGGTCGACAAGCGGCGAAGCTAGAACTGGTGCGAACCACGCTTCTTCAACAATGATCCCCTGCATCCTTCGCGCAATCGCGGGCGCTTGATCTGACGGAGCGGAGAGCAGCTGGTCGTACAGGCTTGAGAGCTCCGCGTTTGTGCTCTTGAAGGGATTGAAGAGCGACGCGTTGGGGCCATAAAGGATTTGATAGTCAATGGCTGCCGGCAAGCGGCCGAAAGCCAGCGTGGCAACAGGGTACTTTCCAAAGGCCTGGAAGTAGGCGCCCACATCGGTCTTCACATCGAGCTGGACCTTGATGCCTACGTTGGCGAGCTGCCCGGCAAGCGCTTGACCAAGCGTGTCTTCTCCGACGACATTGGCCGCGTCCACAGCCAGGGAAAAGCCATTTGGGTAACCTGCCGCCGCCATAAGCTCCTTTGCTTTCGCGACGTCAAACGGATACCGACTCTCGAGCGATTGGTCGTAGCTGTCGTCTCCATGAATCGCCATCTGCGCCGTGGGTCGGCCATAGCCCGCACCGATCACCTTGGCAACTGCACTCCGGTCAATCGCGTAATTGATCGCTTGTCTGATTCGAACGTCGCCTAGCGGTTTGGAAATAGTTCCGCTCCTGTCGTTAAGGGATAGGCCCATCAAAAGAGTGAGCGGGGCCACGTACTTGAGCCCCGCAGCTTTGGCTGCATCAACACTCGTCACTGGTTGGCCCACCGCGAGCTGAACCTGGCCCGTGCGAAGTGCGTCCAACACTGTGTTTGGATTTGTGATTGTCTTGAGGACAACCTTCTTCCAGTAGACGCTGCTCTTGTTCCAGTAATTGGGATTAGGAACATAGGTGTAGTGATCGCCGGTCACTGAGCTCGCCTTATCGAGCATGTAGGGACCGGCGCCATCGGTATCGGTTGCAAGCGTGTTGGCGGCCACCGCTTTCGGACCACCGATCATCCCCATCTCGAGCAGCTGGCTGAACGCAAGCTCGAGCAAAGGCGTCGGCGACGAGAAATTGAGCGTCAGGGCGAGCGGACCCGTCACGTCGATCGATTTGAGTGAGCTGAAGTAGGTGGTGGCACGGCCGCCTGGCAGAGCCATTGCGTGCTCAAGCCATCCCTTTACCGCGGCTGCGTCCAGGGCGTCTCCATCGCTGAATCTCACGCCTGGCCGCAGTGTGATCGAGAAGCTCTTGTTGCCGGCTGCGTAGCTCCACTTCAAAGCGAGGCCAGGCTTGAAGGTGCCATCGGGCTGCAAAATGATCAGCGGGTCATAAGCCAAATTGAAGTAGTCGCTGTTTTCGTTGGCGCCAGTCGCCGGATCTAGGCTGGGCGGGGACAGCGGCTCGGCGATGGTCAGCGTCGAGCCCACCTTGGCTGTTGATCCTCCCGCAGCGCACGCTGGAGACATTGCTACGAGGAGGGCGACCACCATTGGCAGGAGAGCAAGGCGTCGCTTCGTGGCATCGAAGCGCAAACAGCGCACACGTGTGCGTCCCATCGCGATTTTCTCCTCTTCCACAGGTGGCGACCAGGGCGCCACGATCACTGTGCGCTTCTATCGAAGCACTTCGATAGGTCTATGTCAAGCCCTAAGATTTCCGGGGTCTGCCGTCCACCACGGTCGGTTACTGAGGTATTGTCGAAGTGCTTCGATGCCCCAACGTCGAATAAGCGGCTCCCTACCTGACGATGGAAATAGTCGTCGACGGTCCGCTCGGACCCGGCGGACGATTTATGACGTCGCCCGACAGGCCGGCGTCAGCATCTCGACCGTGTCGCTCGCTCTAAACGCACCGGATCGGGTGCGACCGGAGACTCTCGACAAGATCTACCGGTCTGTTCAAGAACTTGGCTACACGCCCAAGGCTGAAGCGACGATCCTCGCCCGTAAATCGACGCGACGAATTGGTGTGGTTGCACCGTTCGTTACTTACGGCTCATTTATGGAAAGACTTCGAGGCATCATGGCCGCCGCCGAAAACGAGCGTTACGAGATCGTCCTTTACGATCACGAATCGTATGCGCTCCGTCATCATCTAGTGGACAGCCTCTCGCTATCGCAGAGGCTTGATGGCCTCATTCTGATGGCAATACCTATGAGCGATGTCCTGGCCAAACGACTCCTCCAGGACGGACTGCCAACTGTATTGGTTGAGTTCGCTCGCCCGGAGTTCTCATCTGTGGTCATCGACGATGAAACGGGTGGCAGGCTGGCCGCCCAGTACCTATTGCAACGTGGCCACCGGCGGTTCGCTTTCGTCGGTGAAGGCTGGCTGGAAACCAACTCAGCACCGAAGCGCGTCGTCACGCAAAAGGATTTGCGGCTGCGTGGGTTTCGAAGCGAATTGGCAGCTGCCAATCTCGAGCTTTCGGATGAGCGTGTTCTCGATGCGTTCAATAGCATGGAAGCTGGCAGGCAGGCGGCTCTCAATCTTCTCGATATGCGTGATCCACCGACCGCGATATTCGCGCATAGCGATGTGCTGGCTGCTGGCGTTCTTCACGCCGCTCGCGATCGCCAACTGCATGTTCCATCGCAACTGGCTGTGATGGGCTTTGATGACCGCGAGTTCGCCAGCTACCTCGGACTTACGACGATACGTCAGCCGCTTTTCGACTCAGGACAGATCGCGATGAACTTGTTGACAAACCGTCTCGTTCGAGGGACTTCGAGTGTGCCTCAAATGGTTGGCCTACCTGTCGAGGTGATTGCGCGGGAGACCGCATAGGTGCATCCGGGTGCCGTATGGATGTTGCACTTCAGCCGACATTAAGTTGACTAGATCTGAAGCTAGCGCCGTTCCACTCCTGGTGCCATGCCCGCCGCTGTTTTGCGCTCTCCACCGCGCCGATATGCGACCAGCACCACGACAGCGCTGGCTGCGCACAGAGCACCGGCAAGCGCAAACGGCAGCGGGAAGCCAGCCGCGTCCGCCAGCCACGCCGCGAGCACCGGACCACTCGCGCCCCCGGCCGCCCAGGCCGCATTCATAGTCGCGACTCCGACTGCCTGCCCCGCGGCGGTGCCCTCCGCGCCGTCGCTGACCATTGCGGCGGTTGGCGTCCAGAGCGCTGAGATCACCGATTGGGCGGCCACGCTCATGATGAAGAGCACGTACAGCGGGCCGAGAACGGGAATCACCGGGAGCAGCGCGGCAGCGATCGCAAGCCCGACAAGCGTCGGCAGCAGGCGGCCGAAGCGATCGGAGACGCGACCGAGGAAGACGTTCAACAGCGCGGCAAGCAGGTAGCTCACGGCGAGGATCGCGGCGATCACGCCGGCGCCTCCCTTGCGGTGGGCGACCAGGAGCGGCACGAGGCTCCACATCGTGCCGCCGACTATGCCTATCACCAGCAGCAAGCCATTGCCCATGGCGGCGCGCCGGCTGCGGAGAAGCCGGATGAGTGCTTGCACCGAGCCGCGCCGAGGCGTTGCCGCGGGCGCCGAAGGCGGCCCGGCGAGCAGCAGCACCACGAGCACGATCGCCAGCGCGCTGAACACCGGGCCGCGACCAACCTGGCTTGCAAGCGCCCCGATCGGGGGCCCAATAACCATGCCGACGAGGGCGGCGCCCACCGCCCCGCCGATGACCGATCCTCTGCGCGCGCTTGGCGTGGTGCTCGTCAACCATGCAAGAGCGCCCGCCCACGCGACTGCCCCGCCGACGCCCTGCACGAATCTCGAGGCGTCCAGCAATACCGGGCTCGTTCCCCAGCCGAATCCAAGCGTGGATGCGATCAGGACGCCGATGCCCACCGCCGTCGCCATCCTGACGCCGCGCCGGTCGACCAGCGCCATGGATGGGATGGCCGCGAGGAGGACCCCTGCCGGGTACGCGGCCACCAGGATGCCTACCTCTGTGGTGGTGAGGTGCACGTCACGCACCAGCTGAGGCACGAGTGGAGGAACCACTGCGAAGAATGCAGACTCCGCTGCAAAGACCGCGCCGACGAAGACGGCCAAACGCCGGGATGTTGTGGGCACGCTATCGACTCGAATTGAACGCTCGGCCCAGCGCGGCCGCGCTGGTGACCAGCATCTCGCGCGCTCCCGCGAGGACTGCTGGCATACGGAACGCGCCGTGGATCAGGCCGTCGAAAACGCGATGCTCGGCGGCAACACCGGCCTTCCGCAAACGCTGCACGTAAGCGTTAGCCTGCTCACGCAAAGGATCGAGGCCGCACGAGAGAATCATCGCCGGGGCAACATCACGAAGGTCGGCCGCGCGCAGTGGCGACACGTCAGGTTGGTTCGGATCGCCGTTCGGGCCGAGGTACTTTTCGACCCAGTACCGATACTCCTCCCAAGGGCCTCCGATTGACGCCGAAAGATCTAGAGCCGGGTAGACGAGCAGCTGCAGCTGCAGCGGCAGGACGCGATCGCGGGCTCGCCGCGCGACGACGGCGGCGAGATTGCCGCCTGAGCTGTCGCCGCCGACCGCCAGCCGGTTCGCGTCCCAGCCGGCATCGACGGCGCGCCGGACGGCCCAGGTCGTGCTCAGCCATGCGTCCTCCAGCGCGGTCGGGAACGTGTGCTCGGGGGCAAGTCTGTAGGCGACTGAAATCACAATGCAGGGCGCGAACCGGCACAGGAAGCGGGCCACCCCGTCGTGCGAGTCAAGGCTGCCGACCACCCAGCCACCTCCGTGGAAGTACACGAGTATCGGCAGGTTTGCGTCGGGTCCAGGACGGTAGATCCTCGCCCGCAAGCCGTCCACGATTTCCGTCTCTTCGACGGTGAAGACCGGCTCGACAGGACCAAACATGACGGCGGCCTCGCGGTCATTGATCTTTCGCGCTTCCTCGACAGGCATTCCCGGCAGCCCGGTGAGCGAGACGAATCGGGACAGCGCTTCAAGCTCTGTGATCGCCGACCCTCCGACCTGCGCGCTCTGGTCGGGGCAGCTTTGCGTGCGCCTCGGCGATGCGGGTGATGCGTGCGACTACCTCCGGCTCCGCGGGCACGGCCCCGCCGCGCCGAGTGTCTACGTGCAGCAGCATGGATTCGGACTCGGCCAGCACCGCGCCATCCGATGGGCGCACGAGCTGGTGGTACAGGTGAAGCCTCTTGGCGTCGGCCGCCAGGATCTGCGTCGAGACCTCCACCAGGTCTTCGGCGTGGGTCTGATTCAAGAAGGAGAGATGCGTTTCGACCGTGAAATAGCTGGAGCCGCGTGCAAGGTAGGCCGAGTCCACGCCAACGTAACGAGAGAAGGCATCCGAAGCGTCAGCGAATACCTGGAGATACCTGCTTTCGCCGACATGCCCGTTGTAGTCCACCCAGTCGGCCGGGACTTTTCTCGAATGAAGCCTCAGCGGCTGTGAAACATCGTCGTCGTCACGCATCGCACGGTCGTGAGCGCCTTCGAACAAGGCCCGCTCATGCGCAGCGAGGACCGCGCCGGCACCCGCGCCGTGCGAGCGCAGGCTTTGGAGGACCGCCACCAAGCAGTCATCGCGGAACCACTCGAGCTCGCGCACGGACTGACCACCCGCTTGAGCGTCCGACTGAGTCACGATCTTGTCGAGAAGCGGGCCACCGAGGTCGGGCACGTCAGTGAGCCTTGACCAGGGCCATTCGAGCGTCGGGCCGAACTGAGCCATGAAATGACGCATGCCCGCCTCGCCACCGGCGATCCGATAGATCAGAAACGTGCCCATGATCGACCATCGCAGCCCGGGCCCGAGACGGATCGCGTCATCGACCTCGGACACAGTCGCGATGTCGTCGTTGATCATCCAGAGCGCCTCACGCCAGAGCGCCTCGAGGAGCCTGTCCGCTATGAAACCTGGGACCTCAGTTCGCACGCGGAGCGGGGACATGCCGACGGCCGCGTACACAGCCTCAGCCCTTTCAATCGTCTCGGTGGACGTCAATTTCCCGCCGCATACCTCGACCAGGGGCAACAGGTAGACGGGGTTGAAGGGGTGGCCCACCACCAGCCGCTCCGGGTGCGCCATATCGAGTTGGAGCTGGGAAGGCAGGAGACCCGAGGTCGAGGAAGCAAAGATCGTCCTTCTGTCGGCGGCGCGGCTCGCACGGGCGAGAAGCTCCCGCTTCAGGTCTTCTTGCTCCGGGGCGCTTTCCTGGACGAAGTCGGCGCCGTGGACGGCATCCTCGGGCGTAGCCACCATCGAAAGGCGCCCTTCATGCAGCGGCGGGATCATGGTCAAGTTCCGCCAGGCGCGCCGGGCGTTCTCGAGCACCTCGGCCGCCTTGCGCTCGGCATGCGGATCTGGGTCGTAGAGCTGAACGTCGACACCCTCGAGGAGAAACCGCGCCGCCCAGCCGCCACCAATCACGCCGCCGCCGAGAAGACCGACGGTGCGCGGCAGTCCGGGCCGCGCCGATAGCGCTTCAGCCACGCCGCTGTAGTCGGAGCCTGGCTCGCACCTCATCCGCGCCAAGGACCTTCACGTTCATATCCTGCAGGATCGACACTGCGCGCTCGACGAGCTGACCGTTCGTGGCCGTAAAGCCCCGCGAGAGAAACAGGTTGTCTTCCAGGCCGACACGAACGTTGCCGCCCGCGAGCACCGCCATCGCTACGTACGCCAGCTGCATGCGGCCAATGGAGAACGCCGAGAACACCGCACCAGGCGGCAGCTGCTGCACCATGCTCATCAGCGTGCTCGGATCGTCAGGAGCGCCGTATGGGATGCCCATGCACAGCTGAATCAGGGGCGGGTCGTCGATCAAGCCTTCCTTGATCAGCTCTTTCACCATCACCAGGTGGCCGGTGTCGAAAACCTCGAGCTCAGGGCGAACGCCCAGAGCCTGCACCTTCCGAGCCATCGCGCGGATCATGGTGGGAGTGTTCGTCATCACGTAGTCGCCGCCGGCCGCGAAATTCATGGTTCCGCAGTCGATGGTGCAGATCTCAGGAAGAAGGTCCTCGACGTGGCGTAGGCGCTCTGTCGCACCGGCCATGTCGGTGCCATCCATCGCCGGCGGCAGCGGCGACTCGTCGCCACCGAGGACGAGGTCTCCGCCCATGCCGGCGGTGAGGTTGAGGACCACGTTGACTCCGGAGTCTCGAACGCGGCCCACGACCTCTCGAAACAGCTCCGGGTCGCGAGAGCCTTTGCCCGTGGCGGGATCGCGTACGTGGATGTGGACCACCGCGGCACCTGAGGCGGCTGCTTCCAGCGCGGAGTCGGCGATCTGCTGCGGCGTTACCGGGACCAGGTCGGACCGTCCGACGGTGTCACCGGCGCCGGTCAGGGCACAGGTGATGAATGCCTCCCAGTTCAACTGGACTGAGCGGTTTCCAGGGCCACCTCGAGCGACGGTGTGTCCGAGAGCAGCCGCCGCGTGTATTCGTCCTTCGGCGATCCAAGCACCTGGTCAACGTCACCCAGCTCAATGATGCGGCCCTGGTTCATGACCGCCACTCGCTGAGCGATCGAGCGCACGAGTGGAAGGTTATGAGTTACGAAAAGCATGGCCAGGCCGAGGTCTCGCTGGAGGATTCCAAGCAGCTCGACAATGGCCGCCTGCACGCTCACGTCGAGCGCGGATGTGACCTCATCGCAGACCAGCACTGACGGATCGCAAATCAGGGCGCGGGCGATGGCGACTCGCTGCCGCTCTCCACCGGATAGCTGTTCCGGATAGCGACCCGCATAGCTCGCGGCGAGCGAGACCCGGTCCAGCATCTCGTCGACTTTGCGATCGATGTCGGCACTGCTCCCCCCACCGAACAGCTCGAGCGGCTGGCGGATGATGTGGCCGATCGTCCGCCTCGGGTTCAGCGAACCGTACGGATTCTGGAACACGTACTGGATCGTCCGGCGCTGTTCCCGAGGGCGGTCGCGCGCCGAGTTCGCGAGCGGCTTGCCGCTGAGCGTGATCTCGCCCATCCGGTCGCTGTGCAGTCCGGCCACCGAGCGGGCCAGCGTAGTCTTGCCCGAGCCCGATTCCCCCACCAGGGCGAGGCATTCGTGCGGCGCGACCTGCAGCGTCACGTCGTGGACGACCATTCGCCTGCGGTAGCCGGCAGACACGGCGGTCAGGGCAAGAATCGGTGCCTGGACGGTGGCCTGCCCCTCGCGTGCGCCGTCGCGCGCTCGAGTCAGTGTGTGGCCGCGCACCTCTTCGGCCCGCACGCATCTGACCGAATGGCCGACGGCGATCGGACGCAGATCGGGCAGCGCCACCGTGCAGCGCTCCTGGGCGAACGTGCAGCGGGGCGCAAACATGCAGCCGGAGGGGCGACGGCCAGGCGACGGTGCACGCCCGCCGATGCCGATCAGCTCGCGGCCACCCGTGAGGTGCGGTATGGCGGCGATGAGGCGCTGGGTGTACGGGTGAGCGGCTGCGCGGAATAGGTCGAGGGTGGGGCCGAGCTCGACCACGCGACCGGCGTACATGACCGCGACGCGGTTCGCCAGCGTGCCGACCACGGCCAGGTCGTGGCTCACGTACAGCGCGGCCACGCCGTGAGCGGCGGCGAGCTCCCTCACGGTCCCGAGCACATGCGCCTGGGTCGTCACATCGAGGCCGGTGGTCGGCTCATCAAGCACGATCACGCGCGGTCGGCAAGCGAAGGCGATCGCAAGGCCGACACGCTGCTGCTGGCCACCCGACAGCTCGTGTGGATAACGCTTGAGAAACGACGGCTGGTCTGGTAGTGCAACCTCGCGCATCATCTCGGCTACGCGCTGATGCCGTTCATCGCCGCCCTTGCCGTAGTTGTGCGCCTCGAGGATCTCGCGCAGCTGGGTGCCGATCCGCAGCGCCGGGTTCAGGGCGGCGGCAGGATCCTGCGGCACGTAGGAGATAAGGCGCCCTCGCATGTGCTCGAGCTCCGACTCGGTCAGCTGGAGAACGTCCACTTCGCCCAGGCGCACCGATCCCCCACCGATCTGGACTCCGCGGCGTGTGTGGCCGAGCAGCGCGAGGCCAACAGTCGTCTTTCCAGAACCCGACTCGCCGACCAGGCCGAGCACCTCGCCGGGCGCGATCTCGAACGAGACGTCATCGACGATGTCGCGCGTCGTTCCGCGCACAAGGACGCGCAGCCTTTCAACGATGATGGACGGACCGGGCGTATTCATTCACCGCTCCGCGAGCGGTCGATGCCGGCCGCTGCCCGCGCGATGCCGTCGCCGATCATGCCCGTACCCATCGTCAGGAGAGCCACGGCGGCCATGGGCAGCACAACACCCCACGGCTGGACGACCAGGGCCAGGTAGTTCTCCTGGATCATCAGCCCCCAGTCGGCGCCGTTTGGATTGGTCGTGAAGCCCAGGAAGGCGATTGCCGCGATGACGCCGATCGAGTACGTGAGCCGCAGGCTGGACTCGACCATGAGCGGGCTCAGCACATTCGGCAGGATCTCACCGAACAGGATCCGCCAGCGCGGCACCCCAATGGCCTCGGCCGCCGCAACAAAATCGCGTTCGACGATAGGCTGCGCGGCGCCGCGCGTCACACGCGCCACCCTGGGCATGTTGGTGAGACCGACCGCGAGCACCATCAGCCACGCTGACGGGCCGAGAGTGGAGATCGCGACGAGGGTGAGCAGGATCTGGGGGAAGGCGAGGATCACGTCCATCGCCCTCATCAGGCCGTCGTCCAGCAACCCGCGCGAGTACGCGGCGAGCAGGCCGATGCTGGTCCCGAGGGCAAGCCCGAGGAGGGTCGCGGCGGCGGCCAGGAGCAGGATCGTGCGGCCACCGTCCAGGAACCGACTCCATACGTCCTGGCCGAGGTGATCGGTGCCGAAGCGGGCGTCGCCGAACGGCAGCCGGTTGGGCAAGCCCATGAAATCGGCCGGACCGTGGGGCGCGAACAGCGGGCCGAAGATCGCGATGCCCGCGATCAAGAGCACGAGCACCAGCCCGATGCGCGTGCGCCACAGCGAAAGCGCGCCCAGGATCACGCCGGCGGGCCGCTTAGATTGAACTAGCGGCGGCTCCTGCGCGACGAGCGGGTTCAGAACCGCCATTCGACTACAGCCTTGTCCGGAGTCGCGGGGTGACGAGGATCGTAGCGATGTCCGCCAGCAGGTTGAGCAGGACGTAGAGGCCGGCGATCAGGAGGGCCACGGCCTGGATCACCGGCAGATCGCGGTTGGACACGGCGTCACGGAGCGCGCCGCCGATGCCCGCATAGTTGAAGACGTACTCGACCACGATCACGCCGCCGGCCAGGTAAGCAAGATTGAGGGCGATCACCTGGAACGCGGGGCCGAGCGCGTTCGGAAGGGCGTGGCGCTGGATCACGATCCACTCAGAGAGTCCCTTGAGCCGAGCCATCTCGACGTAATCGCTCTCGAGCACCTCGATCATCGACGCCCGCATGATGCGGGCGACGTATGGCGTGACTGCCAGAACCAGCGTGAGCGTCGGCAGGATCATCGCCACCGGTTGCTCCCACGGCCTTCCGCCCGGTGGAATGAGCGAAACGGCAGGCAGGACGTGGAGCACCGTCGTCGCGAACAGGACAACGAGCGTGACTCCAACGACAAACTCGGGGAGCGCCGCGAAGACGAGGGTGGTTAGCGAAGCGGCGACATCGAAAGCCCTGTCGCGTTTGAGCGCTGCATAGCTGCCGATCAGAATGGAAAGCGGGATCGAGATAAGGCCTGAGCACAGGACCAGGAATCCCGAGTTGACGATGCGATCTGCGATGAGCTTCGTCACCGGCTCCTGCGCAGCCATCGAATTTCCGGCGTCGCCGTGGAGAAGCCCGCCCGCCCAAAGCAGGTACTGGACGACCAGCGGCCGGTTCAGGTGGAGCTGCTCGCGAAGCGCCGCCAGGCTCGCCGGCGTCGCAGTCCGACCGAGGATCGCTCGAGCGGTGTCGCCGGGCAAGGCCTGGGTGGCGACGAAGATGACGACTGAAACCAGGAGCAGGACGAAGGCGCCGAGCAGCAACCGACGAACGATGAAGCCCCAGATCGGATTCCGGACGCGCACGATCCCGGGCGAGGCCGTCACCGGAGGCCCGCCCGGGATCAGCGTGGAGACGGTGCCGCTAGCTGAACCAGATGGTCCGGAAGCCATGGCCAAACGAGTCCAGGTTCAGAGTTCCCTTGCTCACAGCGAAACCTGAAACCTTGGTGCTGTAGGCGTCGACCAGGTCGTTGAAGAACGGAATGATGTATCCGCCCTGGTCGTACTCGAGCTGCTGCATCTGGTGCTTGAGCGCGATGCGCTTGGTCTTGTCCACCTCGCCCAGAGTTTGCCGGTAGAGGGAAAGGTAGTTGGAATTCGCGGGCGGCCAGTGGGTCTCGTTGTACGGCGCGGTCGGGATGCTCCCGTTGGCCACCTGCGGCAGGTAGTTGCGCGTGCCCCAGAAGTCCACGGAGAATGCGAGCTTCAGGTACTGGTCGCCGTAGTAGTTGGGGTCGTTCTTGACGTTGACTGTCACGCCGGCGCCCTTGGCCTGCTGGGCGAAAACGTTGGCGACGTCGACCATGCCCGCGGCGCCGTCGGTGGTGTGCAGGTCGACTGTCATGCCGTCCTTTCCGGCCGCCTTCAGCAGCGACTTGGCCTGTGCGAAATCCTGGTGGCGCTGCGGCAGGTCGGAGGCGAAACCCTCGTCGAACGGTGAATAGAGGTCGTTGGCGACCCGTCCGTGGCCGGAAAGCACCTGTGTGACGATCTGCTCGCGGTTTGCCATCAGCCTGAACGCCTGCCGGACGCGGACGTCTGTGAACGGGTCCATGTCGATGGCCATGCACAGCGGCAGCCAGCCTCCTCCGGGCGATTCGAGCACCTTAAGGCCGCTGTGACCTTTGACGACATCGACCTGGCCAAATGGGATGTCAGTGATGGCGTCGAGCTGGCCCGCGAGGAGTGCGTTCACTTGAGCCGCTGGGTCGGGAAAGTCGATGATCGTGACCTGGTCGAAGTACGGCTGGCCGCTCCGCCAGTAGTTGGGGTTGCGGACATGGACGCTTTGCTGGCCCGCGTTGAAGCTCTGAACCTTGTACGGGCCGGTGCCGTTCTGCGTCCCAGATCGCGTATATCCGACCGGGACGATGCCGTTGTAATACTGGCCAAGCTGGTCGCCGATGGTCGAGTCGGCCCGCTTGAGGTTCAGGCGAACCGTGCGGGCATCCATCTTGGTGATGTTGTTGGGGTCGACCGATCCCAACCCGGCGGCGCCGAAGAGACCAGCTTTGGGGTCGAACAGCCGCTGGAACGAATAGATGACGTCGTCCGAGGAAAGGGTCTTGCCATCGTGGAAGGTGATCCCCTGCCTCAGGCGGATCGTCCATTTGTCGGGAGCATCCTGCGTGACCGACTCTGCCAGTCCGTCGTTGGTCAGGTTGTAGCCCTCGTCATAGACCAGCAGGGTTTCGAATGTGGCGACCAGACGAGCCTGGTCGGGCTTCGTAACGATGTTCTGGCCATCGATCATGTCCTTGGCGCCGCCACCGGTGACGCCAAGGCGGAAGTTGCCGCCTTTCTTGGGCGTCGTCGACGTCCCGCCCGTTGTCGTCGAGGGCCCGCATGCAGCGATCAGAGGACCGAGGGCAAGGCCGCCGGCGACCATCCCGGCGCCGATGAGCAGCTCACGACGGGTGAGCGTTGGTCCCTGCAAAACCAGGGGTTGCCGGCTCCATCTCTTTTCCATTGCGCTGCTCCTCTCCTACGTGGCGATGGGGCCTGTGTGCCGCGACCCGCCATCTTCACTGGACGCCCCGTCTGCCCCCTCAGCTTCTGGCTCGACCTCGCCGCTGATCAGCCTTGAGGTGAGGCGGAGGTGTTCGGCGACGAGATCGGGCGTCTTCGGATCCCGTCGCCGCAGTGCATCGACAAGCATCTTGTGATCGCCTGCGTACGTCCGTCGCGGATAAGGCGGATGTGCTCGCAGCAGCATTCGCGTTTCGGCGGCGAACGTCTCGTGGGCCCGCGTCAGTCGCTCACTGCCGGCCATGCGCACGAGCTCGTGATGAAAGCGGAGGTCGGCCGCAATCGTTTCCTCGGTCGGCTTGGCGAGCTCGGTTCCGTCGGCGGCCATTGCATCGATCGCCGCGTCGAGTTTTGAAAAGTCCAGCTCCTCGTTGCTTTCGAGCAGCTTGCGGGCCGCCCAGGTCTCGACGGCCTCCCTCGCCACGTACACGTCGAGGCGATCCGCGAGCTTCTGTCGAGGCACGAACGCTCCGCGATGCAGTCGGTACTCGACCAGGCCTTCCTGAACCAGCTGGCGCATGGCCTCACGGACGGTCCCGCGGCCGGCCCCGAGCATCTGCACCAGAAGGGCCTCCCGCAAAGGCGCACCGGGGGGTATGCGGCCGTCGACGATCGCCTCTCGGATGATCCGTCGCACGGACTCGGTGGCCGAGAGGCCCTCGAACCTTGGCAGGTCCCATGTGGCCGCGGGACTCGCTCCGTTTCGTAGGATTGTCGGATCATAGGACGATCTGGGGATTTGTCAAGCTCCGGCTTCCGGCTAGGCTGAGGCCGTTTGAACATCCTTTTCGTGATCGCCGACCAGCTGGCGGCCCAAGCGCTGCCGGCCTACGGCAATCGTGTCGTCAGGACGCCGAACCTCGACCGGATCGCTTCGGAGGGGGTCGTGTTCGAAAACGCCTACTGCAGCGCGCCTCTATGCGCGCCGTCACGAGCCTCGTTCATCACGGGCTGCCTACCGTCGCGCCTCGGCGTGTACGACAACGGTGCGGAGCTCCCCGCGTCAATCCCCACAATGGCGCACCGCCTGCGCGCGCTCGGGTACCGCACGTGCCTCGCGGGCAAGATGCACTTCATCGGGCCCGACCAGCTCCATGGTTTCGAGGAGCGCGTCACGCCCGACATCTATCCCGCCGGTCTCCACTGGATCCCCGACTGGGATGCGCCGCTGTCCGAGCACAAGCCCTGGTACCACGACATGAGCAGCGTCTTCGAGGCGGGCATCAGCGAGGCATCGCTCCAGATGGACTACGACGAACAGGTCGTGTTGAGATCCAGCCAGTCGATCATCGAGCTGGCGAGGGCTGACGACCGGCGTCCGTTTCTCCTTGTCGCCTCGTTCAGCCATCCGCACGATCCGTGGGAGATACCCGCCGCTTACTGGGACATATATAAGGACGCGCGCATCGACCTGCCGTCGGTGCCGGCGCTGTCCGATGACGCGCTCGATCCGCACAGCCGGAGGATCCGCGAGATGTGTGGAGGCCTCGGCGTCGAGGTGCCTGACGAGGCGGTGCTCCGGGCGCGCCGCGCCCATTACGCCGCGATCAGCTACGTCGACGAGAAGATCGGCCGGCTCCTGGAAGTCCTCGAGGCGGTTGGACTGCGGGATAGCACGGCGGTGGTATTCGCCGCCGACCACGGCGAGATGCTTGGTGAGCGCGGGCTCTGGTACAAGATGACCTTCTTCGAGCCTTCAGCCGCGGTGCCGCTGATCGTCAGCATGCCGGGGACCTTTTCGCCGCGGCGCGTGAGCGCCAACGTGTCCCTCCTCGACCTCGTGCCGACCTTTGCAGAGCTGGCGGGCGGGCAAGTTGAGATCACGGAAGACCTTGACGGCAGGAGCCTGGTCCCTCTGCTCGATGGCGCCGGGTCACGGCACGACCCTGTGGTTGCCGAGTATTTGGCCGAAGGGGCGGTCGCCCCGGTCGTGATGATCAGGCGAGGATCAATGAAGTTCATCACTTCGCCCGGAGACCCGGACCAGCTTTTCGACCTATCGAACGACCCTCACGAGATGACGAATCTGGCAGCAGCGCCGGAGCAGGCACACGAGGTCTCCACGTTTCGAGACGACGTCGCCGCGCGATGGGACCTCGCCGACTTGGGTGAAAAGGTGGTAGCGAGCCAGCGCCGCAGGCGGCTGATCGCGAACGCGTTGTCGCTCGGTCAGCAGCCTGACTGGGACTACCGAACCGCCGACGACACTGGCGAGGAATATGTCCGGGGCGCCGACTTCTGGGCGCCGTTCAAGCGCGCCCGCCTCGGCGGCAACAAACCAGCAGGCTGACCGATGCGTTTTGAGCGCCTGCGAGGCGATCGAA
>Ga0137409_10002295_pt1 | contig 20606 bp, 11 predicted proteins | sample CZODoug1_16funga_FD_122059 | JGI IMG/M metagenome (GOLD analysis project Ga0137409, IMG submission 122059) | Vadose zone soil fungal communities from Angelo Coast Range Reserve, California, USA - CZODoug1_16fungal (Hybrid Assembly) | ecosystem: Environmental > Terrestrial > Soil > Vadose zone... | reverse complement strand
GCTATGGATCGAAAGACCGTTCGTGAGTGGGGTAGACGGCTCCTGTTGGGATGCCTGGTTCTAATCTTGGTGGGGACGAGTTCGGCCTACGCGCAGATTGATACGGGATCGATTTTGGGGACCGTATCGGATTCGTCCGGCGCTCGAATCAACGGAGCGACGGTGACGCTTGTAAATGAAGGGACGAACGCGACCCTCGCGACAACTTCGGGTGAAGACGGCGGGTACAAGTTTACGCCGGTGAGGGTTGGTTCGTACAAGTTGACTGTTACGATGCAGGGATTTCAAACGGCTACTACGCATGGCGTGAGAGTCAACGTGGGCGAGAACGTGGTGGCCGACTTTTCGATGAAGCCAGGCTCGGTCACTGAGACGATCGAAGTAACGACGACGGCACCGGTGTTGCAATCGCAAGATGCCTCGGTCGGCCAGGTCATCGACTCCAAGAGTGTCAACGATCTTCCGCTGAATGGGCGGAATTTCACCTTCCTCGCGCAGCTCGCTGCTGGCGTAAACACTCCGCAAGCTGATACGCGCGGCAACGCCGCAACCGGGGCTTTCGCCGCGAACGGCAACCGGCCGGCCCAGAACAACTACTTGCTGGACGGGATTGACAACAACTCGGATACGGTAGATTTCCTGAACGGCACGAACTTCGTCGTGTTACCACCGGTGGATGCGATCGAAGAGTTCAAGGTGCAGACCTCGGGATTCAGTGCTGAGTATGGGCGTTCCGGCGCGGCCGTGTTGAACGCGACCATTAAATCGGGAACGAACGAACTTCATGGCTCAGCGTGGGAATACTTCCGCAACGATAAGCTCGATGCTGCGGACTTCTTTGAAAATGCCGGCGGCGTTCCGAAGGGCGCATTGCGGCAGAATCAGTTTGGCGTTTCCGCCGGCGGTCCAGTCATCAAGAATAAGATCTTTATCTTCGGCGACTATGAAGGGTTCCGCCGTGTACAGGGTACTGTTCTTACCGGTTCGGTTCCCACGGCGTTAGAGCGAAGCTCCAATTTCACGGACCTCACCGAGTTACTCGGACAAGGGGGCACTCTAACGGACGTTCTCGGCCGCACGGTTCCGAAAGGGACCGTTTTCGATCCCTCCACAACCAGGTCGGTCGGATGCGGCCAGAACGACCCGCTTAGCGGTTTCGCCGGTCCGGCGTGTGGAACGGGCCAGGCAGTCGGTACAGTGGTTGGATTCGCCAGAGAGCCGTTCGGTACCTGTGCACCAAATACTGCTGCCTTTACTGCGGCCGCGTGCGGCCTAAATGATCTTTCCAGCGCTGCCGGACTCTTCGACCCGAACGCCCTTAAGCTGTTGGGTCTCTTTCCGAATCCTACTAACTCATCGCTTTTCGGAAATTTTACAACGTCTCCGAAGTTGTTTGAGCACAAGAACGCCTTCGACACGCGCATGGACGTCAACTTCAGCGACAAAAACCAACTATTCTTCCGCTTTAGCTTGGCTGACGATCCGCAATTCATTCCGGGCATTTTTGGCGGCACAGCCGACGGCGGTGGCTTTGCGCAGGGTAACCAAACCGCGATGGCTCAACAGAGCGCCATTGGATACACGCACACATTCAACCCAAGGCTGATTAACACTCTGCGCGCGGGTCTCAATTATCTCCACACGACCCGCAACATTCCTGCCGCGAACGATCTAAGCGATATCCCTGGAAGCTTTGGAATTGCAAGAATTCCGCAGGATGCTGAGAACGGCGGCCTCCCCGCAATCGGTATCGGCGGTTTACAGACGCTCGGCGGGAACGCCTTCTTGCCATCCGATGAAGTCACCTCTACGTTCCAGTTAACCGACGACTTGACGAAGATCTACGGCAAGCACACGTTTAAGGCTGGCTTCGAATGGCAACACGTGAAGTTCTCGACGTTGCAACCGCCCTGGTCTCGCGGTCAGTTCAACTTCGATGGTAACTACACCGACGTGCCGGGCAAAGGAGGCGATAACACCGGCATTGCACAGTTGCTGCTGACACCACAAGCCACTACCCTCGCGCCGGGCCAAAATGGCATCGACTACGTTGGCGGCCCGAATGCAGTATTCGTATCCAACATCTCATTAACGGATAACGGCAAGAATTATTACGGTACGTACATTAATGATGATTGGAAGGTTACGAGCAAACTGACATTGAATCTAGGGTTGCGCTGGGACTACTTCCAGCCGGTGTATGAACATCACGGAAACCAAGCAAACTTCATTCCAGATGGAGCTCCCACCGGAGGTCCAGCGTATCTGATTCCGAGTGGGCCTAATGCCGGCAATCTCTCGCCTAGCTTCACTAATCTGCTTGCCGTGGACGGCATCCAGCTCGTCACGGGAAAATTCGGCAAGAGCCTCGCGGAAGGGCAGAAGACAAACTTCGCACCTCGCTTTGGGTTTGCCTATCAAGCCAATCCAAAGCTCGTCGTGCGAGGCGGCTTGGGCCTTTTCTACAATGGATTCGAGAACCGTGGTTTCTCCCCCAACTTGGGCGAGAACTATCCGTTCCAATTCAACTTTTCGTTCTTCAACCCGGATGCCGGACACGCGATAAACAATTATACAAGTTGCACAACCTCGGCGACGCCCGGACCCAATGCTACGCCCACGTTCGGACCGTATCTGGAGACTGGTTTTAGCTGCACGCCGCTAGATCCACTGTCCGTCAATGCAAGTGGTCTCGGGCTACGCGGCATCCAGTTTAAGTATCTGACGCCATATTCACTGGGCGGCAATCTTACGGTGCAATACCAGTTGGCTCCGTCAATGTCGGTCCAGGTCGGGTACGTGACGACTCTGGCCCGGCACTTGGAAGTCTTTCCGGGCAATAACCGCCCAACTTCCATTCAGCCGAATACGGTGGACGCTTCCACTCTCGTGCCTTTCAAGGACTTCGGACGCAACAGCAGTCAGGCGCAGACGGAAGGCAGCAGCAATTACCATGGATTGCAAACGAAGGTGGAGAAACAGTTCCGTGGAGGGCTGACATTCCTTGCAACCTACACCTGGTCTAAAACATTCTCTGACGCCGGCGACCTGCTCAATGGCGGCAGCGACAACGTAGGTTATAGGGCGCCTTCGGTTCCGGGTTTTGGCATTCAGAAGGACTACAAGCTCGCGAACTTTGACATCCGCAACGTCTTCCACTTCAGCGGTGGTTATCAACTACCTTTCGGTAAGGGACAGAAGTTTATGACTAGCGCGAGTGGCATGCAGGACAGGTTGGTTGGGGGCTGGTCGGTGCAGTGGATTGCTACACTGCAAGGCGGTCAACCCATCACCTTCAACTGCGTAAACAATACCTTACAGAGCGTAGGCTGCGGCGCGCTGCTCACCGGCGGGGCCCTGAAGGTCGGTCGTCACAACGATAGCCTTGGAAAACCCAGCTGGTTCAGCTACGACCCGGCTCTGGATCCGACGGAAGCGGCAAGTCCGCTCACCAATCCGGCTGCTTGCGCGGTTGATACCTGCACCTTCGCAAACTTGGGTGGGATCACCCAAGCGCCCGGTCCTGGGTTCCACCGTCTGGATTTCTCCATCTTCAAGGACTTTCCGTTCAGCGAGAAGCGCAAGCTCCAGTTCCGCACGGAGATGTTCAACATAACGAACCACCCGAACTTCAATGCGCCTGGGTTTGGCGGCAATGGCGTCGTTGCGATCGGCGGTTCTCTCGATTGGACCAACAGCAACTTCGGGAGAATTGGGTCGACCCGTGATGCGCCGTATGACCCGAGACAGGTCCAGTTCGCATTGCGATTCACTTTCTAAACGCAACAACCACCCCAACCGGGAGGCGCTTCGCGAGGAGCTCCTCCCGGTTTTTTTTGAGTGAGGCAATTTTGAGAAAAGACGCAGGCTCGATGGCGAGTGCTAGAATCCGAGTATGAGGCGGCGAGTTTTAATGTTGATCGTTGTGGTGTTGGCGCTTGTAGGCGTTTCGCCGCTTCAGGCTTCGCAGGCAGGCGACAAGCGGGAAGAAGTGTTTCAGGCGGCGGTGGCGCAGTATGAGGCTGGCCATTACAGTGAGGCGGCGGTGCCGCTTGAACGGCTGGTTCGAGAAATGCCGGAGAGTTTCGATGTTCACGAATTGTTGGGACTTGTTTATGGGGCGCAGTCGGAAGGTGTGAAGGCGAACGAGCATTTAGCGAAGGCCGTTCACCTAAAGCCGGATTCGGCAGCGGCGCGGTCAAATTTGGCGGCGAGTTACGCGAAGCTCGGCAAATTGGATCAGGCGCAGGAGCAATTCAGCAAAGCCGTGGAACTGGAACCGAACAATTACGAGACCAATCACAATTTGGGCGAGATCTATGTTCGGCGAGGGATGGTAGCGGAAGCCGTTCCGTATCTGCAGAGAGCGCAGAAAATCAATGCGGACTCGTACAGCAACGGATTCGACCTGACGCTTGCGTATATGGTGAGCGGACGGCTGAGCGATGCGCGGAACTCGGCGAAGGCGCTGCTTGGCATAAAGGAAACAGGCGAAGCGCACAATCTGCTGGCTCAGATCGAAGAGAAAGACGGCAATATCATTGCGGCCGCGAACGAATTTCAGGCGGCGGCAAAGCTGGAGCCAAGCGAAAGCAACTTGTTTGACTGGGGAGGGGAACTGCTGGTACACCGGACGCTCGATCCAGCGGTGCAAGTGTTCGAAGAGGGGACGCGCCGTTTTCCGACTTCGCCGCGGCTGATGGTCGGGCTCGGCATGGCGTACTACGCTCGCGGAAACTACGACGATGCGGTGAAAGCGTTTTTGAAGGGCGCGGACCTGGACCCGACCGATGCGCGGTGTTACAAATTTTTGTCGAGAGCTTACGACAGTTCGCCGAGCCAGGCGGACGAGGTTATCGAGAGATTCCGGCGCTTTGCTGACCTGCAGCCGGGAAATGGGCTGGCGCTGTACTATTACGCGATGAGTTTGTGGAAAGGGAAGCGGGCGCAGGATAGTTCGTTGGATTTGGGGAAGATTGGGTCGCTGTTGCAGCGGGCGATTGCGGCTGATCCGAAACTCGTCGAAGCTCACTTGCAATTGGGAAATTTGACCGCGGATCAGGGAAAATTCGCGGAAGCGATTCCGGAATATCAGCGTGCATTGGAATTGGACACTGATCTCGCGGATGCGCACTATCGCCTGGCGCAAGCGTATGTGAGGACGGGACAGAAGGATAAGGCGCAGGAGCAGTTCACGACGTATCAGAAGCTTCGCGAGCAGCATTTAGCCGATCTGGATAAACAGCGGGCGGACATCCGGCAGTTCGTTTATAACGAGAAGGGTCCGGCGAATCCATGAAGCATGATTCAAGCCTTCTGACAGGTCGCGCGCTTTCGTGGAACCGGCGGGAATTTCTGCGAGATGCGGCGGGGCTGACTCTGGGAAGCAGCCTTTTTTCCAAGAGCCTGTTTGCGCGTTCGGGTGTTTTGCAAAAGAACCGCAAAGTGGTCGTCATCACGTTTGGCGGTGGTGCCCGGGATCAAGAAACGTTCGCGCCGGAAGGACAAGAGAACATTCCCAATTTGTTGAAGGAGCTGATTCCACAATCGAGTTTCTTCACGCAGGTGGTGAATCGCGGGATTCTCGGACACTATGTGGCTACCGCCAGTCTTGCGACCGGCGTCTACGAGACCATCAATAACTTTGCTTCGCTGCCGCCCGAATCGCCGACGGTCTTTGAATATTTCCGCAAGGATCTTCGGCGTCCCTCCTCGGACGCCTGGGTCGTTGCGCCCAGCAACGGTTTCAATCGCATCGGAGAAAGCAGCCACCGTTCATATGGCATGGGGCAAGGAGCGCGCGTTATTCTGCCCAAGCATCTACTCACCGCCGCGACGAAGGGCAGCCCGGATTACGAGCACCTGCTTCGCGACAATTATGAAACTCCTTTCTTTGCGCCGGAAGTCGCCGGCAACGAAGTTGTCCTCGAACAATTGCGGGAACTACTGAAACTTTCCGTAAACGATTTCAAGGAACATGCGTTGACGCTCTCCAGTCCCGACGAGCTTTCGGTTTACATCGTGCGGCAGTTGATGAAACAAGTAGCGCCGAGCCTGCTTTGGATCACCATGCACGACATCGACATTGCGCATGCAGGAGCGTATTCGCTCTATGTCGACGGCATTCGGCGCACGGATCGGCTGTGCCTGGATGTCTGGAAGGCCATTCAAGACGAGCCGGAATACTCGGGAAAAACAACGCTCTTCATCTTGCCGGATTTTGGCCGTGACTCGGATGAAGATTCAGCCGGGAACGGTTTTCAACATCATCGGACGGGCGACGTGGCCTCGCGTACGACATGGATGATGGCTTTGGGGCCGGGAATCCGAGAAGGCGTCGTGCATGACCGGCGGGTTGACTCAACCGATCTTGTGCCTACGATTGGCGCGATCATGGGATTTTCCGCTGCGCTGTCGCAGGGACGCCCTGTTGCGGAGCTTTTGTAAACGCAATGTTGCCGAGCCAACTCAAGCCGGAGCATTTTAATGGCTATCCACCGCTGGCGCGGAAACTGGTCGTCGAAAAGTTGCCGGTGTTGCAGACGGTGCCTTTAAGTTTTTTGCCCAGCTTGCTGCGGCAAGCGATTGAATATGACTACAAATTTCCGGCTGAACGGCTTGCATTAGAAAAAGAACTGGCCAACCTTGCATCACTTTCCGCGGAGCAGCGAGGAGAGTGGTTTAGGGAATTTGCCCAGATAAAGCTGGCAACGGCGCTCGAGCGGTTCGACTGGGTAAATCAGCCCGCGCAATTTGTGGAGCAACTTTCGTCGCACCTCTGGACAACGCACCAGCAAGACGCGTTTCGCAAAGCGGCGACGGATTATTTCGACCGACTGGCGCGCGCTATCCCGGCGGTTGAGCCGGAAATTCCGAGAGTGGGCATTACGATTGTTGGGCAGGGAGTTAGCGCGAGCGAATACCCTCTCTTTCGAAAATTGCGGCCGCACGGGGCTTTCTATACCAAGGTCGATCCCAAGAATGGTTTGGATGTGTTACTGGAATTTGCAGCGCAACGCGCAAAGGCGCATCCGGTGCCATACGCCCACTGGTATATCGACGGCGGTAAAGAAGTTGCCCATGATCCGTCGCTCACTTCGGTTTCGTACGCCGCGCTCGAACCCGCTCGCAACCTCTTGTTGGCGAAAGTACAGAAACAGAGCGATTCTCCGGGAATGGGTCCCGAGAATTTGCGCACCGCGATGGCTGCGCTGCGGCCATCCGACCTTCAGCTCGACCAAATGGCTGATCCAGTGCTGTCGCGGTTTGATCTAAAAGTGCTCACAGAAGGATCCGGTACGCAAATCTTCAGCACGACGTTTGCGCAATGGGCAGCGCGAGAGGCCCTGCGGCGCGCGCAACCGTTAACATTAGTCGTTCGATTTGCTTCGCGCCAGCGCCAACGACCGATGAACGAAATGTTGGCGGTCGCCAAGGAAAGTATGGGAGATGATCCCGCCGGGTCGCTGGTTGATGCGGACATGGGCGCCTACTACAACTGGCTGAATCAGCAGCGGCTGAGCGGCGCGGCGAGATCGTCCTTCATTGCGTGGTTTGAGGGGCACGAAACGGCGATCGCAATCGGACCGGCAGTGCCGAGGGGGACGGTTTCCAATTCGCCCGTGGACGTTCGGAAAGTTCTGGAATGGACGGTATAGCGGCGCGGGGGCGGTCGTGCGCTAAAGGTGGTGAGTGTCCGGCACTGCGCGAAGGCGCTCTGCGCTGGTTTCCGGGGTGATGTCGCGCTGCGGCATCCCGAGTAGTTCGAAGCCGACCATAAATTTCCGAACCGTTGCAGAGCGAAGAAGCGGCGGAAAAAAATGCGCGTGGAAATGCCACTCCGGGTGGCTGACGCCATCGGTCGGGCGCTGGTGAAATCCCATGGAGTACGGAAAAGACGTTTGGAATAAATTGTCGTAGCGTGTGGTTAGCCGCTTCAGTATGTCGCTCAGCGCGTCTCGCTCGGCCGAATTTAATTCGTCCATCGATGCGGCGTGCCGCGCAGGGAGAACCATCGTTTCAAAGGGCCAAATGGCCCAGTAAGGAACGATCGCGAGGAAGTGCTCGTTCTCGATGACAATTCGAGTCGCCGCGTTTTTCTCGAGTCGGTAGTAATCGCAAAGCAGGCATCGGCCCGTTTTCCGGGTGTGGTCGGCTTGTGTGCTTTGCTCTGTCAGCGGAATATTCGGAACGGTCGCAGTCGACCAGATCTGGCAATGCGGGTGCGGGTTGCTGGCACCCATCATGGAGCCGCGATTTTCGAATATCTGGACGTAGTTGATGTTGTCCATCGAACCGAGTTCCACGAATTGTTCGGCCCAGCAATCGATTACGGCGCGAATATCGGAGGGCGCCATCATGGAGAGCGTGAGGTGATGCTTGGGGGAAAAGCATAAAACCCGGCAGATTCCTGTTTCGGTCTCGGCGATCAGCAAATCGGCTTCGTTGATGCGGCCACTTTCACCTTGTGGCAGCAAGGCGGGAAAATCGTTGTCGAATACAAAGACCGTTTTGTAAACGGGGTTTGCTTGGCCGGTCGAGCGCTTATTGCCCGGACACATATAACAAGATGGATCGTAGGAAACTTCGCTTCGGGCAATCGTGGATTCCACCTGGCCTTGCCATGGGCGCTGCGTGCGATGGGGCGAGACCAGAATCCACTCGCGTAGCAGAGGGTTGAAACGGCGGTGTGGGTGCTTGCTGGTGTCGAATGGGTGCGGAGGCTCAGTCATCGTTGGTCACTTCCGTGACACCCGCACCGGCTGAGGAGACATAAATTTCTGCATCGATCTGGGTGGCGGCTTTATAGGCGGCCAAAACTTTTTGTTTGAAATTCTCGACTGCTCCCAATTCGACGAGGTTGATGGTGCAGCCGCCGAAACCTCCACCGGTCATGCGCGACCCGATTGTGCCGGCAAGTGCGCTGGCGACATCGACGAGAACATCCAGTTCGCGGCAGCTGACTTCATAATCGTCGCGCAAGCTGCGGTGTGAGTCTGCCATGCAACGGCCGACGTCGCCCAATGCGCCTTTGCGGAGCGCTTCAACTGTTGCGAGCACGCGTTCATTTTCGCCGATCACGTGATGGCAACGACGGAAGATGAGATTGGACAGATCGGAACGATGGCCTTCGAGTTGAACGAGGGTGACGTCCCGCAGGGCTTTTATAGCCGGGAAAGCGCGTTTCAGGACGCGCACGCCTTCTTCGCACTGCGCTCTGCGGTCATTATATTCGCCGCCAGCATGTTCATGCTTGACCATGGTGTTACAGATGACCATTGCCACGCCGGGTGGAAGGGGGAGCAATTTGTACTGCAACGAGCGACAGTCGAGAAGAATCGCCTTATCGACGCTTCCAAAACACGAGGCGAACTGATCCATGATACCGACACGGGCGCCGACAAATTCGTTCTCCGCGCGCTGGCAAAGCTTAGCGAGCTGCGCCAGTTCGAGAGTTTGACCGCTGGCTGCGAGCAACGCGCTCGCCACGGAAACTTCCAGAGCGGCTGAGGAACTCAATCCGGAGCCGAGCGGCACATTACTGTAAACAGCCAGATTCGCGCCCGGGAGGGGAATGCCGTTTTTTTGAAGCATGAGCGCGACGCCATGCACGTAGTCGAGCCAATGGTCGCGTGCAGTGACGCTTGGTGAATCGAGATCAATCTCGGCTGCCTCGTTCAGGTTCTGAGAAAAGACAACAAGTTTGCGATCGGTTCGCGGCGCAATTGCCGCCCAAGTGTAAAGATCGATTGCCGCAGGCAAAACGAACCCGTCGTTGTAGTCGGTGTGTTCGCCGATCAGATTGACGCGGCCAGGCGCGCGAAAAATTCTGGGCTTGACGCTTGCGCCAAAGCGGGCGGAAAACGAACGGAGCAGGGGATTCAGAATCGCGGCAGCGCTCGAATTGGATGACAGCTGTTCCATTGTGGACTTAGGTCATCACCTTTGACGTGCGAAGAGCGACTGCAGCCGGCTTGGCGAGAGAAATCCGAGCCACGGGTTGCGGAGAGCAGGCGGCGGGAAACCGATTGTCCTCGCAATTGTGCAATCGTTTACACTCTGGCTCTCGGTTTGACAGACGCCTCCCCACAATGGCCTATCTTGTTGCAACCAAAGTACTTTGTCAAGACGGACACAAGACCGGGTGTCAAAGAGTTCGGGTCGAACTGCGCATGACCAGGTGCGTGGAAATGAAGTAGTCGGCGGCCTCACCACTCTCTTTTCGAATGAGTTTTTCCAATGCCGCGAGGGCCGTTATGGCGAGCTGCGAGCGGGAAAGTAGAATCGTGGTCAGCGGCGGCTGGGTTAGATGCGCAAAGGAAATGTCGTCGAACCCGATGAGAGAAATGTCGCGAGGGACTTCGAGTCCGGCATCGTGAATCGCGCCCAAGGCGCCGATCGCCGTGAGGTCGTTAGAGGTGATTACCGCGGTCGGCGGCTCCTTCAAGCGAAGCAGATTGCGCATCGCAGAAATTCCACCCTCGATGCGATGATCGCCCTTTTCAATCAATTCAGGCTCCGGATTCAGGCCGCGCGCCTGCATTCCTGCGATGAAGGCTTCGAGTCTTCGTTTCGCGGATTGCAAGTTAAGCGGCCCAGAGATGAAAGCAATGCGTTTATGGTTTAGGGAGAAAAGATGTTGAAGCGCTTCCTGGATGCCCTGACTGTAATCGATAATTATGTTCGCAGTGCGCGCGCTGTTCGTGCCAGTGTCCATGAAGACCATTGGAATATCGCGGCGCGCTAATTCGGTAAGGAGCGCAGCATCGGCTTCGGACGTCATGATGGCGGCACCGTCCACTTTGCGCTCCAACATACGTCGGACGCACTCTGCCATGCGCTTCGGTTTGTAGTCCGTGTTGGCGATTATGACTTCGAAACCTTTTTGAACGGCTTGGTCTTCGAAATGTTTTACGAGCTCGGGGAAGAAGGGATTGGTGATATCGGAAATGATCAGGCCCAGCATGCGGCTGCGGCCCGAGACGAGAGTCCGTGCGTGGGTGTTCGGGTAAAAATTGAGCTCTTTGATTGCCTTTTGGACGCGCTCCGCCGTGCGCGCGCTGACTTTATCGGATCCGTTAATGGTGCGCGAGACGGTGGCCGTGGAAACTTTAGCGAGTTTCGCGACTTCTTTGATGTTCATATCAGCTTCAAGGAGCCGTCAGTCGTCCGCGCGGAGACAGTAACGCGGTTCGGATACGGCTAGTGTAGAGGCGTAGCTTATAGTCCCGGGCTGAGCTCAAGTGTACTGCGGATATTACGGCTTAACGCCAGGGATTGTCATCTGATCAATTTCCTGCCCATCAGCGACAGGGAAAAGATACCGCAGGGTCTCTTCTTGTTCAACTTCGCCGCGTGGGTTGGTCAAGACGAGTTGCAGAGTTGCATGATGAACGCTCGGATCGCCGGGCCATTCCGCTTTCAGTTTTTGCTCGGTGTCCAAGTCGGCGAGGTCGAAAATTCCGGTGTGGAGGAATTTGCCTTCGCCATCGCGGAGTTGCCAAGTCAATTTGTAATTCTTCAGTGGATACGACGGAAGTTCAGTGAGCGGTTTACGCGAAATCGTCACGTCGAAGCCGCCGGTCTCGTACCAGTTGATGTATTTCCACTTGGCCGCGATGAGGGCCGGCGAAGTGCGTTTTTGCCACGCGAAAAACGATGGCCGCCGCTGGCGATATTCGTCCACGACGCCGTGATCGACGTAGCCTTGCTTGAGCCCGGGCCAAAGATTGCGATGGGATCTGTAGTCCTGGTAGCACCAGAAGAGGGCGCCGGCAATCCAGTCATATTTCTGAAAAACGTCTAATTGATGTTGCAAGATGTGCACGCGCAGTTTGTCGGCTTGCGCCGTGTCGGTAGCGAAGACGCCAGGAGTGCCAAATTCCGAGATGATGAACATTTTGTCGGGGAATTGCTTTCCGGCGCGATCGAGCATCGTTATGAGGCCGTCTTCCGGGCCATTCCACCCGCCGTAGTATTGGTTCATCATGATGAAGTCAGCGTCGTTCGCGGCTTCTTTCTTGGGATCGGCGCCGTAGGAAATATCGTTGTCGGCGAAGGTGACGAAGCGGCTGGGGTCGAGTTTGTTCACCCACGCTTTCATTTCCTTAAAATACGCGCGCCCGCCTTCGGTGCTCATATCGCTTTCGTTGCAGACGCTCCACGCGAAAATGCTGGGGTGATTGGCGGCCTGTTCGATCATCTCCTGCATCATTTGCTTGGCAAGGGCGACGACTTTTGGATTTGCGAGCTGTGCGCCGGTGAATTGCCAAATCGGAATCTCAGGCATCAACAAAATGCCGTGCTGGTCGGCATATTCGAGCACTAGCTCATGCTGCGGATAGTGAACAGGGCGAGTCAGCGTCGTGTGGAGAATTTTTAGATCGTCGTAGTCGTGTTTTATAGTGCCGGCAGTCTCTGCTAGTCCTTCCCAGGGCGATTCTTCGTGGCGCGTCATTCCAACGAGGCGAACTTGCTGGCCATTCAAGAGTAGATGCCGGTCGCGAATTTCGACTTTTTTGTTGCCGAAGTAGTTCTCGTTTGTGTCGATGAGGCGCCCAGATCCATCACTGAGAGTCGCTCGAACGGTATAAAGGTTGGCGTGGTCGAGATCCCAGAGCATGGGGTTGCCCAGCGTGACGTCGAATTCGACGGCATGCTTGGCGCCGACCGCGATGGATGTGGTTTCAGTCTTTCTGACAACTTCTTCGCCCGAGGGAGAATAGATTTGGGCGACTACTGTGAACTTTTGCTCCTTCGCGCCGTTGTTCTCAACGTACACCGAGTCGTGGACCTGCGCCGAGTTAGCCGCAACTTGCGAGCGAATTTGCTGACGACGCACTAATGCGCCTTCATTTTCCGCTAGCCAGACGTCGCGCACAATTCCGCCGTAGTGCCACCAGTCATACCATATGTTTTTGCCGGACTTCAGTTTCAGGGCGAGTCCCGGAATGCTGGTTTCGGTGGGGCGGTTGTCGAGTTCAACGGCGATGAGATTCTCGCCGGCCTTTACGAGCTTTGTGATGTCGAAGAAATATCCGGTATGACCGCCTTCGTGCTTGCCAGCTTCGACGCCGTTGACCCACACGCGAGAGAGATAGAACGTGGCGCCGAAATGCAGTTCGATGTGTTGCTGCGGGTGGAGAGCAGGTAGGTAAACATTTCTAAAATACCAAGCCAGACCTTCATGGTCTTCGTACTTGCCGATGTTCCAGGTGTGCGGGACGCGGACGACGTCTGTACTGGTGGGGATGGTTTTAAACCATTGTTGCGACTCGCCTTCTGATTTGGCATCGATTCGGAATCGCCACTCGCCGTTTAGCGTGGTCTTCTCCGTGGCGGCGGACTGCTGGACGCTGAAACCGAACAGGATTGCGAGGGAAAGACCGAGCCGAACCGCGCGAGAGAAAGCCGTGAAGCGGGCCATACTGCCTCCAAGGATGAGATGTGAGTGAAAAATGTAAACGCTATCATATGCCGGGAGTGGCTTGGCGGCAACCGACTCGGGAGGGGAAGCAGTCGGGCTTAACTGCCCGTTATTAGCAGCTTATCGATTCTGCGGCTAACGTCTTTCAGATAGGCCTCGTCGCCCGCCTCAAGTTCGGCAATGACGCTGCCGTTGTAGCCGGTGTCGAGAAAGGCGGCGCGCACGGCCCGCCAGTCGATGTCGCCATCGCCGAGATTTGCCCAACTGTAGGAGTTCTTACCACGTTTGAAATCCTTGAGATGGACTTTGTAGATTTGGGAGCCAAGAGCGCGAATCCAGTCTTGCGGGTAGCCGTAGAGCACGACGTTGCCAACGTCGAACCACGCACGGACCCACGGGCTTTTGAATTCGGAAATGTACGTCGCCATTTCGAGAGGACTAAGCAGGAATTTGTTCCAGACCTCTTCGACGGCAACAACTATTTTCAGTTCTTCGGCGAGGGGAAGCAGTTCGCGGATTTGCTTTTGAGAGCGCACCCACGCGTCGCGATACGAAGTACCGGCGTTTACGACGGCCGGGACTAGCAACACAGCGTCAGAGCTCCAAAGTTTTGCGTTATGAAGAGACGCGCGCATGCCGTCCATGCTTTTCTCCACGACGGCGGGATCGGACGAAGAGAGTGGATAGTCCCAGTGGGCCATGTTCATGACGGAATCAATATGGACGCCGGAAGATGCCGCAGCCTTCTGAATCTCCTCAGCAACGCGTTCGTCCGGGGTGGTGAGCGCCTGAACGACTTCGAAGCCTGCATCGCGAGCGAGCTTGAAGCGGTCCGCATAGCTCATCTTGACCGGGAGCATATTGATGACGAGGCCTTTTTTCACTGCGAGAGTGGTGGATGCCGGGCGGCTGGCGTTTGATGCGGTCGTGTTTGTGATGGGTGCAAATGCTCTCGCTGCGCCGAGATGCATCCCGAATGCGGCGCCGGCGGAGCATTTCAGAAAATCGCGACGAGTTTGTTCGCTCATTTAAATCGCTCCTGTTTACGATCGTGCTTGCTACTTCGCGACGAGTTTGTTCAGGTCGAGATGCGCGTCCCAGACTTCTTTGGAACGAAGCGTCTCTTCCCAAGTGATTTCGCGGCCGGTGTAAGCCGCGGTGCGAGCCATCATGCAAGACATGGCAGACTCTGCGCCAGTGGCGGCTTGATTGTGAAATTTGCCACTTAGAATGCTCTCGACGAATGCTTTCTTTTTCTCAGGGTCGGCTTGCTCGAGGTTCGAGCGGAAATTTCCAGTCACTGAGAATGCTTGCGGCTGGCCGCTGTCTTTCGGTGCCGAACTCGGCGATTGCCATGGTTCTTCGCCCCAGATGCCCAACGGCCCGATGTACGGCGACTGCGATGTACCTTTTGTTCCGAAGAATCGCTCGGTGACGTCCCACCAGCCTTTGGCAAATTGTGTGGAGCTGAACGTCACGTCGACGCCGTCGGGATATTGAAATACGAGGTTGTAGTTGCCAAAGACGTCGCCATCGGTGGGACGTCCGCCGCGGCCCCCGGTGCCCGTGGCTTTCAGCGGATGCGATTTCAGTATCCAATTGCAGATGTCGATCACGTGGATGTTTTGCTCGACGATGATGTCGCCTGAGAGAACACGGTCGTAAATCCAGTTTCGTAGACGCCGCTCGTCGGCCGATGCGTTGGGCCATTGCGGGCGGTCGATGTAACCGGTCAAGTAGTGAGCCTCCCCACAGACAATCTTGCCGAGGGCGCCCTCGTGAATGCGGCGGACCATTTCAACGAATGGCGGACAATCACGAATTTGAAATCCGACGTCGAGGCTGAGTTTGCCTTCGGCGCGCTTGCCAATGTCGATGACTTTGAGTGCGCCGGGAACATCGATGGCGACGGGCTTTTCGAGATAGACATGCTTACGCGCCGCCACCGCAGCTTCGAGATGCTGCGGGTGAAAGTAAGGAGGCGTTGCGATCACGACCGCGTCGATTTCTTTGGACGCGAGAATTTTGCGATAGGCATCCGGCCCGACGAAGAGTTGTTTGGGATCTAGGGCAGGAAGGCTTTTTGCTTGCTGAATTTCGTCGAAGTGTTTCCGGGCCGTTTCCAGTTGGTCCGGGAAAAGATCGGCAAGCGCAACGACCCGCGCAGAGCCGGTATCGACGAGATTGCTGGCATCTTCCGTGCCGCGGCCACCACAGCCAAGCAGGCCAACTCGCACGTCGGAATTTGCGGAAGTTCCGCGGACTAATGCTGGATTCACGATCATGAGTCCGGCTGTCGCGGCGGCGGAACCGATGAAGCCGCGCCGGTCAACACCTGGCGTGTTCGTTTTTGGCCGATTTGTTTCGTCAGTCATGCTCCCTCCGCAGAATTTCTGTGACAGTGCCTGAACGAGCAAAAGGTACCACAGGAACGGCGTTGGTTCGTGAGTTCTGCAGAAGTTTTAGAAATGGCCGGCGGCTTGAATCTCTCACGCACAGCTGATACAAAGACCGGGCCAGCACAGGCCGCTCGTGACAAGTATAAGGTTTGGAGAGAACGAATGAAGAAAGCGCAGAAAAAATCCGGCACTAAGGGCGGCGCCAAAGCCAAAACAGTTGGCGAGTATTTGGCGAGAGTACCGGAGCCAGCGCGAGGAACGTTGAACAAAATCCGAGCTGCGATCAAAGCCGCCGCCCCCAAAGATGCGACGGAAACGATAAGTTATGGAATTCCCGCGTTCAGGCATAAAGAAGTGCTTATCTGGTTCGCTGCGTTTGCCGACCATTGCAGCCTGTTTCCGACTGGAGCGATGATCGAAGAATTCAGAGCTGATCTCGCGGGTTACACCATCTCCAAGGGCACGATTCAATTTCCACTGAACAAGCCGCTGCCTGCGTCTCTCGTTAAAAAAATGGTCAAGGCAAGAATTGCTTACATCGCGGCCAAATCTCGACGCTGACGCCGGGCGAGGGAATTGTTCGCAGCAGAGACGCTTGTTAACTCGCTGGTAGAGACGCCAACGCGAATCGTTGTCACCTGCGATTAGTTGACAGAACCGAAGGCGAAGCGGATGATTTCGCCGGCTCCTTGTGGCAGCAAAGCAAACGGTTACATTTTTGCGAGAATTTGTGCGGAGCAAACCTTGACCATCACCAGACGCAATTTTGTCACGCAGGGCTCAGCGCTACTTTCGGCGGCCGGACTTAAATTGCCGGTTTGGAGCGCGTTGCTGCGTAGGAGCTCGAACGGCGCGTCCTCGGGCGAGCGCCCTCTTTTATTGGGCGTCGACTACTACCCGGATCAGACGCCGGAGCACCTGTGGGAGGAAGATGCGCGGCTGATTGCCGAGGCGGGGCTGACAAATGTTCGCGTAGCGGAATTTGCCTGGTCGTTAATGGAGCCGGTCGAAGGAAAATTCGCCTTCGCCTGGCTCGAACGCGCCGCCAAGACTCTCCACGAACACGGCATTGCCGTCATTTTAGGCACGCCCTCGGCCGCGCCTCCACCGTGGCTGTCAGAAAAATATCCCGAAATTCTTTTGGTCAACAGCCAAGGGATGACGGTACATACAGGTGGGCGGCGATTCACATGTCCGTCAAACAAAACTTATCGTAGGCTCTCGCTGACCATCGCCGGGCAGATGGCAAAAGCTTTCGCACAGACTCCCGGGGTTATCGGCTGGCAGATCGATAACGAATTCACGCTGCAGCCGTTTGGCCGTTGCTATTGCAATTCGTGCCGCGAGGGTTTTCAAAACTGGACTCGGCGAAAATACGGATCGCTTGACGCTTTGAACCAAAAATGGGGCACAGCATTTTGGAGTCAAAGCTACACGGACTGGAAACAGATTCCGGTGCCGCTCCCCTCGAATGGCGATCCAAATCCCGGCCTGGCGCTTGATTACTACCGCTATCAGTCGTACGCGAACGCATCTTCTGCGGAAGAGCAAGTGACGCTGCTTCGAAAGGAGTGCCCGCAGCATGTGATTACGACGAACAGCGTCGGCGCGCCATACGATGTGCTGAATATGCGCGAGCTTTTCACGAATATGGATTTTGTCAGCCAGGATAACTATCCCGGATTTCTGCAGATGTATATGGGTGGCGAATCCTCACCGGAACGAGCGGGGCTTCTACCGGCGATCGGCTTTGACTCGATGCGGGGCGCCAAAGGTGGCAAACCGTTTCTCATCATGGAAGAACAGGCGGGAAAGGCTGGGCAAAGTTTCTTCGCACCGCAGCCACGTCCCGGGGAGCTTCGGCTGTGGGCGTTTCAAGCTGTCGCTCATGGAGCGATGGGCGTGAATTATTTTCGCTGGGATTCCGCGAAGTTTGGCGCCGAAGAGTATTGGCACGGACTCTTGAATCATGACCGTTCGAAGAGCCTGGGCTTTGACGAAATAGTGCAAACCGTAAAAGACATGAAAGCGCTGGGCCGAGATGCGCTGGAGTCCGGCTATGTGGCGGAGGCCGCCGTGAGCCTGGACATGGACTCCGATTGGGCGCTTGGAATTCAGCCGGGCAATTCGAAATTGAGCTACACGGCGCAGTTGATGAGCTGGTATGGATCGGTAGCCAGCGCTAACACGGGCGTTGATTTAGTCCGTTTGGACGATGACCTGGCGCGCTACAAAGCGGTGTTTGCTCCGGTGCAATATGTGGTTACGGAAAAGCAGGCAGAGAGCATTCGCAGCTACGTGCGCGCTGGAGGAACGTTTGTTGCTGGATTCCGGTTGGGAGTGAAAGACGAGAGCAGTCAGATTGTGGACAAACCTTTACCGGGACTTTTGCGTGATGTCATGGGTGTTACGCTGAAGGACTATGTGCCGCTGTATTGGGGAAAGCCCGGCGTAAAGTTTGGTGCCGAACTGTCCAGCCCCGACGGAACGACGCAGCTTTGGGCCGACTTGTTGAAACCTGAGACTGCTTCGGTACTCGCGCGGTATACCGGTGAGTATGACGGTGAAGCTGCGATAACGGTCAACCATTTTGGAAAAGGCAAGGCGGTCTACATTGGTGCGGATCTTGACGCGATGAGCCTCGCACGGACGTTGCGCGCGTGTCTTGCGATGAGTGGCAGCAACTCCCCGTTTGGCGCACCGGCTGGGGTAGAGGTAACGCGGCGCCGCGCAGGGGAGCATGACTGGATTTTCGTACTAAATCACTCCGATAAGTCGCAGAAGGTGACATTGCCGGGCAGATTCAAAGCTGTTCTTACGAGAGCTGAGTTCGATGGCTCGCTCGAACTGAAAGCGTATGAAGTTGCAGTTTTGCAGCCAGCATGATGCACCTTAACGGTCGACATTCAGGGTTGGTGCGGGCGCTTCACGGAATGAGGTTCCTCGCGCTACTTGCTGTGACGCAGGTGCCATGTTCTTCGGCGCAAGCTCTTAGGCCACACATCGACAGAGTTTTTGTAGATGGGAATATTTGGACGGGCGACGATAAACACCCCGCGCGGAAGCATTCTTTCGATTCCAACCGCCGACAACTTGAAAACAACAGTACTTCTTACGGTCATTGGGGAAAGGACACTTATCGCGACGCGGATTTTCCGTGATGACTAGACTTCGTTCTTGCGGAAGCGCTCGATCAAATTCGCACAGGCGCGAACCGTGATGGCCATCATTGTTAACGTTGGATTTTGGCACGCCGACGAAACGAAACTCGCTCCATCCATGACGAACAGATTTTTCACGTCGTGAGTTTGATTGAGCGGTGTAAGCACCGATTTTTTCGGGTCGGCTCCCATGCGAGCTGTTCCTAGTTCATGGATTGCCATGCCGGGCATTTCGACGCGTGTCTGCACTTTGATGTCTTTTGCTCCGGTGGCCTCCAACATTTCCGCGGCCTGGGTCGCGGCGTCTTCCATCAGGGCGGCTTCGTTGTCGCCATGCGTCATCGAAATTCGCAAAGCAGGAATGCCCCAGGCGTCTTTTAAATTGGTGTCGATCTCGCAGTGATTATCCCAGCGCGCCAGGGACTCTCCGAACGCGCCCATTCCGATGGAGTAGACGCCTTCCTTCACCGCACCTTTAAACGTTGTGCCGTAGCCTTGCGCGGAAAAATTGAATTCCGCCGCGCCACCGCCCTGGTAACCATAGCCTCGAAGAAATTGAGAATGCTTTTTGTTCGAGGGTGTATTCCGGAATCGCGGAATGTAAATTCCGTTCGGACGTTGCGGCTCGTTGGCGTCGGGGCGAATCTTCATTTCGGGGAGGTAACCCGTAGCGCCGCCGCCCGTGACATGGTCCATTAAATAATGACCGAGCGCGCCGCTCGAGTTCGCCAAGCCGTTCGGATATTCACGCGTGGAGGAATTGAGCAGGATGCGCGTCGATTCAAGTGCTTGCGCACAGAGGATGACCGTCTTGCCACGAACTTCCTTCACTTGCCGCGTCAGCCGATCCACGTAGGTCACGCCGCTGGCTTTGTTCTGGTCGTTGTTCATGTTTACGTGGCTGACGACCGCGTTCGTAATCAGCGTGCAGTTACCGGATTTTTGTGCGTCCGCGACCGTCGTGAACGGGCTGCTGAAGTAGGAATAGGTCATGCATCCCCGTTCGCACGGACCACAGTAATGACAGGCCGCACGGCCATTATGAGGCTGAGTCAAGACAGCGGTACGGCCGATGGTAAGAGTTCGTCCAAACCTCTTTTTGATGCTGTCCCGCAGCCGTATCTCGCCGCAGCTCATTTTCATGGGTGGCAAAAACTGTCCATCGGGCAGCATTTCGTCTCTCTCAGCGGCACCGCTGATACCGACGTAGCGCTCGACAATGTCGTAAAAAGGCGCGAGGTCGGCGTAGGAGAACGGCCAATCGACGTCGTAGCCGTCACGGCTGGCGGCTTTGAAATCCACATCGCTCAGGCGATAGCTCTGCCGCCCCCACACTAACGATCTGCCTCCCAGGACCCGGAGCCGTTGCCAAGTGAATGGTTTGTCGGGTGGAGTGCTGTAGGGATTCTCGAGGTCATTCACGAACCACTCGTAGTTATATTCCATGCACGCGTAACACTGCCTCTGAATAGGCCGAGTTCGCATTACTTCGGGTGAGTGGTTACGGTACTTCAGCTGGAAAGCAGGCATGTGCTCGGTGAACTCTCTCGCGGTTACCGGACGGCCTGCTTCCACCAAAGCAACTTTCAAGCCTGCTTCGGAGAGCCGCTTTGCCGCCCA
>Ga0137409_10000082_pt2 | contig 20611 bp, 13 predicted proteins | sample CZODoug1_16funga_FD_122059 | JGI IMG/M metagenome (GOLD analysis project Ga0137409, IMG submission 122059) | Vadose zone soil fungal communities from Angelo Coast Range Reserve, California, USA - CZODoug1_16fungal (Hybrid Assembly) | ecosystem: Environmental > Terrestrial > Soil > Vadose zone... | reverse complement strand
TGCCGCTCTTAAATGGCTTCTCGATCACGGCGCAAATCCGAACTGTCGCGACCATGGGTACGAGATCAGCGGCCATTCATATCCGGGAACGGCTCTCGACTACGTTGTCGCGTCGTACGCGCGGTCCCCGCAACGGCTGAGCGCCTGCATCGACATCCTTCTTGAGTCCGGTGACGAGACCAGGTACGACACGCCGGCCGTATTCCAACTGCTCCGCGGCCGGCTCGATAGTCTGGCTGAGCTGATTGACGCTGATCCCGCACTCGTGAATAAACGTTTCTCCGAACTCGATTGCGGCCAGACCGGCGGACGTTCGCTCTTGCTTCAAGCAGGAACGCTTTTGCATGTGGCTGCGGAATACGGCAACGTTGCAGCGGCCGCTTTGCTCCTCGACCGTGGAGCGGACGTCAATGCCCGCGCAACACTCGGCGAGGCAGGCGGCGGGCAGACTGCAATTTTCCATGCGGTGACGCAGTTTGACGATGGGGGCTTGCCGATAACGCAGTTACTGCTTGACCGCGGTGCCGACCTCGCAGTTCGCGTGAAGCTTCCGGGGGACTACGAGCGGCCGGGTGAGATCGTTGAGTGCACGGCTTTGGGCTACGCGCTGCTATTTGGCGGCCCGCGTCAGAGGAGAACAGTGACTCTGCTGCGAGAGCGAGGGGCCGTTGAGTAGTAAAAGCCGGGTGCACGGTTCAAATCGGCTCAAGCAGGGGTGACATTCACCTTCGTCTCCGTGAATCGTAATAGCTTCAAAAAGTACGAACGGACCCCGTTTTCCGCAATGAATCGATTCCTTGAAGCAGCACAAGAATCCGCCCTAACCCCCGCCAGCCCAAGAGCTTAGCCTTACAATATGTACAATACTATAAGTATATATTAGTACGAGAAATGTTCCACGTGGAACATTGTGCACACGGCGGAAAGGGCCTCAGCGGCTGGCCAGCCCTCCAGCAGTTTCTCCGCCGTCACAGGTGTAAGTGTGGCCGGTCATGAAAGCCGCATCGTCCGACGCGAGAAATGCGAACAGCGCCGCGATTTCCTCGGGCTGTGCATGACGTTTGAGAGGAATTTTCCGGTTCACTTGTTCGAGCATCTCGTCGGTGTACTCGGCGCGCTGCATGGGTGTCAGAACATAACCGGGAGCGACCGCGCACACCCTCACCTTGGGAGCGAGTTCAAGCGCCATGGATTTTGTCAGTTCAATAACGCCCGCCTTAGTCGCGTTGTAATCGGCGTAATAGGGATAGCCCATCGCTCCGTTGGTGGAAGCCGTTTGCAGAATCACGCCGCTGCCTCGCTCCATCATGTGGCGCGCCGCGGTTTGCGCGACGTAGAAAACGCCGGTCAGATTCACGGCGATTGTCTTGTCCCATTCGTCGGGTGTGATGTCGAGAAAGTTGTGGCGAATACTGATGCCGGCGTTGTTGATCACTACATCGACTGCGCCCATCAACTGAATCGCTTCCGAGAATGCTGCCTGAACCTGCTTCAAGTCCGACACATCGCCGACGATCACGCCCGCCAGACCTGATAAGTCGTGTTTGATTTTCCGGCGTGCGTCCGGGTCGCGGTCGAGAACGCAGACTACCGAGCCCTCGTCGAGAAAGCGCGCAGCGGTGGCGGCGCCGATGCCGCTTGCTCCACCGGTGATCAGGACTCGTTTCGCTTTCAACCCGCGCACGCACACCTCCGCAAAATAAAATTGGGCAGATCAGGATAACTGTCTGCCCGCTGTTGTGCCATCGCCGCTGGTCAAGGAAGAGGCGTCGCCTCGAGGAGCCAGTGGTCGCGGAACCCCACCGGAACTTTCACTGTGCCATTAGGACTGACCGTGACCGCCCCGAGACTCTTGCCATCGGCATACGCGGTAACCGTGTACTGGCCGGCTTTCAGTCCGCGCAATTCGACGTCGCCCTTGAAAGGCACGCCCTTCGGGGCGAAGAAGGCATAATACATTTTGCCTTCTTTTTCGATCGCGTAGGCTTCGGGCGTGTCGTAGCCGTATACGTAGAGGTCTTTGAATTCGCCTTTGGAAAGCATCTTCTGGTTGTAGAGACCGATCCATTTTTTCCAGTGTTCTTCTTTCTCGCCGGTCAGGTTCACAGCTTTGTATTTTGGACCAGGATCGGGCCAGACAAATTTCGTCCCGACCACGCCGCCCGCGCCGATGGTGGAGGCAAAGTCGTCGCCGTGTTCGACCCAATTCTTGCCGACTCGGTCCATCTCGGAAAGTTCTACGTGATCGCCATACACGGCTGCTTCCGGGCCGAGCAGAGCTTTGTACATCTTGATGCGGCGGCGGACTTGCACGGCGCCGACTGGGTCGGCGGTCACTGCCTGATCCATGAAGGGCAGCCATGCCAGCGACGGCGGAGTGCCGCAGGGACAAGCTTGCGTCACGCTCTGCGGTTTGATGGCGCGCGTGGTCTGAAAAATTTCTTTGTACACGTCGGCCATTGCGTTCACGGAATCTTGCGGCGACTTGTGATGATGCGCGGGGTTGTAACAAGCAGGGACGCTATAGATATTGTCCAATTTGCTGCCGTCGAATCCCCACTCGCGGATAAACTTCTCAGTCAACATCTTGTGATAAGCGCGCACTTCGGGGACAGCGGGACACATCGCGGCGAGGTTGCGGGTGATGCGCGCGTGCTTGCCGTTTTTGTCGAGAATCAACCAGTCGGGATGTTCCTGCGCGACTTTCGAGACGATGTACTTGTGCGACTCCCAGCGGCCCTCGCCATCTTCAACGCCCAACGGCAGCCACCAGAGTTGTACGAGGATTCCATCTTTGTGGAAGTCGTCGTTCATTTTCTTAATGGAATCACCCGGAAAAGTTTCGTTGCGAGGATTCCAGTCGCCGTAGGTATCGAACCAGCGATCGTCAAGCGTCGCCCACTTGATCCCCAACTCTTTCAGCTTGGGAACGGTGCCGAGCATTTGCGCGGGAGTGACGTTGAATTCGTATCCCCAGCCGCACCAGCTTACGTTGTAGGCTTCGCTCGAAGGTTTGGGCAATTCCCAGCCCTCTTTCTGGAGGACGCTCGACCACATCCGCAGCGGCTCGTAGAAGTCGCCGGCATAGATCGAAACGAAACTGCGGGGACTGGAAAATTTGTCACCGGGTTTCAGTGTGACGTTGGCGGGAAATTCAACTTCGGAATTTACGCGGCCATCCTTGTCCACCTGCGCTGGGATCGATGCGGGGATGGGCAAAGTCTCCACGTGGCCGATGGCTTCGCCGACCTGGCGGGTCCAGAAGGCGACGACTGGAATGCCGCCACCATAACCGCCCTTCACCATTTCTCCCATCACGTTCGGCTGCGAGAAATTCTTGGTGAGTTTAACGACGTCGTCTTTTCCCCAGTCGTAGCTCGATCCGTGAAACGACCACATGTCCCAGGGCTGCGCTTTCGTGTCGGATAATTTGGCGCTCATCCGATGGCGTTGGTCGACGCTTTTCTCGAGGGCCAGGTCATTGGTTCCGGTATTTCTATACTCGACTGTGCTTAGCAGGATGTTCGGGAACTGGTCGTACAGTTCGAGCGCGAGGATGCGCTGCAAGTCCGTTCCGGAGGGGCCGAGTGGACGCGCCGGAATCTCTACACGCTTACCGACGCCCATTTTGCCGACTGCTTCCAGCACTCGGACCTGCTGGAAATCGAGCGTGAAGTGGACTTCTTTTCCGGCGACTACAACGTAGTCGCTGTCGGACGCTGCGCCGACGCGAGGTTCATCGAGAGAAAGCTTCTGACCGTCTTTCAGCAGGAAGGCCTGGATGTATCCGTCGGGACGGACTTGAAATTGGGCGGTGCCGTTGGTGAGAACCACCGGGCCGCCGTCGTTGACCTCGACTTTGATCGTGGAGGGCTGGGTCGCGCCGGGCTTCGGCTTGGCATCCTTGCTGGACGACTGCTGGAGACGGGAACAGGCCAGTAACAAGAGCAGGGCGACGATGAGAACGATGCGGAGTTTATTCAGGATCACGGAGGGCCTCGCTTCCCGGTCAGACCAAGTTTTCCAAACGATAGTAAACGAAATCAAAGATAACAATGTGAAATATACACCAGTTGACCGATAGCGACTAGCGGGCCCGCCCTATCCGCCAGGGGGCTTGAGGACCTCAGCCGTAATGCAACAGCTAAAAGCGTACCTCAGCGGCTTAAACCGCATTGATTTCGCGGGTTTGCGGCACGACTGAAATCGTGCCCTCCCCAAAACCTTCGAGGAACAGTTTTTTCCGCAACCTGAAGTCGTGCCCTCCCGGAACTCGGCTGCAACGAGTTTTTCCGCAGCCTCTGAAGTTGTGCCCTCCCGAAATCTTCCGCAGCGGTAAAGCGCTGCGCAAGCCGAACCCGGCGGCGAGGAGCGAGTTTGCGACAGCCGGCGGGACGCCGGCGCTACAAGTGCGGTCGCCGTGCGCGTCAGCCGACTTGCCACACTGTGTCCAATATTGTGCCATCCACCCACTTTACGACTGCGCAGGGGCGGTCGCCGAGTTCTGGGCGTGCGGGCTTGCCGCAGATTTTCTCCACTTCAGTTTTTATGTCCTGAAGGGGGCGGATGGGCAGCTTCGAGCCTTTTACTGCATCGAGTAAATCCTGGCGTTTGGGGTTGATGGCGATGCCGCGCTCGGTGACGATGACGTCGATCATTTCTCCGGGGCCGGTCAGGGTAGTGACTTCGTCGACGATGACTGGGATGCGATCGCGGAAAGAGGGCACGGCCAGAATCGAGCAGCCAGCGAAGAGGCAATTCTGCCAGCCGCCGATGCCGTGGAGCAGGCGACCGTCGGAGTGGGTGACGACGTTGGCGTTGAAGTTCACATCGACCTCGGTAGCACCGAGGACAACAGCGTCGACGAGCGAGGCGAAGTTTCCCTTGCCGTGATAGTTGTAGGAAGTAAATGGCGACGTCGCGACGTGCCGGGGATCGTTCGCCATCGATTTTACGCCGTCGAGATCGAAAGTCTGACCGTCGAGGATGTAATCGGTCAGGTCTTCCTGAAGAAGTTCGACGAGCACTTTGGTCGAGCCGCCGCGAACGAAGCGTGCTTTCACTCCGTCGTCTTTCATCATTTGTTTCAGGTACTGGACGAAGGCCAACGCGATGCCACCAGATCCGGCCTGAAAAGAAAATCCGTTCTTCATGATGCCGGCGGCGCGCAGAAATTTCGCAACCAGTTCCGCAATCAGCAGGCGATCCGGAGAACGGGTGATCTGGGTAGTGCCGGAAACGATCTTGGAAGGATCTCCTATGGATTCGACCTCGACGACATGATCGACGTTGTTTCCCTGAATCTGCCACGGGACGCATGGGAAGGGCACGAGGTTGTCGGTGACCACGATCACGTGATCGGCATAGGTTGAATCGGCAAATGCGAAGCCCAGCGATCCGCAGGCGGACTTGCCGTGTGAACCGTCCGCGTTGCCGAAGGGATCAGTGGTAGGCGCGGCGATGACGGCGATGTCGATGTGAATTTCTCCATCTTGAATGGCCTGGTAGCGGCCGCCGTGGGAGCGCAGAACGCCCATGCCGCGCATCTTGCCCTGCGTGCAGTAGTCGCCGAGTGGTCCGTTCATGGAGCCTTCGATGTGATGGATGACACCTTTTTCCATCAGTTCGATGGCGCCTTTTTGCGAAGGAAACGACGCGCTGGGAAACCAGAGCAGGTCTTTGACGCCAATCTTCGCGGCGGTTTCGAGGGCCATAAGCGCGACTTTGTCGCCGTCGCGCAAATGATGGTGGCTGGAAATCACCATACCGTCACGCAGTCCGCACTTGCGTAACGCGGTTTCGAGATCGGGGAGACGCTTGTCGCCGTTGTCGGGGTAATCTTTGTTCGAGCGGATCGGTGGACCAGACTTTCGCCCGCGCGGCTGGAATTTTCCCACTCCCAAAAATGGGATCTGCGGCTTGCCATTCACCATAGTGGGAACGGCGCGTCCGGCGGCGTTGTGGGCGAGTTCGGGGCGCTGGCTCACCAAATTACTCCCATCGCACGGGCGCGCTCGACCAGTTTCAACGCTCGCTGCACTACCGGTGGATCAATCATCCTGTATCCCAGACTGACTACGGCGAGTCCCTTCTCTTGCGCCTCTTCAAAGGCAGCAACAATTTTCTGCGCTTTTTCGATCTCGGGCGGCGTGGGCGCGAACGCTTCGTGGACGACGCGAATCTGTCCGGGATGAATGCAGCCCATGCCTTCGAATCCCAGGGCGCGCGACGATTCTCCCCAGCGGCGCAGGCCGTCCATGTCGGCGACATCGGAGAAGACGGAGTCTATTGCCTGTACGCCGGCCGCTCGGGTGGCGTTCACGACGCGCGATCGTGCGTACTGCGATTCGCGCCCTTCGAGGGTCTTTGTTACGCCGAGGTCAGCGGTGTAGTCTTCCAGGCCGATAGTGACCGCGACTACGTTTTCGCTGGCGACAGCAATGGGAAAGGCATTTTCGATTCCGAGCGCTGATTCTAGAATGGGCATGATCCAGATTGGACGGATGACACCGTGACGCGATTTGAGTTCGCCGATCATCCGGTCTACTTCCGCCACCTGTTGGGGGTCTTCGACTTTGGGCATAAGGATCAGGTCCGGACCCTCAGGTACGATCTCGGCGAGATCTTCCAGTCCCAACGGCAATTGGTTGATGCGGACCATGCGCTCACATGCGCCGAAATCGACCGCGCGCAAGGTATTGCGAACGAGGATGCGGGCGGCGTCTTTTTCATCGCGATGGACGGAATCTTCCAGGTCGAGAATGAAGGCGTCGGGCGTGTGCAGTGCGGCGTTGATGTAGTACTTGGGCTCGGAGCCGGGCAAGTAAAGACGCGAGCGCCGCAGCCGGTCTTTGGTTGATGCCGGCGGCTGAGAGTGCTGCGCAGGCAGTGATCGCTTGCCGAGGGCGGCACCAGAGCGCCGGACGGCGGCTTCGAGACGGGCGGCGATCACGAACGGGAGAGCGCCTTCATCGTGAATTGAAACTCGGGCGTGCTTGACGCCGAGTTCGTCCAGTACTCCGCGTGATTGCTCGAGGATTGCGTTGCCGTAGTAGGGGACCACTCGTGATTCGAGCGCGATCTCGACACCCCCGGTGTCGCGCGGCTCGAAGGCTACGTGGGCGTCGGAGCGGACTTCCCTACCCCAGTGGCCGGCTTCGGTGATGCGCGGAGGTGCTTCTGCTGCCATCATTTTAGAAACCTTTACCACGGGGGCACAGGGGTCACCGGGGGGAAGTCAACACCTTCCCGCGCGTGGTTTCGCTGCGCTCCGCGTTTTTTTATTTCAGCTTTTCCAAAATTGCGTCCGTCATCTGGATGGTCGATGCTGCGCCCTGGCTGATGGCTTTCGAACCGCCCGTCAAACGCATCATATCGTAGGTTCGGACTTTGCCTTCTTTCACTACGTGGGCAATCGCCTGGCGGATGCGATTTGCTTTTTGATCTTCGTGCACGTGATCGAGCATCATGGCGGCGGAAAGGATCATGGCAATCGGATTCACAATTGACGGATTCAGTTCCGCGTATTTGGGCGCGGAGCCGTGCGTGGGCTCGAAAACTGCGACGTCGTCGCCAATGTTGCCAGAGGCGGCGAAGCCGAGGCCACCGACAAGTCCGGCGAAAGCGTCGGAGAGAATGTCGCCGAAGAGGTTCGACGCTACGATCACGTTGTACTCTTCGGGGTTTTTGTTCAGCCACATTAGCTGTGCGTCAATGTTGGTGGACCAAAGCGCAATCCCGGGATAGTTCGCGGCAACTTCTTTCGCAACTTCTTCCATCATGCCGGAGGTTTCGCGGACCACGTTCGGCTTCTCGCAGATGGTGACGCCCTTGAAGCCGCGCTTCTTCGCATATTCAAATGCGGCTGTAACGATGCGCTGGGCAGCGTGACGGGTGATGATCCGGCAACTGACGGCCAGCTCAGGGCCGGGGACATTGGCAAAGGCTTTGAATCTGGGATGGCTGTTCAGGGCGGCGCGCACGTTGTCGGGAGGGTTCGTCCACTCGACGCCAGCGTACATGCCTTCAGTGCCCTGGCGAAATACAGTAGTGTCGATGAGCGGCTCGTCGAATCCGCCGGTTGTCTTCTTTCGAATGTAGTTCAGCGGATTGCCGGTGAAACCGACGCACGGACGCATGCAGATATCGAGATTGAATTTCTGCCGCATGGTGACGATGGGCGAGTAGTACACGTAGCCCTTATTTTGCAGTTCAGGCTTCAGTTCTGCTTGGGCGGCTTTGTTGGGCTTAGAGGTGATTGCGCCAAACAGGCCTAGCTTGTGTTTGGCCAGTAGTTCGATGGTGCGGTCGGGAAGGGCATTGCCTTGCGCGCACCAGGAATCCCATCCGATATCGGCGTGAATGTATTCGGCGTCGAAGCCTACGGCTTGGAAGACTCGCAATGATTCGGGCAAGACTTGGTTACCGATGCCGTCTCCGGGCATGGTGATGACGGTGTATTTAGGCATGAGTACTCCTTAGATCAAAATCGTGAACCGCGGAGAACGCTGAGAGCGCAGAAGGAAACCAGGTCCTTCGCTTCGCTCAGGATGACAATTCTTAAAAAAAGTACAGTTCTTGACTACGCCCAGTTCCGCTAAACGGCCAAACGCTTTGCCACTAAATTCTCTACTCCGCCAGCGATTACCAGGGACTGGGGAACGCTTCCTAGTGCCGGGAACGCAAAATTCTCGCCACGCCATGTGATTGTGCTTAGGGTGAAGTCGATGTCGACTTCATCGCCGGGAATGATTGTCTTCTCTTTTGCGGTAATTTCTTTGGCGAACTGTTCGCGAATACGGGCGACGAACTCCGGTACTTCAATACAGAGGAAGCCGTTGTTGAACGCGTTGCGCAGATAGGTCTGCGAAAAGCTGGCGGCGATTACGAGCGGGATGCCTTTCGCCTTCAGACAAGTCACGGCTTGCTCGCGGCTGGATCCCGTGCCGAAGTTGAACTGGCTTACGATTACGTCGCCGGCTTGTGTGCGAGTTGCGAATTGGGGATCGTAATTCTCCATGACTACTTTGGCCATCATTTCGGGCGTCATATCGTCGCGGTAGGTGTAGTCTTTGCCGTAGATGGCGTCGGTGTTTACGTTGTCCTGCGGCATGAAGACTAGCTGGCCTTTTACCTGCCGCGGGAAGCCAGGGAGAATATCTACTTTTTCCGCGCTGGTCGATTTGGTGGCAAGTTCGGTGTAGTTGCGCTGGGGTACGCTGGCGTTGAATTCGTGGGGACCGCGAATGTAGCCGGCTACGGCGGATGCGGCTACTACTTCGGGGCTGGCAAGGTAGCACTTGGCGTCGCGCGATCCCATTCGGCCTTTGAAATTTCTGTTGGTGGACGAAATTCCTACTTCGCCTGGTTCCAGAAGGCCGATGCCCAGGCCAATGCAGGGGCCGCAACCAGAGGGGAGCGGGTTTGCGCCGGCATCGATTAATGTTTGCCAAGTGCCGCGCTTCTCGGATTCATCTTGCACCCACTTGCTGGCGGCGGATAAATAAAACTGCACGCCGGCGGCTACTTTCTTGCCTTTCAGAACTTTTGCGGCGGCTTCCAAGTCTTCGACTCGCGAGTTCACGCAGGAAATCAGATACGCCTTGTGGATTGTTACTTTGTTCTTCTCCATCTCGGCTAGCGATTGCATTACCTGGACGGTGTCGGGGCCGGAGACGTGGGGAGTGATTGAACTAAGGTCGAGCACGATACGCGCGGCGTAGGTGGCATCAAGATCAGGCGCGGGAGGGTTGCTCTCCCACTCTGCAATTTGTTTTTCGGAGAAGCGCTCGATGCGCATCGACTTCAAACGCTGATGAACTCCTCGCAGGTAGTTGATAGTGACGGCGTCGGCGGGGAACCATCCCACGAGCGGCCCCCACTCGGTGGTCATGTTGGAGATCGAGAAGCGCTCGTCCATCGTCAGCGAGGCTACGCCGGGACCGGTGAATTCTACGGCTGCGTTTAGACACTCGTCGTGGTTATAGAGGCCGCAGAGGGTGATGATCACGTCCTTGCCGGTTGCGCCTTCGGGGAGTGCGCCTTCGAGCACTACCTGGATGGAGCGCGGGACTTGCCACCAGAATTCTCCGGTGGCCCAGACGGCTGCGGCGTCGGTACGGACGATGGGAGTTCCTATTGCGCCGAGCGCGCCGTACATGTTGGAGTGGGAATCGGAGGCGACCACAAATGAGCCGGGGACTACATAGCCGCGCTCCACCATGATCTGATGACCGATGCCGGAACCGGCGGGATAGAAATCGACGGCGTGCTCTTTAGCAAAGGCTTCGATGGCGCGATATTTTTTCTGGTTCGACTCGTCCTGGTTCTGGATGTCGTGGTCGAGGGCGAAGACTAATTGGTTCGGATCTTTGATTTTCTTTGCGCCGATGCCCTTGAATTTGGACATCACGGCGGAGGTGTTGTCGTGTGTCATGCAACGGTGCGGACGAATGGAGAGGAAGTCTCCGGCTCGCAAGAGGCGCTGGGGGCCTTCGGCCATGTGGGTCTGCGCGATTTTTTCGGTGATGGTCCGGCCCATACTCACCTCTGCTCGCGAAGGTACAGCCGCCCTCAGCTGTGCTGGCGACTGCAGTCGCCAGGTTCGTGCTGCTACCAAATGCCGGGCCTTGCCCGCCAGGACAGCCGAGGGCGGCTGTCCCTACGCGCTTCTTTTCAACTCAAAGCCAAGGTAAATCATCTGCCCGATGTGGTGGTGCAGGTGGCTTGCGCATTGCAGGACCATATCGAAACGGTCGCGCGCGTCAGAGCCTGCTCCGCTGTATGGCTTCGACCAGTCGTCGGGAGATTGGCTGCGGATGGTCTTCAGGACGATTTCGACGGCTTCCTCGAACTTCTTGAGCGTTTCTGTTTTGGGCGGCCTGGCGGTTTCGGAAAATTCGCGGGGGCGGTCGCGGACATATCCGCTTTGTGAGATCTGCGCGCCGATGTAGTAGTTCAGGTTGCCTGTGAGATGAAGGATGAGGTGGCCAAAACTGTTTCCAAATGGGAAAGGCTTGGTCCAAAACTGTTCGTCGCTAAGAGGCGATGCCAGATCGCGAACTACGCCGGCAAGCTTCTTGTAGCGCGCTTCCAATCCAGCGCTGATCGTTTCGTTTAGATCTGCCATTGCTGATTCCCTTGTTTAGTGCTTTTTCCTGCTCTTCTTTTTTACTCGCTTGGTGTGGACTGCTTTCTTCTTCACGTCCGATTTCATCAACGCCATCAGCTTTGAAACCGAGCCGATCTTTTCAAGATTCCAGATTGCCTCTACCAACTTTTTCTGGGCGCTCTTGGAGAGTACTCCTTCCGCTAGCGCCGAAAACTTTTCTTCGATCTCGGCGTCGCTCAGGGGGTTACGGGGGTCTCCTTTGGGATAGTCGAGCTGCTTCGAGAATTTGCGGCCGTCGGTGGTGGTGATGTTTACGATTACTCGCTGGAGGGCGGGGAAGACTTTTTCGATCTCGGGATCGGCTACTACTTCTACTTTCTTCAACTGCGCCCGGATGGTGGGGTCCATGATCTTTTTCATCTCGAATTGCACGGGCGTTACCTGGCGGTCGGCGAGTGCGGCGGCGATCACATAGGGCAGGGAGTGATCAGCGGTTTCTTTGGTTCGGGGATCGTACTTACTGGGATCGGAGAGGATATCGGCGGCGCGGGCGAGAGAGCGAATCTGGATCCTCTCAACTTGTTCGGGACGGAGGTCGTTGGTTTTTACTAGATCGAGAACAGCGGAGATTGGAGCGTGTGTGAGGGCTTCGGTGGGAAAGAATTTCATCCCGCATTGGGTGATGCGCCACGATTCGCCTAGGCCGTCGGTGAGCAAATTCAGTTTCCATTCGGGGCCGTAGCAGTGGGCGAGGCCCTCTTTGCCGTCGATTACGTGTTCGGGACCGCTGTAGCCTTTTGCGGCCAGAAGAGCGGCCAGAACGCCGCTTTGGGTGGCCATGGGATCGACGGTGTTCTTCATCATGGTCAATTTGCCGGCGGTGACTGCGCCCATGGTGCAATGGCGCGACGCTGAGATGCCGATGGCGTGCTGGATTTGTTCCCAGGGTAGGCGCAGAGCGCGGCCGGCCACGATTGGGGAGACAAAGGCGGTGAGCGTAGCGTGATGCCATCCGCGCTCGCGGATGCCGGGGAACGCGGCTTCGCAGAGGCGCATTTCGAATTCGTGGCCAAGGACGAAGCCTACAATCAGTTCTTTGCCGTCGCTCTTGGCGCGCTCGCAGCAGGCCATCGCAGCGGGGAAAATATCTGATGGGTGCGAGGGGTCCTGTTTCCAATAGATGTCGTTGTAATCCATGCAGCGGATCATCAGCGCATTGGCCAGCGACGCCGATACGGCATCGATTTTCTGTCCGGTGCCGATGACGGTTGCTGGGCCGCGTCCGGCAATTTCGTTCAGGACTTCGAGAGCGATGACTACGTCGTGTTGCTGGTATCCACCGAGGGCGCAGCCTACGGAGTCGAGGAGGAAGCGCTTTGCCTGGTAGACAGCGTCCTGCGAGAGCTGCTTGTATTCGAGGCTCTCGGCCCAGCGGGACATTTTTGCGGTGATGGTTTCTTTGGTGGCGGTGGTTTGCGGTGTCGACAACGGTGTCTCCTTCATCTTGTACTTCGAGGGCGAAATCTCAATAATTAGTTCATCCCAAGGGATACGTATTGCCGCAGCGAACTACAGATCCCTCACTTCGCTCGGGATGACAGTTCTTAATTTAAACAGTTCCTAATCTAAAGAGGATGCTCACTCTTCAACTCACCTTCACGTTCTTCGGATTCTTGAACGGCAAGAACGCCATGAAGTCTGCGTGGTGGACGATAAATGCTTCCGTCGTGCGCTTTACCAGGTCGCCTTCGGCGGCGTGGGCGGCGATGATGTGACAGACTTCGTCGGGGACGCCACATTCCATGGCCAGCGCTACTCCGGTAAAGGGATGGCGCAAGGCTTCGCCGCGTTCACTTTGGCGGCTCTTGCCGTCGGGGCCTAGTTCGTACTCGAGCAATTTTCCCACGTCGGCGAGAATGGCTCCGGCGATTACTACGTCTGCGTCGATTGGTAGTGCTCGTCCCATGAAGGCGGTCATGGCTTTCGCGCTGTCACGGGCGATGTGGACTACGCAGCGCTTGTGTTCCATGAATGTGATGGGACAGTTGGGAACCAATAGGGTGAAGGGAATCTGATTCAGGTCGTCCGGCTTCAGCGGGCTGCGTTCCAATGCCTTCATCCAGGTTTGTGTGACCTGCTCACGTAGTTTGGTGTCGGCGATCCACTGAATTTCTGGCCAAAGACGCTCGACGGCCTCACGCATTTGCAGGACCTCCCCGTAACAGGACTCAATAGATTATCGGAGCGGGTGCGCGGGCGTCGAGGGGCGGCGCAGCTGTCTGCGGCGACGGGCATGCGGGCGAGTTGTCGCACCTGTTCTTTCGCCCCTTCGGGGCTAGCTCGATGGTCGCGCTACCCACGGCTTGCGCCGTGGGCTGTAGTCTTGCGCCGCTGCGCGGCTGCTACTTTTTCTGGACGGAGGCGGCTTGTGGGTTGGGTTGGGGCGCATCGATCGGTAGCAATTCAATTCCGCATCCGGAGGCTGAACAGGTTAATTGTGCTCGCCGAACGATTTTGACGGAGGAGACGTCTGGGAATTTTACGGGGAAGTCTTTTTCTCTGAGTTGGACGGAGGCCGAGCGGAGAGATTCGTCGCCGTCTACAAACTCGGCGCGCTCGGGACGCGGGGAGCTGTCGAAGACAAGGTTGAAGCGGGCGGACGCGGCTTTGGGGGTAATCGGGCCGAGTTTAACGGTGCGGGACTGGATGAGGTCGCTGGCGGCCTGGGACGCTTCTTTTTCCTTGGAACCGGCGCTGGAAGAAATTTTCGAGAGGCGCTCGCGCGAATCGGCAATCACGCTTCCACCGGCAGCTACTGCGAAAGCGAACATCTGGTGGGCCTTTTCGCGCTGGCCTTGTTTTTCCAGGACTTGTCCGAGACGATTGGCTACGGTTCCGGACTGGCTCAAGAGCCAGGCTGAATTCAGGAACTGCATGGCATCGAGGGATTCGCCGCGGAGGAACTTCGACCATCCTATGCGCGACCATGCCAGGGCTACCAGGCGCATGGACGAAAACGCCGACGGTCCAAGCCGGTCGTACTGGCCGGAGTCGAATTGTTCTCCGATGTCGTACAGGACCTGGCGAGCGTCGTTTTCGGTTTGCGCGGGATCAATGTTAGGGGCTAGCGCGGCCGCGAAAATATCTTCTCCGGAATCTCCCGCGGAGGAACCAGTCAGGCCTTTTAGTAGTTCCTGTGCTTTCGATTTTTCGCCCAGGCGCGTGTACACCTGCGCTAGCGACAGCTTTGTTTCGGGATCATCCGGAGGGATGGACGCGGCGGCTTCCAGTTCGGTGCGGGCGTCGGCATCTCTTCCCAATTGGGCCAGCAGCATCCCGAGATTCTTGTGGGCGGATTTTTCGAAAGGAACAATCTCGAGCTGTTTGTGATATGCAGCGATGGCGTCTTCAGATTTGCCGGACTGCTGAAGTTCCATGGCTAAGTCACCGTTCGCGCTTTTGTGGTTGGGATCGAGTTCGATTTGCTTTTGAAAGGCGTGGATTGCATCCGGGTGATTGTTGGCTCCGGCGTAGGCTTGTCCGAGGTCGTACCAGCCCTCTTTGAGTTTCCCATCCCCATCTATGGCGCGCTTTAGCAAGTCAACTGCGCTGCGATAGTCCTTGGTCTGGAGGGCTTTGACTCCGGCTTTGTGCAGTTCGGAGGGAGTGCCTTCGATTTTCGCGGAGGTGCTTTCCGCGCTCTTGCCCGAGGGCGTGAGGATGGTAACGGCCAGGACCTGACTTTCGTCGCTGCGGGTTACGTTTCGAAAGGAATCGTAGTCGGCACGGCGGGAGGCGGGGAGTTCGTTCAGCTTGACGGTCAGCTTGCGCTGGCCTTCCAGCACGCCTTTTGTCAGGGAGTAGTTGGAAGAATATTCGCCGTAGTCACGGGACATCTTCACGGCGGTGGGCGTGCTCACGGAATAGTTCGCGGGAAATTCGAGGTGAATGCGGTAGTCCATGTCGCCGGCGGGGCCGATTTCTATTGGCTCCTTGCTCTTCGTTGAGGAGGTGACGGCGCGAACTCCGAGCGGTGGAATCGGACGGAAGTTCGCGCTGGCTGAGGGCACGGCAAAGTATTGGTCTTGGTGCAGGTGATATTTAAAATGAAACGGTTTGGAAGTGTCCTCGATGGGATCGACTTGAACCTGGTCCACATCGCCGGGAAAGCCCCAGCTAGTCGAGAGGATGCGGGCAAAATCCTTCCAGCGGGCTTGCGGCACCTGGCGGAACCCGGCGCGCATGGGGAAGTCGCGGTCGCCCGCGGCGGTGTATTCGAGCGTGGCGTCGAGCGCTCCGAACTCGCTGAGCTTGCCGTCGATGGAGAGGCGGCCGGAACTCTTGACGGGTGAATCGGCGGGCGTGCGCTGTAAGCCTCCCTCGGCATCTTCCGAGGCGAGCACGGCCTGCTTGTTTCGCAGTTGATAAAGGATGAGGCCGTAGGGGGCAACTTCGGTTGTTGTATCCAGCCAGGTAAGATTGGTGCCGGGACCGAGGCGCGCGGCGGTGATGACGTGGTCGAACTGAGCGGGCGAGGGCACGTCGGGATCAAGCTTGCGTTCGTGGTGGATCAATACCGGATAACTTTGAATTCCTTCCGCGCGCAGCATGGCGGAGAGCAGTGTGTGCTTGTCCTTGCAGTCGCCGTAACCGTTGGTGAGAACGTCAGACGCGGCATGCGGCTGATAGCGGCCGATACCGAACGACAGGCTTACATAACGCATATTGCGGGCGACGAAATCGTACAGGCGGCGGGCTTTCTCGTCGTTGGTGGTGGCGCCCTTCACCAGTTCGTCGGCTTTTTTGCGGACGACGTCATCGACCACCATGCGTTCGCCCTGGAGTTTCGCGTACCAGTGCGCTAACTCCTTCCAGTCGGAAAAAGTGGTGATCTGGACGTCGGGACTGGCGTCTTCTTCGTCGTCTTCGTCTCTATCTTTGTCTCGGTCGGGGCGGATATCTTTGACGACCCAGGTGTAGACGCGGCGGTCGCCGTCTTCTTTGATCTCGGGTTTGCGATCGGGGGTCTTCAGTTTCACTTCACGCGATTTGGGGACGTCGATTTCGAGGCGGTCTTCGTTGACGACTACTCCCTTCGGAAATGTGTGTTGGTACCAGAATTGGCCGGCGGCGAGCGCGGTTACGATCCGAGTGACGGTGCGGTATTCGAGCGTGTCGCCGGGCTCGAGGGAGGAGACGGAAATGTGGCGTTGCCGGTAATCGCTATACATCGGAGCGTCGCGCAGGTCTTCAGGCGCGAAGTCCTGGGCCGTGGAATCCGGGGTTGTGACGATCCGGCCGTCCGGCTTTCTAACTCGCACATACTCGACTTTCAATTCCTCGGTAGCGGACGAATAACCAAAAACCAGCTGACCGAATTGCTTGACGCCGGCCTGGCTCTGAATGCGAATGACGGCTTCGGTTTCTTCCACTCCAGTACCGTCGGTCTCGAAGCGGGCGCGGTTAAGGATGTGTTCGAAGATCGAAGCTTCGTCGGCGTTGTCCGATTTCGGCGGAGGCGTGGCGGGCGTTTGGGCGTTCGCAAACGAGAGAACTAGAGCGGAAAGGGCGAGCAGGTGGCGCACTGCACTCGGTAACATACTGTAATTTTTGTACGCTGTGGGCGGCGTAAAATCAAATTGAGGAATGGGGGTGCAGGTTGGCTCGATTCATTCGGATGATGGCCATCGTGGCGTTTTGCCTCGGCACAATTGTTTCGGCTCAATCTGTTCCGCCGCTGGCCATCGTGGACGAGACTCTGCCTTCGCTCGATCCAGGGGTTGACGTCCGCATTCCGCTGAGCGCTCGCGGCGGAGTTCCGCCCTACCATTGGAGTGTCACGTCAGGTGATTTGCCGGAAGGAATTTCTCTTACACCCGAGGGGGTTCTGGTAGGCCGTCCCGCCAAAGGTGGAAGATTCACCTATACCGTCACCGTTGAAGACTCCGCCCATCCTACTAACCGAGTCAACAAGGAACTTCAGACGGTAGTATCGGCAAGCCTGGTATTCGAATGGCTGCGGCCGCCGATGGTGCGCGGCGACCGCATGGATGGGGTGGTGCAGTTGTCCAACGGTACCAAGGACGATTTCGATCTGACGTTTATTGTCGTCGCCGTTGCTGAGAACGGGCGAGCTACCGCGCTCGGATATCAGCACTTCACGCTCAAGGCGGGCACTGAAAACTTTCAGATTCCGTTTGGGCAGACGTTGCCGCACGGGAATTACATCGTCCATGCAGATGCAGTGGCGGAGATTCCATCGAGAAATAGAATTCTGCGAAGACTGTTAGAGACTCCTGCGCCTCTACCCGTCACGCAGGGGCCTTAAGAACCGGATGGAGGAAGCAGCTGCTCAGTGCACAAAGCGTCGCTGGTGGTAGAGCGGTTCGCAGCACGCGGCAAAAAGCTCGCGGCTAACCCTGGTCTTGCCAAACATGTCTCACAAACATAGAGAGTCCCGAGGTGATGTTGAACTTATTCCTCTCGGCCAGTAGCTCGCGTTTAGACCCTTGCTGACCTTATTCAGAAAGTGCCTTTGCAGGCTTCCTTTCCGCCGATCTTGCTCGGGCTCCGGGCTCACCGCCAACCGGATAAATCAGTCCAACGCCTCGGGACTCTATCCTGCCTTCGACATGGGCTCCTGTTCGCCTCGACCAGCGCTTAGCTATAGACCCTTGCTTGCCCTCCCAGACTCACCTCGCGGTTACCTGGGTGACTTCGCTTGAGCCCCGGACGCTGCACCAACCGGGAAAACTTCAGAACGTGTCAAAGAACGATTATGGTTTTACTCCTTCTATTTTCTGCGTCAATCAAATTAGTGAAGAAATAAGTGCTTGCGGATCAACCGAGTGCAGGGCGTCCACAGGCGGGTGACACGGGAATTGTGCAAGCCCGCAGTGCGATCTCGCGGATCGTCAATGTTCATGCGGTATTTCTGGGCTTCGCATATGCTGACCCTCGCGGGCCTGCGACGCGCACGCTCAATCTCGCTGTGGAAATCTGCGTTTCATGGTCTCAAATGTTGAAGAAGTCTTAGCGTAGAGACGCGGCGTGCCGCGTCTCCCATAGCACCGGATCAGTGCCGCGCAAGTGAAGACGCGGCACGCCGCGTCTCTACGCAGGTGATTGGCTACGTCTTCACCGTTCTCATTCAGATACTTACGCCGCCGTCCTGCGGTCCGTACAATTCGCCTGAAAGGAAGTGTGCGATGACGATCTTCGATCCTCCGCGGGGAAACGTGATTAACGTGCAGGGAGGCGGAATCCTGCGCCTATTGATGCTCGGGGTCATTGGCTTCGTAGTAGTGATTCTTCTCTTCTCATCAGTCACACGGGTGGACTCCGGTGCCGTCGGCGTGCTGACTTTGTTCGGGAAAGTGACCGGGGAAGTTCTGCCGGCAGGATTGCACCTCATTAATCCGTTTAAGGCCAACCACGAGCTTTCGATTCGCACCCAGGAAATCAAGGAAACGGCCAGCGTCCCGTCGAGCGAAGGCTTGGTCATTGCGCTCGACACGTCGCTGATCTACCACCTCAACCCTGACAAAGCCTCGGAGGTATACCGGACCATCGGGGAACGCTACGTGGAAGTGCTCATCGAACCGAACCTGCGGTCGTCGATCCGTGAAGCGACCGCCTCGCACACTGCCAACGCACTGTACTCGGGGGAGCGGGAGATGGTGGCGAAGCAGATCATCACGCAGCTTACCGCTCAACTCGGCCCGCGCGGGGTGGAGGTTGAGAACATCCTCTTGCGCGACATTCAGCTGCCCAGCACGTTGAGGGCGTCGATCGAACTGAAACAGCAAGCCGAGCAGGAAGCTCTGGCGATGAGCTTCCGTCTGCAAAAGGAAACGCAGGAAGCGCAGCGCAAGCGGATCGAAGCCCAGGGTATCAGCGACTTTCAGCGGATCGTCGCCCAGGGCATCAGCACTCAACTGCTGGAGTGGAAAGGAATCGAGGCAACCGAAAATCTGGCCAAGAGTCCGAACGCTAAGATCGTCGTGATCGGGAGCGGGAAGAATGGGCTGCCGCTGATTTTGGGTCAGTAGGAAAATCACGTAGGGACAGCCGCCTCGGCTGTCCTCTCTCGCAGCGGCTGAAGAGACGGCTGATACCATACAGGGCGTGCTTCCTCTGCTCGATGTCCGGAACCTGAGTATTCGTTTCCCGCGGCAAAGTGCGATCAAGGAGTCAACATTTGGTCGGACAGGAGTGTCCGACCCACACGCCGTTCGCGATCTCAGCTTCTCCATTGGCCCTGGCGAGGTGCTTGGACTGGTGGGCGAATCGGGCTCGGGAAAATCCATCACGTCGCTGGCGATTATGGGGCTGTTGCCGCCAGGCGCGATGGTGACCGGTGCAATCACCTTTCAGAACGGGCAGGGTGCGTCCAGCCTGCTTGAGCTTGATCCGGAATCATTGCGAGCGCTGCGGGGCTTACGCATCGCAATGATTTTTCAGGAGCCAATGACGGCGCTGAATCCGGTAATGCGAGTCGGCGAGCAGATCGCGGAAGCCGTGCTGGCGCACAACCGAATGTCGAAGGTATCAGCGTGGCAGCGCGCCGTCGACGGCATGCGTGACGTTGCCATCCCCGATCCCGAGCAGCGCGCGCGCAGCTATCCGCATCAGCTTTCGGGAGGCATGCGGCAGCGCGTGATGATTGCGATGGCAATCGTCAACCGCCCGCAGTTGCTGATCGCCGACGAGCCTACGACGGCGCTCGACGTAACGATTCAGGCGCAGATTCTCGAACTGCTGAATGAACTGCGGCGAAAATTCAATCTGGCAATGCTGTTTATCTCGCACGATCTGGCGGTGGTTTCGCATGTCGCCCATCGAGTGGCCGTGATGTACACGGGAAACCTGGTTGAGATGGGCGCCAAGGCCGACATTTTCGACCGGCCGGCTCATCCTTACACGCGGGGCCTGCTGCGCGCGATTCCGACTCTGGCGACTGATCGCGCTCGGCCCCTGGCAACGATCGAAGGTTCTGTGCCGCCGATCGGGGCGGTTCCGCTGGGTTGTCCGTTTGAGCCGCGGTGTGAGTACCGGGTTGCAGCTTGCGCAGGGCAGATGCCGCCGTTGGTTGAGGTGGCTCCGGGACACTGGGCGCGCTGTCCGGTTTTAGGCAACGGATGAATCAGGTAGCGTTTACCTCGGCGGCTAAAAAGCCGATGCCAAAAATAGCTGTTATCGCAGCGGTAAACCGCTGCGCCACCCAAAATCAATCCTGGCGTTCAGTTTTCAGCAGGCCGCTCAACTCATGCTTAGTAGCGCAAGTTCGTCCAGAGAAAAGCTATAATCCTCGCTTTGCCGTGCGCATCCTTATTCTCAGCGACATTCACAGCAATCTTGAGGCGCTCGAGGCCTGCCTCGCAGCCGCTCCGGCGTATGATCTCGTCGTCAATCTTGGGGATACGGTTGGGTACGGCGCGAATCCTAATGAAGTGATTGCGCGCTGTCGCTCTTTGGGAAAGATTTTCGTTCGCGGAAACC
>Ga0137409_10002294_pt1 | contig 20612 bp, 18 predicted proteins | sample CZODoug1_16funga_FD_122059 | JGI IMG/M metagenome (GOLD analysis project Ga0137409, IMG submission 122059) | Vadose zone soil fungal communities from Angelo Coast Range Reserve, California, USA - CZODoug1_16fungal (Hybrid Assembly) | ecosystem: Environmental > Terrestrial > Soil > Vadose zone... | reverse complement strand
ATCGGGTCCGGGGGGAGTTACGCCCTGGCCTCGGCGCGCGCGCTGCTCAGCGCGTCAACCCTGTCGGCCAAGGAGATCGTGCAGCGCTCTCTCGAAATCGCGGCGGACATCTGCGTGTACACGAACACCCATATCACGGTGGTGGAGTTGTAATGGCCGAGCCTACCCGCACGCCCGACGAGCTTCCCACGGCGCAGCCGCCGCGCGAGGAAGAACAGATGCCCTGGCTGGAAGAGCTGCCGCCCAAGAAGATCGTGGCGGAGCTCGATCGGCTGGCGCTCGACGCGGAACTGATCGTCGTCGACGACGGCAGCACGGATCGGACGGCGTCCATCGTGGATGCGGCGGCGCGCGGCGACGCGAGGGTGACCCTCGTCCGCGCCGAACACGCGGGGAAAGGGGCGACCGTCCGGCGCGGCATGCTCTCGGCGCGCGGCGCGTGGCGGTTCCTCGCGGACGCCGACCTGTCGGTGCCGATGTCCGAGCTTCCACGGTTCCTCGACGCCGCGGCGCGCGGCGTCGACATCCTGGTGGGGTCGCGCGAGGCGAACGGCGCGCGGCGCGTCGGCGAGCCGTGGGTGCGCCACGCCATCGGCCGCGTCTTCAACTGGATGGTGAAGATCGTCGTGCTGCGCGGGATCGACGACACGCAGTGCGGCTTCAAGCTGTTCAGCGCCCGCGCCGCGGAGACGCTCTTCCCGCTGCAGCGGCTCGATGGGTTCGGCTTCGACGTCGAGATTCTCTTTCTCGCGCGGCGCGCGGGCTTCGCGATTCGCGAGATTCCCGTCACCTGGGTGTGGGGCCGCGGGAGCAAGGTGAGTCTCGCGTCGGGCGCGCGCGGGTTCCTCGACCTGGTCGCGGTGCGGTGGAACCAGGTGCGCGGCGTCTATCCGCCGCGCGGCGCGGTGGTCACGCCAGCTGCGCCGGCCGGCCGTGAGCGATAGCCGTGATGCCCGACGACGCGGCGTCAACGGACAGCAGATGCATGAAGCTGACGCTGGCGCCACCGGCGACGGCGTCGGCCAGGAGCTCTGCCAGCCCGTCGAGGTCGGCCGATGACGGCGGCGGGTGAACGGCGTCGATCACGGTGTGAAAATCCAGCGCAAATGCGTATAGCTTCGGGTTGATCTGTTCGTCGGCGTGGACACATACTCCGCCAGCTGGATCGTAGTGTCTGCCCGGACGCGACTTCTGTTGGCTTGCGTCGTGATGTGCTGCGCCGCCGTTCCTTGCGGCGCACAGACCACGGCGCTGCTGCAGGGGCGGGTCTTCGACGTGTCCGACGCCGTGCTGCCGGGCGCCGTCATCAGCGTTCGCGACGACTCGAACGGCTTCGCAGTCTCCGTCGAGACCAACGCCGACGGACGTTACTACCTGGCGGCGATTCCTCCCGGCACCTACAGGGTGACCGTCGAAGCGCCCGCGTTCCGCACCGAGACCATCGACGAGCTCGTCGTCGACGTCGGCCGCACGCTGGTGCGCGATTTCCACCTGGCAGTCGGCCAACAGCGTGAGACCGTCGTTGTCGGCGCGGAAGTGCCGCTCGTGGATCGGGCCACGGCGTCGATCGGCCACGTCGTCACTGGACAGACGGTGCAGGAGATTCCGCTGAACGGCCGCCACTTCATCGATCTCGGCCTGCTCGTGCCCGGGGCCGTGGCGCCGTCACAGAACGGGTTCTCGAGCCGGCCCCTGCGAGGGATCGGCGCGCTCGCCTTCAACATCGTCGGCAACCGCGAGGAGGCCGTCGGGTTCCTGGTCAACGGCGTGACCACGAACAACCTGACGTTCGGTTCCCTCATATTCGAGCCGCCGCTCGGCAGCATCCAGGAATTCAAGGTGGAGACGTCCACCCTTGGCGCGGAGTACGGGCACGTGTCGGGAGCGATGGTGAACATCGTCACCAGGTCGGGCACCGACGCATTTCACGGGGATCTCTTCGAGTTCGCGCGAAACGGCGCGCTCGACGCGCGCAACTTCTTCGAGCTTCCGTCTCAGGGTCCACACCCTTTCAAGCGGAACCAGTTTGGCGCATCGCTTGGCGGGCCGATCAGGCGCGGACGGACCTTCTTCTTCGGCGCCTATGAGGGCTTCAGGCAGCGGCAGGGGTTGGACATGAACAGCCTCGTGCTCTCGGACGCGCAGCGCGCGGCGGCGACCGACGCGGTGGTCAGACAGTTGATTCCGTTGATCCCGCGGGCGAACGTCTTCGATGCCGACGGCACGCCGCGATTCGTGGGGTCGGCCCGCGCCGTCGTCAACACGGATCGCTGGACCGTCGACGCGCGTCACAACGCCGGCGCCAACGATCGCCTCCAGGCGTTCTACGGCAGTCAGCGGGTCACGGCGAACGAGCCAGGCACGCAGGGCAACAGTATTCCGGGCTTCGGACTGGCCTTCCGGCCACGTGCGAGCATCCTGACGCTCAACGAAACGCACACCTTCGGCGCCGCGCTCCTCAACGAGGCGCGGTTCGGCCGCAGCCGTCTGATCGGTGGGAGTTTTCCGGCCACGCCGCTCAATCCTTCGGACTTCGGCATCGGCAACGGCGTCACGCGGGCAATAGGGTTGCCGCAGATGATCGTCGCCGGTGACCTCAATTTCGGCGGGCCAGGAGCGCTGCCCCAAGGCCGGTACGACACGTCGTACATTTTCAACGACACGTTCACCCGTGCCAGTGGCCGGCAGTCCATCATGCTGGGCGGCGAGTACCGGCATTTCATCAACGAGAACTTCGCTGAGGGCACGGGGGTGTTCAACTTCCCGAGCGTGGCCGCGTTCCTCGCCGGCACCGCGAACGCGTTCAACATCACGCTCGGCGAGCGAAGGAGCGTCATCGACCAGCAAGCGGCGTCCCTGTTCGTGCAGGATCGCATCGCGGTCCACGACTCGCTGACGCTGGATCTCGGCCTGCGTTACGAGTGGCACGTGACGCCCACGGAGCGAGAGCACAGGTTCGTCGTGTTCGATCCGTTGACGGCGTCGCTGCAGCGGGTCGGCGTCGACCGGGGTCCCGAGATCTATCGGCAGAACGACACGAATTTCGAGCCACGCCTTGGTGCCGCGTGGGACTTCACGGGCAACGCGCGCACCACCTTGCGCGCCGGCTATGCGCGAACCGTGGACCAGCCGGGCACGACGGCTGTCAGGGATACGGCCGGCAACCCGCCGTTTGCCGTCCCGTTGACCGCCGCGGGGTCGATTCCGATTGCCAGCGCCGTGCAGACGGTTCGACCCGCAGGCCTCGCGCCGGCAACGGTCGATCCGCGTTTCCGAAACGCCTCGCTCCAGTCGTGGAACGTGAACCTGCAGCGGCAGATCGCGAGCGCCGCCGCCGTGACGATCGGATACCTCGGCTCGCGCGGCAGGGATCTGCGACTCTCGCGCAACGTCAATCAGCCTGTGGGCGGAGTCCGTCCGTTCGCGGCCCTGTCCACCTCCAGCCCCATCCTTCCGGGCGCCGCGCTCGGCAACATGACACAGGTGGGAAGCGGCGGCTTTTCGAGCTACCGCGGCGCGTGGGTCTCGCTCACGAACCGGCTGTCGCACGGGCTGCAGTTGGACGCGTCGTACACCTGGTCGAAATCGCTCGACACCAATTCGCTGAATTCCTCGGGCTTCTCCGTCCAGGATGCCTATGACATTGCCGGCGAGTACGGCCTGTCGGACTTCGACGCACGGCATCGATTCGTCGTCAGCGCCATCTACGATGTGCCGGACACCGGGCACGCCCTCACGCGAGGATGGCAGGTCGCGACGATCGTCCAGTCGCAGAGCGGGAACCCGGTCAACATCGTGACGAGCGACAGCAGCCTCAACGGCGTTCCCAACACCGTCCGCCCGGATCTCGTCGCGCCCATCCGCATCGTCGGTTCGGTGAACCAGTGGTTCGATCCGTCCGCCTTCGTTGCCGTCAACCGCTTCGGCAATCTGCCCAGGAACGCCGTCATCGGACCGGGTTTCCACGACGTGGATCTGTCGCTGATGAAGAACCTGCGGCCAGGAGGCCGCGCGGCGCTGCAGTTGCGCGTGGACGTGTTCGACCTGTTCAACCACGCCAACTTCGGCCCGCCGGGCAACATTGTCGGCAGCCCGGCGTTCGGCAAGATCACGAGGACCCGTCTTTCGACGGGCGAAGCCGGCTCGTCGCGGCAGATGCAACTTGCCGCCAGGATGTCGTTCTGAATGACAACGCGGGCACGTTCCCGACCGGTGTGCGTCATCGCGCTTGCGTGCCTGGCGTCGCCGTTGCTGTGTCCCGCACGCGTGGAGGCGCAAGCGCATCGAACCGTCCTGACGATCCATGCCGGGGCCGAAAGCTTTCCTTCGAATCCCATTCTCGACAGCTCCGTTCGCGAAGCGCTGCTGTCGCACGTGAACGCGCCGATTGACTATTTTGCGGAGTACTTGAAGTCCGACTCGTTTTCATTGGAGGACGCGTCGGAAGCTCTCGCCGACTACATTCGCCGGAAGTATCTGGGGCGCCGCATCGACCTCGTGATCGCGACAACAAGCCAGGCGCTGCAGTTCGTGATCGATTATCGCGGAGGCCTGTTTCCCGGTGTTCCCGTCGTCTTTTCAACGGTGGCGGTCCCGGAAGCCATCAGCCGCAGTGCCGACCGCGCGTTCACGGGCGTCACGGTCGGGGCGGCATACGCGGAGACGCTGAGGGCGGCGATCCATATGCACCCGTCAACCGAACGGGTGTTCGTCGTGGCCAACGGGCCGGACAGGGGCGTTGTCGACACCGTTCGAGCCGCGTTGCGTAACGTTTCTCCGCTGGTGCGATTGACGTACCTCGATGAGCCGACCGTCGCCCGGCTGCTCGAGGCCGTGCGGCTCGTCCCGCCGCGCAGCGTGATCTTCTACATCTGGCAAGCGCAGCCGGAGCCCGGCAATCTCGTGTATCCCGATCAAGTTGCGAGGCTCGTCGCGCAGGCGGCACCGGTGCCGGTGTACGGTACAAGCGATCTGTACATGGGTCTGGGCATCGTCGGCGGGGTCATGAGGCGCACGTCCGAGACCGGAACGCGGTTGGGCGAGCTGGGAAGCCTGATTCTCAACGGTGCGCGGCCCGCGGACCTGCCGATCGAGGCCGCGCGGCTCGTGCCGACGTTCGACTGGCGGCAGATACAGCGCTGGGGCATCGACGCGTCCCTGCTGCCACCAGGGTCGGACGTGCAGTTCAGGGTGCCGACCGTGTGGGAGGCGTACCGGGCGTACGCGATCGGCACCCTCTTTGTGGTCACGGCACAACTCCTGCTGATCGCGGCACTGCTCACGCAGCGGACACGGCGCCAACGGGCGGAGCAGACACTAGTTGCGAGAGAAGCCACGCTTCGAACGAGCTACGAAAAAATCCGGCAGCTTGCCGGGCAACTCATCAACGCGCAGGAAACGGCGCGCGGTGACCTCGCGCGCGATCTGCACGACGGTCTCTGCCAGCGGCTGGCGGAAGTGTCCATGGACATCGGCAGGCTGAAACGCTCGCCCGCGCATCATCAGGATGCGCAGACGCAGGACACGTTGTCGAAGATCCAGGGCGACACGCGCGAGATGTACGAGGAGATTCGGCGGCTTTCGCACGAGTTGCACCCGACGAAGCTGCAACTGCTCGGCCTCGCGCCGGCGTTGCAGGCGCACTGCGTCGAAGTCGCCAGGCGTCATGCCGTCCAGGTGAGCTTCACCGCCGACGGCGACCTCGCCGGTGTGCGCCCGGATGTCGCCGTCTGCCTGTTCCGCATCGCGCAGGAATCCCTTCGAAACGGGATCGTCCACGGTGCGGCCCGGCGGCTGACCGTCTCGCTGGCTCGAACCGGCGGCGAGGTCGAGCTGACGGTGACCGACGACGGTCGGGGATTCGATCTCGAGGCCGTGCGATCGGGTGGCCGCGGGCTCGGCCTCGTGAGCATCGAGGAACGGGCGCATGCCTTTGGCGGACACGTGCACATCGTCACGGAGCTCGAGCAGGGAACCACGATTCGCGTTCGAGGCCTGGCCGTAGGCGGCAGGACGATTTCAGCACTGTACTGAATTCACCATGACACCCAGTAGGAGCCAATGCGAAATGCCACGGTGTTGATTGCCGACGACCACCCCTCCCTGTTGAGCGGCCTCGTCAGCCTGTTGGAGGAGAAGTTCGAGGTGGTTGGCGCGGTGGTCAACGGCCACCTCCTCGTCGAAGCCGCGGCCCGGCTGCGCCCCGACGTCGTCGTCACGGACATCTCGATGCCCGGACTGAACGGTCTCGAGGCGCTGGCGCAGCTGAAGGCCGCGCGATCCGACATCAAGGTCGTCGTGCTCACGATGTACGCGGATGGGGCGCTTGCCGCCGAAGCGATACGGGCGGGCGCGTCGGGTTTCGTGGTGAAGGTCTCCGCCGCCGACGAACTGGCGACCGCGATCGACGAGGTCCTGCAGGGCCGCGTGTACCTCTCGCCCGACGTCCCGAGGGACGCCGTCCAGTATTGAAGCGAGCCTGACAAGGCTCGCCCCACGATTGGCTAGATCAGCCCGGCGCGTTTGATGGCGTGATAGCGGTTGACGAGCTCGATGCCGAGCCGCTCGGGCTCCGCGTCGACCATCATCGCGTCGCGCGCGGCGAGCCGCGCAAACGCGTCGCGCCGCGCCTGCTCGTACATGTGCGCGCTGGCGACCTCGATGGCGGCGCGCTGCCTGCCGAGCGGCTGCGCGATCAGTTCGCGGACGACGCGCTCCCGGAGGCTGGCCAGCAGCACCAGGTGCCGCGAGCGGAGCAGGCGGAGCGCATGACCGAGCTCGGCGCTGTCCTCGTCGCGGAAATTGGTGATCACGATGACGAGGGCGCGCTTGTGCTGCCTCCGCAGCAGTTCCTGTGCGGCGGCGACGTAGTCCGAATGCGTCGGCGTCGGCTGGACGCCGTACAGCTCGCCCATCAGCGCGTTGAGCGCATGGGTCCCCTTGCGCGGCGCGAACGCGCGCTCCTCTCCCGCCGGCGATCCGAACGTCAGCGCGCCGACCGCGTCGCCCTGCTTCAGCGCGACATACGTCAGCAGCATCACCGCGTTGAGCACCTGGTCGAAGTGCGTCGTGCCCACGGCCTGGTCGCGATCGTCGGCGCGCATGCGCCGCCCGCAGTCGACGAGGAACAGCACGCACTGGTCGCGTTCGTCCTGGAACTCGCGGACGATCGGCTTGCCGAGCCGCAGCGTCGCGCGCCAGTCGATATGCCGGACCGAGTCACCGGTGCGGTAGTCGGAGAGCTGCTTGAAGTCCGTGCCCTGGCCGCGCCGCTGGTACGTCTTGATCCCGATTTCCTGGAGACGCCGGTCGCCCGCCAGCCACGCGTAACGGGCGACCTGCGCGAAATCCGGGTACACGCGGCGCACCTCGAGTGTCCCGATCGTCTCCAGCAGCTCGCAGAGCCCCCAGCGCGACCGCACGCGAATATCGGCGGGCGCGAACGTGACTTCCCCGCGGCGGGTGGGCATCGCCATGTACGTGGTGGTCACGCGCGTACCGCCTCGCACGCGCAGGCGGACCGGCAGACCCTCGGTGGAGAGCGTCGCGTCCGCGTGGTCGTACACCTCGCACGGCCAGTCGGCCGATCCGTCGATCTCGATCGCGAGCTCCACCGGCTTCCGGACGCCGATCGCGAACGCCGACGGCAGTCGCCGCGTCAGGCGCGGGGAGGCGAGCCGCCAGGCACGGCGCGACGCCGCATAGTCCCAGCCGCCAATCAGTGCGAGCGCTGCGAGCGCGGCGAGGGAGACGCGGACGGCCGTGCCCGGGTCAGCCCCGGCAAGCAGGGCCGCCAGCGCGATGACGCCGGCAGCGCCCACCGTCACGATGGCCAGGCGCGACGGAAGAAACGGGAGCCGGCGTCTAGACACGGGGCGCGGCAACGGTTTCGATGACTCCCGCCAGCAGGTCGTTGGTCCTGCGGCCCTCGAGCAGCGCGTCCGGCGCCAGCGCCACCCGGTGGCGCAGCGCCGGCAGCGCGATGCGCTTGATGTCGTCGGGCGTCACGTAATCGCGTCCGTCCAGCAGCGCGGCGGCGCGTCCCCCGCGCACGAGCGCCAGCGCTCCACGCGAGCTGGCGCCGAAGGCGAGCCCCGGATAGTCCCGCGTCGCCCGCGCCATCCGCACCGCGTAGTCGATCACCTGGGCGTCGATCCGCTGCTGCGCGGCGAGCTGCTGCAGCTTCATCACCGCGGCGGCGTCGAGGCACGGCGTCACCTGCGACAGCGGCAGCTCGTTGCCGGCCTGTGCATCGGTCGCCCGGACCACGACATCCACTTCTTCCGCGCTCGACGGGTACCCAATCTCGATCTTGAACAGGAATCGATCGAGCTGCGCCTCGGGCAGCGGATACGTCCCCTCGGTTTCGACCGGGTTCTGCGTGGCGAGCACCATGAACGGCTTCGGCACCGGCAACGCGTGCCCTTCGAGCGTGACCTGATATTCCTGCATCACCTCGAGCAGCGCGCTCTGCGTTTTCGCGGGCGCGCGGTTGATTTCGTCCGCCAGGAGCAGCTGCGTGAAGACCGGGCCGCGGACGACGCGCAGCTGGCGCGTGGCGGGGTCGAGGACCGCGTGTCCCGTGATGTCGGACGGCAGCATGTCGGGGGTGAACTGGATCCGTCCGTGCGCCAGCGAGAGCGCTTTCGCGAGCGCCCGCACGAGCAGCGTCTTGCCGAGGCCCGGCACGCCTTCGATGAGCATGTGACCCGAGGCGACGAGCGCGATCAGGACCTGCTCGATGACGGCCGACTGCCCGACCATCGCCTTGTGAATGCTGGCGCGGAGCGAGCCGACCATCGCGGCGGCTTCGTCGAGTGCGTGCAATTGACTAGTTTCCATGTGATGACCTTGCCTCGTTGACGATCAGGCGGCGCCGCGCAGTTTCGAGCAGCGCAATGGTCCCGCGCAGTTCGTGCGGATGGCGCGCCCCCGGGGTGAGCACGGCCGCCGCCAGCGCGCGCGCTCCGACGCCCGTCAGCCGGGCGACCGCGTCGGTGCGCGCTCTCGCGGGCAGCTCCGCGTAGCCCGCGACCCGCCGCCGCGCGGCCTCGTCGAGCGCGCGGACGGACGCGGCGTGCAGCGCCTCGCCGCCGCCATGATGCAGCGCGAAACGGCCCGTGCCGCGGATCTGCTCGGCGAGCGATCGCCGCGCTGTCGGGGACGGCGCGGCCAGCGGACCGAACCGGATGCCTCCGCGCCACAGCAGGAACGCGACGAGCACCGCGGCCAGGATGACGACCGGCGCGCCGCGCTGCCACGTCAGCGCCAGCAGCGACGGGTAGTCGCCCTCCGACAGGAAGTGGACCTCGTCGCCCGGCCGGAGGGCGGCCGCCTTCACCAGCAGCCATCCATGATCGCCGTCGAACAGCCGCCGCGCGCGAAACGGATCGCCGTTGACGCTCGTGACGCTGCCGCGCCCCACGGGAACCCGGGCCACCTGCACGCCCATCTTCGCGTCGCGCAGCGTCCACTCCGCCGGCCGGCTCGTCTTTAGAAACCATTCGTCGTCGAAGTCGCAGAGCAGGCGGCGCTCGTTCGCGGCGGCGGCATCATGGCCGGCCGGCTCCTCGTCGTAGCGCGAGCACGACTGGTCGCGCGTCGAGCGCTTGTCATCGGACTCGCGGTAGCCGTAGCCGATGCCCGACCACCTGCGGAATTCAGCGTTCGTCCTGACCGAGCTGTCGAGGACGAGCCGGCCGCCCGATTCGACCCAGCGCTCGACCGCGTCGCGCCGCGCCGGGCTCAGGTCCCACGTCCACGCGGACAGGACGATGACCGAGGTGGGCGGCGGCATCGCCAATTCGAGGTCGCGCGTCGCGTGGGCGCCAAGCGCCTCGACGAATCGCTGTGCCGCGTAGGTCTGATTCGTACGCGCCTCGCCGCGCGCGGGCAGCGGCACCTCGATATCCACCCACTCCGTGCGCGTCGCCACCCAATACCCGATGCCGGCACACACGGCCACCAGCAGCACGACCAGCATCGCTCGCCGCGTCATGCCCCGGCCTCCGCTGCGGACGCCGCATCGAGCGCCGGCGCAAAGCCGTCGCACAGCCCGTAGACGACGGTCGTCTCGGCGGATTCGTGCCCGTAGACGGTCTGCTGCCAGAGCCGCACGAGGCGTGACACGTATTCCTGCCGTGCGCGATCGAGGTGCGTGGAGGCCAGCACGAGGCAATCGCCTTCGGTGCTCGAGTCGCGGATGGGAACCCGGTGCGCGTGCGCGAGTCGTGAGAGCAGCCCGCGATACAGGAGCGCCAGCGCCGCTCGATGGTCGCCGCGGTCCCAGAGCCCGCGCGCGGCCGCACCGATGTCGTCCGGCAGCGATTCCGGCCTGATGTCGAGGTCCTGCACGTGCGTCGGCGCGACGAACTCGCCGGCGGCCGGCCGCGCGACGCGCGCGCGGACGACGCGATAGAGGTAGGCGCCCAGCATTCCCGCCAGCACGACCGCCGCGCACCAGACCAGCAGGCGGGCGCCCTGGTCGAACCAGCGGAACAGGCCGACGACCCATTGGAGCCATGCCGGCGTGCCGGATGACCGCGTGGCGGAGGTTTTCCACTTGAGCGTCTTGATCGTCCGCGACGTGGCGAGATTCGGGTCGGCTTTCACCGTGGCGAGTGCGCGCGCGATGGCCGCGGCGTCGGAGGCGGCAACGGGCGCGACAACGCCCCGAGACGCCTCGTCCGCCTGCGCCGCACCTGCGGCGGCCGGGGCCGCGGGCGTCAGCACGAGCATGCACACGACGACACGTGTGCCGATCATCTCAGTTCCCGAACGCACGGCGGAACTCCTGCTCGATGTCCCACGCCTCGAGGTCGGCGCGCCGGTTGAGGTACATCGCAAAGCCAGCGGCGACATAGAACGGCTCGACGATCAGTACCGCGAACGCGAGGCTGATGGGAAGCGTCACCGTGAGAAACGCGCTGCCCTCACCCGACAGCAACTGCGTGAAGTCGGGCGCCATGCCTTGCGGCGCGAGCCAGAACATCAGCGACAGCAGCGAGCAGAACACGGCGGTCTCCGCCATGGTGAAGGCGTGCGTCATCATGAACGCCGCCCCAGCCGTTTTCTGGCGAATCTGGCGGACGCGTGCGCCGGCGCGGAAGATCGAGAGGCCCTCGAGCTGGTAGACCGGCTGCGTCAACGACCGCCACAGCGACAGCCGCCGTATCGTCAGCGTGAACAGCAGCTGACGCCACCAGACCTCGCGCTGCGCGCGCCAGAGATCGCCGACGGTGGTGCGCTGGCCGAACGCGGCGCGCGACAGCACGAACAGGATGGTGCGATCCAGCCACGGCTTCGACCACCAGATGACGAGGCCCGGCAGCCAGCTCGCGATCTCGAACGACGACAGCGCCAGGGCGAGCACGGGAACGGCCACGAGCAGGTAGCAGGGAAACACGGACCCCGCGGCATGCTGACACAGGCGCACGCCAAGGTCCGACGCCTCCGTCGGCGTGCGCGGGCGAAGCCGGACGGCGAGCGCGTCAACCTGCATGGCGCCCCTGGAGCGTGAGGTAGCCGAGCACGGCGAGCCAGCACACCGCGGCAACCCCGTACTTGACCGCCGGCGCAATCCACGTCGCCGACGACCAGAACGCTTCGATCCCGGCGGCGACGAGCAGCATGCCCGTCACGCCGTAGATCAGCACCATCGACTCGCGCGACGCCTGCACCAGCGATTGGCGGCGCGTGAGACGGCCGGGCGAGAGCAGCGCATGGCCCAGCCGCAATCCGGCGGCGCCGGCGAGCACGATGGCTGTCAGCTCGAACGCGGAATGCGTGGCGACAAACGAGTAGAAGGTCGACGACAGCCCGCGGCCCGTCAGGTAGCCGGCCAGCGCGCCGCCGAACGCGCCGTTGTACGCGAGGAAGAACAGCGTGCCGAGGCCCGCAAACAGTCCGCCGGCGAAACACTGGAACGCGACACCCACGTTGTTGCGGATGTAGTAGCCGAACATCGTCCAGTCGGTGCGCGCCTCGCGCGTGCGTCCGATGGAGTCGGCGTCGGGCGAATACATCTGCTCGAACTGCGAGGCGGTGTCGGAGTCGACGACCGACAGGATCATCTCCGGGCGCGAATACACGAGCAGGCCGACGAGGAGGGTCGGCAGGAGAAACGTCGCCGCCGCGACGGCCACGTACGCGCGGTGATTCCTCACCGCCGATGGAAAGTCGACGTTGATCAGCCTCCGCAGGCGGCCGAGGCCGAACTCGCGCTGCTGGTAGATCAGTTGGTGCGCCCGCGAGGTCAGCTCCTCCAGCGGGTCGACGAGGTACGCCGGATACGAGCGTGCGCGCGCGAGCGCGAGGTGCTCGCACGCCTGGCGGTACAGCGCCGCGGCGCGCGCGCCCGACGCGCCGTCGCGCCGGGTGGATGTCAGCGAACTGGTGGTGAGCGCGTCGAGCAGCGCCTGGAGCTCTGCCCAGTCGCCCTCGTACAGCTCCTGGAAGCGCAACGGCGTCATCATCGCCGGCCGAGCACCCACTGTGCGACGCCGAGCACCTGCCGCGTCACGACCGGCCCCGCCTGTCCGTCATTGCCCGCGACCACGGCGGCCAGCGCCGCCAGCTCGTCGAGCCGCGCCGGCGTCAGCCGCGGCGCGCGCGCGGCAAGCGCGACCAGCGCCGCCTGATCCTCCGGCGCGAGCGGACGCACCGGCATCACCGGCGGTCCTTCCTCGATCGCGGCGCGAAGATCGGCGCGGCGCACGTGCACGACGAGCGTGCCGGCAGCCAGGTCGCCGAGCCGCTTGCTGTCGCCGCGCGTCAACATGCTCACGACGCCGAAGCCGAACGCCAACGGCAGGAAGTCGGCGACGCGCAGCAGGTTTCTCGTCATCGACGCCGCGGCGGTGATCGGCAGGCCGTTGTCCATGACGACCTTCAGGCCGAAGGCGCGCTTGCCTGGCGTCGCGCCCGCGGCGCTCAGCTCGAACAGGACGGGATACAGCCACTCGAGCACGAAGATCAGGATCAGCCAGAACGCGACGCCGATGCCGCCCAGGAACGGGGCGATCATCGCGAAGGCGTTGATCGCGGCGAGCCGGATCAGCCAGTCCACCATGAACGCGTAGTAGCGCGCGCCGAGCCCCGCCGGACGCAGCTCGAGCAGGATGCCTTCGGGCGTCTCGCTGGCGGCGACCGTATCGAGAACGTGGCGCCGGACCGTGGCGCGATCAGGCTTTGACAACGATCGTGTCGGCGATCTTGTCGTGCAGGCACTGCCGCTGCTCGCCGAAGATGAACAGCAGGTCGATGAACCCGTAGAGCGGGATGATGCTGAGCGCCCCGTTCACGAGGTTCCGCAGGAAGAAAATGCGCGCGAGCGTGGTGGGCGAGCCGTCGGTCCGCACCACCTTGATGTTCAACGCCTTCTTGCCGATCGATTGCCCATTGCGCCGCACGAACATGATCGTCATCCAGCACCAGATGATGAAGCCGATGGCGCTGACGCCCAGGCCGGCGGCCATGGCGCCCGTCATCCTGAATGGCGCGGGATTGGTCGCGCCGCCGGCGATCCCGCCGATGACGGCGCCGATGAAGAACGGCGAGTAAATCATCGCGCCCGCGATGATGCCGTCGAGGATGGCGGCCGCCAGCCGGGTTCCACGTTCGGCTGCGACGTGCCCGAGACGTGGATCGACGACGTCCGCGACGGTGGCCTGCGGCGGCGCGTAGGGGTTGCTCATGGTGCGGTGCTCCTTGCTGGGTCCCGGTTACATCAGTGAACGTGGCGGGCAACCGTGATTATCGGCGGCGGAACGGCGGAAATTTAGCGAAAGAGTGCGGTCGCCGGCAAGGCCGCACGGAGTTGCCCGGAATTCCGCCGGTTTATGCGTCTGAAGCCTCGCCTCGCAGACCCGGCGTGTTCGGTTCGCCCCCCTCCGTCGTTATGTAGGCAACAGGTCCATTCAGTGCAAATGGGGCCCGACGACGATCTTCGGCTGGCCGCGCGCTTCGACGTCCCGGTGCTGGTCACGGCGGGCAGCCGGCGCCAGCGCAGCATGTGCGCGCGTCTCCTTCACGACGGCGGCGGCTACGACCGGCCGTTCGTCACCTTTTCCGTCGGCGATCCTGGCGCCATCGTCGAGAAGTCGAACGGGTTGTGGCGCGTCTACGACCAGGAAGACGTCGTGCTGCGGCGCCAGTTCGAGCTCGCGCGCGGCGGCACGCTCTTCGTCGACGACATCGCGCTGCTGCGCGAGGCGACCCAGGCCCAGCTCCACGCCCTCCTCGAAGAGCGCCTCGGCCAGGTCGCTTCGGATCGTCCCGCCGGCGGCCGCGTCCGCGTGGTCGCGGGCGCGAGCCGGCACCTCGACGCGGAACGGCAAGCGGGCGCGTTCTGCACGTCGCTGTTCTATCGCCTCAACATCATTCACATCGACTTCATCGCGCACAGCGCCCGTGTTACGAGCTCGCCGCCGCGATGCGCCGGTGACGTGCCTAGAACTCCAGGTGCGTCTGGGCGAGCAGCCGCCGCTCGAGCAGTTGAGCGTTGGCCGTGCGAATGACTTGCTCGAGCGTGACCACGATCCCCAATCGCCCGCGTCCCACCGGGCTCCAGTGCGCGCCGCCGAAGCTGTAGCGGCGCCTCGAGTCGCTGTCATCGGACCGGTCCGGGTCGAAGAAGTCCACGCTGCCCACGCCGGCCCATCCCGTCGGACCCTGGCGGACCTCGCCGAAGAACGACAGGCCGCGGCGCTCGACGTCCCTGGCGATGAACGGGTTGTCGGTGGCGGTCAGATACTGCGCCGTGGCGACGACATGGGGCTGCTCGTAGCTGCCCATCACGATCGCCACGTTGCGCGGGCGGTCCCTCGCGTACCAGCCGTACGAGTAGAAGCCTGAGATGCTCACTTTGCTTGCCGCGCCGGCGTCGGCGAAGGGACGTACGGTGGCGCGCCCCTGCACGCTCTTGTATTTGTCCGCTTCCGCGCGTCCATACCCCTCGCCGTTGTACACGCCGACGTGAAACTCCGCGCGCTCGCTTCTCGCCCAGACGCTCGCGCCCAGGTCGCTTGGCCCTGGAATCAGCCCCTGGCGTTCGGCGAACATGGGCCCCTGCACGCGGTACCGGTTGATGGATTCCTCGAACGTGAGCCAGGGCGTCTCGTGCATGCCGAAGACGACCGAGGCCCGTTCGGTCACGTTGGCTTCCAGGTACGCGTATTCCAGGCGCAGCGCCATGTTCGTCGCCAGGCTCGCGTCGGTCGTCGGCCGCACGTCGGGCGTGAACCGGGCGCGCACGCGGTTCGACAGCCGCGCGTGAACGTCGAAGTAGCCGCGGGTGACGTCGAACGCGTTGTACCCGTCCGATTCGTGCAGTTCGGCGGCGTACTGGAGGAACGAGACGACGCCGAACGTCACGACAGGTGGCGCGCCGGCTGGCGGTGTGGCCGCGGCGCCTTGCGGTTCCTGGGCCAGCACCGGACAGGCGAGGCACAGCCACACGATTGACGTCAGGCCGAATCGATTCACGCGCTTCTTCGGATGCATGTCAGGACCTAGAAAATGGCCGGCGCGCCGGCCCGGAAATCGCCGTTGAGGATGGGGATCGAGTTCACGCCGAGCCACTGGTCGAGCACTCGCGCGTATACGGATCGGAAGTCGGTCTCGTAACGAACGTCACCGGAGTTGTTCTCGAGCGTGGGACTGCCCGGCGCGAGCAACGCCGCCGTCCCGTGGAGGCCGCCTCGCACCATGCCGCCCATCGCCATCATCACGCCGGCGGCGCCGTGATCGGTGCCGCCGCTGCCGTTCTCGGAGATGCGGCGGCCGAACTCCGAGAAGACGATGACGGTCGTGTCGTTGATCAGTCCCTGGTTGCGAACGTCGCTGTAGAACGCCCAGAGGCCGTCGCCGAGCGTCCCCATCAGGTTGCCGTACGCCGCGCCGCCCGCCGAGCCCTGCTGGGCGTGCGTGTCGAAGCCACCCGTCTGCACCCAGTACACGCGCGAGCCGACGCCGCGGACGATGGCGCCCGCGACGGTCCGCAGCGCGAGGCCGAAGCCGGTATTCGGGTACGCGATCGTCGGCGTGTACGACGTCGCCTGGGCGACGCGGTCGAGCGTCTCGAGCGCCGCACGGCTCGTGCTGTTCACGAACGCCAGGTGCGGACGGCCGGACGCCGGGTTGGCCGACATGATCTGCGCGGCCGACCGCTCTTCCAACGCGGCCGAACCGCGGTTCGGGCTCGCGTACGTGTAGGTGGAGCCGTTCGGAATCGCCGGGACGCCGGTTTGCCCGGAGAGGAGCGCGCGCGGCGTCTCTCCGGAGGTGTTCCACGCCGCCAGCGCGTCAGCGGGTCGCGGCAGCGTGTCGAGATAACGACCGAGCCAGCCCGAGCCGGTTGACGACTGCGGGTTCGCGGTGCCCCAGATGTCGGAGGCCTCGAAGTGCGAGCGGCTCGAGTTCGCGTAGCCGGTCCGCTGCACGACAGCCAGGCGCCCCTCGTTGAAGATGTTCCAGAGGCCGCCCAGCCGCGGATGCAGCCCGAGCGGCCGTCCGCTGGCGTCGGCTCCCACCTGCAGCACCTGTCCCGCGGGGATCGCAATCGTCGGACGGCGGCTGTAGTAGTTCGCGTCCTGGTAGGAGATCAGCGTGTTGAGCGCGTCGTTGCCGCCGCCAAGATAGACGACGACGAGGCGGCGCGACGGAAGGCCCTGTGCCTCCGCGATCGCGCTGAGGAACGCAGGCGCCGCGAGGCCGAGCGTCACGGTGGCGACGCCGTCACGAATGAAGAGCCGTCGGGAGATGCGCACGTCGCTGCCTCCTACACGAGTTGGTATTCGGAGGAGCCGACGAGGAGTCTCGCGAGTCCCGCGGCCCTGGTGTTGAGTTGCGCGGCGCTGCCGGTCCAGTTCCCGCCGGCGACCAGGTACGACATCAGCGCCTGCTGCGGCATCGCGTCGAACGGCGCCGGTGTCACGCGATCGAGCATCGCCGCGAGCAACGCCTGCGGCGTGAAACCATCGGACTCCAGCGCGACCGCGAGCGTCTCCTTCTGGCTCGCCGCAAGCGTGGCGGCGAAGTTCGAGCGCGCCAGCATCGTCCCCGTCGAGAACCAGCCGGCCCCGACCGGCCATCCACCCACATTCGGCGGCTCGAAGAGCAGCTGACCCATGTTGGCCAGCGGCGAGCGGACCTTGTCGAGCGAAAGGCCCTGCCAGCCCACTTCCTTGATCGCCCGCGCGACGAATTCCGTGGGCCACGCATAGCGCGCGTATTTCATCGACGGCTGGGTGAACCACCTCGACGTCAGGACGTACCGGACGACGGGCCTGATCTCGGTGCGGTTCTGGAGGTAGACGGCGGCGGCGCTGTCGAGGAAGGCGGGGTCCGGCGGGTGAATTTCGCTGATGAAGAAGTTCCAGAACTTCCGGGCGAGCCGGCGCGCGGTTTCCGGATGCACCGCCAGCGCGGTGATCAGGTCCATGCCGTCCTGCATGCCAGCAGACTCGCTGCGCGCCGGGATGGTGCGGTTGCCGCCGCCGTAGATCGGAAACGAGAATGTCTTCGCGCTGGTTTCGTGTTCGTCCGCGTTGTAGGCGAACTCCTGGTACGAGTTCATGTCGCCGCGGCCGTACCCCACCGATTCGCGCAGGTTCCAGCCCGTGAACACCCGCGCGGCCGCGTAGACGTCCGACTCGGTGTAGTTGCCGACGCCGACGGTGAACAGCTCCATCACCTCGCGGCCGAAGTTCTCCTGCGGCTTCGACCTGGTGTTGAACTGGCCGTCGAGCCACACCACCATCGCGGGATCCTGGGCGACCTCGAACAGGAGGTCGCGATAGTTGCCGAGCGCGTGCTGGCGGAACAGCTCGATCTGACCCTGCGGCCCCCGCAGCCCGCCGGGCTTGTACGCGAGCATCTTCGCCGCCTGCAGGTTGCCCGAGTCCGCGGCCAGCTTGCTGTAGGCGGTGGCGAAGTGGTTGTGCCAGAAGAGCGCCATCTTCTCCTGCAGCGGGCGCCGCGTGTGGATCATGCGGAACATCCAGCGCTGTCGCGCGTCGTCGATGTCGATGTCCGGCGCGAAGAGGTCCTTCGAGGTGACCCTGGCGTGGTCGGGCCGTCCGATGCGCGCGTCGACGTCGTCCGGCCGCCCTTCATAGTCGACGAGATGCGCGATCGCGGCAGCCGTCGACATGTCGCGGAAGGTCTCGGCGTCCGCGGCGCTCGCGCCGAAGCCGGCGCGGCGGAGCAGGTGATCGATTTCCGGATTGAGTTGGGCCATGGCGGTCAGATGGCGATCGTCACGACGCCGTCCGCGAAGCTGGCGGGGAACTGGCGCAGCGACGCGCGTGCGGGCCCGGCCAACACCTGGCCGTTGCGGTTGTAGCGCGACCCGTGGCACGGGCACACGTATGCGTTGCCGTCCGCGCCGGTGATGGTGCACCCCTCGTGCGTGCAGGTCGCGTCGATCGCCGTGAACGCGGTCGTGCTCGTGCGCGAGAGCAGGAACACGCCTGCGATGGACTCGATCAACGCGGCGCCGCCGACGTCGGCGAGCGCGGACCCGGCGACGGTGACCTGCACGGCGGAGCCCGCGAAGCGGCCGGAGAGGACGCCGAGCATCGAGGCCGTTCCGCTCGGCGACGTCGGTGACGACCCGCCGCAGGCGGAGAACAGCGTCGCGAGCGTGGCGCCGGACGCGGCCTGGCAGGCGCCGGCGCAGAACCGTCGTCGTGTGAGGTACGTGTTCGTCTCTGACATCGCGGTGATCCTCGTGAGCCCGCCGGGTGGGCGAGGACCAACTCGGCAATATCGAGGCCACTGCGAAATGCGCCGGTTTTTCGTGAATCAGCCGCCGGCGGCGGGCGCGCAGGACGTGGTCAAGACGGGTGCGACCCAGGCGACGTTGTATAGCGCATCGTCGTTGCCGACAGGCCAGCGAGGTAGGGGAAGCCGTCCTACGAAGTGACGCGCACGTTACACGCGGCCAGGGACCAGACGCACCTTGCGCGGACCGGCGATCCAGATCGCCATCGCCGACACCGCGCAGAGCACAATGGCCAGCGTGAAGGCGAGCCGATAGCTGCCAGTCATGTCATGGATGACGCCCGTGACCCACGGACCCGCCGCGCCGCCGCCGATCAGCGCGACCGTGAGCATGCCGAAGATCGAGCCGTAGTTCGGCCCTTCGAAGATCTCCGCCACGATCGGGCCCATCACCGAGGTGAGCGCATAGCCGAGCGAGCCCTGCGCGATCACCATGAGCCAGAGCAGCACGGGCGACGGCGAGCGCTCCAACGCGATCAGGCAGGCGTAGCAGATGGCGAAGCCGACGCAGCCCGCCGTCCATATCCATTCCCGGCCGATGCGGTCCGACAGGACGCCGAGCCCGATCTGGCCGGGAATGCCCACGACGCTCACGATGCCAAGCGCCCACGCCGCCACGATCGGCGAGAAGCCAACCTCGATCAGGTACTTGGTCTGGTGCACCTGGACGGCGTACCAGGCGAACAGCGCGCAAAAGAAGCCGAGCGCGATCCACCAGAAACGCGCGGTCCCGAGCGCGCGCGCCAGCGTCCATTCGACCGACACCCAGGCCGCGTCGACGACATTGGACGTCGCGCGGGATACCGCCGCGGCAGTGTCCGATTCGCCATCGGGCAGCAGGTCGGTGATCAGCACCTTCTGCGTGCCCTCCGCCAATGTCGCGATCAGGCGATACGTGATGGTTTCCCCGTGCGCCACGTCGGGGATACCCAGGGTGCCGGCGTCTGGCGTATCGGGAATCGAGGTCGCAATGATGCTCTTTGCGAGCGTGGGAATGAGCGTTGCGGTGACGGAGGCGCTCTTGACCTGGGTGCAGTTCCTGATGGCCTGCGAGGCTGAGGAGAAGAACGCCGCGGTCGAGGAACCAGAGGTTAACCGCGACCACATCGCCGACGTACACGAAATCGCGTCGCTGCTCGCCGGGCGCGAAGCCCTCCGAGCCTTCGAAGAGCCGCACCACGTCGCCCGCGCGGAGCTGCTGATGGTGCTTCCACGCGACGCTGGCCATCTCGCCCTTGTGTGACTCGCGAGGCCCGTAGACGTTGAAGTAGCGCAGGCCGACGACCTGACTGCGCAACGCGCGCGAGCGGTGCCGCACCCAGCGGTCGAACAGCAGCTTCGACCAGCCGTAGAGATTGAGCGGCCGCTCGCACTCCGGATCCTCGCGGAACTCCGGACCCATGCCGTAGACCGCGGCCGACGACGCGTACACGAGCGGGATGCGGCGCTCGGTCGCGAACTGGAACAGAGCCTTCGAGGCCTCGTAGTTGTCGCCGAGCATCACGCGCCCGTTCCACTCGGTGGTGTCGGAGCATGCGCCCTGATGCAGCACGGCCTCGACCCGGCCATCGAGCCGTCCCGCGTGGATGCGCTCGAAGAAGACGTTCTTGTCGAGGTAGTCTTCGAAGTCGCAGTCGACGAGGTTCGAGAACTTCCGCCCGTTCGTGAGGTCGTCGACGAGCAGCAGGTCGGCGCGGCCGCGCGCGTTCAGCGCCCGGACCAGGTTGCTCCCGATGAAGCCCGCGGCCCCGGTGACGACGATCAAGGTTCTCCCTCCGGCTGCCCGGCGCTTGACCGCGCCGGAACCGGCCGTCAAGCTGCCGCGCCGT
>Ga0137409_10002293_pt1 | contig 20619 bp, 26 predicted proteins | sample CZODoug1_16funga_FD_122059 | JGI IMG/M metagenome (GOLD analysis project Ga0137409, IMG submission 122059) | Vadose zone soil fungal communities from Angelo Coast Range Reserve, California, USA - CZODoug1_16fungal (Hybrid Assembly) | ecosystem: Environmental > Terrestrial > Soil > Vadose zone... | reverse complement strand
AATGGCAAGGCCGTGACGAGTTCCCACCCTTCTTGGGCATGTTCATCGAGCAGATGCTGTACTTGATCTAGACAGGGACAATTGTCAGGGGTCAGTTGCGCGACTTTGTATTGACTCACAGCTATCATGGGCGTCATCCTTCCATGGCGGTATGCGCAAGGCATGGCGATCCGTTCTCCTTAGGTCTTGGGGGCGAGATCGTGAGTCCATGCCCGTAGTGACTCAGTTATTGATTAGGGCAAGATGTGTGCCAAGCACCACAAGATGTCCATTAGCTCGCTCTGTAGGCGATCTGGCAGCTAGAATACCAAGGCGCGTTTGGCGCAAGCCGAGCTGAGTATCCTCAAATTGAGAGCCGAGAACACTGCTGCCTCTTATTTTGAGAGACCATGCAACTCTCGCCAGAGGGGATAGGGTTCTACAGGCACAGCCGGATAAGACAGTTGCATCTTGCGCGTTGTGGTGAGGCCTGTTAGCTTCTATCATCCCTCGCCCTCCTATGCCACAAAACTCGTCTCTGACACATCTCACCACACCGTCTGTTGCACTGCTCATGGTAACGCCGCAATACAATTGGCCAGACAGGTGTCCACCGCCGGAGCAAAGACGCCGTGTTCGCTCATGAAGGCATCCAGTTCATGGGCGGTACTAGCAATCATTTCGCGTGCAATGGCATGGGTGGCAACAGCAACCTGTGGATATTTCCGCAGTACGAAGGCAAACGCCAGGGTTTGGGAATACTGTTCTCGTTCTTTGCTCAGTATTTTGGCGGTGAGATTTTTTGATGCTTCAAGCATCATACTATCGCGCCGCGCCGGCGGCTGTGTGGCGCCAAACAGCCGCCATACCGCACGAGCTGGACGCACGGCAGCGGTACCAGCGCCGCCAGCTTCTCTAAGAGTTCCAGAGGCGAGAGGGTAAGGCCGGTTGTCCCGTCAGACCACGGTTTTGTGAACGTGTACACGAGGCCCCATGGGCAGCGTCTTCCAGACGTTCAAGCGCCACAGCGCCTCGCGCCGTGTACCGCATCAAGCGTTCCAACTGATCCCGTCGAGGCGCTGGCACCTGGGCGGTGGCGTGCAGCGAAAACCCGTGGACACTGGCACAGCGGGAGCCCGTGCGTGCGGAGCGTTCCCCTGCATACCCAAAACCCGAGCCCATAAGTCGCACCTGCTGTCCGGCCCGCTCGCCCAAGGCCATCCGCTGCGTGACGGAGGTGGCCAGGGTGTGGGCGAGGGCGGGCTCGTCGACCATGAGCGGGTCATACCCCGTGGACCCGGCGGCGTCGCTGCCCGCCTCCAGGTATCCCAGGTGGCGCAACTTACGGATGACGCGCCGGCTGATCGTCTGCGCCACGTCTCCTGGTCCGCAGGAGCAGACCTCGGCAATGTCAGCAGCGCTCGGCGGCTCGCCCTTGACAAAGCGCGGCTTGAGGCCCGCCTCGGCGCGATCGAGATAGACGTCCTCAAGAAAGACACCATGAAAATGGACATGCAGATTGAGGGCGCCACCGAAGCGCTGGATAAACGTCACCGACCCCGGTTGGGCCTGCTGCCGTGCGACGCCTCGCTTGACCGCTTGATTGACGTAATACTGCGCGATCGTGGTGCGGATGATCGTATGCATCTGGGCGGTCAATGCTTGTGATGAGGACATCCAATAGCGTAAGGGCAGAGGCACGGCACCACCCATTGCCGTGTCGGCACCCAGGGGATGACGCACTCAAGCCGCAGAAATCCATAGACCATGATATCACATTACAAATAGTTGTAAGACTCGCGTTGCACATAGGCGGGCAAGCCCTTGGCATCGGGATCGGCGTCGAGAGAGGCGAGAAAGGTCTCGGGATGGTCCGCGACCACCTTGTAGAGCACCGTCCGGCTCGGATCACGTGGTTCGTAGGTGGCAACAGCAGGAGCCATGCGTGCACCCTACGTACAACATCGCGGTGAGGGATGTGACATGACGTACCCTTGAATATAGTGTACATATGTACACTATAAAAGAAAAAATCGACGAGGACAACTAAGTAGGTGCACCACCCGCTCGCGCTTCCGTCGACGCCGGCCGCTCCAGTTCTGTGGCACTCCTTCCCAGCCTTCCCCTGCGAAGGGGGAGGACTGCGGTACGCGCCGTCGCACTGGTGTGCCACCCACCTTGTGCTGGCGTGCCAGCCCCCTGTCGTGGCGCTTCGGCCGGCAGCGATGGCTCGCGCTGGGCTGCCTGGCCTACCTTGTCATGAGGGGGCCGCCCCCCAAGCTCGATGCAGTTGATCTCCAAATTGAGAACTGCTGTCGCGAGAGACATACTACTTGACTCCGGCGGGGAGAATGCGTATGTTGAACCTCCCCATGGCTAAAGCTAGGGGATTCCGGGTACCGCCTTGCAGCGGCGTTCGTGGGTCGTTCCGACCCCGGCATGCGGCGTGTTGATGGCCGTATTCACATCACGGTCATGCGCCGCTCCACAGGCGGCACACGTCCACTGCCTTGAGAAAAGCATGCCAATCTTGTGGGGTAACTGGCTTGGTAGCGCCGCCCATGTACTGGTGATGAAATTGATCATGGAGCCCTTTCTGAACAACAACGATATTTGTTTCATCCCAGCGCATATATGGATGAGTTGCTACGCTAAAAAGGCGATGTACAACTAAAGGCACACCGCGCTGATGGGTAACTTGGCAGGTAAAGTTCGCCTTACGAAGCTGGAAGCGAACCCAGGCAGCTTCCCCAAGTCCAGTGATCGGGCACGCCGCAGCCTGTCGTCTGTCACGATAGGAAGAGGCACTAGGAGGTTTTTGCATTGCTCGTTTTGCAGCAGACATCTTTATCCGTGCCTCTAGGCTATGCCGTCTGCCAACCCAAAGATTGGGCTGTGGCCCCTGATCTCGCAGGACCACTTCCGCTGCTTTTAACTCGCGTGTTATGCGCCTGAGGTGCGTGTGATATTTCTTGCTGAGTGCTTGAATACTCATGCCAGCATTGTAGTCATGAATGACTGATTGCATGTCAACAACTTGAGGGGTTGGTTTAGGCATGAGGTATCCCCAGCGCTGTGAGGCTGTAAGAGATGCTGTCTTTGGCATCCTGTTCTATCTTGTGGATGGCCCAATTCCAGACGCCCGTCAGCTGAAAGAGCCAGGCATTGAGCTGCGATTCTTGCGAGGTATTGAGACGAAGCTTGAGTTGCCTTTGGATCATCTTACACCCGCTTTTGATTTTCGATGTACTGTTTGATGACTTCCAAAGGCGCACCACCAACGGTAGACACAAAGTAGGAGTTGGTCCAAAGCGTCGGCAATCTGGATTTGAGCCAAGGGTATTCCTGGCGCAAGAGCCGTGAGGAACGGCCTTTGATGGCACGCACCAGGCGATGAATCCCGTATTGAGGGTCCACTTCCACCAGGAGATGCACATGATCGGGCATGACTTCCAGCCTAAGCAACTCGGCATAGGATTCAGTGCAGACATCCTGGATAATTGTCTTAAGCCTGGTATCAACCCCGTTGACCAGTACGGAGCGGCGGTACTTCGGACACCAGACAATATGATATTTACAGGAGTAAACCACGTTGTTATGTGATTTGTAGTGGATGGTATAGGATAACATGTCATGTTTATACAACATGCCTCTATCTAATACAATGGTGGAAATCCCGTGTCCTGCGGACACGCGGTGGCTTGACCCTATATCTGAAGCTAGGGGGTTGCGCCGCCGTTTTGCTCATGCCCTCCCCGTAGGCAAGGAAAACATCACATGCTACGATGCTGTCTCCCGGAGAGCAGGCCCCCTGCTCAGCATACCTGCGTTTTGCCACAACGCGGTCGTCTCCCTACGCCAAAGCGCTCCTGCTGGCCTGTCCTAGGCGCTGCGCTGCTATGTATGCTCCACCTCTCCTGGACTGCGCCAGGATACGCGGCCCCAGAGCTGCCTGGTTTCGCTCACACCTGCTCCGGCTTTGCGCAGGATCCGCTGTTGGGGTCTCTCTGGCCTGGCACGCCTGAGCAGAAGGGGGGAAGACGCTCCAGCGTCCTGGCCGCCATGGTGCCGCGCCTGAGCCTGCGTGGCCAGGCCTTGGCCACGTATGAGCCGCGGCAGGTCGGGCAGACGGCGCCGACGCTCGAAGCGGTGTTTGGTCTTATTCCAGGTGCGCAGCGGGAGATTGTCGAAACGCCATTTGCTCAAGACGCCCGCGGGGTCGTGCTGTCTCCACATGTCCTGGCCACGGTGGCCCATGCCCTCACCCCTGATATGGTAGAAATCTCTGTCGCACCACACGCTAACGTGCAGACAGTACCACTGCGGGTGACTAGTATGACGCTCGTGGCCCGGACGGCGCCCGGCGAGGAGGGCGTGCCAGCCCAGGTCGCACATGTGAATACACCGTACGATTTGGCTTTGGCTCAGGCAGACAGCCAGCGGAGCTTACAGCCGCTGCCCTATGCCGCCGTCTTGTCCTACGGCACAGGAGATCCCGAGAAGCCTACAGGAGGGTTGCAGGCCGGAGATTGTGTCGTCACTCTGGTGACTGCATGGAACGAGAAGGCGCACGATACAGGGCAGGACCACCTGGTCATCGGGAAAGTGCTGGCGAAGGTGCCGGTGGCCACGAATTATCTGACGCAGACTAAGCTTAACGTGAATATGTTCACGGCTGATTTGGCGGTACAGCCAGGGGATTCCGGGTCTCCCGTGTTTGCCCTGCAGGCCGGCAAGCCGGTGCTGGTCGGGTTGGTCTCGGCTACCATGTACCCCACCGCGATGTTTACCTACGTGGCGCGTATTGATCCCCTGCTGGCATTGGCAGAGGCCCTGCGGTTGGCCACCTCTGGCCAGAGCAAGTCCTTGCTGGTGCGTAGCCCGGCCGCGGCCAGTCCAGAGCAACGCTGATCTTGCCACAGAAGGGCTCATCCCACGGGGCTGGGCTCTTCTCTAGCCCTGATATCCGCCCTGCACCATACAGATGCTCCAGCAGTGCCTCAGGCACACGCAGGTCAATCGTCTCACTGGAGCGCTCCTCCGTAGGCAGCGCGTTCACGAGTGCCTCGGGCACACGCAACTCGACACTGGCAGGCTCCTCAGACTGTGACCACAGGACAACGTGCGCTGCCGGCGGGTGTGAAAGTGTATGGTCGTCGGCAGTCGTAGGCAGTGGGACGGGCTGTGGGGGGGTGAACACCACCCACAAGGCAGCCAGGGCAATGGCTAGAGTCTTACCGTAGATGCTATACATATGTACCCCTTCCCTGTCTCCTTGTGCGAGGTGGTGGCCTGGAGTCACATCCGTCCAGCACCCTTTCTGACTATCAGGACGCGTCAGGGTGTGGCGCGAGTTTTTGCAGTTCTTGCCTGAGCAAGGCGAAATCCTGCCTGATGTTCTCGGCCATATCCTCGCGATAAAACGACGCTGCTGGGTGATAACCCGCCAGGTATTTGCGGTTGTTGTGTTCGATCACACGCCCTCGTACCTCATTCACGCTGTTGACGCCGAGCAACTTCTTGGTGGCAACGCTGCCAAGTACCATAATCAAGGCGGGGTTAATCAGCTCAATTTGCTCAAAGAGGTAGAGCGAGGTACAGGTGTCGACTTCGCGTTTTCTCGGCGGACGGTTGTTTTCCGGACGGCATTTGACTGTATTGGTAATGAAGAGATCTCTGCGGTCCACCCCGCTGCCGGCCAGCACCTCATCCAAAAAGCGCCCGGCCGCACCGACGAACGGCTGGCCACGCTGGTCTTCCTCGCGGCCTGGGGCTTCGCCAATGAGCATCACACGTGCCGACGGCGCACCCTCCCCCGGCACGGCTTTGGTCCGTGTGGCATGCAACGGGCACTGTACACAGATGCGAATCTGTGTGGCCAGTACTTCCAGTCTCTCGGCTTCCTGTAAGCGCGGCATGCCTCTCTCCCCATACTGCGGCGTCACCAGAATCTCTCCCAGGCGAAACGGCGGGCGGGATACACCCTTCTGCCTCTCTGTATTGAACGTAAAGGTCCGTGGCTAGGTCCCTACTGGCTACGCAAAGTTACACAGGCCCTGGCCTACTTTTAGAACCTTTGCAGCAAAATATGTACCATTATCTGGGCGCCTGTATCATGTGGAGGCTATGCTAGGCCAATTTGCTATAGATAATATAACCGTCCCTGAGTGGTACGCAGCCGTCCAGGCGTGGCAACAAAGTACTGTGGTAGCGTGTGGCTCGGTCTATGCAACGCTATATAGTACCTCATGTCCTATGTGCCTCTCTCAAAATGACACAAATATCCTCTCAATTTGCGATAGGTAACGTATGACCAGTGACACAAGGGAGATGCCCTTGGGCCACCCGCCTTGTCCTCGCAAGGGGAATACTCAGTGCGCAACGTACTGGCACAGATCTTGCCCACAGAGACCAGCAGGGGCAGGCGTCTTCAGGAAGGGATCATGTATGAAGAAGCATAGGGTCTTTCTTGGCATGCTGGCTGTGCTCAGTCTTATGCTGGCATCTGGCGTTGTCGCGCAGCAACCAGCGCCACCAGAGCAAAGCAAATCTGCAAGTCAAAGTTCTCAAAGTCATCCCTCAGCGCCAGGCCACAAACCTGACGCACTCACAGCAGTGCAGGGGGTGCTGCTGTCGACTGAAACCTTACTAGGCAGCGACGTCAAGAACCCACAGGGGCAAGACGTGGGGGACCTGAAGCAACTCATGCTTAATCCGCACACCGGACGTGTGATGTACGCGGTAGTGGCTATCGGCGGCTTTTTGGGTATGGGGGGGAAGACCGTCATCGTGCCCTGGAATGCCCTTGAGGTTACACGCGATGGCAAATCCCTGGTGCTCAACGTGTCGCCACAGATGTTGCAGCAGGCCCCTGCCTATGAGAAGGGTAGGGAGACGGTGTATGTCCCCGCTGGCGAACCAAGAGCCGGTGGTTGGGGCGCGGACACGCCCTATGGTCGGCTCTATGAGCCAGCGCAAGAACAGACCATAAGTGGCCAAGTCGTTAGCATAGAGACCAGCGCTCCTATGCCTGGTATGGCTCCCGGTATGCAGATGCTGGTGCAGACAGATGATGGGAAGAACACGCATGTACAGGTCGGTCCAGTGTGGTACCTGGAACGGCAAGATCTCGATGTGAAGGAGAACACCCACGTGCAGGTCACCGGTGCTCGGGCTGAAATTGAGGGGCAGCCGGTGCTCATGGCGCGTGAAGTGCAGTTGGACGGACAGATCATAACGCTGCGGGATGCGCAGGGCCTGCCGCTGTGGAGCAGCCTGCGCCGCGCGGCAGCGAAATGAGGCAAGAAGGAGAAGAGATATGTTAGGGTGGGCTCTGACTTTTCTGGTGATTGCGCTTGTAGCCGCTGTGTTGGGTTTTGCAGGAATTGCTGGCGCTGCGGCAGGAATTGCGCAAATATTGTTTTATATCTTTCTCGTTATTTTCCTCGTCTCCCTGGTGATGGGGCTGGCGCGAGGACGAACGCGCGTCTAAAGCGCTAATGAGGTGCGCACCGAAGCGCCAGACGTAGCGTTGTGGGTCTTGCGGGACAGAGGTATGGTTAGCTGTAGTAGCAGGGGGGCTGCCGCCGGCACCCCCTACGCATACAAGGATTTGCCGATGTACGAACACATCGAACGTCTCTTTCAAGGCCTTGCGCCAACGTCGGAGTATCTCAAAGGGGTGTATTACGAGCTGGCAGACGAGTTTTTCAAGCAGTTGCGTCAGCAGATCGAGATCACTCAAACTGAACTGCGAGAAAGCGAGCAGTTAGAGATCTACTATCACGCCCAGGGTGAGGAGCCTATTCTCGTGTCGAAAATTGGCTACCTTTCCCCGGGTCTCCTCGTGCTCTATGGCAAGGACGGTAAGAACAACGATTGCAAAGTCCTCGCACCTCTGCAGACGGCGCCCCTGACTCTGAAGCTGGTACGCAACGGGGCACCGGAAAAACGCCGCACTATCAGCTTTGTTGAGCAGGCCAGAGGTTCGGTCTAAGAGCGTCTCAGTTGACTGACAAAAGCCACTATACACTCATGGTGAGTATGGGGGCATGGCGAGGTCGAAAGCAGGACGAGGAGCAGGGAATGGTTGACCCGTACCTCCTGGTGCTAGACTCAGTTCAGCTATTTTGGCCTTACGGGATCACTGCGGTTTCAGTGCGGCAGCAGGCGCAGGATGTAGCCGCCCGATTTCTCGTCGTGTTCCAGTGCCAGCAGCTGGCGCTTTTCCGCCTCTTCGAGCAACTCGCTGAAGGAGCGGAAGCCATAGTAGGACTCGTTGAAGCCTGGCTGGCGGCGCTTCAGCGCCTGCTTCACCATTGAACCCCAGATCTTGTCTGCCTCGCCGCGCTCGGCGATCAGGGCTTCAATGGTTTCCACAATCATATCGAGCGCCTCCTGGCGCTTGTCGTCCTCGGTTTTCTGCGGCGGGCTTTTCGTGACCCTGCCTGGGGTTTTGCCGGCCGCTTTCTTCACGGCGCGCTTTTGCTTCTGCTCCTGCTCACGCACCAGGTCGTCGTAGAACAGGAAGTCGTCGCAGTTCGCGGTGAGCAGATCGGAGGTCGATTTCTTGACGCCGACCCCGATGACGACCTTGTTGTTTTCGCGCAGCTTGGAAACCAGGGGAGAGAAATCCGAATCGCCGCTGAGGATGACGAAGGTATCCACATGCGCCTTGGTGTAGCACAGATCCAGCGCGTCCACCACCATACGGATGTCGGCTGAGTTCTTGCCCGACTGGCGCACGTGCGGAATCTCAATCAACTCGAACGCCGCCTCGTGCATGCCGGCTTTGAACTCCTTGTAGCGCTCCCAGTCACAGTATGCCTTTTTGACGATGATGCTGCCCTTGAGCAGCAGACGCTCTAGCACCTTCTTCATGTCAAACTGGGCATACTTGGCGTCGCGCACACCCAGCGCGATGTTCTCGAAATCGCAGAACAGCGCCATATTCTTGATCTCAGGTTGTCCTGCCATGGTGTCTCACCCTGTGGTTTGTTGTGAGCGCACATTTTAGTTAGGGGAGGGCTGGCAGAGCAGCGAAAATGCGGTACGCTTTTAGACTCCCTTGCCAAGGGTGCAAAAGGAGCCGAGTCTCGATGCTCTGCCTCGGCGACAGCATACGCTACGCTGCTCCGTTTTTGCAACCTTTGCTCCACACCTTCGCGCCCCCCTCGCACGCATCGCAAGGCCCAGGCCAATGTACGGCCTCTTACTCCCCCAAGAAGGTCGCCATCGGCGTCAGGCTCTCGACGTGATCGGCCAAGATCTTGAGGGTAGCAAAGAAGGGGACCGCGAGGAAGGCGCCCGCAACTCCCCAGAGCAGCCACCAGAACAGCACGCCAACCAGCACCGCCACGGGATTGAGCTTGAGGCGCTGTCCGTAGACGAGCGGACTCACCAGGTTGTTCTGCAGCGCCGTGATGACGAGATACGTCCCGGGGACGAGGAGAATGTGACCAATAGGGTCGAACTGGCTGAAGGCGGCCGCGGTGAGCAGGATTATCATGCCGGTAGCGCCAAGATAGGGAATGAACTCGAGGACCACCGTTAATCCCCCCCACAGCCAGGGCGAGTGCATCCCCAGTCCCCACAGGGCGAACCCGACCACGACGCCCTGCCCGATATTGATCACGAGCGTGGTGACGATGTACTGGGTCACGGCCTGTTGCACCTGCTCCGTCACCTCAACCGCCGTGCGTTTGTCCCTGAACACGGGCAACACCTCCACCAGTTTCCGCAGAAAGAGATCCCCTGAGGCCAGGAGCAAATAGAGCAAGAGCAGGACCTCGGTGAGACCAGCCACAAGGGCCGCGGTCGTGCCAAAGAGCTGCACCAAGAAGGGAGGGACCGCGGGCGGCGCGGGTGCGGCGGGTAGGGCACCGCTGGGTTCCCTCAACGCGTGGGTCGCCTGGGAGACCTGCTCCAGGGACTCCCGGGCCGGCGCGAGCTTGCGCCCGGCGGCTTCGAAGCTGGCGGGCAATTGGCTCACCCACTCTCGGACCGGGTTCACCAATGCAAACCCCCCGACGACGAGTGCCCCGAGGAGCCCGAGGCTCACCATGGTGGCGCCGACGACGGTGGAGACGCGCAGACGCTCCAGGCCGCGGACGAGGGGCCTGAGCAGGGCATTGAGCAGCAGCGCCAGGGCCAGCGGAACGAAGAACGCGCGTCCGACGTAGAGCGCACCAATCCCCGCGAGGGTTGCCAGCATCACGATGCCAACCGCCTGCGCCCGCTCCCAACCGGTCATATGCGCCTGCTCTACCCAGTGGTGGTCCTGCCCGGTGGCATGGAAGGTTTGAAGCACCCAAGAAGCCCGAGCACGATAGCGACCATATGAGGCACCCCCCAGGAATCGGAGGAGGATACCCGAGACCATCGTTCTGCGCCTTGTGCTCGATGGCACTCCTGCTCGAGGAGACAGCCCATAATGCCAACCCCTGCCAGAAAGCAAGAGCCGTGCCATCCATGACTCCCAGGACGCCAGGCTCGCAATCAGTGATGGGCAGCCGAGGTGAGTAACCCGCATCCCTTAACGTGGCACAGCACTTGCGATATCAGGATTTATATCCAACTTACAATGCGGCTCTCTGTCGCTCTGAGGGCAAGGCCGCTTCACATAGGAGACGACGTTATGGCAATGCGAAACAATAAGAGGGGCCGGCCAAAAGATGCCATTGCGATGCTCAAAGCCGACCACCAAAAAGTCCGAAAGCTCTTCAAGGAATATGAGGCTGCGAGGGATCGGGAAACCCGGCGGTCAGTTGCCAACCTGGTGTTTGTCGAGCTTGAAACTCACGCGCAACTGGAAGAGAACGTTTTTTACCCGGCGGTGAACGAGGAGATCGAGGACGGGCCGGAGCTGGTCAAAGAAAGTTTGGAAGAACACCAGGTTATGAAGAATCTCATCCAGGAGCTGCGGGACATGGGTTCTAACACAAAGGCATTCGACGTCAAGTTTCAAGAGCTGATACGACACGTCGAACATCACGTGGAAGAAGAAGAAGCCGAGATGTTTCCCCTCGCGGAGGAGGAGCTTGAGGAAGACATGAAGGCCCTCAGAGATGAGATGCAGGAGCTCAAAGAGCAGATTTTAGCCTCCTAACTGGTATGGTCGAGCATCCCCTGTACACCAGACGTGCTCAGGGGATCCTTCCTCGACACCTCCTATCAGTTTGATAGACAATCTCAAAATGACAAACATTTGATCCATGCATGTATGGTTTTGATATGCCCGTATTTGCGGGCTTCCTATGTGCCGCTGGTTCTCCCATGCTGTTGTCACGCGCTACCATGTTGGTTGGCAAGGATATTGCAGAATGACTTGGAAAGTGAACCGTCTGATTATGATCAATCTACCATTGTACATAAGGAGGAGGAGTATGGTTCCAGGATTAATTATGTGGTTGCTAGGCGTACCTCTTGTGGTTATCGTCTTGCTGTTCCTCTTCCATGTTATCTAGCTTTCTAGTGCCGCATTCGTAGTGCATTACAGTAGAACTATTGCGAATGCGGCACTGAGGAAGAGGGATTGTCTACGGTTTGCTGAGGTTATGCTATAACATAGGCATATGGCCAAGAAAGATCAAGGCAGTCTCTATAACCCCCTTCAGTGCATCTTTTGCCACCGACCCAGGAAATCTCACATTCCATCGCATTTAGTGGTAGGGGGCCTTCTTCCCTCACCTAGTCTCGCAATTGTCAGGGGTTACCCTCATGCTGGGTCATACACAACTAAAGACTCGATGGCCCCTAGAGCGTATTTTTTTTCTCCAAAACTGCCGGGAAGCTATACTTGCTGCACTAAGGAGCGTGTATAGGTCGAATTCCTCTCGTGGCCAACCTGGGAATTCCCCTCATTAGAAGGAGAGCTGCCATGAAGCGGATGGTTGTGTGCATAGCCGTGTTGCTGGTGTCGTCCTTGGCGTGGGCTGGAAGCAAGACGTACCAAGCGACTGGTCCGGTGGTGGAGGTGCGCGATGATGCCATTGTTGTGGACAAAGGGAAGGAAGGCAAATGGGAGATCACTCGTGACGCGAATACCAAGGTGAATGGCACCATACAGAAGGGCGCGAAGGTGACGGTGTACTACCGTATGCAGGCGACGGAGATAGAGGTGAAAGAGGCCGACAAGCATACGAAGTAGTAATGGATGTTCCCTCCTGCGACGGGGTGCGGCGCCGAGGAGAGCGACCGCTCTCCTCGGCCCGGTGTTGCTTAGCCCTAGGTCCGTGCGTGGACTTTGTCCCAGCCATAGCGGATGGCGTCTTTGAAGCGCTCCCAGGTGCTGGGGTGGCGCGCTTCCCAGTCGCGGCGGGCGTCGGCTTCTAGAGCGGCCCAGTCGCGCCCATGATAGCGCTCGTTCGTGCCCAACTCGCAGCCATAGCTGAAGATGCGCACGTGGCCGCACTCGACCTCGCGTTTGCCTATGGAGATGTCTTCTTCTACCACAGGAATCGCGATCTCCTCTTGACCCTCTACGCGCCTTTGGGCACGTGCCTGTGCCCGCTCCTGTGGAGGAACTGTGGCCGCTCTCTTGTCCGCCATACGTGTCTCGACGTGCGCCTGCTCCTGGGATCTGCTCGTCGTCGTAGTCGCGCTTGACGTTGGAGTAGACGTTAGAGCGTTGGCGTCATAACCGGTCCAGCCCTCTTGCCGCCACTGTGCGGTACGCTCGTGGATGTTGACCGGGTGCAGCCGTCTGAGAATCTCCATGCCACGTTCAGCCCGGTCATCGCTACTCTCGACCACCACGAGCGCACTGCCTCGGCGCACCCCCTCAGCATAGGAGTGCGCCTCATCATAAGGAACGCCAAGGTCTACGAGCGTATCCACGAGGTTGGCTCCCTCGTATGCCGAGTCCCGCTCGACGGATGAGGAATAGGGCGCGCGGCCCTTGGTGTGATCAAGAGCCAGATGGATATCACTATGTGCATAGCCTAGGATTTTTCATTTTTCCGGTCCCCGAAGTCCCCATAACTCAAGGATAACAGAGGCGGGTGAGGGTTGCCTCGGTACAGGCGGCGGAGGGGTGGACGAAGCGGCGGACGCATGATATAACCGCTTCATCATCAACAGATCCTCACCTCCACTCGGTGTAACTCGATGATGCCCCCCCTTTGGGGCCTGGAGTGTCTTCCAGCAGATTTTTGCTGATCACTGGGACGCGTTTGCCCACGCACATCCCCGCGACCAGACGCCCTACTACGAGGGCCTGGTGGCCAAAATGCTGGCGTGTGGCCACCCGGAGCAGATGGGCTATGTCGCATACCGCTGCCTGCGGTGTGGCTAGGGCACCCATCGGGTGGCGATGCGCTGCACATCGTCACTGTCGACAACTGGGTCAGCCAGGTGAGCCAAGTCCTCCACGAGGGGGTCATCTATCGCCACATCATCCTGACGGTCCCGGCGATGTGCCATACGACTTTCTACCAGAACTCGGCGGTCGTGTTGAGCACGTTCCTGCGCTGCGGGGCGCAAGGCCTCGACGATTTCTATCGCACAGTCAGGGGCAAGGCACTCCGGGGGGCTCCATCACGGGGCTCCACACGCATGGGCGCCATGGGCCGTACCCTCCCCATCTGCCTCTGCTCGCCACCAGTGGGGGGTAGGATGGCCAGGGAGAGCGCTGGGAGCATCTGCAGTCCTTGCCCTACGACCTGCGGCGGCGCAAGTGGCAGTGGCACCCGCTGACCCTGCGGCGCAGACGCTCCAGACCGACGCGGTCCATCGGTTGGTCGATGCGTGTGTCCGGAAGTATCCTGACGGCCTGGTGCCCAACGTGCAGAAGGGCGCCGTCCCTTCACAGTCTCAGAGCGTGGCGCGCTACGTGGCGGGGTTTGTGTAGCAATGGAACGGATATGCGCTGCAGCACATATCCGTTCCGTTGCTACACAAAGGCCAAGGTCTCTCGTTCTTCCACACCGCAGGGAAGTCTGCCCGCTTTCGCGTCGGGTAATGTTGCAACCCGTATCCATCCCGCTACAGGATGGCATTCGCTTTTTCCCACCCCTATACCCGCATCGTCATTGGTTGACCTTGCGGTCTTCCTACCTTCGACGAAGGAACGATACGGGCTTACCACGTTCCACAAGATTGACAAGAATGGGTTAGGTACTCTCTGTTCGCCGGTAGCGTTGGGTGTCCATGGCAGGGTATTGGCAAGACCCTGTTCCCGCTACGGTGCCCTTTTGGCTCAGGCCGATAAGCATCTTTGGCCTGTTGCTTTTTACGACGTTTATCGAGAGTTCACGTGTGTTCACCATACCATCCATCCCGTCCCATCTCCGCCTGATGCTGGCAGATACGCCGTCCCCTCGCGGTTTTGGCGCCAGTCGGGTGACTGTGGGTACGTTGTCCGAGGGCTTTTGACAGCGCGTTACCTCGCTGCCGTACCTCGTAGGATACTGTTGATGGAACAACAGGTCTGGTCGATACCACTTGCCAGACAATCAACCTTGTATAGCCACACGATTGGCAGGAGAAGACGGCTTGACTTCGGCGATTATTGCGGGCGATATGCCCACACGCAGCGCACTGTTGGCTTGTATGCTTGGGGTCCACCACGACCACAGGCACACCGGACAATCGCGCTTTGTACTCGATGAAGCGGCGGAGCTGCGCAAAAGCCCAGCCGGACATACGAGCCCGCTGCGACTGCCTGAACGGAGTCCTCGCGCGGATGCCTTCGAGGTCTTCGAGGGCGATCCCACGCCGAGTGTCTGTAGCAGTCGCAACGAGCCCTTTGCTGATGCCGTGATTCACAGCACGGCGAAAGGCGGCTTCCCGCCTAGACGTGCGTTGCAGGGCACGACGGATGTTCTTGGGGCGCTTGCCGGGCAGGTGACTGAGGTGTGCGGCCCGCTGTAAGCGTTGGCGGCGCCTGGCATAGCGCGTCCGACAGGCTTCGACAGCCTCCCCGGTGTGTGTGTCGGCATCGCTGGTTGTCGCCAGATTGACCACGCCCAGGTCCACGCCGATGAAGTCCGTGGTCGGCAGCCGGGTCCCGTCTGGGACATCGACGGTCACCAGCAAGAACCACTTCCCATCACGGCGCAATACCAGATCGGCTTGCCCATGGGCAAAGCCGAAGCGCTCCTGCTGATAGGTGCCCATGATGTACGGGACGATGACCCGCCCGTCCAGGGTCGAGATACTCACCCGGTCTGGGCTTTTGAAGCCGATGTTCTTGCCCATCGAGAACGGCACCGCCGCATGAGGCCGAAACGTTGGGCAGATCGTCTTGTCGCGTTTGTAGGCTTCGACCACCTGTGCAATGCAGCGAATCGCCGTATCCGCAGGCAGGCCAAAGCGCTCCCGCAGCTCGTAATACGTGAGCTTTTGCAGGGCGACTTTGTTGGCACAGTGCTCGCGAAAGGCCACGCCAGCAAGCCAGGTTGCGGCCTCGTTGAACCGCTCAACGGTTGTGCGCAGCGCGTCAGCCTGTGCGATATCGGGCAAGAGTTGGAGCTGCAAGGTCAGTTTCATACCAATAATTGTATTGGTATTATAAGCCAATTTCAAATGGCAACTGATGTTGCCAGGAGGAATTGAGGCGGTGCGCCTCAACCTTTCTTTTCCCTGTCACTTAAAGGTGATAGCCCCCAGAAAGGATTTTCTGTGGGAGCGGAAAGACCTTGCAGCTTAGGACAAGCTGGGATCAGCCTGGGCAGGCTGGGCTTGTCCTGATGGCTGTCCCTTCGTATTCAGGGCGTCAGCAATAACACCCATGAGTATACTGCGCACCATCCCGAATAGTGATGCCGTCCACGGTGGGCGTGCTGCCGCCTGGCTCGCGGCCGGTGGGGCTGGCCGTGGCCGGTGGTCGGCGGGCGCCAGCACAGATGTCGCGGCAACAAACCCGAGCACGGTCGCTGCCCCCACAGCGTACCAGGGGTATTGTTGTGTCCACCAGCTTATGTTTGCCACCTCCTTGGCCGTTGCCTGCATATCCGTCACGGTATGTTGCATGGCAGTTTTGGCATCAGCGGCTTGCTGTGCGAGAAATACCCGCTCATCATTGGTGTCGTACTGCCGTTTCTTCTGCGGCTCGGTCAGCAACGCTGTGTCCGAATGTGGCCTGTTGCTGGAGCTGGCGTTCGTCATACTGTTGCACCTTCTGCTGGCGCCACCTGCTTTGCCAGGTACGCATGCCGATGAAGATACCTAAAACAAGAAGGACTAAAGTCCCCCCTCCCGCTACCAATGCGCCCAGCCACCACCGCCCGCCGAAGAGCTGTGCGAAGCCATCGGCTGCCCCGACGAGTACGAGCACAACCGCGGTGACCACCAGCCCTACCGCAGCCGTCAGGCCCACTACCCCCAGGGCGGCCCAGAAAGCCAGTTGTCGGGCGGACAGGACAAACCCATCGATTTTGGCGCTGACAAAATGTGTTAAGTACGCCTGCAATTCTCCCACTTGCTGCTGTAGGCGTCGGAGCGCTTCGGCTGGGGATGGCTCCTGCTCGCCGGGCTTCGTATATGCTCGTGCTCCGTTTGTGTCCATAGTGCTCTCTCACCAGTTCAGGGTGGTCTTTCCCCCTGCACCTGCGTGATGCCTCGGCCCTGGCGCGACACTACCGCCGCCGGAACAAGCCCAACAGGAGACCAACACCTGCCGCCACCAACAGCGACTGGAGAGGTTTCTCCCGCACCTGGGTCTCAAGTTGCTGTTGCCACGCGAGGACCTGGTTGCGGCCCTCCTCATAATACTCAGCGGCAACCTCTTTCCCTTGCGCGATCAGTTCTTGAGCCTGATCCTGCATCTCCTTCCCTGTCTCCGTAGCCATACACGCTCCTTTCGTGAGAGCGGTGAACACCCTAAGCTCCCTCTCCTAGAGGGCGAGAGGACACTAGATTATGGTCGAAAAGGTCGCTGAAGACTACCCATGGGAAGAGCAAGATTTGTGCCATATACTACAGGCAGGTTGTCCAGGTAGGGATTCTCTGGCTCTAGTCGCACGCTATGAGCGGTCGGCGGGTGCCTCGGCGGCCTCTGTCCTCGTCTTGACCCAGCACCGTAGCACTTCGGCCACACTCCAGGCCTGTGCGACACAGCCACGGGGCGTGAACGGCTCTTCGGCATCGAAGATCTCACTGATGGAGCCAATACAGGCTTCGCTAACATGGGCCTCAAAGCTGTGCAGCAAGCGTTGGGCTCCAGCGTGGTCGTCTGGGTAGACCTTGAGCCACGCATCAATGAACGGACCAATGAGCCAGGCCCAGACCGTGCCCTGGTGATAAGCTGCGTCGCGGGCGCGCAGGTCGCCGTCGTAACGCGCCTTGTAATCAGGATGGTCAGGTGCGAGCGACCGCAGGCCGACAGGCGTGAGCAGGCGCTGCTGCACGACCTTGAGCACCGACTGCCAGCGCGCTGGCGCGAGGACGGTATGGCGGAGGGAGATGGCCAGGACCTGATTAGGCCGGCAGGCCGGGTCGTCGCCCTGCTCGCCGTCGACGACATCATACAGGTACCCGCCGGCAGCGTGCCAGAAGCGGTTGTTAAAGGAGCGGTAGGCCAGCGCAGCCTGCTCGGCCAGCCGCTGCGCTGTCGGCGCATCCTGGGCGGCGCGTACCCAACCTTCCAACAACCGTAGGGCGTTGTACCAACGCGCATTGATCTCAACGGCCTTGCCACGCCGCGGTGTGACCACCCAATCGCCGATCTTGGCGTCCATCCAGGTCAGTTGGTAGCCTTGTTGCCCTTGACACAGCAAACCGTCCTGCGGATCCACCCGGATACCAAAGTGTGTGCCGCGCAGATGGTGCTCGACAATGTCGAGCAACTTCGGGAGCACGAGCCGGAGCGTGGTCTGATCTCCGGTCACGTCGAGATACCGATCGAGGGCGTGGAAGAACCACAGGGTGGCATCAGCCGTATGATACAGGCATTCTCCACCGTGAGCACGAAGCGCGTTGGCAGTGGCGTACTCACGGGCGCCTCGTGCGCCCGAAAATGCAGCGATGGCAGAATTTTTAGGCGGACTGTTCCCTCACCGGACACCAGGCGATAGGTGATGTGGACCGTATTTTGCTCGTGTGGGAGCATGACCTGCTTTTCCAGCACTACTCCCCCGACGTTATAGCGCCAGATAGGCAAACCGTACTCGAGCCGGAACTCGCTGAAGTGCGGCGCTCCGTAGAGTTGGAACGCCTCTCCAGCCCTTTCCTCACCACCCAGTCGGACTATGGTGCCGTCCGGCAGGCGTAGTTGCTCAGACAGCTGGGGCAATAGCATCATGCGCCCGAACGGTGCTGGCAACGCTGCCACCAGGAGGCCATGATAGCGGCGCGTCAGAATGCCAGAGACGGTGCCGGCCGCATACCCACCCAGGCCATTGGTGACCAGCCATTCGCGTGCGACGAGCATTTCTAGGTCGGCAGCGCGTGCTTCCGACCACGGCATACGGCGAATGAACTCACTCGTGTTGACGGTGTTCATAGTTTCTGGGATTCTCTCGAAATTATGAGGCGTGCTGCGAGGCGAGATAGGCATGGAGAAGGGCTGAATTTTTCTTATTGGCTTTCCATGCTACATCAAAGATATCGCCCACAACGGGGACGGCTCCTACCACGGTGTCTATGCCGATGTTAGCGACCATCCGGAGAAGTAAAGTTCTCGGCGCGCCCAGTCGCATGGCCTCATACAGAATATAGGCGGACAGGAGCGCACCCGCAGCATCGCCAACCCCAGGGATCAGGCCGAGCAAGCCATCGAGCCCAAGCCGATACGTCGTGCCAGGAATGCGAAACTGCTCATCCAGTAAGCGGCTCAGCAGACGTACACGCTTGAGTCGCGCCGTGGTCTGGGGTGACCACCATTTCTCCGTCTTGTCTCCAGACTGTGGCATGAGCCTCCTTTCTCGTCTTGCATGCATGCAAGACCGCTACCAACGAGATTATGGGTACCGCGTGCGGCGTCTTGCCCCGATGATCACACCAGCGATAAAACTGAGCGCGGCTGTCATGTAGCGTCCATAGCCTGAGCTAGCCGTGTTTCTCACAACCTGCGGCAGCGCTGCTGGAGTGTGATTGCGTGGTTGGCTGAGGGGAGATATCTCGGTCTCTCTCCGTCTCTCGGCTGCCGTGTTGGTGGCACGTGACCCGTAGCGGTGGGCATATACCTCGGTAAATTCCGCACCAAACAAGAGCACAAGCGACGCATAATAGACCCATGCCAGGATGAGCACGAGCGAACCGGCTGTGCCATAGGCTGACCCGATGCTGCTCCTGCCGAGGTAGAGGCCAATGAGGGACTTACTGATCACGAACAGCAGCGCGGTCATCCCTGCTCCAATCCAGACATCGTGCCAGGGGATCTCGGTGTCCGGTAAAAATCGATAGAGCATGGCGAACAGCACAGTAATAACGCCCAAAGAGACGACAAAGTTCACTACCTGCAAGACAGACAGGAGCCACGGACTGGAAAATAGATGACTAAAGAATCCATTCAGCGTTGACAATACTGCGCTGATCACCAGCGACACCAGCAAGAGAAAGCCGACGGCTAAGACAAAGGCCAGCGATGCGAGGCGTATTTTGAGTGTGCGCAGGAGGCCCGTCTCTGAAGCTGGCTGGACGTGCCAAATGGTGTTGAGGGTGTCCTTGAGTTCACCAACCACCCCGGTGGCCCCAAGCAACAGGGTGAGCAGACTCAGGATCGTGGCGACGATACCTGTCGCTGGTGTTCGGGCCTTGTCAAGCATGGTCTGGATAGCCTGGGCACTCTCCGTGCCCACCAGCCCTCCGATTTCGGTCACGATCTTCCCCTGCGCTGCCTCTTGTCCAAAGACGAGCGCAGCGACAGCGATGACGATGACCAGTAGGGGAGCCAGGGAGAAGAGCGTATAGTAGGCCAGGGCAGCGCCTAATCGAGGTGCTTTATCTGTGCTCCAGGCATTCCACGTGTCTTTGAGCAATACCCACAAGTCTTTGAGCATCATGGACTTCTCCTGGCGTCTGTCCTAAGCCACACTCGGGACAGTATGGGATACAGGGGGCATGTGGGGGGGCACTTGCATAATCTGCTGACACGTTTGCAGCAGGGTGGTGCCTACCTGTGTGAGGCTATCGAGGGACAGTCGGGTTAAAGGCTGTGCCTCATCTCTTGTACCACTCCAGCACCCGATGATGATCGGCAGGGTGGGGAACCTGGCCCGCAACCGTTTACAGAGATAGCGCGTCTGGGCAAAGCCTCCAGGGGGCACAAGCCCAATACAGACAAGTGTTGGGGCAGTCTGTTCCACTAGCGAGAGTACTTCGGCCACGAGTAGGGCGACCTTGGTCACCTCAACTTCGAATCGCTGAGGATCGAGCACGTGTTGCAACATCCGGAGCGCCAACTCGTCAGCCTCGTCATGGGCTGGACACCCTAGAATGTGGACTTTAGGTAGGAGGACCGTCGCGGTGTCCTCCTCGATGGTACTGGGCACCGTATCGGCGGACAGGGCGGCTTGGGAAGTGCTCAGGTCGTCGGTCAGCTCGTGCCGCACGACCAGCGTGCCCAGGTAGTGCTCGCCGGCGACGTACCAGAACGTCGACCAGTCGGCGATGTCGCGCTGCGCAGCCGCGGCGGCGAAGCGATCGGTCTGCGTGACGACCCAATCCGTCAACAGACCGCCGCCGCTGCCGCCGGTGACG
>Ga0137409_10002292_pt1 | contig 20620 bp, 18 predicted proteins | sample CZODoug1_16funga_FD_122059 | JGI IMG/M metagenome (GOLD analysis project Ga0137409, IMG submission 122059) | Vadose zone soil fungal communities from Angelo Coast Range Reserve, California, USA - CZODoug1_16fungal (Hybrid Assembly) | ecosystem: Environmental > Terrestrial > Soil > Vadose zone... | reverse complement strand
GAATAGACCAGTGCCGGAGCGCCTGTGGCGCTGACGACCTGCGCGGGAAAATCCTTCCACAGCGCGACCGATCCCAGACCTTCATGCAGGAACACCAGCATTGGACCGTCCGCCGCCGTGTCAGGGCGCGACTCGGGATCGATCCGTCTGTACTCGAGACGATGGCCGCCGATCTGTTGAAACACTTAGATCCCCAAATGTCGCCGCAAAGTTTCCGGGCTGCGACGCAGTTGGTCGCTGGAACCCTCAAACACCACACGACCCTTGACCAGGATAACGTTGCGGTCGGCTATGGCGGAAACTGCGGAGAAATTCTTGTCGACGATGATCGCGGCGATTCCGGTGTCGCGAATCTGCCGCAGGATGGCCCAGATCTCGCGCGCGATCAGCGGCGCCAGGCCTTCCGTTGCCTCGTCCAGGATCAGGACATCGGGGTTGGTCATCAGCGCACGGCCGACGGTGAGCATCTGCTGTTCGCCGCCGGAGAGTTGCTGGCCGCCGTGATCCAGGCGTTCGGCCAGCTTCGGAAAAATGGCCAGCACGCGTTCGTAAGTCCACTCGCGCCGGCCGTCCGGGCCCGGCCGTGCCGCCATGACCAGGTTCTCGCGTACCGAAAGATTCGGAAAGACGCCGCGCCCCTCCGGGACGTACGCTATCCCGGCACGCGCGATTGCGTGCGGTGCCGTTCCCGTCATGTTCCTTCCACGCACCCGTACTTCTCCCGACCGCGGCGGCAACAGACCCAGAATGCTCCGGATCAGCGTGGTCTTGCCCATGCCGTTGCGTCCCATCAGGCCGATGGTCTCGCCACGGTGCACCTCCAAATCCACGCCGTGCAGCACGTGGCTCGCGCCGTAGTAGGCGTGGATGCCTGTTGCTTCGATCAGCAATTGAGGCATGTGTCTAAACCTTTTTCACCGCAGAGGCGCAAAGGACGCGAAGGGAAACGAAAAAATGAAATCCGGACACCCGGCAGTCCGTAAACAAGGAATCTCAATAGTCACTTGTTGGCCCACCCACTTATGCGCGGTTTCATCATGAATTTACTTTCTTTGCGTCCTTTGCGTCTTTGCGGTGAAAGCGCTTCTCATTGCATTTCCCCGAGGTAAGCTTCCTGAACGGCGCGGCTGGAGCGGATCTGTGCGGGTGATCCGGACTCGAGTACCTGGCCGTTCACCATCACCGTGAGCCGGTCCGCCACCGCGAACACCGCGTCCATGTCGTGCTCTACCAGCAGGATGGCGTGATCCTTCGTTAGCTGCCGAAGCAGTTCGACTATGCGCGCCGATTCCTCTGCGCCCATTCCGGCCAGAGGTTCGTCGAGCAGCAGCACCTCCGGATTGGTGGCCAGCGTCATTGCAATCTCTACCTGGCGCTGTTCTCCGTGCGAGAGCGCCGCAACGGTTGCGCCTTCGCGGCCCTCCAGCCCCGCCATCGCCAATGCGCGCTCGGCGCCCTGCGACACCGCGCGGTAGCCCGCAGCCGGTTTGAAAAATCGCATCGAGCTCGGCAGCCGCGACTGCGCCGCGAGGCGGCAATTCTCGAACACGGTGAACGGCAGGAACACGTTGGTCTTCTGATAGCTGCGCCCTACGCCGAGTCGCGAAATCCGGTCGGCGCGCAGGCCGGTGATGTCGCGCCCGTGGAGATGCACGCTGCCGCCGCTCGAAGGCAGGTCGCCGGAAAGAAGGTTGATCAGGGTGCTCTTGCCGGCGCCGTTCGGACCGATCACGGCGTGCAGCTCGCCGACGTTGCAGGAAACCGACACATCGCGGACCGCGGCCAGTCCGCCGAAGAAGCGCGTCAGTTCATACGTTTCCAGGATCGCCTCAGGCACCGGCGGCTTCCTTGTTGCGCGATCTCAAGCTCGCGAGACCGACCAGTCCGCGCGGCAGCAGCAGCGCCACCAGCACAATCGCGAGCCCCATCGGCAACTGCCAGTGCTTGGTGAGCGACTGAAACCCCAGTTCGAGCAGCATCATCGCGAACGCGCCCACGATCGGGCCAACCAGCGAACCCATGCCGCCCAGGATCACCATCATCAACACCGATCCGGACAGATGCCAGCCGAGCATGTCGGGATTGACCACGCCGAACTGCGCCGCTGACAGGTAACCCGCCATGCCGGCGAGCATGCCGGCCAGCACGAAGCTGGCGAGCTTGTAGCGGAAAGTGGCAAAGCCGAGCGAACGCATCCGGCCCTCGTTGACGTGAACGCCCGATATCACCTGTCCGAACAGGGAGCGCAGCACCATTCTCAATAACAGAAACACCGTGATGAACAAGGCGAGGACGACGAAATAGAAGTCGCCGAACTTCTCCAGGTCGAACGGCCGCCAGCCGAAAATGCCCGCGTCGGGGCGAAGGTAGATGTACATGCCATCAGAGCCGCCGGCGATGCCCGTGTCGTGAAAAAGATAGTGCAGCATCTGCGCAAAGGCGAGCGTCACCATGATGAAGTACACGCCGGTGACGCGCAGGACCAGGAAGCCGATCGCAAGCGCCAACACACCCGCGCCGGCAATGGCGAGCGGCAGGCTGAGCCAGAAGTTCGCCGCTTGATGCTGCGGCGTGCTGAGCGCGAGGATGTAGCCGGCAATGCCGAAGAATGCGGCGTGTCCCAGGCTCACCAGTCCGGTGTAACCCACCAGCAGATCGAGGCTCATGGCAAAGATCGCCATGATCATCATCTTGGTGACGAGCTGGACGGTGAACTTGTCGGCGACAAACGGCAGCACCGCGAGCGCCAGCAGACACACGATCATCGCTGCGGCGGTGATGCGCCCGGCGCCCATCACAGCTTCTTCCCGAAGAGTCCTTCAGGCCGCCACAGCAATACCATCGCCATCAGCAGGTACACGCTCATCCCGGCCAGTTCCGGAAGAACTTTGAAGCCGCCGATTTCGATCTCCAGCACCTTGCCGAAAGTATCCACCAGGCCGATCAGCAACGCCGCGACCAGCGCGCCTTTCACCGAGCCGATGCCGCCGATCACCACCACGACGAAGCAGATGATCAGCACCTGCCCGCCCATGCCGGGAAACACCGACGACACCGGCGCAGCGATCATCCCGGCAAACCCCGCCAGCGCCACGCCGAGGGCGAACACAAGCCGGAATAGAAGCTGGATGTTGATGCCCAGCGATTGCGCCATGTCGCGATTGGACGCGCCGGCGCGGATCATCATGCCCAGCCGCGTATGCTGGATCAGCCAGTACATCAGCACCGCCAGGGCCACGCACACACCCGACATCCACAAGCGGTACACCGGGTAGGCCAGCGTGTCGGTCAGCGGAATCGATGCGGACAGCACGCCGGGAATCGGCACGCCGTGGACATCGTCGCCCCAGGTGATGCTGCGCAATTCCTCGAAAATCAGGATCAGCCCGTAGGTGAGCAACACCTGGTAGAGGTGATCGCGTTGATAGAGGCGCTTGATCAGCAGCCATTCCAGCAGCATCCCGAGCAGCACGGTGAGACCGATGCCGAACGCGATCGCCACCCAGAAATTGCCGAACCGGCCCGACAGTGACCAGGCGAGATACGCCCCGATCATGTAAAAGCTGCCGTGCGCGAGATTGATGATCCCCATGATGCCGAAGATCAGCGTCAGCCCGCTCGCCACCAGGAACAGCAGCAGCCCGTACTGGACTGCGTTCAGCAGCTGGATGAGGAAGGTTGGAAGATCCATGAAAGAGAAAAGCGTGAACGTGTGAAGGAGTGAATGTGTGAATGAGTAAGAGCGGCGCTTCGCGTCACGTCGTATCAAGCTTAAAGATTTTGCGCTTTACGCCTTCACTCATTCACTCCTTCACACATTCACTCCTTCACTCCTTCACGCCTTCACGCCTTCACTGCATTTTGCATCCTCTCGCCGGGTCTTCGAGCGCCTTCCAGGCGACGCCGATCACCTTGTTGTCGCCCTTCTCGGCGCGGCGCAGGTAGATATCCTGGATCGGATTGTGTGCCTTCGACATCTTCCACTGGCCGCGCGGGCTGTCGATGACCGCGGCCTCCATCGCCGCGATCACCGCGCTCCTGTTACCGACGTCGCCCCCGACCTTGTCGAGCGCCTGCATGAGCAGCAGCCCGGTGTCATAGCCTTGCACTGCATATACGTCCGCGTGGGTCTTGTAGGTCTTGAGGTAGGAGGCGCGGAAAGCCTTGTTCTTCGGGTTGTCCAGCGACTCTGCGTAATGCAGCGTGGTCAGCAAACCTTCGGCTGCGTCGCCCTGCACCGCCAGCACGCCTTCGGTGAGGAAGCCCGACCCGTAGAGCGGGATCTTGTCCTTGAGACCGGCCGCTGCATAATCCTTTACGAATTTCACTGCGCCGCCGCCGGCGAAGAAACACGCGACCGCATCCGGCCTGAGCGCGGCGATCTCGGTAAGCAGCGCCTGAAACTCCACGTTCGGGAACGGCACGAACAACTCCTTGACCACCGTGCCGCCGGCCGCGGCGAATGCCTCCCTGAAAGAGGCGAGCGATTCCTCCCCTGCGGCGTACTTCCAGGTGATGAATACCGCGCGTTTGTGGCCGCGCTCGGCCATCACCCTGCCGAGCGGATGCACCGGCTGCCAGTTGGAAAACGAGGTGCGGAACACGTTGAGTGCGCACAGCGCGCCGGTTGCCGCGTCGGCCCCGGCGTTCGGGATGACGAGCAGCGTGCCGGCTTCGCGCGCCACCTTGATCATTCCCATGGCCACACCCGAGTGCACGCTGCCGATGAGCACGTCGACCTTGTCGCGGGTGATGAGGCGGTTGGCGTTGTCTGTGGCTTTGGACGGCTCGGACTCGTCGTCCACCTTGAAGATCTCGACCTCGCGGCCGCCGAGCTTGCCGCCGCCCTCCTCAAGCGCCAGCCTCAGCCCGTTTTCGATCGCCACGCCCAGTTGAGCATAGGTACCGGTATAGGGCAGCATCACGCCGAGGCGGATTTTCGCGGACTGCGCGCGCGTCACGGCCGGCAATAATGCGCCCGCAGCAACTGCGCCCGTCATGGCAACAGCATCGCGCAGGAATCTTCGTCTTCCGCTTTTGCGGACGTCATATTGCTTCATCGCATCCCCTCTCGTAGCATGATCGAGACGACAGCCGGCATTGTCCGGGTCCTTGCCTGCCGTGCAAGAGGTTTGTAGGATAAACCCTGATCGCCATCGCCCTTAAATGCACATAGAATTCATACAGTCCAGGGCTGTACCACCGAGGCCGCAAAGACCCCCGACTCTTTTGAGGGTGCATGGAAAATGGCGCGTGCGAAATGACTGACAAATGGACCGAAAGTGCGGCTTGGGCAATTGGGCGGGCACGTCGCGTGCTCCGACTTGCTGTCGTTTCGCTGCTCGGTGCGGTCGCAACGGCTGTCGTCGCTGCCACGGACCAAATCAAACTTGCGGATCTGGCGGATCTCAGTCTGGAAGAACTGGGCAGTATCGACGTCACCTCGGTATCCAAGAAACCCGAACGGCTCAGCGATGCCGCCGCATCCATCTTCGTGATTACCGGAGAGGACATTCGTCGCAGCGGCGCGACCAGCCTGCCGGAGGCGCTGCGGCTTGCGCCGAATCTCCAGGTGTCGCGGGTAAACGCGAGCAGTTACGCCATCAGCGCGCGGGGCTTCAACAGTACAGCCGGTAACAAGCTGCTAGTGCTGATCGACGGGCGCAGCGTCTATACGCCGCTGTTCTCGGGCGTGTTCTGGGATGTCCAGGACGTGCTGCTCGAGGACGTCGAGCGCATCGAGGTGATCAGCGGTCCAGGCGCCACGCTATGGGGCGCCAACGCCGTGAACGGGGTAATCAATGTGATCACGCGCTCTGCCAAGGACACCCAGGGCGGGTTTGTCGCTCCCGGTGCAGGCAATCTGGAGGCTGGTGGCGCCGCGCGGTACGGGGCACAACTGGACTCCGGCGGCCATTTTCGCGTCTATGGAAAATATTTCGACCGTCAGAATACCGAAAGCGCCGACGGCAGGGATGAACGAGACGGCTGGAACAAGGGGCAGATGGGTTTCCGTGCCGACTGGAATGGCGCGAGCGACAGTTTTACGCTGCAGGGAGATGCATACGACGGCAAGCTGGAACAGCAGCCGCAAGGCACTGCCGACATTGCAGGAACGAACCTGCTCGCCCGCTGGAGCCGCGCGTTCGCCGACGGCTCCAGCATCCGTGTGCAAGGCTATTACGACCAAACCAAACGCGACATTCCCGGACTCTTTGGAGAAAACCTCGACATCCTGGATCTTGAATTGCAGCATTCGATCCGGCCGTTGGGGGCGCATGAGGTGGTCTGGGGCGCGGGATACCGGTATGCAAACGACAGCGTGCAGAATAGGGTGCTCGCGTTCATTCCGGCCGACCGGAACCTGTATTGGGCAAACGTGTTTGTGCAGGATGGGATCGCATTGCGCAACAACCTGCACCTCACGCTCGGGGCGAAGGTCGAACACAATGTCTACACCGGGTACGAGTTTCTCCCCAGCGCGCGCATCGCGTGGAAACCGGCTCCCGAACGTCTGATCTGGAGTGCGGTTTCGCGCGCGGTACGGGCGCCGTCTCGAATCGATCGGGACTTGATCTTTCCTGGCATCTCGGGCGGGCCGGATTTTCGTTCAGAGGTGTCCAACACCTTCGAGCTCGGCTACCGCGCGCAACCGACAAGCGTAATCTCGTACTCGGTGACGGCCTTCCATAGCATTCACGACCACATACGCAGCGTCGAACAGGCTCCCGGTGGTTTCGTCATAGGCAACGGGATCGAGGGCCACACGAGCGGCATCGAGGCGTGGGGTAGCTACCAGGCGACCCGGGCATGGCGGCTGAGCGGCGGCGTGGTGCTGCTGAGACAACGGCTGGAATTGAAACCGGATAGCACCAGCCTGCAGGGCGTGAGTGGGGAAGGCAACGACCCCAAGCATCGCTGGATGCTGCGGTCGTTGTATGAGCTTACCGAGAGGCACGAGCTCGACATCATCGTGCGCCACGTCGGTGAATTGCCGGATCCGGTCGTTCCCGCCTACACCGCGGTGGACGCGCGCCTCGGGTGGAAGGCCGACCGCAATCTCGAGCTGTCGTTGACGCTGCAGAATATCTTCGATCCCAGCCATGCCGAGTTCGGGGATGCGGTCGCTACACCCCCTGCACTCCCTCGCAGCGAGCTGGGGCGTAGCGCGTACGCCAAAGCCCTATGGCGTTTCTGACGAGCATGGAACGGATCACGGACGATCGCAGCGCACGGTACCGTGCATCCACGGCAAGCATCTGGATCGCCGTCGCAAGGTTCGCCCTGCTCGCGCTCTGCACGCTTTGTGCAGGCGCAAGCGTTGCCGCCGATGAAAGCCCGCAAGACATCGAGCAACGCGTCAAGGCTGCCTTCCTTTTCAAGTTCGGCGGCTACGTCGAGTGGCCGGAACGCGTCTTTCCGCGCAACGACAGTCCGCTGGTGATCGGTGTGGCCGGCGCGGACGTGCTGGCCGAGGAACTCTCACGGATCGCCTCGGGACGAACGATGAACGGCAGGCCGGTGACCGTGCGGCGAATACGTAGCGGCGAACCGGTAACCGGCGTCCACGTCCTGTTCATCAGCCGTTCGGAAGCGGGCCGGCTCGGGGAACTGCTCCCGACGACGCAAGGGCAGCCGGTGCTCACGGTTACCGAGACGGAGAAAGGCCTTGCGCAGGGCAGCGTCATCAATTTCGTGGTCGCGGACAACCGCGTGCGCTTCGAGGTATCGCTCGCGGCGGCGAATCGCAACGGTTTGCGGATCGGGGCCCCGCTGCTCGCGGTCGCACAACGGGTCCAGGAGAAAGCGCAGTGACGCCGAATTTCGGTCTGCGCTCGGTGCGCCACAAGCTGTTTGCGGGCGTGCTGGTGACCAGCCTCGCGGCACTGCTCGTCACCGGCGTTGCCATGCTGATTTACGACCTACGCAGCTATCACACCGCCCAGGTAAACGATCTGACCACACAGGCGGAGCTCATCGGCCGCGCCAGTGCCGCCGCGCTGCAGTTCGACGACCGCAAGTTCGCTGCCGACAACCTCAACTTGCTCAAGGTGCGACCGAAGATACGGGCCGCCGCCATCTACAACGCCAAGGGCGGTTTGTTTGCCAGCTACTTGAGACCGGGGGCCCAGAGCGAAGATCTTCCCGCGCTCCCCGACAGCGAGGGGGTCCGCGTGACCGGCGAAAGACTCGACCTGTACCGGCGCATTGTCGGCAATAACGAAATCCTGGGAACGGTGTACCTGCGGTCGGACTACGAATTCTACGAACGGCTCTGGAACTACCTGGGCATCGTGCTCGGCGTCAGCGTCCTGGCCCTGGCCGTATCGATGCTGCTGTCGGGGTGGCTGCAGGCAAGCGTCACGCGGCCGATACTGGAAGTGACGGGGGTCGCGCGCCATGTCGTCGAACGGCGCGATTTCTCGCTGCGCGCGAAAAAAACCACCGAGGATGAGATCGGCTATCTGGTGGATGCGTTCAACGACATGCTCGCCGAAATCGCGCGCCAGACAGAAGCCCTGAAAACATCCAACCAGGCCCTCGAGCGCCAGATCGCCGAACGGTCGGAGGCAGAACGGGCGTTGCGCGACAGCGAAAGACGCAACCGCACCCTGGTCGACGCGATCACTTCAGTGGTTTGGACGGCGGATCACCAGAAGGCGTTCACGACCACCCAACCGGCGTGGGGCGCCTACACTGGGCAGACCGAGGACGAATACCGGGGCGCGGGATGGCGACGGGCATTTCACGCCGAAGACCCCGACGCATTGGAGAGTCATTGGGCGGAAGCGGCAACCGCCAAGATACCGCTCGAATGCGAGGCACGCCTGTGGCACGCCGCTTCTTCGGAATATCGCTTCGTCAGCGTGCGCGCGGCCCCCGTGCTGGGTGCCAAAGACGAGATCGTCGAGTGGATCGGAACGGTGACCGACATCGACGATCGCAAACGCGCCGAGGAGGAAATCAGGAGATTGAACGCCGAACTGGAAGGGCGCGTCAGGGAGCGGACCGCGCAACTCGAGGCGACGAACAAGGAGCTCGAAAGCTTCTCCTATTCGGTATCACATGACCTGCGTGCGCCGTTGCGCGCGATCGACGGTTACTCGCAGATGCTGGAGGAGGACTATCGCGACCGGCTCGATGACGAAGGCAAGCGATTGCTCACGGTCGTCCGGCACGAATCCGGAAAGATGGGGCGGCTCATCGACGACCTGCTCGCCTTTTCCCGGCTCGGCCGCAACCCGATCAATGCCATGGCGGAAATCGACATGACTGCCCTGGCGAAAGACGTCGCGCAGGAATTGCTGCGCGACGATACCCCGGACCGTGTACGGCTGGATGTGTGGCGATTGCCGCCCGCGCAAGGAGACAAGTCGCTATTGCGCCAGGTCTGGATGAACCTGCTCGGCAATGCGCTCAAATATGCCGGATCCCGGCCGCGGCCGGAGATTTTTGTTACCGGTGAAATTACGAATGGCGAAGCGGTCTATCGCGTTGCGGACAACGGCGTGGGATTCGACATGAAGTATGCGGGCAAACTCTTCGGGGTCTTCCAGCGGCTGCACAGCACCGAAGAGTTCGCGGGGACAGGCGTCGGCCTGGCGATCGTGCAACGCGTCGTTACCAGGCATGGCGGCAGCGTGCGCGCCGACGGAAAGGTCGGCGAGGGAGCGACCTTCACTTTCACCTTACCGGCAGGAAAACACGATGGATGATTTTCATCAGATAGAGCTGCTCCTTGCAGAGGACAACCCGCGAGACGCCGAGATGACGATGCGTGCGCTGCGCAAAGTGAATTTCGCGAACAAGGTCCACTGGGTCAAGGACGGGGAAGAGGCGCTCGATTTTCTCTACTGCACCGGCCCATACTCGGACCGGCAGCCGGGGCACGCGCCGAAGCTGATTCTGCTCGACATCAAGATGCCGAAAATAGATGGCATCGAAGTTCTTCGCCGGGTCAAAGGCGATGAACGCACACGTACAATACCGGTGGTAGTCATGACTTCGTCGAATGAAGAGCGAGACGTCCTCGAGAGTTACCGGCTCGGGGTCAACAGTTATATCGTGAAGCCGGTGAATTTCCCTGCTTTCGTGGAAACCGTCGCGAATCTCGGACTGTACTGGATCCTGACAAACCGCACGCCGCAAACATAGATACGCTACACCGAGGCGCCGGCAGGTGCACCCGCACCGAAGAGAAATTCGCGTCTGCGTTGATTCTGAATTTCCCGGTCCTTGTTGTTCTGCTTGTCCTGAATTTTACCCCTCACCCCTCACGTCTTCACCCTTCACCCATTCACTCATTCACCCTTCACACCTTTCGCAATTTGAACCTCTGAATCTTGCCGGTCGCGGTCCTGGGCAGCTCGGGAATGAACTCGATCCAGCGCGGATACTTGTAAGGCGCCAGGCGGTCCTTGACGTGCTGCTTGAGCGCCTCGGCAAGCGCAGCCGTGCCGGTCGCGCCCGGCCTGGTGACGACATAGGCCTTGGGCTTGACCAGTTGCTGTTCGTCCATCGCGCCGACCACCGCCGCTTCGAGAACGTCCGGATGCGTCAGCAGCGCGGCCTCCACCTCGAAGGGTGAAACGTACATGCCGCTCACCTTGAGCATGTCGTCGGAACGGCCGCCGTAGGTGTAGTAACCGTCGTCATCGACCGTGTACTTGTCGCCGGCACGGGTCCAGGGGCCGACGAAGGTCGCAAGCGTCTTGGCCCGGTTGTTCCAGTACAGGATCGCGCTCGTCGGACCGCTGATCTGCAGTTCGCCGATTTCGTTGGGGCCGATTTCTCGACCCTCCTCGTCCACCAGGCGAATCCGGTAGCCGGGCACCGGCTTGCCGGTGGTGCCGTAGCGCACGTCGCCCGGACGATTGGAAAGAAAGATGTGCAGCATCTCGGTGGAACCGATGCCGTCGAGCAGTTCGACGCCGAAATGCTCGGTCCAGCGCCTGCCGATATCGGCGGGAAGCGCTTCGCCCGCCGATGTGCAGATTCGCAGCGCGACTTCTTCCTTGCGCGGCAAGTCCGGACTCGCGAGCAGGGCCGCGTATAAGGTCGGAACGCCGTAGAAGATGGTGGGACGCTGCTCCCTGAGGCGTTTGAATACGGCAGCGGGCGTAGGCCGTTCCGCCATCAGCACCGTGGTCGCGCCCACCGCCAGAGGAAACGTAAGCGAATTACCCAGACCGTAGGCGAAGAAGAGCTTCGCTGCGGAAAACACGATGTCGCTTTCGCGGATGCCCAGGACCGGCTTGGCATAGAGCTCCGCAGTCTGGATCAGGCTGGAATGGATGTGGACTGTCCCCTTCGGCGTGCCGGTCGAGCCCGAAGAATAAAGCCAGAAGCAGACGTCGTCGCAGCTTGTCGGCGCCGCCTCGAAATCGGTGGCAGCCTTCGCCAGCAGCGATTGCAGGTGCGCTTTCCCGTGCGGATCCTTGCCGGACACTACGACGTGCTCGAGCAAAGGCAGGCTTTTAAGCAGCGGCTCGAAATTCGGCAGCAGCGCCTCCGACACGATCAACGCCCGCGCGCGACTGTCTTCGAGCATGTGCTTGTAGTCGGCGGTAGTAAGCAGGGTGTTGGCGGTGATCGGCACGATGCCGGCCTTGATCGCGCCGAGGAAGACGCTGGGGAAATCGATCGTGTCCAGGTGCGCCAGCAGGATGCGGTCTTCCATGCCCAGGCCAAGCGAGTAGAGCGCGTTGGCGGCGCGGTTCACCCGCTGCGCCAGCTCTCCATAGGTATAGCGGCCGGTGTCGTCGATGTAGGCGATCCGGTTCGCGCGCCGCGCGGCAAGGTTGCGTTCGATCAGGTCATGCGCGGCGTTGTAGTCGCGCGGAATGGTAATGCTGGGCGGGCTGACGCTCTGATCCGCCTGGCTTAATCCAGTCACACCTTCTCCCCCCGCTTTCATTCTGATCAGGGCAGATATTGCCCTCTCGTTCCAGGACGAAATATACCAGCCGCCCCCCATCATGCTCGGCTGGCGCCAGCTCGAGCTTCAAATCCTCAAGGCACAATCATAAATCTCACCACGAAGACACGAAGGAACACGAAGAAAGAACGTGGCTAGATTTTCGTTGCGTCCCTTTGCGTTCTTTGAGCCTTTGCGTCGAGAAGGCTGTTATTTGTCTTGCCTCTCTTTGTGTCACTTCGTGGTCTTCGTGTCTTCGTGGTGAGCGTTCCGGTTTATTCTCCTATGCGCCTTTGCGTCAAATGCCGCTCTCAGGCATCGACCAGTTGATCGCGGCACAAAGCGATCCAGACTTGCACCCATTCAGCGGCGACTTCCTCGGGCATGGTGCCGGCGCTGGCATCGTGCAGCATGATCTCGCCGATGCGCCGCGCGCCGAGTTCGGAAAGAATGCGGTCGAAACGCTTTCCGCCGTTGCAGAAGGTCTCGGCGTAAGTGCGATCACCCAGCGCGATCACCCCGTATTGCACGTTGGACAAATCCGGCCGCGCACTTTGCAGCGACTCGTAAAGCTGCTTGGCATTATCCGGAACGTCGCCCTGGCCGTAGGTCGAGGTGCAGATCAGGAACAGGCCGCCGCCGGCAAAGACGGCCGCGTCCAGCCCGTCCATGAGCCGGGTTTGTGCCTGCAATTCGCCGTCGTCGAGCCGCAGCTCCAATTCCTGCGCAACCAATTGGGCGGTGCCGGTCATGGTGCCGACCAGTATCGTGAGCTTCATTGCCACGCTCGGGGTCTGCGGAGGATGAATTCCATTGAATTCGCCTGTATATGTATTATCATGCCACTTTACCATCAGATAAGCAGTATATTGCATTATCGTCCGGGAGTCCCGATGGGCGCACGCGATCCGAAGACGGCGGCACCGAACCTGAGCGCAGACCATGCGGCATTCCTGCAGAAGCTCGGCGAGCGCGTGCGCGAGACGCGCGCACGGCGCGGCATGACCCGCAGGATCCTGGCGCGCGATTCCGGCGTCTCGGAGCGCTACCTGGCCCAGCTCGAAGCCGGGCAGGGAAATGTCTCGGTGCTGTTGCTGCGACAGATCGGCGACGCGCTCGGCATTCCGCTGAACGATCTGTTGCGCGACGACGACAATCAGCCGGTGGAATTGACGCTGATCCAGCAGTTCCTGCAGCGGCTGCCGAAGCAACGTCTCGCGCGCATCCGTGCGCAGTTGCTCCGCGATTTCGGCAGCCCCCCGGCCGACCGCGGTAAACGCATCGCGCTCATCGGCCTGCGTGGTGCGGGCAAATCCACACTGGGCTCGGCGTTGGCAAGGAAGCTCGATATGCCTTTCGTGGAGCTGGACCAGGAGATCGAGCGCGATGCCGGAATCAGCCTCTCGGAAATTTTCCTGCTCTACGGCCAGCAAGGCTACCGGCGTTACGAGCGCCGCTGCCTGGAGAGGGTCATCGAAAGCCACGAGCGCTGCGTGATCGCCACCGGCGGCAGCATCGTGTCCGAGCCCGCTACCTGCGACTTGCTGCTGTCGACCTGCTTCACCGTGTGGCTCAAGGCGGCGCCCGAGGAACACATGGCACGGGTGGTGGCCCAGGGCGACATGCGGCCGATGGCCGGCAACGCGCAGGCCATGGAAGACCTGCGCCGCATACTCGACGGCCGCGGCATGCTTTACGGCCAGGCCGATGCGACCGTGGACACGGCCGGTCAAACGGTCGAGCAGAGTCTAAGGGCCCTGAAAAAGGCCGTCAGCCTGAAAGAGGTGAAACCATCATGAACTCCGTTCTGGAAAAAACTCCGCCCGAGCCGCAGCGGCCCACGCTGTACGACACGCACCCCGAGAAGTACGTCCACTGGCGGCTGTCCGTTGAGGGCGCGGTGGCGACGCTGTCGATGGACGTGAACGAGGATAAGGGTCTCAAACCCGGATACAAACTGAAGTTGAACTCCTACGACCTGGGCGTGGACATCGAACTCTACGACGCGCTCAACCGCATCCGCTTCGAACATCCCGAGGTCAAGTGCGTGGTGATCACCAGCGCGAAGGAACGCATGTTCTGCTCCGGCGCCAATATCTACATGCTTGGGCTCTCCAGCCATGCCTGGAAAGTGAACTTCTGCAAATTCACCAACGAAACGCGCAACGGCATCGAGGACTCGAGCCGCCACGACGGACTGAAGTTCCTGGCCGCGGTGAACGGTACGGTCGCCGGCGGAGGCTACGAGCTGGCGCTGGCTTGTGACGAGATCCTGATGATCGACGACCGTTCTTCCACCGTGAGCCTGCCGGAGGTGCCGCTGCTGGGTGTGCTGCCCGGCACCGGAGGACTGACGCGGATTACCGACAAGCGGCGCGTGCGGCGCGATCTCGCCGACGTATTCTGCTCGACCTCGGAAGGGGTGCGCGCCGATCGTGCGCAACAGTGGCAACTGGTGGATCGGATCGCCAAACCGCAGCAATTCGCGGAAGCCGTGAAGGAGCGTACCAAGGCGCTCGTCGCGCAGAGCAAACGTCCCGGATCCGGGATAGGCGTCGCGCTGACTACATTGGCACGCACCATCGATGCAGCCGGGTATCACTACGGCAACGTCGACGTGGCGATCGATCGCAAGACACGCACCGCGACGATCACGGTGCGGGCACCCGCTGCGCCGCAACCGGCGGACCTCGACGGGATACACGCTGCCGGCTCCGGCTGGTGGCCGCTGGCGATGGCGCGCGAACTGGACGACGCGATCCTGATGCTGCGCACCAATGATCTGGACGCCGGCATTTGGATTCTGAAGACGCGCGGCGACGCGGACGCGGTACTCGCGATCGACGCCGCGCTCGAGCGGCATCGGGATGACTGGTTCGTACGCGAAGTAACCGGAATGCTGCGCCGGACCCTTGCCCGTTTCGACGTATCCTCGCGCACGCTGTTTGCGATCATCGATCAGGGCTCCTGTTTCGCCGGCACGCTTGCCGAGATGGCATTCGCCGCCGACCGCAGCTACATGCTGCTGTTGCCCGAAGGGGGGGCAGATACGCCTCGCATGGTCCTGTCGGAAACGAACTTCGGCGCCTACCCGATGGTGAATCACCTGACGCGGCTGGCTACCCGCTACTGTGGCGACGAAAAAACCATCGCGACGCTGCGTGCACGCATCGGCGACAGGCTCGATGCCGAAACGGCCCGGGCACTCGGCCTGGTCACGTTCGCGCCGGACGACCTCGACTGGGACGAGGAAGTGCGCATCGCCATCGAGGAACGCACCAGCCTTTCGCCGGACGCGCTCACCGGATTGGAGGCGAACCTGCGCTTCGCCGGCGCCGAAACCATGGAAACGCGCATCTTCGGCCGGCTCTCCGCGTGGCAGAACTGGATCTTCAACCGCCCGAACGCGGTCGGCGAACAAGGGGCGTTGAAAGTGTTCGGAACCGGTCGCAAGGCGAAGTTCAACTGGGAGAGGGTGTGAATGAGGAGTGAAGGGTGAAGGCGTGAAGGGGAAAGGGTAACTGCACAGTGAAGCGCAACCACCGATCATTGAAGGCTTGGCAGGAAAGTATCGTACTCGTTGAACACGTCTATGAAGCGACACGAACATTTCCTAAAGAGGAGCTATTCGGTCTTACGAGCCAGATGCGCAGATCGGCTGTTTCGGTCCCGGCCAACATCGCCGAGGGATCAGCGCGGACCGGCACCAAGGAACTGCTTCAGTTCCTCTCTATTGGAGCGGCGTCTTTGTCCGAGCTCGACACGCATGTTGAAATCGCCATCCGGCTCGGTTATCTGAAAGACGACGCCTTGACGCGAGAAATCGATGATGTTGCCGGCTTGCTGATGGGACTGATCGCATCGATCAAGAGGCGGTCAACCTAGCCAGGTCTTGAACCACCCTTCACTCATTCACCCTTCACCCTTCACGCCTTCCCCCTGCCCCCTTCACCCTTCACCCTTCACCCTTCACACATTCACTCGGCGGAGCCGCCATGACCATCAACTATAGCGAACGCATTCCGAACAACGTCGATCTGGCGAACGACCGCACGCTGCAGCGCGCGCTCGAGCACTGGCAGCCGAGATTTCTCGACTGGTGGCGGGAGATGGGACCGAACGCGTTTTCATCGGCGGACGTTTACCTGCGCACCGCCACCGGCGTGGATGCCCAGGGCTGGGCCACGTATGGTTCGGTGAAAATGCCCGACTACCGCTGGGGGATCTTTCTCGCCGAGCCGGCGCCGGAGCGCACCATCGGCTTCGGCGACAACTTCGGCCAGCCAGCCTGGCAGCAGGTGCCGGGCGAGCTGCGTTCGCAGTTCCGCCGCATCATCGTGACCCAGGGCGACACCGAGCCGGCATCGGTGGAGCAACAGCACTTGCTGGGTCTCACCTGCCCGTCCCTCTACGACCTGAGGAACCTTTTCCAGGTGAACGTCGAGGAAGGCCGGCACTTGTGGGCTATGGTCTATCTGCTGCATGCCTATTTCGGCCGCGACGGACGCGAGGAGGCCGAGGAAATGCTGGCACGCCACTCGGGAGACGCCGACAAGCCGCGCATCCTCGGCACGTTCAACGAACCCATCAACGACTGGCTGTCGTTTTTCATGTTCACGTACTTCACCGACCGCGACGGCAAGTTTCAGCTCAAGAGCCTCGCCGAATCGGGTCTCGATCCGCTGGCGCGCACCTGCCGCTTCATGCTCACCGAAGAGGCGCACCACATGTTCGTGGGCGAGACCGGCGTGGGTCGTGTAGTGAAGCGCACGCTGGAGGCCATGAAAGAGCTCGGCAGCGACGATCCTGCCGCGGTCCGTGCACAGGGTGCAGTCGATCTGCCGACCATCCAGCGCTACATGAATTTCTGGTTCACCTCTTCGCTGGATCTGTTCGGTTCCGAAGTCTCTTCCAACGCCGCCAGTTCCTTCGCCAACGGCATCAAGGGCCGGCCGGACGAAGCGCAGTACCAGGATCACATCTGCAGCGAAGCGAGCTACGAGCTGGAGACACCGCAGGGAAAGGAAGCGGTGAGCCTGCGCAACGCGATGAACGAGGTGTTGCGCAACGCCTACATCAAGGACTGCGAGATCGGGGTCAAGCGCTGGAACATGCAGATCAGCCGCGCGGGATTCGACTTTCAGCTAAGGCTTCCGAGCCCGCGTTTCCGCCGCGCCATCGGCGCCTGGGCTAACGCACCGACCGATCCGCAGGGCAAGGCCATCAGCCGCGAGGAATTCGAGCGCAACATGGCGGGATGGATTCCGAGCCAAGACGATCGCGCGTTCGTGATGAGCCTGATGCAGCGCGTGGTGGAGCCAGGCAAGATGGCTGGCTGGATTGCCCCGCCGGACCGCGGCATCAACAATCTGCCAGTGGACTACGAGTACGTAAAGCTGAACTGAGAGCGGGTTGGGACTAGGCGTGATGGACGCGATTGTAGTGCCCGTGCTCGATTTCCTCGAGAATCGGCCGGCCTTTCGGCTTCCAGCGGAGTTCGGCACGAGAGCGTTTCCCTCGCACCCGGCTGTTCGATCCAAAAGATGAATGCGCCTTCGGCCCGAGCGCGGCTTCCGCTTCCTGCGGGGACCATTCCTTTGTTTTTCCGCCAAAGCCAAGCATGCGGCTGATGGACGCAGCTACGTTCTTAAGAACCTCCTCGCCATTCTCGGCGTAGTAGAGCGCGCCGGCAGGCGCTTTCTGCAGCGCGAGCAGATAGAGTTCGGTGACATCGTCGATGTGTACGTTGGCCCAGATGTTCTCGCCCTTGCCAATATGTAAACCAACACCGGCTTTCTTCGCGTTCTCGATCAGCGCCGGCACTTGGGCGCTCTCCTTGCGCGAACCGCGGCCTTCGCCATAGATCATGGTGGGGCGTATCACGACCGAACGCACACCCTGTTTCGCCACATCGAACACGACTTGGTCGATCGCGGCCCGCTGTTGCATGCGCGGTATGGTGGGCGTAAAGCTGGAGTATTCGTCGTAGATCGAGTCGCTGCGTTCGCCGTTCGCCACAGTGGCGACGATGCCGGATCCGCTGGTATGCAGGAAAGGTTTCCCAGAGCCGCGCAGCGCGGATGTGATGGCTTCCACCACGCCGGCGTGATTCGCTTCTGCCGTATCGACTACGGCGTCGGCTTCGTGCGCGGCGCGCGCAATGATTTCCGCGTCGTCGAGCGTACCGAGTACCGGACGCATGCCGCGTTTGCCGATCTCCTGCGCGCCCTGCTGCGTTCGAACCAGGCCGGTAATTGCATGGCCCTCGCGCAGAAGACGTTCGGCTACTGACCCGCCGATATAGCCTGTTGCCCCTGTCAGGAATATCTTCATCGCCGTCCCTTGAAAACGCTCGACGCCGCGATTCTACAACTGCACGGGAATCGCGGCGCCGGAACGGTTGCTCGTATCAACCGCTCAGGAACGCTCTTCGAGCCGGCCCATGCGGCCGGCCAGGTAATCGTCACGCGCCTTGATGATTTCTTCGCGAGTGTTCATCACGAATGGTCCCCAGGACACCACCGGCTCGTCGATGGGCTCGCCGGCCAGCAGCAGGAAGTCGAGCGCTTCCGACGCCGTCACCTGCACGCTGCCGCCGTCGCCGCGATACTCGACCAGCTGGTGGGTCGCGAAGCCGACGGCCGAGGAGCGGCCGCTGCCGCGAACGGCATAAACGTACGCGTTGAAGCTGGCCGGGATCGGCAGTTCCACGCTTGCGCCCGCCTCAAGCTTCACATGCGCGGCAATGATTGGGGTGTAACTCACCGCCGGACCGCGCGCGCCTAGCAGTTCTCCGGCCACCACGCGGGCCTCGCCACCGGGAAATTTCGCCACGGCGAACTTCTCGGCAGGCAGGTCCTGGTAGTGCGGTGCTTCCATCTTGAACTTGCGCGGCAGGTTCACCCACAGTTGCACGCCTTCCAGCACGCCGCCGGTACGCGCGAATTCCTTTTCACGGTACTCCGCGTGGACGATGCCGGAACCGGCGGTCATCCACTGCACGCCGCCGGCGCGCAATTGGCCGTGCCCGCCCGACGAATCATGGTGCTCCATTGCGCCCTGGAACAGGAAAGTCACCGTTTCGAAGCCGCGGTGCGGGTGCGGATTGAGCCCGCCTTCATCGCCCGGACGGATGCGTTCGGGCCCGAAGTGATCGAGCATCAGAAAAGGACTGGCGTAATCCAGATCGGGCCCCGGAAACGGGCGCAATACGCGCAGCCCTGGCGCCGGCTCGGCGTAGTGGCTGTCGATCACGCGCAGCACGCTGCGCGGCTCCAACCGTGTATCCATTTTCAAAGCGGTGCTCATTGCAATCTCCTGTCCGGCGCTCACGCCATATCGAACAACAGCACTTCGGCCTTGTCACCGTTCTCGATGACGATTTCCGATTCTCCGCTTGCCTTGAGCGCGTCGCCCGCTCCCAGCGGCTGGCCGTTCACCGTCGCCGCACCTCGCGCGACATGCACGTAGGCCTTGCGGCCTTCGGCAATCTTGTGCGAAACCTTGTCGTCGCCATCGAACAACGCCGCATAGAGGTTCGCATCCTGGTGAAGCAGGACCGAGCCGTCGCGTCCATCCGGGGAAGCCAGCAGGCGCAGCTTGCCGCGCTTCTCCTCGGGAGCGAAAAATTTCTGCTCGTAGCTCGGCTCGATACCCGTCACCGCCGGCTCGATCCAGATTTGCAGGAAATGCACGGGATTCTGCCGGGACGGGTTGTACTCGCTGTGGAACACGCCGGTACCGGCGCTCATTCGCTGTACATCTCCGGGCCGGATCACGGAACCCGTGCCCATGCTGTCCTTGTGTTCCAGTTCCCCACCCAGCACATAGCTGATGATCTCCATGTCGCGGTGCGGGTGGGTGCCAAAGCCTTCCCCGGCCGCGACCCTGTCTTCATTGATCACGCGAAGCGGGCCGAACCCCATGTGCCTAGGGTCGTGATAACCGGCGAACGAGAAAGTGTGAAAACTCTTCAACCAGCCGTGATCGGCATAGCCGCGTTCGCTGCTTTTCCTGACTGCGATCATGTGTCTTCCTTTCCTGCCTGTACAACATTTGCCGTCCAGGCGTCGATGGGTACCAATATAGGGGCTAAGTACCGGAATTGTTAGCGGAACAATTAGACACTTTCCATCAAAACTTTTGAATAACTCTTGCCGGACTAGGGTGCTGAGTGCCCCGCCCCAAGCCAGGCAAAGTCTGCGCAAGGATGAAAAATATCGGTACTACAGGGACTTGGTCATGCAGACCGCGGAGTCGGGGCAGAGCCGGGTGAATTCCGCGGCGGCGCGCAGCCCTACCGGGACGGATCCACGTCCGATCGCCTGATAGCGCTGCCCGGCGAAGAAATCCCGGGCGGTGGTCGTCAGCAGGAATAGGTCCGCCACCGCCAAAAAGCGGCACCGGGCTTCAAGCTCCGCCACCAGCCGCGTACCCAGCCCGCGATTTCGATAGCTGGGGGAGACAACCAGAGACCGCAGCAGCGCGGTGCGCCCGTAGCGCTCAACGCCGATCGCGCCGATCACCTTTCCGGAACCATCGCGGGCCAGCAGGAAATTCACTGTCGAGCTTCGCTCGAGGTCCTCCGTGGGAAGCGACGCAGCTTCGAGCAGCGCGATGAGGTCGCCGTAGTCCCGCTCGCTCGCGGACGCGATCCTCGCATCAAGAGTTGGCTGCTGCATGTCCTGCGTGATCAATTTGGCG
>Ga0137409_10002291_pt1 | contig 20625 bp, 18 predicted proteins | sample CZODoug1_16funga_FD_122059 | JGI IMG/M metagenome (GOLD analysis project Ga0137409, IMG submission 122059) | Vadose zone soil fungal communities from Angelo Coast Range Reserve, California, USA - CZODoug1_16fungal (Hybrid Assembly) | ecosystem: Environmental > Terrestrial > Soil > Vadose zone... | reverse complement strand
TGGAAGCGCACCAGCGAGATGGCGCGCGTGATGCGCTCGGCGAGCACGCGCAGCATCTCGTCGGATATTTCCGGCACCAGGATCGCGAATTCGTCACCGCCCAGCCGCGCAAAGATCTCGTTGCGCCGCACTTGCCCCGCCACCTCGCCCGCGACGCGGATCAGCATTGCGTCTCCCGCGCGGTGGCCGAAGGTATCGTTGATGTACTTGAAATCGTCGAGGTCGAAGAACAGCAGCGCGATGCGCGACACGTGGCGCTGGGCGTCCGCCATCATGCGCGACAACTCCTCGTTGAAACGGTGACGATTGTAGAGACCCGTCAGTGCGTCGCGCTCGGCGAGGTAGATCAGCTGGTCGGCAGTCTGGCGCTCGCGGGTAACGTCCTGGAACAGCCAGAGATGGCCGACCGGGCGGCCGTAGACGTCCTCCACGGCGTGCACCTGCTGGGTGATCAGGCGACCGTCCGCCATCTGGATCTCGAGTATGCCGAGGATCTCGTCTTCGCGCGGCAGGCGCAGTACGCGCTTGGCCTGTTCCTCTGGCCGCGCCAGCGTGCATGCCGAGCCGGCAAGCGCTTCCTGCGGGCTCCTTCCGATGAGCTGCATGCCCGGCGCGATCATCCAGATGCGGGTGAAGGCCGGATTTGTGTACACCACCCGGTTGTCGTGCGACACGAACAATATACCGGTGTCCATCGCCGCAAGCAGTGCCGATAGCCGCGCGTGCTCGTCCTGCGCGCGCGTGAGATATTCCTGCTGCACTACCTGGGCATCGCGCAACTCCACCACCGTCGCTTCCAGCCGCTGCTCTGCTTCCTTGCGCTGGGTGATGTCGCGGATGCTGATGCGAATGCCGAGGTGGCCACCGCCGTCGCCGTACACCGGGCGCCAGTCCGCCGCAGCCCAGAACTCGGTGCCCTCCTTGCGCCGCCCGCGGAATTCGTAATCCTGTCCCGTGCCGCCGCGCAATGCCCGGTGAATCTGCCGCACCGTGCGCACGGCGTCGGTTTCCGCCACGCAAGGCGCCGGGAAGCTCGGCATGGCGAGGCATTCCTCCGGGGTGTAACCAAACATGTCGAGCACGCGCGGGTTGATCCAGATCAGCCCGCCCTCGGGATTGATCCAGCACTCGCAGTCGTAGCTGTAATCGGCGATCGCGGTGAACTTGGCCTCGCTGTCGGCGATCGCCTTGATGCGCTCCTGGAGTGCCGCCGCCATGGCATTGAAGGCGTGGGTGAGCCTGCCCACTTCGTCGCCCCCTTCCACCGGCAGCCGCACGTTGAGGTCGCCTGCCGCCAGGCTCTCGCTCGCCGTGGTGAGCTGGGCCAGGCTGCGGGTAAGCCAATAGGAGAGCGCGATCATCGAGAGGGTGGACAGGATCAGCGCGATGCCGCCGATCACCAGGTTTTTGCGAACCAGATCCGCGCGCGCATTGGCCATGAATGCCGTGGACAGGCCGAAGTGAAGCTGGCCGACCTTGTGTCCCGCGGCGACGACGTCCATCACGTTGTGGACGTGCTGCGTCTGCCCGATGAACGTCTTTTTCGCGGCAGGCTCAACGGGCGGCAGCGGACTGTTGCGTTCCCACCCCGCGCTCGCAACGAGTTTCCCGCCGCGATCGAACAGCACCAGGTAGATGATGCCGTTGTCGCGACGCACGCTTTCGAGAATCCCGGCGAGCGCCTGGTCCTGCCCGGCGGCGAGCGGCAGGGAAAGCGCGGCGTTGAGCAGCTGCTTCTGCTCCTCAACGTGGATGCGCGCCTGTTCGTCCAGCCGGTGGTCCATGGTGCTGATGCCGTTGACGATCAGCAAAGCCAGCATCATCACGTTCACTGCCACACCACCCAGCAGCAAGCGTGTCCGCAGCGACAGCGAAAACGGCACTTTTCGCATCGGCCGGCGGTTACAGACGCTTGACCAGCACCACCGACCGGCGCTGATAGTTGTAGAGCAGCCGCTTCTGGCGCGGCAACTGGTCCACGCCCACTTCGTCAAAGCCGCGCTCGACGAACCAGTGCTCGGCGCGTGTCGTCAGCACGAACAGCCGCTTGAGCTTCGCGCGGCGCACCCGCCCCTCAATCTCGGCCAGCAGCCGGTCGCCGGCCCCCTGATTGCGAAAATCGGGATGCACGACGAGGCAGGCGAGTTCGCCCGCGCGCTCGTCGGGAAACGGGTAGAGTGCGGCGCACCCGACCAGCAGCTTGTCGTGCTCGAGCACCACGAAACGCCCGATCTCGCGCTCGAGCCGGTTGCGCCCACGCTTGACGAGTATGCCTTCCGCCTCAAGCGGCTCGATCAGCCTCAGGACACCGCCAATGTCCTCGATCTTTGCCGGCCGCAGCGTCTCGATCGGGTCGGGTGTCAGCATGGTGCCCACGCCCTTGTGCGTGAACAACTCCAGCAGCAGCCCGTCGTCGATGTGCCCGGAAACGAGGTGGGCGCGCTTCACGCCGTGCTCGCACGCGCGCACGGCGCACGGCAGGTAGAGCGCGGAATCGCTCTCTTTCAATTCCGGCCGCGCGAGCAGCGCCTGCGCCTGGCGCACGGTCAGGTTGCGCAACAGCTCACCGCGCCGGCCGGTGACCCCGATCGTGTCCATGAGGAAAATCAGTTTTTCCGCCCTGAGCGCAATTGCAGTGGAGCCGGCGACGTCCTCGAGCGCCAGGTTGAAGACCTCCCCGGTGGGCGAGTAGCCGACGGGCGAAAGCAAAACCAGTTCGTTGTCCTCGAGCCGCTTCTGGATTGCCGTGGCGTCTATCCGGCGCACCTCGCCCGTGTGCATGTGGTCCACGCCGTCGACGATGCCGATCGGCTTGGCCGTAATGAAGTTGCCGCTCGCCACGCGGATGTCAGCGCCTGCCATCGGCGAGTTGGGCAGCCCCATCGACAGCGCCGCCTCGATTTCCACGCGCAGCCGGCCGCTCGCCTCCTTGGCGCACATCAGCGCCACGTCGTCGGTCACCCGCACTCCCTTGTGGAAACGGCTGCGGCGGCGTGATGCCTTCAGCTTGGCTTCAATTTGCGGGCGCGCCCCGTGGACGAGCACGAGCCGCACGCCGAGGGCAGCGAGCAGGTTCAGGTCGTGGGTGAGGTCGAAGAAGCGGCCGTCGGCGACAACCTCGCCGCCGAAAGCGATGACGAAAGTCTTGCCGCGGAAAGCATGGATGTACGGCGCGACCGACTGGAACCAGTCAATGAACCGGTCCTGCGCGGAAAGCCGGTGCCGCCGCAGATTCCGCGGCGCGGACTCGGCCACGGCTGCGGCTGCGGCTGCGGCTGCCACATCTTCGGTTTCCGTCTTGCGCTTGATGACTGCCTCCCTTCCCGCATCGGCAGGCGCCTGGCCTGGATCTCGGGCTTGGCGCATTTCGTCGGGATATCAAGCACATATATTATGCGAGAACCGATTGATTGGAAAGCGTGAATCGTGATTCGTGAGTCGTGATTCGACCCCTTCCGGCCTTTCGCCTTCCTGCTTAGAAATCGCCCCACAGCGCCTGCATCGCGGCCAGCGCCGCGACGGCGGCGGTTTCCGTGCGCAGCACGCGCGGACCCAGACGCACCGGTGTGCAGCCACTGCGGCGCGCCAGCGCCTCCTCCTCTTGGGTAAAGCCGCCTTCCGGCCCAGCCAGCAGGACGATGGCGCCATCCGGCCTGGCAAGATCGCGCATTCGGGTTTCCCCGTGCGGCGAAAGCAACAGGCGCAACGCGGTGGCGGCGCCCTGTCCAAGCCATGATTCGAGCGGCATGACCGGCGCCACCGGGGGAATGCGGTTGCGGCCGCTTTGCTCGCACGCCGCGATCGCCACCGACTGCCAGTGCGCCACACGTTTTTCCGCCCGCGCCGCGTCCAGGCGCACGACGCTGCGGGAAGCAGCGAGGGGATGAATGGCAGCGACGCCCAGTTCGACCGCCTTCTGCACCGTATAGTCCATGCGCTCGCCACTGGAGAGCGCCTGGCCGAGCACGATTTCAAGCGCGGGTTCGCGCGCGGCAGATCGGGCGCCGCTGATCTTCACGGTCACTGCGTCCCGGGCCATGCGCGCCACCACCGCGTCGTATTCAGAACCATCGCCGTTGAAGAGCGTCAACGCGTCGCCTTCCGCAAGGCGCAGCACGCGTGCGACATGATGCGCCTGTGGCGCCGGCAAAGTACGTCCGCTACCCGCCCGTAGCTCTCCCGGCATATAAATCCGGGTCAGTGATCTTGCGTTATTCATCGCGTTTCGCCTTTCCGTGCGACCCCGACGCTCAGGGAGCCTTTCCAGTATCCCCGTGTCAAAGAGGAATACGCAATGGGCTTGCCGGTCCGCCTGAAAGACGGCGCGGACGCCGCGCGGTTGTGAACGCGTCGATCGCACCGCGGAACCCGCCGGGGCTGGCTGCGTAGTGAATCATCGGGAATGCCGCGTGCGATTGTGAAGGGCGGCAGTGGCATTTACAATTGGGCGAATCATGCAGACGATGAACCTCACCCATCACTTTCTCATCGCCATGCCGGCCATGGCGGATCCGCATTTTTCCAGGACGCTCACCTTCATCTGCGAACACAACGACAAGGGCGCGCTCGGCATCGTGGTCAACCGGCCGATCGAGATGACCCTGCAGACGCTGCTCGAGCAAGTCAGCATTCCGCTCGCGGGCGAAGCCTTGAAGGCGGTGCCGATCCATTTCGGCGGGCCGGTGCAGGTGGACCGGGGATTCGTGCTGCACGCCCCACTCGGGCAGTGGCAGTCCACGCTCGCGGTAAGCTCCGAGATCGGCCTCACCACGTCCAAGGATATCCTGCAGGCGGTGGCGCGCGGCGAAGGCCCCGGCAAGCTGTTCGTCACGCTCGGATACGCGGGCTGGGCAGCCGGACAACTCGAGAACGAACTCGCGCAGAACGCCTGGTTGACCGTCCAGGCGCAACCGGATGTGATCTTCGACCTGTCCGCCGAGCAGCGTCTGCCGGCGGCGATGCGCCTGCTTGGAATCGACTTTGCGAGCCTCTCCGAGCAAGCGGGTCATGCTTGACCCGCGTGACGAGTGACGAGTGATGAGTGATGGGCTGAAAACCAAAAGCTCGAAACCCACCCGTCACCCGTCACCCGTCACCCGTCACCCGAGGACCGGCACGGTCCTCGCATTCGACTTCGGCACCCGGCGCATCGGCGTTGCGGTCGGTGATTTCGAGACCCGGCTGGCGCATCCTCTGACGACTCTCGTTGAAGTGGAAAGCCAGGCGCGCTTCGCAGCAATCGGGAAGTTGATCGCCGAATGGCAACCCGTGCTGCTGCTGGTTGGCCAACCCGCGCATGCCGACGGCTCGGAGCACCCGGTCGGAAAACTCGCCCGTCGTTTCGCGCAGCGACTGCACGGCCGTTTTGGCCTGGCCACCGAGCTCGTGGACGAGCACCTCACCTCCGTCGAGGCCGAGGGCCTGCTGCGGAGCTCGGGCGCGCGCGGCACCCGCCTCAAGGCTGGCCTCGATGCCGTCGCCGCCCAGCGCATCCTGGACAGCTATTTCGCCGGAATATCCTCGAGGCCGTTTCAAAATGATTGAAACGGCCCCTGATGTAGGGGAGCATGAGGGGAATCTCCACTCATGCCAGTCCTTAAGCTTGGAAGCGAATTGTGGTAGGCTTGCGCCCCGCGAAAACCATTAAACATGCCCGGCAACCCGTTACCTGACGCCGAGCAGCTGCTGACAGCGCTGATCGAGCAGATGCGGCCCGCAATGGGGCCGGAAACGGGTTTAATAGGCATCCACACCGGCGGTGCCTGGGTCGCCGAGCGGCTGCACCAGGCGCTCAAGCTCCAGACCCCCCTCGCCACCCTCGACGTTTCGTTCTACCGCGATGACTATGAAGCGCGCGGGCTGCACCGCGACCTCAAGGGCTCCGAGATCCCATTCGAGGTCGATGGCCGCGACCTGATCCTGGTCGACGATGTGCTCTACACCGGCCGCACCATCCGCGCGGCGCTGAACGAGATCTTCGACTACGGGCGGCCGGCCAGCGTGCTGCTTGCCGTACTGGTTGACCGCGGTGGACGGCAATTGCCCGTCGCCGCGCAGTTCGCCGGCACCACCCTCACGCTCAAGCCCGGGCAGAACATTGCGCTCAAGCGCAACGACAAGGGCCGGTTGAACCTCGAATTGCGCGAGGACAAGCGCTGATGTGGCTCAACCCCACCAATCCGCAGCTCGACAGGAAAGGACGGCTGCATCACCTGCTGACGCTTGAAGGACTGCCGGCCGAGATCCTGTGGCAGATCCTCGATACCGCGAAATCATTCCTCGGCACCAAGGTCAAGAAAGTGCCGCTGCTGCGCGGCAAAAGCGTGTTCAACCTGTTCTTTGAACCATCCACCCGCACCCGCACCACCTTCGAAATCGCCGCGAAACGGCTATCCGCCGACGTGATCAATCTCAATATCGCCGTGTCCTCGCAGTCGAAGGGCGAGAGCCTGCTCGACACGGTCGACAACCTCTCCGCGATGCACGCCGACATGTTTATCGTGCGCCACGGCGAAAGCGGCGCGCCGCACTTCATCGCGCGCCACGTCGCGGCCGACATTCACGTCATCAACGCCGGTGACGGGCGCCACTCGCACCCGACGCAGGGCCTGCTCGACATGTACACCATCCGCCACTACAAGAAGGATTTCTCGAACCTGCGGGTGGCCATCGTCGGCGACGTCCTGCATTCGCGGGTCGCGCGCTCGCAGATCCACGCGCTCACCACGTTGGGCTGCCCGGAGATCCGCGTCATCGGCCCCAAGACGCTGCTGCCTGCCAACGTCGAGCAATTGGGCGTGCACGTCCATCACGATATGCGGCAGGGCCTCAAGGACGTGGACGTGGTGACGATGCTGCGGCTGCAGAACGAGCGCATGCAGGGGGCGCTGCTGCCGTCGGCACAGGAGTTTTACAAGTTCTACGGGCTCACCGGCGACAAGCTCGCCCTCGCCAAGCCCGACGCCATCGTGCTGCACCCGGGCCCGATGAATCGTGGGGTGGAAATCGATTCCAGCGTCGCCGACGGCAAACAGTCTGTGATCCTGCCCCAGGTTACCTTCGGCATCGCCATCCGCATGGCGGTGATGAGCATCATGGCGGGGAACAAGTGAAGATACATATCAAGGGCGGCCGGCTGATCGACCCCAAGAGCGGTGTCGACGCCAAGAAGGACGTCTACATCACCGCCGGCAAGATCGTCGCCATCGGCGAAGCGCCGAGCGGATACTCCGCCAACCGGGTGATCGACGCGGCCGGCCTCGTCGTGTGTCCTGGCCTGGTAGACCTCGCGGCGCGGCTGCGCGAGCCGGGCTTTGAATACCTGGCGACGCTGGAATCCGAGATGGAGGCCGCCATCGCCGGCGGCGTAACCAGTCTCGCCTGTCCGCCCGACACCGACCCTCCGCTGGACGAGCCGGGGCTGGTCGAGATGCTCAAGTTCCGCGCAAAGAACCTGAACCAGGCGCGGGTCTATCCCGTCGGCGCGCTCACTCAAGGCTTAAAGGGCAAGCATCTGACCGAGATGGCGGAGCTGGTGGACGCCGGCTGCATCGCGTTCTCGCAGGCGGACGCGCCTTTCGCCGACACGCAGGTGTTCTATCACGCGCTCCAGTACGCCGCGACGTTCGGCTTTGCCGTGTGGCTGCGCCCCCAGGACCCCGCCCTGGCGCGGCACGGCGTCGCCCATGACGGTCAGATTGCAACGCGTTTCGGACTGCCGGCCATCCCGGTGTGCGCGGAGACCGTCGCATTGTCCACGATTCTCATCCTCGCGCGCGAGACCGGCGCACGAGTCCATCTGATGCGACTCTCCAGCGCCGAAGGCGTGGAGATGGTGCGCCAGGCAAAACGCGAGAAGCTCTCCATCACTTGCGACATCGCCGTCCATCACGCGCACCTGACCGAGATGGACATCGGCTATTTCGAGTCCAACAGCCGCCTCGATCCGCCGTTGCGCAGCCAGCGCGACCGCGACGCGCTGCGCGCGGCGCTCGCGGACGGCACGGTGGATGCGCTGTGCTCGGACCACACGCCGGTAGACGAGGATGCCAAGCAACTGCCGTTCGCCGAGGCCGAACCTGGCGCGACCGGCCTCGAACTGCTGCTGCCGCTCACCCTCAAGTGGGCAGGCGAGACCAAAACGGCGCTCGTGCCCGCACTGGCCAGGATCTCGTCTGAGGCTGCCCGTGTGCTCGGCATCGACGCCGGTCACCTGACAATCGGACATGCTGCGGACATTTGCATCTTCGACCCCGAGCGCCTCTGGAAGGTGGAGCCGGCGGCGCTGAAGAGCCAGGGCAAGAACACGCCCTATATCGGCCTCGAACTCAAGGGCCGCGCGCGCTATACCCTGGTCGACGGCCAGGTCGTCTACGAATCCAAGTAACCGTTGACGGTTGGCCGTTATCACAATGGCCACCAGCGATCCGTTGGACGCCCTGTTGTTCGCTAAAATCGTCCCCATCTGGTAGCCAATAGCGAAGCGCCCATCGCCACGAGCTTACGAATGAACCCACTCCTCGATTTCTCCGGACTCCCGCTTTTTGCCGACTTCAAGCCCGACCACGTTGCGCCGGCGGTGGACCAGTTGCTCGCGGAAAACCGCGCGCTGATCGAGCGCATCGCGGCACAGCAGGCGGCGCCCACCTGGGGCGGTTTCGTAGCACCGCTCGAAGACGCCAACGAGCGCCTGCACCGTGCATGGGGCGTCGTCGGTCACCTCAATTCGGTGATGAACAGCCCCGAACTGCGCGAGGCCTACAACGCCAACCTGCCCAGGATCACGCAGTACTACACCGAGCTGGGCCAGCACGAAGGCCTGTTCGCCAAGTTCAAGGCCCTGCGATCGAGCCCCGAATTCGGGACCCTTGCCCTTGCGCAGAAAAAAATCGTCGAGAACGAGCTGCGCGATTTCCGCCTCGGCGGCGCTGAACTGCCGCTCGAGAAGAAGGTGCGCTTCAAGGAAATCAGCGAGCGCCTGTCGCAGATCACCTCGCGTTTTTCGGACAACCTGCTGGATGCCACCAACGCTTTCGCGCATTTCGTCACCGACCCGGCCGAGACCGCAGGCATCCCGGAAGACGTGCTCACTACCGCGCGCGCAGCCGCGCAGGCTGACGGCAAGCCGGGGTGGAAGTTCACCCTGCACGCGCCTTCCTACCTGCCGGTCATGCAGTACGCGGACCGGCGCGGTCTGCGCGAGCTCATGTACCGCGCCTACGTCACGCGCTCTTCCGAGTTCGGCAAGCCGGAATGGGACAACACGCCCCTCATCGCCGAGATCCTGCGGCTGCGCCGGGAGCTGGCGCGGCTGCTTGGCTTTGCCAGCTACGCGGAGTATTCGCTCGAGCCCAAGATGGCGGATTCGCCGCAGCAGGTGCTCGACTTCCTCAACGAGCTTGCGCTGCGGGCGAAGCCCTATGCCGAGCGCGACCTGGAGGAAGTGAGCGGATTTGCGCGCGCCGAGCTTGATCTGGCCAAGCTTGAGGCCTGGGACCTCGCCTACGCTTCAGAAAAGCTGCGCGCGAAGCGCTATTCCTTCTCCGACCAGGAGGTGAAGCAGTATTTCCCGGAAACGCGCGTCATGCCCGGCATGTTCAAGCTGATCGAGACGCTCTACGGCCTGAAAATCGACCCGGCCGATGCGCCGGTGTGGCACCCGGATGTTCGTTTCTACGCGCTGCGCGATCGCGCCGGCAGCGTGATCGGACAGTTCTACGTGGACCTGTACGCCCGCCCATCCAAGCGGGGTGGCGCGTGGATGGACGAGGCCCGCACGCGGCGGCTCAAGGGCGGACGCGTGCAGACGCCGGTCGCCTATCTCAACTGCAATTTCTCGGCGCCGGTGGGCGGCAAGCCGGCGCTGTTCACGCATGACGAGGTCAACACGCTGTTCCACGAGTTCGGCCACGGTCTGCACCACCTGCTCACGCGCGTGGACTATCTCGGCGTCTCCGGCATCAACGGCGTGGAGTGGGACGCAGTCGAGTTGCCCTCCCAGTTCATGGAAAACTTCTGCTGGGAGTGGGGCGTGTTGCCGCCGATGACCGCTCACGTGGACACCGGCGCGCCGCTCTCGCGCGCGCTATTCGACAAGATGCTCGCCGCCAAGAATTTTCAGAGCGGGATGCAAACGCTGCGCCAGATCGAGTTCGCGCTGTTCGACCTTCACCTGCACCATGATTTCGATCCGAGCGGCGCGAAGACCGCGCTCGACCTGCTGAACCAGGTGCGCAGCCGCGTCGCGGTCGTGGTCCCGCCGGACTACAACCGCTTTCCCCACAATTTCTCGCACATCTTCGCCGGTGGCTACGCCGCGGGCTATTACAGCTACAAATGGGCCGAAGTGCTTTCGGCTGACGCCTACAGCCTGTTCGAGGAGAACGGCGTGCTCGATCCCCGGACGGGGCAGCGTTTCTGGGATGAAGTCCTCGGGATGGGCGGCAGCCGCCCGGCCCTTGAATCGTTCGTTGCCTTCCGCGGGCGCGAGCCGAAAATGGACGCGCTGCTGAGACACAACGGAATGGTGGATCAGCCCGCGTGACGGGTTTTCCGCTTTGCACGGCATCCGGCGAAGTGCTAGAGTGAATTCATGCAGTTATCCAAGAGGTGATGTATGAAACCGGCTGCAATTTTGTTTGGCGCCGCGGCAGTCCTGTCAGGGGCGGTTTTGGCCGCCCAGCTCTACCGCTGGGTGGACGAAAAGGGTAACGTCGAATGGCGTGACACGCCGCCGCCCGCGTCGGCGAAGAAAATCGAGCAGCGCAAGGTCAGCGGCGGCGCCGCATCCGCCAGCGAGCTGCCTTACAGCGTCCAACAGGCAATGAAGAACTTCCCGGTCACGCTGTGGACGACCGATTGCGGCGACGCCTGCACCAAGGCGCGGGCGCACCTGGCACGCCGCGGCGTTCCGTACGACGAGAAGGATCCCCGCGCCGATTTTGAGACCTTCAAGAAACTGACTGGCAGCGCCGAAGTCCCGGTGCTGTTCGTTGGCAGCAGCCGGCTCAAGGGATATCTCGAGAGCGACTGGGACTCGGCACTGGACACCGCGGGCTATCCCAGGACGGCGCTTGTCAAGCCGCAACCCAAAGCCGCGCCCAAGCCACCGGCTGAAAAGGACGCCCCAGCCGAAAAAGGCGCGGCAGCCCCGGCGGAAACGCCAGCCGCGCCAGCTGCCTCCGCGCAATCCTCGGGAGTCAAGTTGTACACGACCGCTGATTGCGGCCCGAATTGTGCCAATGCCAAGCAGCTGCTCGGCGCGCGCGGCATCACGTTCCAGGAAATCGCAGTGGTGGAGCCGCCCCAGATCGAGGAACTGAAAAAAATGACCGGAGACACCGTCGTGCCGGTGCTGTTCCTCGGACAATTCTGGGTACAGGGCTACAGCGCCGAGGGATACGAGAGCGCGCTCGACAAAGCGGGATACAAGCGCCCGGCGTCCCAATAAGGCTGTACCCAGCCGGTGAAACTCGCCACCTGGAACGTCAACTCGCTCAAAGTCAGGTTACCGCAAGTCCTCGAATGGATCGGCCGGCATAGCCCCGACGCGCTGTGCCTGCAGGAAACCAAGCTCGAAAACGCCAGGTTTCCGGCGGCCGAGATCGAAGCAGCCGGTTATCGCGCGCTGCACAACGGCCAGAAAACCTATAACGGCGTCGCCATCCTCGCGCGGGCCGCGCCAACCGATGCCGTCACGGCCATACCCGGCTTCGCCGACGAGCAGAAACGCGTGCTCGCCGTCACGCTGGATGGCGTGCGCGTGATCTGCGCCTACGTGCCCAACGGCGAGAGCGTCGAATCCGACAAGTACCAGTACAAGCTCAAGTGGCTCGCTGCGTTCAGGGACTGGCTCCAGGCGGAACTGGCGCGGCATCCGCGCCTCGCCGTGCTGGGGGATTACAACATCGCGCCCGAGGACCGAGACGTGCACGACCCCGCCGCCTGGGAAGGCAAGGTGCTCTTCAGCAAGCCGGAACGCGAGGCGCTGGGCAAGCTGACTGCGCTCGGATTGCAGGACGCATTCCGGCTGTTCGAGCAGCCGGAACGGTCATTTACATGGTGGGACTACCGCATGAACGCCTTCCGCCGGAAGATGGGATTGCGGATAGACCACATCCTGCTGTCGGAAGAACTCGCGAAGTCGTGCTCGGCGTGCTCGATAGACATCGAGCCGAGAAAGAACGAGCGGCCGTCGGATCACGCGCCGGTCGTCGCCGACATCCGCATCTGACCGCCCGGTCAGGGCTCGATCTTCACGCCTTTCCAGAACGCCACGTACGCCGCGATGTTCTTCGCCGCCGACTTGGGCTCCGGGTAGTACCATGCCGCGTCCTTATTGACCTGCCCGCCTACCGTAACGTTGTGATAAGAGGCAATGCCCTTCCAGCCGCAGGTGGTATGCGTGTCGCTGGCCTGCAGGAATTCCTTCTTTACCGCTTCCGGCGGGAAATAATGATTCCCCTCCACCATTTCACACCGGTCGCTTTCCGCGATCACCTGCCCGTTCCAGACAGCTTTAGGCATAAGCCCTCCCGATCTAATTCGAATTACCTTACCTGACCGCGCGTTGAACGGCGACGAGGTCGTCCGTTCGAATGGGCGGAGTTAAACCGGCGCACCGCGTCCGGGTTTAACCTAGAATAGGACTCATGAAGATCATGAAAGTTTACTCCGCCTTCGCCCGCATCGTATTCCTCTGCACCATCGCGCCGCTCGCTGCTGCCGCCGATACCAGTGAAGACGTGTTCAAGACCGCGCTCAGCTATACCGTGCAGGTGCGGTCCACACTGCCGGTACCGTTCGATGGCGACCGCAAGGGATCGGGCCTCGGGGCGGGCTTCCTGGTGGACGCCGGCCGCGGCTGGATCATGACCAACGCCCATGTCGTGGGACGCTCGCCCTCGCGCGTGGAAGTCGCCTTCCACGACCAGGATTTTGCGGAGGCGGCAAAAGTCTACGTTGATCCCTTTCTTGACGTAGCGATCATCCGCGTCCCCGACCGCATCGATACCAAGGGCATCGTCGAGCCGCGGCTCGAGTGCGATTCAATGCCATCGGTCGGGCACGCCGTGGGCGCCTTCGGCCACCCTTGGCGGCTGCAGTTCACCGGCACGCGCGGAATCATCTCCGGCGTTACCGCCCGCTACCGCACGGAACTGCTGCAGACCGATGCTCCGATCAATCAGGGCAACTCCGGTGGCCCGCTGATCAGCCTGGAAAGCGGGCGCATCGTCGGCATCAATACCGCGGGCATCCGCGGCGCGCAGAACACCAACTTCGCCGTCGCAATCAAGTACGCCTGTCGCGTCCTGCAATTGCTGCAACAAGGCCAGGATCCCTCCCCGCCTGATCTCAGGCTGGTGTATTTCCGCGACATGGACAACCGCAAGGAGCTCAAGGTCGCACGCAGCTACGCGGGCGACGGAATGTTGAAACTCATGCCGGGCGATGTCATCCGGCAGGTGGTTGGGGTTGGCGGCCCGGTCGAAAACGAGACCCAGCTGCTGCACGCGCTGCGCGGCCGGCTCGCCAACTCGAGCCTCAAGGTATTTCGCGCCGGCCAGGAAACGCTGGTCACCGGTATGAAGGTCCCCATGACGCGCGTGCTGGATACGCGTGGTGTGTACGCATCCGGTGTGCTGTTCGGGCCGATCACGATTCGCGATGCGCTGGAAGTCAGCGCGCGCGGCCTAATGGTGCATCACGTCGAAGCGGGCTCGATTGGTGAAGCACAGGAGATCGAGAAATCGGACATGCTCGAGGCGGTGGATGGCGCGCCGGTGATCAACGTAGACGATCTGTTCTCGCGCCTCAACGCGGCCGGCAAGGCGGGCGGCCGCGTAACGCTTACCTTCAAGAAGCTCTCGGGCGGTGACGCCCTGTTCTCCTACGCCCAGCGCAACCTGCTGGTCTCCGAGCTGCGCATCATCGGCCCCCAAAAACCAGGGATCGCCGATTAGAGGGTGTAACCGGAGGAAATCCCACCTACTCGCGCGGTGAGCCGTTTCAGTGGCCTGGAACGACTGTCCGGTCATTCGCCTTTCTTGTCGGCGTCTATCCCCAGTTCCTGAATCTTGCGCGTGAGGGTATTGCGCCCCAGGCCGAGTAGCTGCGATGCCTCGATACGGCGCCCTCCGGTGTGGGCGAGCGCCTTCACGATGAGCGCTTTCTCGAAGTGGCGAGCGAGCTCGTCCATGATGCCGGTCTCGCCGCGATTGAGCTGTGCCTCGACCTCCTTCTCCAGCGCGGCCACCCAGCTCGTCGCCGTCGGTGCCGCCTCGGCACGCAACTCCGGCGGAAGATCCTTCACCTCGATCGAGACGGAGGGGGCCATCACCGTGAGCCAGTGACACAGATTCTCGAGCTGGCGCACGTTGCCGGGGAAGTCCTGCACGACGAGGTATTTCAGCGTCGCCTCGGACAATCGTTTCGCCTCGACCCCCAACTCGCGCGCGCTGCGAGCCAGAAAGTGGCGTGCGAGCAGCGGAATGTCCTCGCGCCGCTCGCGTAGCGACGGCAGGCGAAGCCGGATGACATTGAGCCGGTGAAACAAATCGTCGCGGAACAGGCCCTGCTTTACGCGCGCCTCGAGATCCTGATGCGTGGCTGCGATCACGCGCACGTTGGCCTTGATCGGCTGGTGGCCACCGACACGATAGAAGTGGCCGTCGGACAGCACGCGTAGCAGGCGCGTCTGCAGCTCCTGCGGCATGTCCCCGATCTCGTCCAGGAAGAAGGTGCCGCCCTCCGCCTGCTCGAAGCGCCCGCGCCGCTGTGCCTGCGCTCCAGTGAAAGCGCCGCGCTCGTGGCCGAACAGCTCCGATTCCAGCAGCTCGCGCGGTATCGCAGCGGTATTGATGGCGATGAAAGGCTTGCTCGCGCGCGGGCTGTGGCGGTGCAGGGCGCGCGCGACCAGTTCCTTGCCGGTGCCGGACTCGCCGGTAATCATGACCGTGGCGTGCGACTGCGACAGTCTTCCAATAGCACGGAATACTTCCTGCATGGCCGGCGCCTGTCCGAGTATCTCCGGCGTGGCTTCCGTCTCCTCGGTGACGCTTTCCTGGCGTATGCTCTCTTCCATCGCGCGGCGGATGAGCTCGACCGCGTGATCGACGTCGAACGGCTTGGGCAGATACTCATAGGCGCCGCCCTGGAACGCGGTAACCGCGCTTTCCAGGTCGGAATAGGCCGTCATGATGATTACCGGCAAGTTGGCGTGCAGCGCCTTAGCCTGCCGCAGCAGCTCGAGCCCCGATTCCCCCGGCATGCGAATATCGCTCACCACCACTTGCGGCGTCTCGGAGTTGAGCGCGGCAAGCGCCTCCTGCGCCGAGGAGAAGGTCTTGAAGGAGATGTTCTCGCGCGTGAGCGCCTTCTCGAAAACCCAGCGGATCGAACGGTCGTCGTCGATGATCCAGACCGGCTTCATGACATTCCGCGGCCCGCGAATACTTTCATGTCCCGCCCCGTCAGTCATTGGCGACTTCTTCCACGGGAAGCAGGATCGAGAATATCGTGCTGCCTGGCACGCTTTCGACGTGGATCATGCCGTGGTGCTGGTTGACGAAGTTTTGCGCCAGCGTCAGCCCGAGACCGCTGCCGCCGTCGCGGCCCGAGACCAAAGGGTAAAAAATCCGCTCCTGCAGCTCCGGGGGTATGCCGGGACCGTTGTCCATGATCTCCACTGCGAGGGCGTGGAGGTAACGGCGCCGTGCCAGCGTCACCTGGCGCACGACGCGGGTGCGCAGCGTAATCTCCCCGCCCGCGCCGCCGCTTGCAACGGCCTGCGCCGCGTTGCGCATGATATTGAGCACGACCTGAATGAGCTGTTCCTTGTCGCCTTTCACCTGCGGCAGGCTGACGTCGTAGTCGCGCTGGATGCGGATTCCTTGCGGGTACTCGGCCAGGATGAGGCTCCGCACCCGCTCCAGGACCTCATGCATGTTGAGCAGGGCCGGCTGCGGTAACCGGTGCGGCGTGAGCAGCCGGTCCATCAGCTGCTGCAGGCGGTCGGCCTCTTTCATAATCACCTGCGTGTATTCGTGCAGGTTGGGACGCTCCAGCTCGCGGTCGAGCAGCTGCGCCGCGCCGCGGATGCCGCCGAGCGGGTTTTTGATCTCGTGGGCGAGGTTGCGGATCAGCTCGCGGTTGGCCTGACTCTGGTCGAGCATGCGCTCCTCGCGGGCAATCCTCAACTGCTGCTCGATGTGGCGGAACTCGAGCAGCAGCCCCTCCCCTTGCGGGCCGGCGAAAAACTCGACCGGGGTCGCGGTGCAGGACAGGTGCAGGCGCGCGCGCCCGCTCACGCCGAGCTCGACGTCGTGTTCCGTATAGCTGCAGTTGTTGGCACGCGCGTAATCGATCGCGCCCTCGAGCACTGCGGTCTCGGTGAACAATTCCTTCAGCGGTTGACCCGCCACGTTCTTGCTGCTCATTTCAAATAAATTTTCGGCCGCAGGGTTCATGTAGCGCACGGCAAGTCCCGCATCCACCACCACCACCGCGGTCGCCAGCAGGTCGAGACCGGAGAGGGCCGCGGGTGTCATGTCACAGGTTCGGACTGGGAATCAGAGCAAGAACCGCGCCAAGCCTTGCGGTGGCGCAGGTGAGTCGAGCAAGACCGCGCCGAGGGGAATCGCATCCCGGTCTAACAAACAACATTGGCCATTTCGCCGGCTGCGGGACGTCCGCCGCCTTATCTGACGTTCGCCAGCTCGCGCTTCAGGTTGGCAACGTTATCCTCGTGCAGCTTGACCTTCTTTTTATACGGCTCGAGCCGCTCGAGCACGCGCTGATAGTTGCGCTCACTGCCAAGTCGCTGCGATTCCTGTTCCGACAGTTCCTTTTTCGCCTGGTCCAGCAACTTCTGCTCGTTGGCCAGCTCCTGGTCGAGAATCCTGCGGCGGTCGCTGTCGCGCTGCTTCTGCGTCTCGCCGTCCACCTTGGGGAAATTCTTGGGACTTTCGGCAGCCTTGCCGGGTGACTTCCCACCCTGGACGGTATTGGTTGCCGGGACATCGAGCATTTTGCAGCCCTTCGCCTCCGACTTGATATTGGTGAAACGCTTGTTGCCGCTGGCATCCACACACTCCCAGATGTCGGCCAAGGCCCGGGGTGCCGGAAGCACGAGCAACAAGGCCAGTATCCAGCGGTTACGCATCATCGGCAGGGGTCTCCTCACTCCCAAGATAACGCCCCATGTCACCGGCCGTTGACCGGCTAACACCCACACTTACATCTAAGTCTATGTCATAAAAACAGTTTTAGCAACGCACCCAAATGGTGCGGAAGCTTCTCGCAACAAAAAGGGCGGGGAATATCCCGCCCTCCAAGCACTGCCCCGACCCGGCTTACAGGCTGTAATACATCTGGAACTCGAGCGGATGAGTCGTCATGCGGAAGGCGGTGAGCTCTTCGTGCTTCAGCGCCATGTAGGCCTCCAGCATGTCCTTCGAGAACACTCCGCCGCGTGTCAGGAACTCGTGGTCTTTCTCGAGCTCTTCCAGCGCCTGCTCGAGCGAGTGGCACACCTTCGGCACCTTGGCGGCGATTTCCGGCGGCAGGTCGTAGAGGTTCTTGTCGATCGGATCGCCCGGCTTGATCTTGTTCTGGATGCCATCGAGCCCCGCCATCATCATCGCGGTGAACGCGAGATAGGGGTTGGCGGTCGGGTCCGGAAAGCGCACTTCGATGCGGCGTCCTTTAGGATTCGAAACGAGCGGCACCCGCACCGAGGCGGAACGGTTGCGCGACGAATACGCGAGATTGATCGGCGCCTCGAAACCCGGTACCAGTCGCTTGTAGGAGTTGGTCCCGGGGTTGGTGATCGCGTTAAGCGCCTTCGCGTGCTTAAGTATCCCGCCAATGTAATGGAGCGCGAGATCGGACAACCCGGCGTAACCATTGCCGCTGAAAAGGTTCTGCCCGCCCTTCGCCAGCGACTGGTGCACGTGCATGCCCGAGCCGTTGTCTCCCACCACCGGCTTCGGCATGAAGGTTGCGGTCTTGCCGTAGGAGTGTGCAACGTTGTGCACGGCGTACTTGAGAATCTGCAGCCAGTCGGCGCGCTTTACGAGCGGGGCAAACATCGTTCCGATTTCGCACTGGCCAGGCGCCGCAACTTCGTGGTGATGCACTTCGACGACCACGCCCATCTCCTGCATGGCGAGCACCATCGCCGAACGGATGTCCTGTAGCGAGTCGACCGGCGGCACCGGAAAATAGCCGCCCTTTATTGGCGGGCGGTGCCCCATGTTGCCGCCCTCGAATTCTTCGCCGCTGGACCACGGTGCTTCCTCGGACTTGATCTTGTAGAACGCCTGGCCCATTTCGATCTTCCAGGTCACCGAGTCGAAGATGAAGAACTCGGGCTCGGGGCCGAAGAACGCGGTGTCGGCAATGCCGGTGGATTTGAGGTAGGCCTCGCCGCGCTTGGCGATCGAGCGCGGATCGCGGTCGTAACCCTTGCCGTCGGAAGGCTCAATCACGTCGCAGGTGAGCAGTAGCGTCGGCTCGTCGGTGAACGGGTCCATGCGCGCGGTGTCGGCATCGGGCATGAGCGTCATGTCGGAGGCTTCGATGCCTTTCCAGCCCGCAATCGAAGAGCCGTCGAAGAAGTGGCCGTCGGTGAATTTGGACTCGTCGAACGCCGATACCGGCACCGACACGTGCTGCTCCTTGCCGCGGGTGTCGGTGAAGCGGAAGTCGACGAATTTCACCTCGTTGTCCTTGACCATTTTCAATACGTCGGCGACGGTTGCCATCGAGCTCTCCTGAGTTGATTGGTATTACGGAATACGAAAATTAGAACTTCCTGTTGAGCAGGAATTGTGCCAAGTTTTTTTACGCGAAACGCATTGTGCCACAAGGGGTTTGTTACCCGACCACCGCCCCACGCGCATCATTATAGTGCGCAGATATCCTTTTCGCACAGTAGCGGTGCGAAAAGGCTGGGGCCGGCCTCGATGTAAAATACTGCTTACTTTCCAGCCGCATACGCCTGTCGATGTCAGCGCCGATTACGGTACGGGCACAAATTACCCATTCCGAGGACCTGTATGACCATCAACGATCTACTCCAGAAAGCCGCCGAGCGGGCGCGGCAAATGGGTCTCCCCTACAGCGGCGCGCTGACGCCGGCGGAGGCGCACGAGGTCTGGCGCAACGCACCGGGGGCCAAGCTCGTGGATGTACGCACCCGCGCGGAATGGGATTATGTCGGGCGTGTTCCCGGCGCGGTCGAGATTGAGCTGCTGACGTACCCTTCGAACCGCCCCAACCCCGCGTTCGTGTCGGAGCTCGAAAGCAAGGTGGATAAATCGGCGCCCGTACTGTTCATCTGCCGCAGCGGCGGGCGCTCGCACAACGCCGCGATGCTCGCGAAACAGGCCGGTTACAGCACGACCTACAACGTCCTCGAAGGCTTCGAAGGCGACAAGGACGAGCACGGCCACCGTAATTCCATCGGCGGCTGGCGAGTAGCGGGACTGCCCTGGACGCAGGGTTGAAGGCAGAAGAGGAAAGAGGAGTTTGAAAGCGTCAACCCGCGTCCATTTCGCGTTACGCCATCATGCCGACCAGTTCACCCACCCGGCATAGCCGGTGGCCAGCACGATGACACCGAACACGATGCGGTACCAGGCGAACGCGCTGAAATCATGGCTGGCGATATAGCGCAGCAGCCAGCGCACGCAGAAGAAGGCCGAAACGAAGGAAACCACGAAGCCGGTGGAAAACAGCCCGAGATCGCCCGCCCCCAGCAGCGCGCGGTGCTTGTAGAGGTCGTAGGCACCGGCGGCGATCAACGTCGGCACCGCGAGAAAAAACGAGAACTCCGTGGCGGCGCGGCGCGAAAGGCCGAACAGCATGCCGCCGATGATCGTCGCGCCCGAGCGCGACGTGCCGGGGATCAATGCGAATGACTGCGCCAGCCCGACTTTCAGCGCGTCCTTCCACGTCATATCGTCCACCTGCTCGACGGCCGCTCGCCGCGGCGCGTGTTCGACCCATAGAATAATCAGCCCGCCGATGATGAAGGCAAGCGCGACCGGGACCGCGTGAAACAGGTGCTGTTTGATCGCACCGCCGAACGCTAGCCCAAGCACGGCTGCCGGCAAGAATGCCACCGCCAGATTTAATACGAAGCGCCGGGCGGCGGGCTCATTTGGAAGCCCGGCCAGCACGCGGGCAAAGCGCGCGCGGTATTCCCAGATCACCGCGAGCATTGCCCCGCTCTGGATGACGATATCGAACAACTTGGCCCTGTCGTCGTTGAAACCCAACAGCTGGCCGGCGACGATCAGGTGCCCGGTACTGGAAATCGGCAGGAATTCGGTGATCCCCTCGACCAGCCCGAGGATCAACGCATAGAGCAGGTTCGCATCCATGGCTCAGGATAGCCCAAGAAATTTCCGGATCGCGGGCCAGAAGGCGGGGTCGTCGTCGGTATTGTTGTGTCCGGCGCCGCTCAGGATGATTTTCTGCTTTGCGCCGCCCCAGGCCGCGTACAGCCGCTCGCCATGCTCGGGCGGAATGACCTGGTCGCGCTCCGCGATGATGCAGAGCAGCGGCTGCCGCAACGCCGGCGCCTTGGCAATCGAGTCGAAGCGGTGCCTGAGCAGCAGA
>Ga0137409_10002290_pt1 | contig 20627 bp, 16 predicted proteins | sample CZODoug1_16funga_FD_122059 | JGI IMG/M metagenome (GOLD analysis project Ga0137409, IMG submission 122059) | Vadose zone soil fungal communities from Angelo Coast Range Reserve, California, USA - CZODoug1_16fungal (Hybrid Assembly) | ecosystem: Environmental > Terrestrial > Soil > Vadose zone... | reverse complement strand
CGGCGGGAGTGCGTGAACGTTCGATGATCTCTGATACATTTCTGAGCGCTGTGTCGAAGCCCAGGGAATAGTCGGTGCCGGCCAGGTCTTTGTCGATCGTTTTCGGCACACCAACGACAGGCACGCCTTGTTCGCCGAGCCTGGCGGCGACACCAAGCGTATCCTCGCCGCCGCAAACGACGAGCGCGTCGAGTGTCAGCTTTTTGATATTTTCAATTACTTCCGCTGAGCGATCGCGCGCCTCACCTTCATCGTTGACTTGCTTGAAAGGATTCGTTCGGGACGATCCGAGATTTGTGCCGCCTTCGCGGTCCCAGCGACGCACACTCTCGCGATCGAGCGGCAGGACTTCGGGCAGGGGACTAAGCAAACTGCGCCAGCCGTCAAACAAACCGATTACCTGGTTGCCGAGTTCGGAACTACGGTAGACCAGTCCCTTGATGGCCGGGTTCAAGCCGGGCGCATCGCCGCCGCCAGTCAAGACTCCAATTCGCATTTCCTTAGACATGAATCAGTGCAATCCTCCGGAGTTTAGAGTACAAGCTTTAGCTTGCCTTCGAAGCCGCAGCCTAAAGGCTGAACTCTGAACTTCTAAGTGACAACGGTTGGCTCGTCTCTGCCGAGTCTCTCGCGCAATTCGAGTAACTCGCGCGCAGCCTTAGTCAAAGGCGCCAGAACTTCCGTCAGCTCGCCGTTTCCGCCGTCCTTAAGATAGCGTTCCAGGTAGAGCCGCAGCGTTGCGCCCTCGGTGCCGGTGCCCGAGAGACGGCAAACGATCCGCGATCCATCTTCGAGGAGAATGCGTATCCCCTGGCGCGCGCTCACGCTGCCGTCGACCGGATCCGTGTAGCTGAAGTTGTCCGCGTTCTTCACGCGACTCCCAGCCAGCAAAGCGCCTTGCAAGCCATCAAGCTTTTCGCGCAAAGTGTCGAGCATCTGCGTCGCCGGCGTGACTTCCAATCCTTCGTAATCATGGCGCTGATAGTAGCTGCGCCCAAACTGTTGCCAATGTTCGCGCACCAGGTCTGCCACTGACTTGCGCGCGCCTGAGTTATGCTTTGCGGCGAGTATCGCCAACCAGCAGAGCACGGCCCAGAGCCCGTCTTTCTCGCGCACGTGATTTGAGCCGGTGCCAAAACTTTCTTCGCCGCAGATGGTACAGAGCCCGGCGTCCATTAGATTTCCAAAAAACTTCCAACCCGTCGGCGTTTCATAGCACTGAATGTCGAGAGCAGCCGCGACACGATCCAGAGCGGTGCTCGTGGGCATCGAACGAGCCACGCCGGCGAGTCCGGCGCGGTAACCGGGAATGCTTTTCTGCGCGTGCTCGGCAATCAATGCCAGTGAGTCGCCGGGAGTGACGTAGAAGTTGCGTCCGAGGATCAGGTTGCGATCGCCATCGCCATCGCAGGCGGCGCCAAGATCGGGAGCTTGCCCGGAATTCATCAGCGCGACCAATTCCGCGGCGTGGACCAGATTCGGATCAGGATGGTGGCCGCCGAAGTCTTCCAATGGAGTGCCGTTGATGACCGTGCCGGCCGGCGCGCCCAGGCGATCTACGAGGATGTGTTGAGCGTAGGGGCCGGTGACCGCGTTCATCGCGTCAAACTTCATGCGAAAGCCGCCTTGGAAAAACCTGCGCAGTGTTTCGAAGTCAAACAATTCTTCCATGACGGCGGTGTAATCCGCGAGCGAATCGATGATCACAATCTCGCTTGCTTCAAGCCGCAATCCGCCTTCGTGTTCGAGATCCACGTCCGGGTGGTCGAGCGTGAAGTATTGGGTGATCTTCAGCGTGTGTTGGTAGATGCGTTCAGTAATACTCTCCGGCGCCGGACCGCCGTTGCGAACGTTGTACTTGATCCCAAAATCCGCGTCGAGACCGCCGGGGTTGTGACTGGCGGAGAGCACCAGGCCACCGAGCGCGCGGTGCCGACGGATGACCGCGGAAACGGCCGGGGTTGAGAGTATTCCACCGCGCCCAACCAGCACGCGCCCGAACCCACTGGCCGCGGCAATGCGAATGATCTTCTGAGCCGCGATGCGGTTGTAGTAACGGCCGTCACCGCCAACGACCAGAGTCTCAGCGCCGAAACCCGCGGGGTTATCTTCGCGCACAGTGTCGAATACGGCTTGCACGAAATTTTCCACGTAGTTTGGCTGCATGAAGACGCGCGTTTTCTTGCGCAGTCCCGAAGTGCCGGGACGCTGATCCTTGAATGGAGTGGTGGGCACTGTTTTCATTTTACTTGCCGAATGATCTGTGGCCATGTTACCTGAAACCGCGCATTGAGCAACCAGTGGCAATCGCGATGACTTGCGTCACACGGTCTTCGCAGAAGATTATGGCTCCGCAAGAACGTGCTGACGACTAAGGCGATAGAGCAGGAGAGCGCATGGCGATCTTGGTGACGGGTGGCGCGGGCTACATTGGCAGCGTGACAGCAGAGTTGTTGCGCGCGATAGGCGAACGCGTGATCGTCGTCGACGATTTGGCGCGCGGACATCGCGACGCGCTCCCCAGCGACGTTCCTTTCTATCAGGGAAGTGTGGGCGACGCGGAATTGATAGGGCGCATCGCCGAAGAACATAAGCTCGAATCGTGCATCCACTTCGCGGCCCTGGCATATGTTGGTGAGTCGGTCACGGAGCCCGCGCGTTATTTCGATAACAACGTCGGACAGGGAATCACTTTGCTCAACTCCCTGCTGCTGGCCGGCGTGCGTCGTCTGGTTTTCTCCTCCACTTGCGCTATCTACGGCGAGCCGCAGCAAATCCCAATCTCTGAAGATCACCCGCAACAACCGACCAATCCCTATGGGTGGTCCAAGCTCTTCATGGAGCGCATCATGGAAAGCTACGACCGCGCTTACGATCTCCGGTTTGTCGCGCTGCGTTATTTTAATGCCTGCGGCGCGACCCCGGGCCGCGGCGAGCGACACGATCCGGAGTCGCATCTCATTCCAAACGTGCTGCGGTGTGCTGCCGGTCAATTACCCTCCGTTTCAGTTTTTGGTAACAACTATCCCACGCCTGACGGCACGCCGATTCGCGACTACATACACGTTGCCGATCTCGGTGATGCACATATTCTCGCGCTCAACCACCTTCGCAGCGGCGGTCAATCCGAGCGGCTTAACCTCGGCAACGGTCAGGGCTATTCCGTGTTGGAAGTGATCGAGAAGGCGCGCGAGGTGACTGGTCAACCGATCGCGGTCAAGTTTGAACCGCCTCGGCCAGGTGATCCGTCTCGTCTGATCGCGGATGCAAATAGAGCACGCACCGTGCTTGGCTGGCGGCCGGCGTTTCCCGATCTTGCTTCAATCATTCGATCAGACTGGCAGTGGCGATCAAAAAATGGACTTTCGATTTCAAGTTAATCTCGGCGGCATCATCGACCTGCTGTCCAACCACACTTACAGCAGCCCGGATGTTTACATCCGCGAGCTTTTGCAGAATGGCGTGGACGCTATTGTGGCCCGCAACTATCTCGAACCAGAGCATCGCGGCGAGATAAAAATTGAGTTGTCGTCTCAGGACAGCGAGGCGAGCAGTTTTTTACTTTTCCGGGACAATGGCATTGGTCTTACGGAAGATGAGATCCATCTTTTTCTCGCGACGATTGGGGAGACTTCAAAGCGCGACGGCTGGAGTTTGCAGCCAACGGATTTTCTCGGCCAGTTTGGAATTGGCTTGCTGACTTGCTTCGTAGTCAGCGATGAAATTGTGGTTGTCACGCGCTCTGCGAAAGACTCGAGCAAAACCATCGAGTGGCGAGGACGCGCGGATGGAACGTATTCGTTAAAAGTCCTCGAAGAGGACATTGAGCCGGGCACGGAGGTGCGTCTGCATTGCAAGAGCGGTCGAGAAGATTATTTTGTGGCTCAGACTGTGTATAGACTGGCGCGCCACTACGGTGGCTTGCTGCCGTTTCCGATCGAGTTTACCGATAAACACGGAACTATTCTGGTCAACGAGGCCCGCCCGCCCTGGAAGGAAGCTCACATCGACCCGGTATACGAGCGCTACCTCTATCTTGAATACGGGCGGGCAACCTTCGCGATAGATTTTTTCGATTACGTGCCGCTTCGTTCCGCGGTGGGCGACGTCGAGGGTGTGGCTTTCGTGCTGCCGTTTTCACCAAGCTTGGCAACCAGAAAAACACATCGCGTGTATCTAAAAAACATGCTGCTCTCGGAACAAACCGAGGGGCTGCTGCCGGACTGGGCTTTTTTCGTGAAGTGTGTGGTGAACGCCAACGATTTGCGGCCCACGGCGTCGCGCGAGTCGTTTTATGAAGACGAGAAACTAGCGGCCACTCGCGAGGCCCTGGGCCAGCAATTGCGACAATATGTGATCCACCTGGCGGAGCAGAATCCGCAGCGCTTGCAGAAGTTGATTCGATTGCATTTGCTCTCCATCAAGGCCCTGGCCGTTGACGACGAAGCCTTCTTTCGCATTTTTGTTAACTGGCTGCCGTTTGAGACGAACATGGGAACCATGACGCTGACTGAATACATGAAGAATAACGAAGTAGTTCGCTTCGTGACAGACCTGGATCAATTTCGCCAGACGGCGCGCATCGCGGCTTCACAGTCGTTGTGTGTCATCAACGCTGCCTACACCTACGACGCCGAACTCATTCAGAAGCTCCCGGACATCTTTCGCAACGTCCGGTTGGCAATCGTTGACAGCCACAGCCTGACGCACAGCTTCGAATACCTGACGCTGGCTGAACAAGACGCAGTGTCCGGCTTTATGGAGATAGCGAACCAGGTCCTGGAACCCTTCAAGTGCACCGCGGAGATCAGGGCTTTCTCTCCGGGAGAACTTCCGGCGCTTTACAACGCCAGCAGTGAGGCCCAACTGAGGCGCTCAATTGCAACCACGAAAGAGATAACGGATTCTTTCTGGGCGGAGCTGCTCGACGAAGTTGACGGTGGCCTGGACCAGGACGCCTTCGCCCAGCTCTGCTTCAACTATCGCAATCCGGTAGTGTACAAAATTGCGCGAATGCGAGACGAGACGCTCTTGCGACTCTCGATTCAAATGTTATACGTCCAGGCGATCCTGCTTAGTCACCGGCCTTTGAACGCGAAAGAGATGGCGGTTTTGAACGACGGGCTCCTGGGATTCATTGACTGGGGCGCGGACGCCGTCGAAGGTTGGATTCAATGAACGAAAACCGGGAGCAGGTTTATGAGCTCCTCACGCGATCCGTTGAAGCAGGTGACGGTGACGAGCAAGTTTCTCTGCGCGAGGAAGCAGTGCGACTGGCGGACCTGGGAGGGGATCTCCAGCTTCAGTATTTTGCGCGCGAGGTTTACGTGCGTGCCTGCGTATTTGGCGGCGCCGCGGAGAATGCCCTGGTTGCGTTTTCATGGCTGCTGGCCCAGTTTGACAAAAATCCCGGCAAATTTGATGAGTGGGCCATTCTCTGGAAATACAAATGGATCGTGGGCACGATCTACAACTTTCCGCAGGTTTCGAAAGCGCGAATTTACGAGATGCTTGACGATCTGTCGGAACGTTCGCTGCGAGCCGGCTACGGACTGCGCGCCGTTTACAACCATCGCTATCGCCTCGAGAAATTCTGGGACAACAGAGAAAAGGCCGTCGAATACTTTAACAAGATGGAGGAACTTCCGGAGGATGGTTTGAGCAACTGCCCGGTGTGCGTGAAGGATGAGCGCGTCAGTTTTTCTATCTACAGCGGCAACGACTCGCGCGCGCTCGAGCTGGCCAAGCCGCTGCTGAGTGGCGGCGAAAAATGCGCGACCGTGCCGCACCGAACTTACGCAAATTTGCTGCTGCCGTTGGTTCGCCTGGGTCAACAAAAACAAGCGTTGCTGTATCACCGCCGGGGTTATCCGTTGATTTCGAGTAACAAGAATTTTCTTGACCGCATCGCGGACCACCTGATCCTCCTCACGCTCACGGAAAATTTTAGCAACGCAGTCCGCCTCGTCGAGAAGCACTATGTTTGGACGGAAACGAACCGCGACGTTCTGTGTCGATTTCGTTTTTTCCGCGCCGCGTGGTTTTTGTTTGAGATGCTGGCCGAGGCGCCGGTGGTTTCGAAGGAGTCGTTAAGATTGAACCTGCCGTGGTCTTTCCCACTCTATTCGGAGAGCAGGCACTATGATCCGGTGCAACTGGCGAGTTGGTTCAAAGAGCAAGCAGACGAGATCGCGAGACGTTTCGATGAGCGCAACGAAACCGATTTCTTTGTGCGTACCCTCGCCGAGACCCCCGCGCTCAAAGAACTACGCGCGCCATTTCCGCTGGCTGACGTGGAGTAATGTAGGATCAGCGATATGATTACCGAAACATCAAATAACGAGGAGGGAGTATGAAACTGACTGAGTTCTTACTGGCAGAGTTGGACGGCGAGGTGGAGCGTTCGCGCCGCGCCTTGGGGCAGGCGCCCGCGGGCAAGTACGACTGGAAGCCGCACGAGAAATCGATGATCTTCGGCTATCTGGCAAATATGGTGGCGACGATGCACCTGGATCGCCATGCAGATCAATCAGGACGAACTAGACGTGGCTCCGGCGCCCGGTGAATCGAAGATGGAACAGAAACGAATGGAGACGAGCGAAGAGTTGCTGGAGGCGCTAGACAAGTCGGCAGCCGGCGCGCGCTCAGCTTTTGAGAAGACAACTGAAGAGCACCTGATGACCAACTGGCGCCTACTCGCGCGCGGACAGGTGGTCGCGGAGGCGCCGCGTTACCAGATGATCCAGGACACGATCAACCATTGGGCGCATCACCGCGGACAGATGACGGTCTATCTGCGTCTGCTGGGCGCGAAGGTGCCCGCCATTTATGGACCATCAGCCGACGACAATCAGTTTCGGTAGATTGGAAGCAGTGAGCATCGTGCGGTGATGAGAAACGACGGATTGTCCATTTCTCATTTAACATTTTTCATTGCTCATTTGGGACAGGAATTACGCGCAATGGCCAAGACCTGGTGATCTATTACAAGAACTACTAAAGCGAAGAGACCCCAAATGGCCAATGAAAAATGTCAAATGAGAAATGGAAAATCCGTACCCATATTCCTGCGGATGCTCCGGCTCTTCGGATATTTACTGGCAAAGCGGATCGGCCGGCGGCGCGATGGTCCGGAGCCCGGCGAGGTTATGGCGAACCAGAAGTTTGTTCAAAGCAGGCAGCGTGTCGGAATTGACTACTCGCCACCTCGCCAGATCTTTCCTCAGCGATTCACACGAGCCGGCCGCATTTTCCCGCCCCGATTGCGCCGGCCGCATGTCGCCGCCTTCAATCATGGTCAGGTAACGCGCGAAGTCGCGATTGATCGCGCCGAAACCGGGCGCAGTGTTTGATCCATCCTGAATTTCTCCAAGCTCCTTCACCAATGCGGCCATCGCATCGACGACGTCCTTAACGTCAGACTTTCCCTCGAGGCTTTTCTGTCGTTCCGCCAAAGCGAGACTTAGAGCCGCGATGTCGTAATAGGATTTGTAACTCGAAGCCATGCCGTCGGTGATCTGCCTTGCCAGATCGAGTTGTGCCTGGAGATCAGCTTGCGACGCCGGCACTCGTGGGTCGAGTTTGACCAGCAACGGCTGACGATATGTTTGGCCGGCAACCGTCAGCACTACTTCATAACGTCCCGGCACTGCGTATGGACCAGGCGGTTGCTGGCGCGGCGTCTGTCCGGCGACCGCATGATCAGGAAGCGTGTATTCAATGTAATCGAGCAGCCTGCCATAAAAACCGAAGGGCAGCGTGTCCGGATGCTCCCATTGCAGATTCCAGACGAAGCGATGCAGCCCTGCCTTCGTTGACAACGTCGGCGGTGGAGCAAACCAGAGCTCCGGAGCATTAGCCGGAAGTTTTTCCGGCGCGGGCGGCGTGCTGGAATAACGACGCACCGGGCGGCCATGCTCGTCGCGAATTTCCAGCGTTATCTCGCCGGCGACGTCCGACTGCAGGTAGTAATCAATCACAGCGCCGTCAGCGGGATTCTGCCCGGCGGCGGTGTCGGCGGGAAGTGGTGTGTCCGGCCAGGTATCCCAGCGCACTCGCAGCGCGTCCTCCGGTGGAAAGAGGTGGACCTTTGCCTCGCTGGTCTTTGCATCGAGCTTGCGCAACGGTGAAAGATTATCCAACACCCAAAGCCCGCGGCCATACGTAGCGGCGACCAGATCGTTGCCGTGGATCTGAAGATCGCGAACGGCGACTGGTGGCAGGTTCAACTGCAATGCCTGCCAGCGATCGCCGCCGTCAAAAGAAACGTACGCGCCTGTTTCCGTACCCGCATAAACCAAACCCTTGCGTCCCGGATCTTCACGCACCGCGCGCGCGACTCCTTTTTCCGGAAGGCCGGCGACAATCTTTTGCCAACGCTTGCCGGCGTCGCGCGTGCGGTAAATGCAAGGATGCGAATCGGGCCACGAGTTGGCGACGACATAAGCAGTGTCGGATTCCGTCGGCGAAGCTTCAATTAGAATTACGGCGCTGCGTCCCGGGAACCCGGACGGCGTCACGTTTTGCCAGCTCTTGCCCGCATCGAGCGTTAGTTGGACCAGCCCGGAACTGGTGCCCACCCAAATTATTCCCCCCTTTGCCGCCGACGGCGCAATCGTTTGAATCACGCCGCTGGCCGGCGCTTGCGGCTTGTCTTCTTCATCAAGACTGGCCTCAAAACTGGCCTCATTATCAATTTCGGCGTGGTGACTATGTTTCGTCGCGACCGGCTTCTCAGTAAGATCAGGACTAATCTCAACCCAGGTAACCGCGCCGTCGTTTGTCTTGAGAACGTGTTGCATGCCGACGTACAACGTCTTTGGATCAGTCGGCGAGAAAACGAGTGGCGTCTCCCACGTGTAACGATAGTTCGGTGCCGGTACAAACACCGTCGAGATTTGATTGTTCGTTTTATCGAGTCTCAGCACGGTTCCAAACCAGCCAATCGAGTAGACAAAATTTTGATTCAGCGGATCGGGAGCGATGTAGCCACTCTCAAACGAGCCGGAGGGAAACCAGTCGCGCAGAGTTATCTGGCCGAAGTCGGTGCGACTAGGCACCACCACTGATCCGGTATCCTGTTGCGATGCATAGAGGCGATAGGGAAAGGCATTGTCGGTGATCACGTGATACATCTCGCCGGTGGGTTGGTTGAACCACTCAGTCCAGGTCTGGCCATTGTCGACTGAAATTACCGCGCCCTGATCCGTTCCCATGATCATTCGCTGCGTGTCGTCGGGCGCGATCCACATCACGTGATCGTCTTCGCCGCTCGGCTCGCCTTTGAAGGCGGCGAAAGTTTTGCCGCCGTCGAGCGAACGATAGCAGGCAGTCTGCATTACAAAAACGTCGTCCGCATTTTTTGGATTGACGAAGACACGGCTGAAATAACCGCTGCCCAGGACCCGCGGATCGTTGGTGATTTTTTGCCAGGTTTCGCCGGCGTCGTCGGAACGAAAAAATCCCGTGGCCATGATTGCGTAGAGCCGCTTGCCGCTGGTGCCCGGCGCAACGGCGATCCCCACGCGACCGCGATACTGATCGGGCAGGCCGGCGCCGGCCACTCGCTGCCACGTCGATCCCTCATCAGCGGAACGGAAAATCTCCGAGCCCTTACCGTCGGGTCTCGGGTCGGTCGAAAAGAAGCGCAGTGTCGAGGTGGCCGCGTAAACAATTTTGTTATCGTCCGGATCGGCGCACATATCAAAAACTGCGGTTTTGCCATCTTTGAAAAACACTTTCTTCCAGTTCTTGCCGCCGTCTGTTGTCTTAAACACGCCACGGTCGTCGCCGGGCGCGAAAGGCCCGACGGCGCCGGCGAGAACCACATTCGGATCGTGTGGGTCGACGATTAATGAGGAGATAGAGTTAGTCTCGCGCAGCCCAACATTGGCCCAGGTGCTGCCGCCGTCCGTGGATTTGTAAACGCCATTGCCCTCGAGTTGTTCGCCGGTGCCGACGTAGATGATGTTCGGATTCGAAGGCGCCAGCGCGAGCGCGCCAATCGCAGCTTGATGCGTGTCGTCAAAGATCGGCTGCCAAACACGCCCGCCCGTGGTTGTCTTCCAAAGCCCGCCGCCCGGCGTGCCAAAATAATAGATCGCCGGTTGTCCCGGAATTCCCGCCACCGTCGTCACGCGGCCCGCGCGATGTGGGCCAATCAGCCGCCAACGCATTCCTGAATAGACCGCGCTGCCAAATTGTTGACCAGTCTGCTGTGCGGACAACGCCAAGCTCACGATGATGGCGACGAGCAGCACAACGACAAACATTTTCGGACGGAGCAGCCGGGTCAATTGCCGCAGCCGATAGCGGTTCAGAGTTGACCGCTTCCTTTTTGCCGTCCACTGACCACTGACCACTGTCCACTGTCGACTGTCTACTGTTTTCTGTTTGCTATCCGTGAAGAATTCCATCGAACCTTCTCCTTCAGTCGTCATAACTGAAATTTGATAACGTATACGGTGGTGGAATTCTTAGGTTTCAGAATCCGCCCTCAAGCTCAACAATCTGGGAACTGAATTCGACGGCCCAATGCACGTCGAGGCCTTCGATTTAGACGGCAACCTCGTCTTCTCAACTGATGGGGTATTGCACGGCACGCGCATGCGAGCTGAAGCGCCATAGAGCAATGAGCAGTGAGCGGCGGGCAGTGACAAGACAGCAATCAGCACCCAGCCCTCAGGATCCAGGGGTCAACGATCAGCCGGAACGCTGGTGCGGGTCATCAGTTTCTTTCTCTTCAGTTTCTTTTGGCGGTTGCACATGCTCGATCGTGATGTAGGTGACCGAGTCCCAGGCGTTGTGAATGCCGACGAACAAAAGCGCGAAAGCCGCCCCAGCGACGAGAAAGAGAACGCGATGAGGATTGCGCGACAGCATGACCGCGGCGATCACTAAAGAAGCGTAGGCGACGATTGGGAGCACTGCATGCCAGAGCCAGTCTTCAAAGACCGGACGATATGTAGTCTGGTGTCGCGCGCGCTGCGCGACGATCAAGCCGTAGGCCACTCCGGCAAGGCCGCAAGCGCCTAAGGCAATGGCGACATGCGATAGCCCATGCCAGGGTGCGCTCATAATTGCGGCCACGAGTAGCACGGCGCAGAAATGTATGATCGTTGGCGTGCCGAACGCTTCAATTTCGCGACTGGTGGCTCGTCTGCGTGACTCTGCAATCAGGGCAATCACCACAAACTGCAATCCTGTTAGTGCTGCGCCGGTGGAACCAACGAGGAAGAAAAAGGTTTGCCAGGCGACAAGTGGCGAGCGGGTTGCTTCTTCCATGATGTGAATTTCGAATTTCGAATTGCGGAATTCGGATTTGAATACCAGTGCAACGGGAATACTAGATTCAACTTGAAACTTTATGCAATGCGAAATTTGAAATCCACAGTTCGAAATTCGATAGTCCGTTGGTTTCAAATTCGAAATTCGAAATTCGAACTCCGAAATTCTAGTCAAACAGTCTTACGCGTATCGCTTCGACGCCCAAGCAAATGAAGCTGTCGCTCCGTGCCAACGCAGCTCATCAACATTCTTGAAAAGCGGCGCATCGGTTCTGAGCGTCGCGAGATCCTTGAAGAACAGCGTGCGCTCGAGGTTGTCATCGTTCAGAATTCCTGGTGGAAACTCTTCGATGTGGCCGTGACGGTTGATGAGCGTCGCGGCTCTCTTGGGCCTGAGCCCGCGATTCCTGGATAGCAATCAGCGGCGGCGCCTTGACCATTTGTGCGCCATAGGGTATAGACCGCGGTACACGGGTACGCTACTCATCCATTCCAAAACAACCTGGACTCGGATCCCGTTGCACACCCTGCGGAAGTTTGAGACTCACGAAGAAAGGAAATCATTATGGCAAGCATTGTTGGCAAGTGGCAATTGACTACGGACTTCGGATGCGATGGCAGCATTGCCGGTACATTCGATCAAACCTTCAACGCCGACGGCACCTGGACAAACTCTCTGGGAAGTAAGGGCAGGTGGTTTCAGGTCGAAGGTCTCGCCACATGGGACTTTGACAACGCAGCTAAGCTGGTTTATGCGGCCAATGTCGCCGGAAGCTGGATGTCAGGAAGCCTGGGATACACCACCTTAGGAGGACTGAAAGGATGCTTTGGCGGGCACAGGGAGGGAGTACCGGGACTGGCTGCTAAGGCTCTTAGTAAGAAGAAGGGTGTCCGTCCCGATACCGGTAAGTAGAAGTTAGTGTTCTTCAATGAATGACCGCGGCTCGGTGGAGTTAATCCGGGCCGGACGAAGCGGCGAATCTCCCTGCGAAGGTTCGCCGCTTCAAGTCTTTAATCAAAAAGCAGATGTCAGATGCTAGAGATCAGATGTCATTGTTGGAGTTGGGGGTCAGATCGCGTAGACGCGCGGCCAAGCGGGGGTCACGTAGCTTGTCAGTCGTTGCCGCAAATGACGATGTCGGCCCATTCCATCGTAGTTCGTCGATATTTTTAAAGAGCGGCGCGTCGGCGCGCAGCGTCGCGAGGTCCTTGAAGAGCAGCGCGCGCTCGAGGTTATCATCGTTCAGAATTCCGGGTGGGAACTCTTCGATGTGTCCGTGACGGTTGATGAGCGTCGCGGCTGTCTTCGGCCCTAAACCCGCTATGCCGGGATAGCCGTCAGCGGCGTCGCCGACCAGCGCGAGATAGTCTGGGATGAACATGGGCGCGACTCCATACCGCTCGCGGATCGCCTGCTCACCTCGAATATCGCCGCTCCTGCGATCCACTTGCACGACGCGTTCGCCGACCACGCACTGTGCCAGATCCTTGTCCGGCGTCCAGATGCAAACCTTTTCGACGCGCTCATCCTGTGCTGCGCGGTGTGCGGCGGAGGCAAGCGCGTCGTCAGCCTCGAGCTCGATCATGGGCCACACCGTGACGCCCATCGCGGCCAGCGCCCCTTCGAGCGGATGAAACTGCGCGCGCAGGACCGGCTCGATGCCCGCGCCGGTTTTGTAATCCCGCCATAGACTATTTCGGAACGACTCGATGACGTGGTCCGTCGCCACGCCGAGGTGCGTCGCGCCGTCCTCGATCATCTTCGCCACCATGTTGAGCACGCCCGCCACGGCGCCGAGTGGAGGATCGGTTTTCTTGAAGCGCCGGATTCCGTAGAAGTGACGAAATAGCTCGTAGGTGCCGTCAATCAGGTGAACGATCATTAGTGGTATGCGCCTAACGTTTTACCGGGGTCAGATGATGGTGGAACGTTTTACCGGTGTCTTAGTTTGAAATCTTCTCTGTGCGTCCTCTGTGTTCTCTGTGACCCCGTGGTGAATCCTTATTCGCGATTGCTCACCACAGAGACATAGAGAACACGGAGGTTAGACAGAGAAAATGAAATTAAGACTACCGTTTTACCAGAATTCTACACTAACTGCATTATTCGCTAGTATGCTGGTTTTTGCTAAACTCACGGTGGCTGAATATGAAGTCGAAGGCAAGATCGTTTTCCAACTGAACGCAGTGGCTTGTCAGAACCACCTGCGTGAGCGGGTGGCCAGTACGTTGGTGCGTATGACTTCTACCAGAATCTTAAGCCACCCGCTCACGCAGGTGGTTCTGACAAAACGAAAGCGAGGGATTCGCTCATGAGCCAAAAAGCGATGAGCGACGAAGCGTTGGCTAAACTCCAGCGCGACACGTTCGGCTACTTTAAGAAGGAAACCAATCTCACGAACGGCATGGTTCCCGACAATACGCGCAAGGGAGCTCATGCCAGCATCGCGGCAATTGGGTTGGGGCTGGCGGTTTATCCCGTTGCAGTTGAGCAGGATTTCATTTCGCGTGAAGAAGCAGTTGAGCGTGTCCTGACGACGTTGCGATTCTTTTGGAATAGTAAACAAGGAAGGGAACCGGACGCCACCGGCTATAAGGGTTTCTATTATCACTTCCTCTACATGGATACCGGGCGCCGCGCTTGGGAAAGCGAACTCTCGACCATCGACTCGACCTTTTTGATCGCCGGTGCGCTTGCCTGCGCTACCTATTTCGATCGCGACTCAGAACAAGAGGAGGAGATTCGCAAACTTGCCGACGACCTCTATCGCCGCGTTGACTGGCAATGGGCGATGAACGGCGGCCCGGGAGTCTCAATGGGTTGGAAGACCGAAAGCGGTTTCCTGCCATATCGCTGGGAGGGTTACAACGAAGCGATCCTGCTTCACGTGCTCGGTCTCGCTTCGCCCACGCATCCGCTGCCAGTGGAAACTTACAAAGCCTTTACCGCGACCTACTGCTGGAAAGAGATCTATGGCCAGGAGTTTCTTTATGGCGGTCCGTTATTCATTCATCAACTCTCCCACGTCTGGATAGACTTTCGCGGGTTGCAGGACGAATTCATGCGTGAGAAAGGGCTCGACTATTTCGAGAACAGCCGCCGCGCAACCTACATGCAGCAACAATATGCGATCAGCAATCCTAATGAGTTCAAAGGCTATGGTGAAAACGCGTGGGGCTTCACCGCATCGGATGGCCCGGGTCCCGCGATGCTCAAGGTTGATCAGACTGAGCGTCGCTTCTTTGACTACGAAGCTCGGGGCGCGCCACACGGCCCGGACGACGGAACGATCGCGCCGTGGGCCGCGGCTGCTTCATTGCCCTTCGCGCCGGAGATCGTCTTGCCAACGCTTCAGCATTTCAACGATGTCTATCCGGATATGACTAGCGAGTATGGATTCAAGTGTAGCTTCAATCCGACCTTCAATGAAGGGTATCAGAGTGCGAGGGGATGGGTATCGAAGGGCTATTACGGCATTGACCAGGGACCGATCGTGATCATGATTGAAAACTATCGCACCGGATTCTTCTGGAACCTGATGAAGAAGTGTCCTTACCTTGCGGATGGTTTGCGCCGCGCCGGATTTAGCGGCGGCTGGTTATAAGCGCTGTGGAAAGATACACTCGACGCCTCTCGTAAATCTTTCTTCCCCCGAAAGGAGAGAACCTGTGAAACGCACTCTGTTGGTCGTCATATTATCAACCGCGACTCTTCTCGCGGCCTTTCTCAGTCATACCTACTCTGCGAGCGCGCAAGCTGGACACCAGCCGCAGCACATGCACCCGCACGAGCCTTCAGAAAAGCTCGGGCGCGTCAACTTCATCGTCTCCTGTAACCCACAAGCCCAAAGGCAATTCAATCGCGCAGTCGCCTGGCTCCACTCTTTTGAGTATGAAGAGGCTGAAAAGGCATTCAGCGAAGTTACCGTCACTGATCCGCGCTGCGGCATGGCTTACTGGGGTATTGCCATGAGCAACTACCATCCCATCTGGGCGCCGCCGACCGCGGCAGAGTTGCAGAAAGGATCGAGCGCCATCGAAAAGGCAAAGGCCGTCGGCGCACGCACTCCACGCGAGCGAGATTACATCGCGGCGATAGAAGTCTTTTACCGCGACTCCGAAAAGCTTGACCACAAAGCGCGCACGTTCGCTTACAGCGACGCGATGAAGCAGCTTTACCAGCGCTATCAGTCAGACAGTGAAGCCGGCGTCTTCTATGCGTTGTCGCTCATCGCGACGGGGATGATGGCCCATGACAAGAGCTATGCGAGGGAAAAGGAAGCCGCGCGGATTTTGAATCGCGTACTGGCGCGTGAGCCCGAGCATCCGGGCGTCGCTCATTACCTCATTCATGGCTACGACTACCCGGCGTTGGCCCACCTGGCGCTACCCGCCGCGCGGAGCTACGCGAAGATCGCGCCCGCGTCGGCCCACGCGCAGCACATGCCTTCACACATTTTCACGCGACTGGGTTTGTGGCAGGAAGCGATACGCTCAAATCTCGATGCCGAGGCGTCAGCGAAGGCTCACGCCGTCAGAAACCATTTGTCCGGCGTTTGGGATGAGCAGTTTCACGCGATGGACTATCTTGTTTATGCCTACCTGCAAGGCGCGGAAGACAAACCGGCCAAGGGTGTGCTCGATGAGTTGAACAAAATTCCGAAAGCTGAGCCGGAGACGTTCAAAGTGGCTTATGCCGTCGCTGCTATCCCCGCACGCTATGCGCTCGAACGGCGACGATGGGATGAAGCGGCAAGATTGACATTGCCTACTTTGGGAGCGTTCCCCTGGCAGCGCTTCCCCTGGGCCGAAGCCCACATTCACTTTGCGCGCGCGATCGGGGCTGCGCGCACCGGCGATACAGCGGCGGCGCGTCAAGAGGTCGAGAAACTAGCCGCGATCAAATATGAGCTAGTCGGAGCGAAAGGCGATTACGATTGGGCCATACAGGCTGACATCGAGCGTCAGGTTGCGTCGGCCTGGCTGGCCCACGCCGAGGGCAACGATGCCGACGCGCTTCGACTAGTGCGAGCAGCGGCGGACCTGGATGACGCGACTGAAAAACATCCCGTGACTCCTGGGGCAATTCTGCCGGCACGCGAGCAACTCGGCGAGCTGCTACTGGAGCTTAAGCAACCGACCGCGGCCTTGCAGGAATTCGAGACCTCGCTTCGCAGTGCACCCAATCGGTTCAATGGACTCTACGGCGCGGCACGTGCGGCCAGGCTCGCGTCAGACCAGAAGCGGGCGAAGATTTACTACGGGAAGCTCCTTGCGCTGTGCCGTAACGCCGACAGCAGCAGGCCCGAGCTCGATGAAGCGAAAACGTTTCTCGCCAGTGTCAACTTATTACCGGGACCGCGGGCGTCCCGCCCGCAATGAGCGCGCCAGCGCGAATAACCCTCTCCTCATTCCCATAGTGTTAACCGGAAGCAAAATTAGTCTTAACCAATCAGCAATTGGCAATTGGCAATAGCCAAGGCCCACCCGCTACCGCGAGGTGGTACTGACCTCAGATCCGCAGAATCCTCGGTGTTGTCGTGAGGTCGGGCCGGGCCGCATAAGATCCGAGAGTTGGATTGGCTACAAACACGTCGTTATTTCAGGATCTAAGCGCACGACGCAAGCCGCGCCATTGACGCTTGCCGGCTACGCGAAACTGCCGGCAAGAATTCAACGCCAGAGGTAATGTTGAAAACAGAATCCAGGCGCGTGATTTCAAGCACCCTGCCTATCTGTTTCGTGACGTTCATCAGTTCGAAGCGGATTCCTCTTGATTCGGCATGCTCGCGCAACTCCAACATCACTCCCAAACCGCCGGCATCGATTGTAGTCACCCGCGCCAAATCGAGTATGACCGCGCTGACGCTGACCTGTGACAGTTCATGCACGGCATTGCGCAGCTCCGTTTCGCCCGTCACAATTTGCCCCTGGAGGCACAGGACAGCAACAGTCCCCAAATTTTTGACGTGTACGTTCAACATGACCATTTCCCTCAACTCAGTAAACGTTAATACCTTCGTTCCGTTTCATTCTTTTTGCCTCGTCTACTAATAAAGACGGCTGAATCCGGATTCTGCTAACCCTTATCGGAACATTTCTCATTCACACCGCGCTCAAAGAAGGAAGGGGTCAAGGATAATTTGAATTGAGACGCCGGCAAATTCGAATTGCGGAGTCGCTCAAAAGGCGGACGTCATCTTCCTTTATTCCTTCCCATTCTCCTTTCGTCCTTCGCCGTTCCCCTTCGTATAATGACGCTCATGAACAACGAACAGCCTGTTCTCGACGATCTCATCGCTGTCTTAGAGCGTACACCGGCGACACTGTCGGCGCTCCTCGACGGTCTCCCGGAAACTTGGGTAACCGCAACAGAAGGCGAGGGCACCTGGTCGCCTTTCGACGTCGTCGGTCACCTCATCCATGGAGAGCGGACTGACTGGATTCCGCGGGCAAGGCACATCCTGGCCGGCGACACGCGGCCGTTCGAGGCGTTCGACCGCGAGGCGCAGTTCAGCGAGAGTCGGAACAAGCGTATTGGTGAGTTATTGGCAACGTTCGCTCGGCTACGACGCGAGAACCTCGAAACGCTCAGAGGCTTCTCGCTAACGAGCGAGGATTTGGGACGACGCGGTCTGCATCCCGAGCTTGGTGAGGTCACGCTGGGCCAACTGCTGGCGACGTGGGTGGTGCATGATCTCGATCACGTGGGCCAGGTGGCGCGAACAATGGCCAAGGTTTACGGCGCCACAGTGGGGCCGTGGGCTGCTTATCTGTCCATCCTGCGTGACCGGCAACGATAGACTTGCCTCAGCACTCAGGACCTATCATTCATCATTGACTGCTGTTTGCTGTCTACTGCTTGGTGTCAACTGTGCAGGGTCGGCTTATTTTCGCGCGCGAGCCGACGCGATTTTTCGAGGCTACGGAGAATTAGGTAGGATTCAAGCGCGTCGCTCGTTCAGGAGCTAGGCGGCACGACGCAAGCGCCGTCAGAGACGCCGTCGGCCCCGCGAGACCGCGGGAAAAAATTCAACCCCAGATGCAATTTGGAATACAGAATCCAAGCGTGTGAGTTCCTAACAAGTGCGTGGCGCTCAGTGATAGTGGGGTAAGTTGCCCACTAGACGCTGAGTATGCGCCTATATCTTTGTGGGGAAGTTTGCTATGGTTACTTCACTATGTCACAAGGTCTTTTATAGATTGGGATGTTAGGCGAATGCTGACTTTGATCGACTTGCTGCAAAGTGGCTATTTCCCTCGCGAGCTACCTCCTCCGTTCAAAACGAATTCATTTGCTAACTACGCCGTTGGTGCCGCTGGAACTTGGAATACCCGGGCAAAGTCAGCCTGGACTAGATGCGTCACTCATAATCTGGCGCGACCTGGTGGTCTTCGAAGGCCGCTAAGAATGCCCAACCCAATCTCGTACTTCGTGTTGGCAGAATTGATTGCTAACAACTGGGTAACTATACGCAATCACACGTGGAAGGCGCGCTTGTCTGCAAGCCGTCCGCACATCAAGCGCCGAAGTCATCGGGCAGTTATAGCGCGGTACCACCCGGGCGAACTTCCCAGATTGCGAAGCCTCCGTCGTAGAGGCTGTCGCTACCTCCTTCGCACTGATATAGATCAGTTTTATCCATCAATCTATACGCATGCGATTCCATGGGCATTACATACGAAGGCAGCTTGCAAGCTCTCCTACGGCCGAACAGGGGAGCTAACTTGCTCGGTAACAAGCTAGACAAAGCGCTTCGAGGTATGAACGATGGCCAAACGCAGGGTATCCCAATAGGTCCCGATGCTTCTCTGGTAATAGCTGAGGTCTTGCTGACTGCTGTGGATGACTTTTTGGTCTCGCAATACCCCGCCTTGATACGAGGATTCCGTCACGTCGACGATTACGAGTTGTCATTCGTAAACCTGAGTGAGGCCGAAATGATATTAACGGCACTGCAGGGGCTGTTATCTGAATATGAGTTATTTCTCAATCCTCGCAAGACTGAATTACGCGAGCTGCCTTCACCTCTGGAAGATAATTGGGCCATAGACCTGAAGGCATTTAATATCCGAGACCAAACTCACCCGGTGGGACAACGTAACGACTTGATTTCTCTATTCAGTAAGGCACTTGAAATTGCATCGGATCGCCCGAAGGAGTCCGTACTTCGCTATGCCGTCTCCCGTGTGCAATATTTAGATATTGCTCCCGGCGCTTGGCGAACCTTTCAGAATTGCGTGTTAGGTGCTGCCAGCGCTGATTCCTCTACATTGGCCGTAGCGCTTGGGACAATGTATCAGGTAGGTGCGAAGGGAGGACATGTAGTAGCCCGTTCGCCCTTAGCCGACGTGTTCGAAAGCATTATTAGAACACACGCGCCGCGAGGTCAGGGGAGTGAGGTTGCTTGGGCCCTGTGGGGTGCGCTCGCTTGGAATGTGGCACTAAGCGCCGCCGCTGCAGGCTTTCTGAGTGAAATGGACGATAACGTCGTTGCGCTTCTTTCTCTCCACGGCGACATACTAGGGCTTTTCCCTCCAGGATCACTCAATACGAATAAATGGACAAACCTAATTAGCCAACCAGACGTTCTACGCAGCGAGCATTGGCTGCTCGCCTATGAAGCAAACCAGCAGGGATGGCTCGTTAGCCCCCGGATCGCTGCGCATCCGATCTTTTCAGCGATGTCGAGAGCGGGCGTTAGCTTCTATGACGTGACTGAAGCTAAGCCACAGTTCCCGTTAGGCGCCCGAGGAATACCTGGGGGTCGGTTGCCGACTTATTATGCGTGAAGTCTTACAGCGGGCGACGTCAAAGCCAGAGGGTCACGGGGACCTCTTTGTAATGTGCAAAGCGGATGCCGTATGCCGGTGAATCGTGAATCGTAAATCGGCGAAGGCGACCCCGAGTGAGCCGCCCGGCTCCATGGATAGCTCGTGACGACTTTGTTGTTGATGGCGCACTTCGCTAAAGCCCTCCCTCACGATCAGGCTACTGCCCAGTCGCTAATCTTGTCACTCCTCACTGAAATCGCAATCTGCTGGGTTACCGGTTCTCCCCATGCTACTGCGCTCCTTGTTGCAGCAGGATACGGAGTATAAGATTCCCGGCGCTGAATCGATGGTCCCCGCAGGGGTTCATTAGCAACTTCCATTCGGCATCATTTACCAAGTCGGTAATATTTGAATGGATGCCACGATAACTCTGTCTTCCACAATGCCCGCGGTTGCCGCACGAGCGCGCCGGCGTATCATGCGTCGCATCCTGCCTTACCTCTTTTTCATTTACATCATTGCTTTTCTGGACCGCGTTAACGTTGGCTACGCCGCGCTTGAGATGAG
>Ga0137409_10002289_pt1 | contig 20631 bp, 18 predicted proteins | sample CZODoug1_16funga_FD_122059 | JGI IMG/M metagenome (GOLD analysis project Ga0137409, IMG submission 122059) | Vadose zone soil fungal communities from Angelo Coast Range Reserve, California, USA - CZODoug1_16fungal (Hybrid Assembly) | ecosystem: Environmental > Terrestrial > Soil > Vadose zone... | reverse complement strand
TTCGCCGTGCTGCGTGCGCCTCCCGAGTACGCTCCCTGGACCTGAACGGTAGGGTTAATCGTATTTACGCTGGTCGTCGTTCCCGCGATCGGCGACTCCACGGCGACTACCGATCCGCTCTGTCCGGAGCGCCCGGAGAGAGGCAGTGGATTTGCTTGCGTACCCTGTGATTGGTTCGGCCGGGGTGCGCCCTGGGCGAAACTTCGGTTTGCAAATACGAAGATCCCCAGGCAGAGGATTGCGGCGGTTCCGCCGACCCGGAATATTTGCGCGCTCTTAGTCTCTCTATTATTCATGGACACAGTTCCTCATCTCTAACTAAGCTGTTTTCGGAATCGCCAGATACTCAGCGACACAAGCACGATCGTGAAAAGGAGCAATCCGAGGAAATTCGGCCAAAGGTCCATGAATCCGCTTCCCTTGAGGGTGCTTCCGCGGACGATCGTGGCGAAGTGATGAATCGGGTTCAGCACCGTCAGGGGCTGCAACCATTTCGGCATCGCCTCAATCGGGTTGAGCGCTCCAGACAAGGAAGAAAGCGGCGGGTTAATGAAGAAACTCGTCAGTTGCGCCTGCTGAGCTGACTTGCTGAACGTGGCGATAACAGTGCCAATGCTGATGCCGGACAAGATGCACAGCGAGCCGCCAAAGAGAAGAAATAGCACGTTGCCGTGGAACGGAACTCCGAATGCGAGTTTGAGGACGCCGATGGCCACCAGCATCATCATGCACAGCAAAAAGAATAATGGTGTGATCTTGGCGATGATGATCTCGGAGGTGGTTGCCGGAGACATCAGCAACTGTTCGATCGTACCGGCCTCCCGTTCGCGAACCATGGCCGCGGAGGAGACGAGGGAGCTGTTTAGGATCAGCAGCAATCCGAATACACCGGTCACGATAAACCACGAATCGACCAGGCCCGGGTTGTAGAGAAATGCGGGCCGGAGTTGCACTTGGCCGCGACGGCTGAGGTCCGATCCGGCAACTGGCTCGATGCGCGGATGAATTCCTTGGTTCCGCAATCCGTTGTTGTAGCTTCGGATCACGCCTTGCGCATAGGCCTTGCTAATGGTGGCTGTATTCGCATTCATGGCGTTCAGCAAGAATTGCACCGTCGTCGGACGTTCCCGCGCCAGGTCCCTGGCATAGTCGTAAGGAACGACAATCCCGGCGTCGACGTTGCCCCGGCTGACTGCGTCTCCCAGTTGATCGACCGAAAAGTAGTAGCCCGCGAGGCGAAAGCTCTTGCTCTCCGTCAATGTCGCAATGAGCTCACGGCTCTCGGGCGACCGGCTATCGTCGACCACGCCGAGGCGGACGTTTGTAACCGCTGCACTCAGCGCAAACCCGAATAGAGTTAGCTGTACGACCGGCGGCAAAATCAGAGAAATCGCCAGGCGGCGGTCGCGGCGAATCTGGTTGAACTCTTTCTGGATCAATGCACGAAGGCGGTGATTGAACAGAAATCTCAAAAGCTTTCTCATGATTTAGGCCTTCACCTGCATCCTTCTCATGCCGCGCCAGCCAATTCCGTAAAAGATGGTTCCAATCACGCCGACTATGAGGACCTTGAACCACACAGCAGGCCAGCCGCCGCCCTGCAAAAGAGCGTCGCGGACGATCTCAATGTAGTACCGCCCCCAGATAAAATTGGAAATCCAACGGAGCCCGGCCGGAATGTTTTCGATCGGAAACATCAGGCCGGAAAGCAAAAAGACAAGCAGAAATCCGCCGAGAGCTACGGCTTGCAGCGCCGCGGCCTGGTTGGGGATGGTCACCCCGACCATCGTTCCAAACGACGCCACGCAAAACGCATATAGAACTGTGGCAATCAGAAAAGGCGTCGGGTCACCGGCAAAGGTCAGGCCAAAATAAGTGAACAGAAGCGAGGACATGACAAGGCACTCCGCCAATGCCACAGCCATGAACGCAATGATTTTCCCCAGCAGGAATTCGTGCGCGGAGATGCTCGAGACGTAAACCTGCAGAATCGTCTTCTGTTCGCCCTCTTTCGCCATGGCGAGCGCGGCCAGCAGCGGCGGAAACATGGAGAGGCCGAGCACGAATACTCCCGGGCCGTAAAACTTTTTCGAGGAAAGTCCCGGGTTGTACCACAGCCGGATGGCGGCTTTCACTGGTCCTGCTTCCATTCCACCGGCCGTCTGCTGGTTGTACGCGCTCGCGATCTGGTTGGCATATCCGGAAACTAACTTGGCCGTGTTTGCATCCGAGGCGTCCACCAACAGCTGGACAGGTGAGTTGGTGCCGCGCGCCATGTCGCGACCAAAGTGAACTGGGATAATCATCACGGCTCGAGCCACATTAGAGGCCAGCGCCTCTTCCGCTGTTTTGTTCACTGGCCACGAGACGACATGCAGCGTGATTGAAGCGCGGACAGAGTCGATAAAATCATGAGAGGCCGATGAATCATCAAAATCCTGCACGACGATCGGAAGATCGTTCACCGTAAGCGAGATCGCCGTGCTCATAAGCAGGAGCAGGACTACGGGAAGGACCAGCGCGAGGGCCAGCGTGCGCCAATCTCGAACAATCTGGGTTAGTTCCTTGCGCGTTTGCGCAAAAATACGCCTCATTCGTGCCTCTCTTCAATCCTCCGTGACCACCTTGCCCTGCAGGCGCGCCTGCTCGACGATGGCGATAAACACGTCTTCGAGCGAGAAGCGGTCTTCCCTGGCACTGATCACATGGAGCCCATTCTCTTCGAGCCGCTTTGTGGTTTGGTGTATGGCACTGCCGGGGTCTTCCTCCGTGATCACATGCAGACGCGCCCCGAACAGGGAGACTCGCCAACGCTCCGTGCCGGTTTTCAGCAGGTCCGCGGCGCGTTGGGGCTGGTCGACGACGAATTCAATTACGTGCCCGGATTGCCGGCTCTTAATGCCGCTGGGCGTGCCCTCGGCGACAAGCTCACCCGCGACCATCATTCCGAGGCGATTGCACTGTTCCGCTTCCTCAAGATAGTGAGTTGTCACCAGGATCGCCGCGCCGGCGTCGGCCAGCCGGTTGATCATTGTCCAGAAAGCGCGCCGTGCCAGAGGGTCCACGCCCGAGGTCGGTTCATCCAGAAACAGAATCTCGGGCTCATGCATGATCGCGGCGCCAAAGGCCACGCGCTGCTTCCAGCCCCCCGGCAGGCTGCCGGTGAGTTGGTCCTGCTTTCCGTCGAGCCCCGAAAAGGAAAGCACCCAGCGAATCTTTTCTTCGCGTTCGTGGTCCGGGACGCCGTAGACGCCGGCAAAAAAATCGAGGTTCTCGCGAATCGTCATGTCGTCGTACAAAGAGAATTTTTGCGACATGTAACCGATGCGCTGGCGCACACCTTCCGATCTCAGGTTTCCACCTGTGCCCGCCAGTTCTATCGTTCCCCGGGTTGCGTCCAGCAGCCCGCAAAGCATCTTGATGGTTGTGGTCTTGCCCGCGCCATTCGCTCCGAGAAGCCCGTATACTTCTCCGTTCCGAATCTGGAGGCTGAGATTTCTTACGGCGGTAAATGCGCCAAACTCTTTGACAAGTGTTTTCGCGCCAATGGCAACCTGTCCGCGCAAGTTGCCGTGGTCGTGCCGCGCGGGAAACTCGATTGTGCCGGCCTTATGCCCCAGAGCGCGCAACTTGGCCACAAACGTGTTCTCGAGAGTCGGTTCATCGACACGAATCTCGCCGGCCGGCAGCCCCGCACGTTCCAGTTTTTCGGCAACCCATTTTCGGTCTTTGTCCGGATCACGGACCAGCAAGTCGAGACGGTCGCCAAATCGTTGGACGTCGATGATTCTCTTATCTGGCCCGGTTTCCCCGGAGAGTTCACTTGCCGCCTTCCGGAGGTCTGCTGTGCGAAGTTCGAGCCGCTTCGCGCCCAGGCTGGCGCGCAACTCAACAGGCGTGCCGATCTGATGAATCTCGCCTTGGTACATGAGCGCGATGCGATGGCAGCGCTCGGCTTCGTCCAGGTAAGGAGTAGCGACAAGGATCGTCAGACCCTCCGCTGTCAGGTGGGCGAGTACGTCCCAAAACTCACGACGGGATACAGGATCGACGCCGGTAGTTGGCTCATCGAGCAGCAACACTCGGGGTTGCGGCACGAGCGCGGAAACGAGGGCCAATTTTTGTTTCATTCCGCCGCTCAATTTCCCAGCGAGCCGGTCCGCGAATCGGTCCATATCAAACATTCGAAGATATTGGCGGCCGCGCTCGGCGATCTCATCCCGCGGAATGCGTCGCAGGTCGCCACTGTAGCGAATGTTTTCCGCAACAGTTAGGTCGGGATATAAACTGAAGGTCTGAGTGAGATATCCGGTTTGGGACCGCATCTCGCGCGCTGGGCGGTTAAAGACTCTCGCAGTGCCGGAGCTTGCTTCCATTACACCCGCAAGAATCTGAAACGTGGAAGTCTTTCCCGCTCCATCCGGGCCAATCAGGCCAAAAATCTCGCCGCGTGCAACTTCAAATGTGATTCCGCGGATGGCTTCTACCGCGCCGTAGTGTTTCGATAGGCCGCGGACATCAATTGACGGTTGTTCGGCGACGTCCTGATGATCTTCCGTCGCTCGACCTGGACTGGCAGCGATCATCCCCGCCTGACTTTCGGCCATGTATCCCCGCTGACAAGGACTTCACCGTCGGCGGGCATGCCCGGCTTGGCAAACCCGAAGCCGCTCTTCAATTGCAGCTTCAGGCCGACCACTTGCTTGACGCGGTCATCACGGAAGTACGTGTTTTCCGGAGTGAAGGTCGCCTGGGGGTCAATCCTGGAAACGTAAGCGTCGACGGGCTTCCGCGGGTCCGAATCAAGATAGACACGCGCCGCCTGTCCCACTTTCACCTTGCCGATCTCGCCTTCGGGAACAAAGCCGCGCAGATACACTTTGTTCAAATCTAATAACGTGACGACCGCGGTTCCCGCAGTCACCACTTCGCCCGGCTCCGCCGCACGCGTCACCACGGTTCCGGAGAAAGGCGCTTTCACGATCAGATCCTGACGGTTTGCTTCTGCTTCGGCGAGTTGGGCCCGAGCTTGCTGCGTCTGTGCCGCTGCACTCGCGACCTCGGCTCCCTGCTGCGCAATCTGCCTGCGAACCAAAGCGACCTGCGATTCGCGAACACTTGGGTTTGATAGACTTGCTTGTGCGGTCGTCAGCGCGGCTTGTGCCGCCTCAACCCGGCGCTTCGAGGCGGTAACTACCGCGGCCTGCTGATCGGCCGTCGTCGAGGCCTGCAGCCCCTGGCGTTCCGACACAGCTCCGGATTTTGCGAGGCGCGTGTAGGCGTCCTTATCGAATGCGGCAATCTGGTAGGCAGCCTCCTGCCGGGCCAATTCGGATTGCGCCGTTGCCAGATCGGCCTCCGCCTGCCGAACGCGGCCTTCTGTGTCGAGCTTCGACTGGCCTAGTCCCAACCTGCTTTGCTCAAATTGCTCCTGAAGGACGGCGATCTGCTCTTGTGCGGCTTTGCCCTTTGCTTCCGCTTCCAGAAGAGTCGCGCGAGCCTGGTCTTCACGCGCCCGAACCTGCGCGTCATCGAGAATGGCTATCGTGTCTCCCGCATTGACGGTGTCACCTTCACGCACGCGAACTTCAAGAATGCGTCCGGTCGTCTTGGGAGCCACCGCGGAATCGTCGCCTTCGATCCGGCCACTCACGGCAACTACGCCGTCCGGGACGCCAGACGCCGCAAAAAAGACCTTCCAAATGAAAATCGCCGATGCAATTAGGACCACGCCCGACGCGATAATTACAATTCGGCGCCGCCGTGCGGCGACAGTCTGCAACCCAAGGGTTGCGTCCGGCTGCGTTCGCTGCTCAGCTTGTTCTGGCGCGCCGTGAACGATGCTTGTCGTCATTTGCTTACCCTCGGTTCCCTTGCCGGTGTGATTGCTTCGTGCTTCGAGCGAAAATCTTGTAGATAGGCAAGTGAAAAATCCCCGATGTGATCCGCAATGCGTTCCACCTGTTCTGGTGTCAACTTCAGGTCCGGCCAAACTCCCGCCAATAGAGGACCCGCAAAAACGTAAGCTAGGATTTGCCCCATCACGCTGATGGCACAGAGCCGGGTCTTGTCATCATTGGGAGGCAAACCGATCATTCCTCCGATGAGTTCCAACCACCGCTTAAAGACCGGCTTGGCTACGTTCTTGATAAGCTGTCGAAATGCGGGTGTGGGCTGCGCCAACTCGTGGGTCAGGATTTGAAAGTGCCAATCCGGCAGATCTCCCCTGCACACGCCCCGGAGCCGGGCTCGAATGACCGCGCGAAAGATGTCTTCCGGGGGCGCGTTCCGATCGAGAGCGTTTTGAATGGCTTCGACTTGGGCAGCTCGCACCGATTGCTGCAAAACCTCAGTGTAAAGCCCGAATTTATCACCGAAGTGATAATTTACAGCGGCTACATTCGCTCCCGCCGCGGCACAAATCTCGCGAACCGTGGTGGCCTGATAGCCCCGGGCGGCAAACACCCGTCCAGCAACGGTCAGCAATTTCTCGCGCGTCGGGTCTGAGGCTGCGGGCGCGCGCTTGCGCCTCACCACTTTCAGTTTGGGTTGTGCGTGACGGTGATTCATATTCAAACAGCAGTTTGAAACATATGTTTGAACCTGTCAAGCAAATTCTTCGGCGGAGTGCCATGCCTTCGAAACCGTCGTCTGCCCTTCTCAGGCGCGGGAGGGACTGCCAGTAGATCCCGCCGCTGAATGACCAGCTCCGCTGTGTGATTTCGTGTGCCCTCGATCCGCAGTCCGCGTTAGAGGTTGATCGCCACGGGGTCAGGTCTTCGGCTCCGCTCCGGGCGACCCGAATGGGCCGCAGCGGCCCCTCATGCCTTGGCGGAACTTTTCCCGTTCCTCCGGAGTCATTTGCGCCCAGCGCTCCATCATGCGGCGCCGCCAAAACATGTGCGGACCCGGCCGTCCACGAAACCCTCCCAAAAGGATCTTGCTCAAAACCAACAGGCCGAGGGCTTGCCAGAAGCTGATTAGGTGCCAGCCGAAGAGGGCGGGCATCAGCCAATTCCAAAGACTCATCACCACGAAACTAAACACAAACGCGGCCAGCGCCGCGAACACTACGAACTTCAAGCCCCTCAATATCCATTTTCTTTTCATCGTTTCATCCTCATGTTTTCGTAAACTCGTCGTAGATGGCCTGGAGGCGCTGACGCAGGTGCAGCACCGCATAGTGTTTCCGCGAGAGCAGCGTGTTTACGCTCAGACCGGTCGTCGCGGCGAGCTCTTTGAAGCTGAAGCCTTCGAGTTCGTGGGCGATGAATACTTCGCGTTGCTCTTCCGGAAGCTCATCCAGGGCCGCATCGAGCTCTTCCAACAGCACATTCCGCGCGTAGGCTTCTTCTGGTCCTGCATCGGGCGAAGGAAGCAAGTCTTCCAACAGCAGCGACTCTCCATTCTCTTCAAAGGCCACGGGGCCGTTTCTGAGCGCCTCTGGCCTTTTCTTGCGGAAGAGGTCCGTGATCCGGTTCCGGGCAACTTGGAATAACCAGGCGCTGACCTGCTGCACGGGTTTCATCATCCGGTACGCTTCCACGAGTTCGTAGAAGGCGTCCTGTAAAATGTCTTCCACGTCGTTCTCGTCGGCCACGCGCCTTCGGATGAAGTTCCGCAGGCGAGCCCGTTCGAGCCCAAATGCTTCCGCGATTCGTTGATCTTGCTCGCCGGTCATCCAGGTTTTGTTCAGCGCTTCCATCATCTACTCTTGTAGACGAATGAGCGGTCCAGATATTTTAGACTATTACTGAAAAACTGATTTCATGTGGCCGGGGAACCGAGCATGCCAATTATCGCCATGCGCTAAGTGTGGCAATTCAGTTCGATGTGCGTGGCTTCGCGGACCAGCCAGGTCCACGTGTTGCGCGGATGGGGGATGGATTGGCGCAAAGGCGGGGAGTGTCGGGAGTGATTCGGGCAGGCAACTGGCAGAAGGTCATCAGACGGGTGGCGAGCCAGGCGACATAAGCGCACGCTCTGGCGCTGCACTTCACCGAGCCGGGCAAGCCTGTGCAGAATGCATCCCTTAAAACCTGCTATGGGAAGCTTTCGGGCGAATGCCGGAACCAGAACTGGTTCACCAGGATGGACGATGCGGGGAGGAAAATCGAAACGTTGCGGGTGGATTACAACGCAGTACGACCGCACAACTGCATGGGGTATGGAGCGCCAGCGGGGATCAGGATGGAAATCGGCGGCAGGTCGCGGGCTGTCGCACCGCGCGGCCTTTTCGAGTTGCGCGAGTTGCCCTCCGCAAAGTTGTCATAGACCAGCACCCGTGACGCTCTCTCGGCGAGGGCTGCGTCTACGATGTGCGATCCAATATGCCCGGCGCCGCCTGTGATGAGAACTTTGCCGCCTTCCAGTTTGAACATTTCCCTTCCCTCCAGAAAATAGTTAGGACACGTGCGTGCAGGCGATTACTTTGCGGACGGCGCGAGCCACGTCTTGGACATCGTTCTCAGTCATTTGCGGGAACAAAGGCAGGCTCAAGATGCGATTCGAAAGCCAGGCGGCGTTCGGGTAGCTTTCGAACCTGTAGCCAAAGCGCTCCATATAGTAAGGCTGCAAGTGCACCGATACGAAGTGAATGCCGCAACCGATATTTTCGGCTTTCAACATGTCCATAAAGCGGTCCCGAGTAACGTTCAGCTTGTCCACATCCAGGGTCAAAATGTAAAGATGGCAGGCGTGCCGGCGTCCGGGAGCCCGATAGGGCAGCGTGATCCCGGGAATATCCGCGAGCAGTTCGTCGTAGCGTGTTGACCATTTCTGCCTGCGGCCAGTGATCTTTTCAATTTTTCTGAGCTGGTGAATACCCAGCGATGCTTCGATGTCGGTCATGTTGTATTTGAATCCGGGATACACCAGGTCCCAGTGGGACGTGCCCTCTTTGGAGTAACGTTTCCAAGCCGTAGTGCTCATTCCGTGCAGGCTGATCACACGCGCAAAAGAAGCGAACTCATCATTTCGTGCCGTGATCATGCCACCATCGCCGGTTACGAGATTCTGGCTAGCATAGAAGCTAAAACAGCCGGCATCCCCAATCGTGCCGGCGTGTTTGTCTCCATACTTGGCGCCGACCGCGTGGGCTGCATCCTCAATCACCATAAGATTGCGGTGTTTTGCGATGGCCAGGATTTCATCCATGTCGCATGGCTGGCCGGCCATATGGACTGGAATGATGGCCTTGGTTTTGGCGGTGATGTGCTTTTCAATGAGCTTAGGATCGATGTTGAAGGTGCGCCGATCCACATCGACCAGCACGGGGTTGGCGCGCTCGTACAACACGGCATTGGTCGTGGACGGAAACGTGAGCGGGCTGGTGATGACTTCGTCTCCCTCTTTGACGCCAGCTGCCACGAGCGACACATGCAGCGCCGCTGTGCAAGAAGAAACCGCGATAGCGTTGTTGGCTCCCGTATACGCCTTAAAATCATCCTCGAACCGGGACACTTTGGGGCCGCGGCTCAGCCAGACTCCGTCTAACGTATCCATCACCTCCCGTTTCTCTTCCTCTCCAATCCATGGCCGAGTGAGCGGGAGAAACTCCTTGCGCACTGGCTCTCCGCCATCCAGTGCAAGCTGCGCCGATTTGGTTATTTCTACCGGGCCTTTCACGATATTCGCTCCTTACATGCAGTTTGGTGGTGTTCCATCTCGTCTGATTGTTTCTCGTGCGAGAAAAGGGTCACGGCTGCCGCAGGTCTCGCCGGCGAATACAGCCCTTTTCGGTTTACGAACATCGTCCAGAGGCCGAGGGCCAATATCTTCGCGTCGAGAGCGAGAAAAAGTGCGGACGTAGGCAATGTTCAGTTCATTGCGCGCGAGCCAGGACAATTCGTTCCGCCCGTGGATTTGAGTGAGGCTCAGGCAGCCAGGCCTGAAGCGCAATTTGTCCAGCGCCGCAGCCAGCAGCTTCTCCGTGCAATGCGGTTTCTCTCGACCCGGGCGCACGAGCGGTGCGATCACTCCAAAAAGTGGTAAACCCAAAACAATGCCCACTACAGCCAGGAAAATATCCGTCGTCCTTTTGATCCCGAATCGAAGTGTCTGTTAGCGACACACGCCTTCGGCACTGGCTACCTTGGCGAGGATTTCTTCCAGCAGCGGTTTCAAGGTATATGGATCTAGACGGCGCAGTGTAAACCAGGGTTGAGACATCACCTCGTCGATGCAGCGCTTGTCCCAGGATTGCCAGTCGTCAAAGGGTGCGGCGATGAGTTTGCCGGTGAGGCCGCGGGAATCCTCCGAGCAAAGAAACACCGCCAGTTCAGCCGGGAGATGTCGCGGGGTTGCACCTTCGCCTGTCTCCCGCAGGCGGCGCATCCGATTATAAAGATCCCCCCCTCTTGCCCCAGCAGCCAGCACCTGGTCTTGCAGCTTGGTATCCACGGCGCCCGGCGCAATGGCGTTAATTTGAATGTTGTATTCCCGGACCTCTTCCGCCAAGGTTTCCGTCAGGCGTACCAAAGCTCCCTTCGAGACGCCATAGGCTGTGAACCGTGGGAGCGGTGCGGTGGCGCCACGCCCGGAAAAATGGACGATCTTCCCTCTTCTTGCACGTATCATATGGGGTAACACGGCTTGGCAAAGAAGGAATGCGCTGAATACATTCACCGAAAAAGCACTCATCCACTCTTCCGGATCTACTTCCCAAAGGGGGCCGATAGGGCCATAGCTCCCGGCTGCATTCACCAACACATCGATGCGCCCAAAGGCTTCGAGCGAGGCCTCCACTAGATGATTCACTTGCAAACGGTCCGTTACGTCCGTTGCATGCACATGAGCCCTACCGTTCGCTGCTTTGATTTGCGTGGCAACTCTATTGAGCTCGGAAGCGCTCCGCGCTGCCAGGACCACGCGGGCTCCTTCATTAGCGAAACGCAAAGCGATGGCTTCGCCGATCCCTCGACCGCCGCCAACTACAATGGCAACTTTATCCTTCAACCGCCGCCTAGTTCGCCCATCCACTGGTTTTTTCGCCCCGTTGTTCATGAGGCCATTCTCTCAATCTCCGCTAAAGTAGTGTCGCTGCTTCTGGACCCATCAAGGCGCTGCCAACACAGAGGGAACACGCCCGCGACCCAACCCCGAATACAGGAAACCTGCCCGGGACATCTCCAGCGGGTTGAATAGGTTTCGCGTATCAATGAACACAGGCCGGCGCATGGTTGAGCGCAAGCGATGAAAATCCAGGCCGAAAATTCCCTTCCACTCAGTAACCAGAACCAGAGCGTCGCAGCCTTCCGCTACGCTGTATACATCGGAGATCGCAAAGAATTTGATCGGCCAGTCCAATTCCCTCCAATCGGCCAAAGGATCGTAAGCCCGGACCTCCGCGCCTTCCGCGAGCAAATCAGCGATCACTTCGAGAGCGACAGAGCACCTCAGCGTGCGGGTGCCAGGTTTGTATGTAATTCCGAGCACGCCAATGCGAAGTCCGACCAAGGATTCGTAGCGGTCGATCAGGCGTTGCTTGACGGACGTGGCGCGCGTGCGGTTGATGGACATGACTGCATTCGGCAGGAGGGTGTCGCACTGGTGTTCGCGACCAAGATTCTGTAAAGCGCGGAGGTCCCTACCCAGTGCGCCGCGGGCAAAACCGAGGCTCGGACTGAGGGGGGCCTGCGACCCGATGCGGCGGTCAAGTTTCATCGCCTGAGCAACTTCGAGGGAATCGGCATCGACACGATCGCAAAGATTGGCAATCTCATTGATAAAACTGATCGAGGTGGCCAGGAAAGCGTTGCATGCGTGTTTCGCCATCTCGGCGGACCGCAGTCCAATCCGCAGTACGGGCCGGTGCAGAGGAAGATATAACTGAGCCACTCGCTCAGCGACTTCAGGCCGGTGGGCCCCGATGATGAAACGATCCGCATGAAAAAAAGCATTTACAGCATCGCCGAAGCGCAGAAACTCTGGGACGTAAGCCACATCGCACTGTGTCCCAGGCTTTTGCCCGCAGACCAACGCCGCCAGCGATTCGCAAGTCCCGACCGGTACTTGAGAAGTAACACACAGGACGGAATTGGAGTCCCAAAATCGTCCCACCTTGCGCGCCGCTTCCAACACCGAATCCAGCTGTGGCTCGTCCTGGTCATTCACCGGCGTGTCGATGGCGATAAAAACGAACTCCGCTTCATGCATTGCCTCGTCATAGTGAGAGGTGAACTTCAGATGCCCCGACTTTATGACGCGGCGAAGCATGGCATCCAGTTTGGGCTCAACCACTGGTGATCTCCCCCGGCTCAGACCAGCGACTGCGGCTTCGTCGTCACCGACTGTCGTAACCCAGTGTCCCATCCGGGCAAAGCAGGCCGAAAGAACCGTGGCCTGATGCCACAACCCAACGATGCAGAGCCGACGAGGAAGAATCGCCGGCTTCCTTGAGATTCGCGGATTCATGAGAATCGATATTTGAAAAAACAGACTGCTGAAACAGGCACCACGCTTTGTGGCTCGCGGGTTCAGCCGCGACATAAATGCCGTCTTGTCTTCAGGCGTTTTAGAATCTGTGGGACACCCCAGTTTTCGGCCACTTTGTAAAGCCCGCCTTCAGGCGGCAATTTAGATTCAAGCACATGCTCACCGAAAGGTGAGCGCTACAGACTCGCGCAAGCTGCCTGCTGGACCACGCCCGGTTCTCGCATCACGCGATCCGCTTCCAGTACAAATTCCTTGCTGACCGACTGCGTTCGGAGCCATTGCACGTGTCGCCCCCCAGGATTGACTGCACAGATTAAAGTCATCGTCATCTTTCCTTATTGCTTGAATCTAGGCGAATCTACGCTCGACAACATACAGCTTCGCCCCCTCACCCACGCCAGCGCTTTCCTTCTAAGCCAGTTTGTTTCTGCCTGTTACGGCACTATTGATATACTGCGACACCTTGTCGAGCTGCCCTTGGCGCAGTTGGCTCCATAGCCGTCTGCTCGCCACGGTGAGAACCATCCGCGTTCTCATTGCCTGCCGGGGACTCGACTGTCAAATGCGTTCCAGACGCACGTCTAACCTCCTACGTACTGGCTCTTGCGTCGCAACGTGCTGAGCATTCCGGCTTGGGACGCTTCCACCTGGCTGGAGTGAATATCGAATGAGGCCTAGAAAAAGACACTGACAGTCCTCTCTGGAGCCAGCGCCAGAATCTTCATCTTCGGATAACGGAGCAACAATGTGTCGCAGCGGGAGGGCCGGCGGCCAGATTCATCGAGCGCGATGATCAGAAAATCAGGATGCGTCCCATCGACGGCGTGGAGAATTTCCTCTTCGTTTTTAATTTCCGCGACGAATTCGATGTCGGGCTGCTCGATGATGGTCTCTAACACCAACTCGCGCACCAAACGGGGTTGATTGGCGACGACGACTCGAATAGGCTGGGTCATCATGTCGTACTCCGTGGAAAGGAACACTATCCGAAGTGCGGGAGAGGGGGCAGGTTCAAAGAAGGGTGGAAAAAGTACCTCAGGGAAGGTGGCAGTCAGGTACCATCCACAGTACCCATCAAGTACCCAACCGTACTGTGCCGGTACCCAAAAAGGTCCTATTCCGGCCATGAATCGCTTGCAGAGTCTTGCGGAACAAGAGCATCCTATTATATATATATTCACCTAATATATATTCCCGACTGCACTTTTCTTGCTATTGTTGGGCCGTTCTGTTGGACACAGCCAGAGCGCAACTCCAGTGCGGCCGAGTAGCACAGGCTTCAGCCCGTGTGATTTTGGCTAGTGGACAGGCGGGAATGCATACAGACTGAAGTCTGTACTACCAATATTCCCTACCCATCATTCCTCTCCGCAGCAAGTCCGTCGCCGCATAAAATGCGCCACGGCGTGGGCCCGGTCAAGTGCCGGTTTCCTAAAGCAAGCCTGCATTACGCTTTCCGGAATTTAACACAGAGAACACTGAGAAAAGCCACAGAGAGCACTGAGGGCGCACTAGAGAGGAACAGGGATAGGCGACGGAAAAAGAAAGACCGAATTCTCTGTGGCTCTCTGGGGGCTTTTGTGCCCTCAGTGTTCTACTTTTCAGATTTTAGCGCAGAGAATATGGAGTTCTTCAGCTGCTAGCCGCCGAAATATTTGTACGGAGCAGACATTTTTGGTTGCGGCTGCGCAGCGCTGTGTTACGGTTCTTGCCGACACGGAGGCTGCTTGATGTCCGTCATAGATCTACTTTTTGGCCGCCCGCTCAGTACTTGGGAAGAAAGAGGTGAGAGGCTGGGACCCGTGGCAGGGATCCCGGTCTTCGGGTTGGACGCTCTTAGCTCCGCGGCGTATGGCCCTGAGGCCGCACTGGCCTTGTTGGTTGTCCTCGGTACGGCAGGAATTGCCTACATCTTTCCAATCACAATCAGCATCATTATCCTGCTTGTTATCGTTTATTTTTCCTACCGGCAGACGATCGAATCCTACCCAAATGGGGGTGGCTCCTACACCGTAGCTGGACAGAACCTGGGATCTTTCGCGGGATTGCTCGCGGCGGCCGCGCTCATGATCGACTACGTTCTGACGGCCGCGGTGGGAATTTCCGCGGGCGTCGGAGCGCTTGTCTCCGCGGTCCCATCCCTAGAGCCTCGCACGCTGACACTCTGCCTTGTGATCTTGCTGCTGATTACTCTCGTGAATTTGCGCGGCGTCCGTGAGACGGGCGCTCTCTTCATGATTCCAACCTATCTCTTCGTAGGCACGCTTCTTATTACGCTCGTTATTGGATTCATGAAGGTGTTTGCGTCGGGAGGACATCCCACGCCGGTGGTCCCTCCTCCGGCGCTTCCCATGGCAACCGTCGGCGTAAGCGCCTGGCTGCTGCTCAAATCGTTTGCCAGCGGATGTACCGCGATGACCGGCGTGGAAGCGGTCAGCAATGGGGTGACGGCATTCCGCGATCCAGTCGTGAAAACCGCCCAGCGGACTTTGACAGCGATCATTGCCATTCTGATCGTGCTGCTCGCCGGCATCGCCTTTCTTTGCCGTGCCTACCAAGTCGGCGCCACAAATCCCGGTCCCGGATACCAGAGCGTGCTTTCGCAGCTTACGGCGGCGATCGTCGGCAGAAACTCTTTCTATTTCGTTACGATCGTTTCGATCCTGCTCGTGCTCTCACTGTCCGCCAACACAGCTTTTGCGGATTTCCCCCGCCTTTGCCGACTGGTCGCCGAGGACGGGTACCTCCCGACTCCGTTGGCAATCCGCGGGAGACGGCTCGTATATACTGCGGGTATTATCACCCTAGGCATCCTTTGCGCGGCGCTTCTAGTCCTATTCGGAGGCATAACGGACCGACTCATTCCCCTGTACGCCGTTGGGGCTTTCCTGGCGTTTACATTGTCGCAGGCTGGCATGGTCGCGCATTGGAGGCGCAAAGGGGGCCCGGGAGCTCGGCTCGGAATGTGCGTGAACGGGCTCGGCGCCGTGGTGACCGCAGGCACCGTAGCGGTCGTGACCATTACTAAATTCACCGATGGAGCGTGGATCACGGCACTGTTGATTCCAACCATTATGTTCTCGATGTATTCGATTCGGCGCCACTACGAAACAGTGTCGCAGGAACTTGCAAACCCCTCCCCGCTGACTCTCGATCGTTTGCGTCCTCCTATCGTGGTGGTGCCCATGCTTTCATTGAACAAAGTGATTCGTGCGGGACTGCAATTCGCGTTGAATCTTTCAACCGACGTGAAGGTCGTACATGTGGAGTGCGGAGTCAATCAAGAGGAACTTCTCAGGCAATGGAATGAGGTCGTTGCAGAGCCGCTGAGACGATCCGGGCTGGCTGTTCCGCAGCTAACTTTTCTGAATTCGCCGTATCGCTTCGTCATCAGTCCGATCGTGGAGTACGTTCTGGATCTTGAGCGGCAGAATCCGGACCGCCAGATCGCCGTAATCATTCCTGAACTGGTGGAAAAACATTGGTATCAGTACTTCCTCCACAATCAGCGCGCTTCCTGGTTGAAAGCTGCACTTTTGCGAAGGGAAACACAAAGAATCGCCATTATTGACGTGCCGTGGCATCTGAGTTCGTGACGGCAAGATGAACGCATTTCAGACGGCCGCATTCACCTTCAATCCAAGAGTCTGCTAGGCGAATGCCCTGGCGCGCGGGCGCTTGCGTTTCCACTCGTAGTCCTTGCGAAGCAGGGCCATGTGTTTCTTGATCTGAGCCTCGATCTCCGCGAAGGCCGCCTTGACGCAGGCGCGCACATCGGCGGCCTCGCCGGTAGCGTGCAGTGTGCCCGTGGGAAGGGAAAGATTCAGGGAAAATAAGTACTCATCTTTTCGCGGCCGTTTCTCGATACAGCCGTGCAATTGGACCAGGTCAGGCGCATACCGTTTCAACAGCTTTTCCATCTTCTCGACACGCCGTCGTGTTTCTTCTTCGACCGGTTCACGCCATTTGTCGAGCTTGTGGCTGATTAAGAGTTTCATGAGTGTGCCTTTCCGGGGAAACAGCGGAAGGAGGGTGCGACTCGCGGTGGTATCCGCAGACGCATTGGCAAATTCAGGATAACAATTCTTTAACGAGGTTGCAAACACAGATAGCGGCAGAGTTGCGGAAAATAAATTCGGATGGATGGATCGAAATTCGATTTACTTCTTAAAGAGATCCTCGAATGCTTGACGGGCATCGCGGGGGCGCGAAACGTGCTCGGCGGAAGGCGCTGGTCCCGCAGCGGGAGCCGACGGAGCAGTATCCTTTTCAATCGTGGTGCGAAATTCGTAGAGTCTGCAATCGTTGCGCTGGTCCTTGCGGGGGATGCGTTCCGGAATCGGCTGCATGCATTCAAACCGCGCGGCCGTATCAAAATAAGCGCATTGCTTGCAGGAGTGCAGCTCGAAAGCGCACTTCGGGCACTTGCCTTTCGGATCGAATCCAGGTTGCAGAACGGTGCCGCAATTCGAACATCGCGCGCGAGTGATCGTGCCCACCATGCGCGGTGTCCGCGGTCCGATCTGTTCTTGACGGGGATGGCCTTCGGGCGGCCGTTTCTCTTTTTTCTGGGGCTTCTCGGCACTCATGTAGCCACGCTGCTTATACTTCCGCTCCAAGGGAACCTCCGGGGGGTGAATTACATCATACGCTACATCGGGTAGTGCAACACAAAAAACAGTCAAACCAGTGAATTAGTACGCCTAGTCAAGTGTGTCCACTCAGGACTCGCGGGTCCAAAGTCGAGCCAGGCCTTCCGCGGGGAGATCGGGCTGCAAAAACTTCCTCGGCGCACCCATGTCGGAGAGGATCGCTTCGGCGGCAAGATAACCGCTGCGTACCGCTCCCTCCATTGTCGACGGCCAGCCCGTGAAAGTCCAGTCCCCCGCGAGAAATAGCCTCCCCAGCGGACTTTTCTGGGCGGGGCGCCACTGATCCGATCCAGGCGCGGGCGAAAATGTCGCGGAAGTTTCCTTGACGACGGTTCCCTTCACGAGTTTGGCGCCGCGAATGGCTGGGAGCACCTCACGCAGTTCGTTCAAGCAAAGGTCGATAATTTCCTGGCGCGAGCGCGGCACCAAACTGTACGACGCGCTGATGACGAGTTGGAGGTATTGCCCTTCCGGCTCCGCGCTGCCGTAGAGTTGCGTTTTGTTGAAGACCCATTGCGTGGTGCTGTCCATCAAGGTCAGGAAAGGCTCACTCATCACTTTCTTGTCGAACCAAAGATGGACACCTGTAATCGGCGAGGTCCGCAAGTTCCGCAGATTCAAAAACACGGGCTCGCGTTCCACCAAGTCTGCCGGCAGCAACTCGGGCAGAATGTTCTGCGGCACTGCGGAAACATAGTAATCCGCGGTTTCCACCGAGCCGTCTTCCCTTTCGACACCTGTCACCTGATTGCCCGTCACTTGAAATCCGCGCACCCCGGCGCGAAGCAGGACTTCCCCTCCTCGCTGACCGATGGCTTCCTTGCACCCATCGTAAAGCTCTCCGAGCGGCACGCACGGAATCCCGACGCGATAGCCTCCGCGCGTCGAGAGAAACGCTTTCCAGAACACATCGATTCCGTACCGCACGTCGATTCTGTCCAACTCTTCATCGAGCGCGCTGACCAGGATCACTTCCCAAAAGCGTCGAATCGCGCGCGCGGTCTGGTGGTGCTTCTGAAGCCAGGCCAGCATCGTAACGCCGCCCGCATCGTTCGCCAGGTCCGCCGGGCGCCCGCCGCTGCGCGCGATATTCAGTAGCGCCCGCGCGATCGCGAGTTTATCGCCCCAACCCAGAAGAGGAAATCGCGCGAACGAAGGCGCCATATGAAAGGGTGGAGGCAGCAGGGAAGATTCCATGGCGCCACGGCGTCCATCGGGCGCGGCAAACAGCAACCGGTCAAAGAAACGAATTTTTCCATCCGCGCGTACACGGCGATAGAAATCCTCGAGGTTGGTGCAACAGCCCAGGGTCACGTGTTGGCAGTTGTCCACGTGCTCGCCTCCGGGCAGCACGTAGGACGCAGCCCGGCCACCCAGATGGGGCCGTTTTTCGAGCAAACGTAGGCGGTGGCCGGCTTCAGCCAGCGCGACGGCCGAGGAGAGTCCCGCCAGGCCGCCGCCGATCACGATCACGCTCTTCGAGGACATTGTGTTGGGAGTACCAGCCCAGCCGCGCGCGCAGGAGGATTCCTGTCTTTTCAGGAGTGCTCAGCCGCACGCGCTCGGAGAAAACATCGTAGCCGCGCGTTTCAATGCGCCGCAGCAGACTGCTATAGATCCGCGCCAGCGCCCAGAGCGCGGCACGCGCGTCGGAGTGCACCTCAGGGATCAGTTTCACGCCTTCGCGGTAAAAGTCCAGGGCGTGTCCGGCTTCGAACGCGAACAGATCGCGCAGCGCGGGCGTCAGCGGCCCGCGCGCCAGTTCCTCGGGGCGCACGCCAAATTTCTCAAGATCTTCTTGTGGTATGTAGATGCGCCCCATCTCGTAATCCTTTGGCACATCGCGCAGGATATTCGTCAATTGGAACGCGATGCCGAGTTTTTCAGCCAATTCCGGCGCGTGGGGATCGTCATATCCGAAAACATGCAGGCACGTGAGGCCCACGGTTCCGGCCACGCGGTAGCAATATTCACGTAGGCGTTCGAACGTAGTGTAATTTCCGACCGTCAAATCCATTTCCGCCCCGGAAATCAGGTCATGGAAATAGCGCGGTGGAATGTGGAAGCGCTCGATGGTGTCCGCAAACGCGGGGAGAATCGGATGCCCCGAAACATCGCCCGCCACAGCCGCATCGAGCGCAGCTCGCCAGCTCACCAGGCCACGCCGCTTGTCCGCTTCACTCCCCACCGTGTCCGAGACGTCATCGACCAGCCGCATAAAAGCGTACAGCGCGCAAAGCGCATCGCGCTTGGTCTGCGGAAGCATAAAAAACGCGTAATAAAAATTGCTCGCCGAATTTTTCGCCACGCGCCTGCACTCGGCGTAAGACCGTGTGACGTCGCCAGTGGTATCACCCGGCGCTTTTTTGATGTTTGATGGAAGACATCCGCCCGCCACGATTGCCATGCGCCCCGGCGCGGGAGCGGCCACGGTGCCCGCAGCGGAATCTTGCGCAAATAAACGCTGGAATAGGGCGCGAATCAGTAATTGCAATTGCTTCGACTTCGGAATCGACGGCCGGTGCTGCAGCGTGTTGTAGCCGATGGCTTCGATCGAGTCCAGGACGGCGAGCCCGCCGCGGCTGAACATCTCGATGTCCACGCGCAACGCGGAATCGACACGCCCGGCGAGCGGCATTCCCTGCTCGAACAATCCCCGCGTCCGCGCGATGAGTTCCTTCATCAGCGAAACATAGCGCGCGTCGAATCGTCGCGCGACGATGTCATCCTCCGAGAGGCCGTGAGCCGCCAGCGTTTCGAGCGGAATGTAGATGCGGCCCTTGTCCAAGTCACGGCCAACGTCCTGCCAAAAATTCGCGAGCTGCAGCGCCGCGCAGGTTGCATCGGAAAGTTGCTGCCGCTCCGCATCGCGATATCCGCAAAGGTAAAGTACCAGGCGCCCGACGGGATTCGCCGAATACCGGCAATAGCCGAGCACGCCATTCCAAGTGGGGTAACGATGCACGGTCTGGTCCTGGCGAAAGGCCACGAGCAAATCGGAAAACGGCTCGATGGGAATGTCGCACGCGAGGATCGTTTGGCGCAGGGCGACAAAAACGGGATGCGACGGCCGGCCCGCGTAACAGCCGCGCAATTCCTGGTCCCAACCCTCCAGCAGCTCCAGCGCGCGCGCAGGATCGGCGATTTCATCTCCGAGGTCGTCGGCCCAGCGGCAGTACGCGTACAGATTGTAAAAATGTTGATGGAGGCGCCTGGGAAGCAACCACGAGGCCACGTTGAAATTTTCGTAGTGGTGCGTCGCGAGCCAACGCGTGTAGCGTTCGGCCTCCGCAACCGGACAGTCAAGCGGAGGCAATCCACGGGCGATTTCGAGTTCAGCAGGAATCTGCATGGCGTCCGGCCAGCCGCCCGAGTCCCTGGCGCGGCCTGGAGATCTCCGTGCTGCGGAAACCGTCTATGGAATCACCGCGACTTTCATTTCGCCATTGCGATTTTTCATGTGCTCAAACATCTTCGGCAGTTCGGTGAGCGGAATCTCGGCATTCACAAAATCGCTCGAGCGAATTTCACCGCGCGCAATCGC
>Ga0137409_10002288_pt1 | contig 20635 bp, 15 predicted proteins | sample CZODoug1_16funga_FD_122059 | JGI IMG/M metagenome (GOLD analysis project Ga0137409, IMG submission 122059) | Vadose zone soil fungal communities from Angelo Coast Range Reserve, California, USA - CZODoug1_16fungal (Hybrid Assembly) | ecosystem: Environmental > Terrestrial > Soil > Vadose zone... | reverse complement strand
TCCGACTACGTGCTTGGGCTGCTGTTCGGCGGTGTCCAGCGTGAGGTGGTTGTTTTCGTGAACCGCCTGGCAGCGGCCGCTGCGGGTACGGGTGGATGGAAACGAGTCTGCAGCGCGGAAGATCAGATCACCGGCGTCACGTTCCGGGGCGACGACATCTATCTGATCGGCGAGAAGGACGCTCCGCTCGGTCGCGTGTTGCACGTCAAAGCCGATGCACCGGCGGTAGCGGGCGCGCGCGAACTGATGCCGCAAGGCTCGGTTGCGCTGCGCGCGCTCGCCGCGGCGCGCGACGGAATCTATGTTCAATCGCTGGAGGCCGCATACAGCCGCCTGCATGTCCTGCCGGGCCGGGGCGATAGTGGGCCAAGGCCCATCGCGCTTCCGTTCGAAGGATCCATATCTTCGGTCTTTGCCGATCCGAACAGGGATGGGCTGCTGTGTGTTCTGCAGAATTGGGTGCGCCCCGAGCAGATCTGGACGGTTGCCGCCGCCGGAAAATTCGTCGCGACGCGTGTTGTCAAGGCGCCGCCTTTTGCTACCACGCCGTACACAAGCGAAACGTTGTTTGCCAAGGCGACTGACGGCACCCGCATTCCAGTGTCGCTCGTCTATCGACGCGGATTGAAGCGCGACCGCAAGGCACCCGCGCTGGTGCAGGCCTACGGCGCGTACGGCATTACCTCCGAGCCGTATTTTGCACCGAGGTTCATCGCATGGCTCGAGCGTGGTGGCATCTTCGCCACTGCGCACGTACGCGGCGGCGGCGAATATGGCCGCCCGTGGCACGAGGCCGGACGCCTGCTCGACAAACCCAACACCTGGCGCGACCTGATTGCCGCGTGCGAAATGCTGGTGGCAGAGCGGTGGACGCAGCGATCACGCATTTCGATCAATGGCGGCTCAGCCGGCGGCATCACGGTTGGCATGGCGCTTGTGGAGCGCCCGGAGCTTTTTGCGGCGGTGATCAGCGACGTAGGCGAATCGAACCCGCTGCGCGCGGAGTTCGCTCAGAACGGTCCGGCCAATATTCCTGAGTTCGGTTCAGTGCAGACCGAGGATGGGTTCAAAGGGCTCTACGCGATGGACGCCTACCAGCACGTAAGGGATGGCGTTGCTTATCCGGCGGTACTTCTCACGACGGGCGTAAACGATCCGCGCGTAGATCCATGGCAGGCCGGCAAGATGGCGGCACGGTTGCAGGCGGCAAGCCGCTCCGGCAAGCCGGTGCTGCTGCGGGTCGATTTTGCGGGCGGCCACGGATTCGGATCGACGCGACAGCAGCTCGATGCTCAGGTGGCCGACATGTTCGCATTCGCGCTCGCGCAATCGCATTAGCTCTCTGCCAGGCGGGCGGGTCCTGTGCGCCGCACTGAAATGCCACTGTCACGCGTTTTTCTTGCACTCGGCGCGATGCTGATCATTGCACCTGCTCTCGCGGCGGGGCGCTTCGGTTTCGATACCACGCCCGGACGTCTCTCCAAGGATGTGATCCCCTCGCACTACCAGCTCGAGTTCGACCTCGACCCGGCGCGCGAGACGTTTGGCGGCCGCGCCGAAATCGAGATCGAGGTTCGCCGCCCGGTCGACGCCATCGTCGTCAACGCATTCCGCCTGACCGCCAATTCGGCCCAGCTCGTGGACGCGGAAGGCAGGCAGCGCGACCTTGCCATCGAGGCTGACGCCGAGCGCATGCAGTGGCGTCTGACGCCCAGAGGTGCGGCGGCGGATGCAGGCCGCAGCGCTATCGGCGCGGGCCGCTACCGCGTGCGTTTCGACTACGAAGGTGTCGTGCAGGCAACCGGGCAGGGGCTGTATCGCGTCGACTACACGGCGCAAGGCGAGCGTGCGCAGATGCTCGCCACGCAATTGGAACCCGTGCACGCGCGCTCGCTTTTTCCGGGTTTCGACGAACCGGCGTTTCGCGCCACGTTCGAGATCAGTGCGACGGTTCCGGCCCGTTACGAGGCGGTGTCGAACATGCCGGTCGACAGGGAAATCGTGTTGCCGAACGAACGCAGGGAGACCCACTTCGCGCGCACGCCGGTCATGCCGACCTACCTGGTCGCGATCGCGGTCGGTGGATTCGATTCTCTCGAAGACAAGGTCGACGACGTTCGCCTGCGCATCCTCACGGCACGCGGCAAACGCGAACAGGCGCGTTACGCGCTCGACGTGACCAAGCAGCTTCTGCGCTACTACCGCGACTACTTCGGCGTCGGGTACATGCTGCCTAAGCTGGACCAGCTGGCGATTCCCGGTGTGCGCGGCGGCGCCATGGAGGATTGGGGCGCGATCTCCTACAACGAGAACCTGCTGCTTTTTGATCCACAACGCTCGGGGCCGAACCAGCAGCGGACCGTTCTGAGCATCGTTGCGCACGAGATCGCGCATCAGTGGTTCGGCAACCTGGTGACCACCGCGTGGTGGGATGACATCTGGCTCAACGAGGCGTTCGCCACGTGGATGGCGGCGAAGGTCTCGACCGAGCTGAACCCGGCCTGGCATCTGGCAATCGACGACCGGTTGTACCGCGAGCGCGCGCTCGGGCGCGACGGCGACGAAGCGACCCGCGTCATGACCAGGCCGCCGGCACAGGAGCAGGCGATCTTCGATGTGTTCGACGAGATCACCTACGAGAAGGGCGGCGCCGTGCTCGGCATGTTCGAGCAGTACCTGGGGCCGCAGGTGTTTCGCGACGGTTTGCGCCGCTACCTGGCAACGCATCGCTATTCGAACGCGACCGCTGCCGATCTGTGGTTTCACCTGTCGCAAGCCTCCGGGCGCGACCTGACGCCGATGATCGAAAGCTGGATCAATCAGCCCGGATTTCCGCTGCTGACGGTGGTGTCGCGCTGCGACGGCAGCCGCACGCGCATCGAGATTTCGCAGCACCGGTTCATGCGCACGTCGGCGCCGCTGGCGAACGTTACGTGGCAGGTGCCGGTTCTACTGCGCGCCGGCACCTCGACGCGGCGGATCGTGTTGGGTGGCGAACCGCAAAAACTCGAGATCGCGGGCTGTGCGCCGGTGATCGCCAACGCCGATGACCTCGGCTACTACCGCGTGCAATACGACAAGGCGAACCAGGCGAGCCTGCGTGCGGCATATGCCAGGTTGCCCGCGCTCGAACGTTATGGCCTGGTCGCCGACGCGCTGGCGCTGGCACGCGCGGGACGTATCGGGTTTGTCGAGTACCTGGAATTGCTGCCGCGCTTGGGTGGGGAGAACGAAAGCGCAATCTGGCAACAGGTCATCACGGGCTTCGAATTCCTGGACCAGGCGTTCCACGCAAGCCCGACCCAGGCGCGCTTGCGCGCTTATGCGCGCAGCGTGCTGGTGCCGGTGCTGGCGCGAATCGAATGGATGCCACGTTCCGGCGACGACGCCTCGACACTGCGCCTGCGCGACAACTTGATCGAGGCGCTCGGGCGTTTCGATGACGGCTCGACCATCGAACTGGCCCGCAAGCTCTTCGCCACAGCGGCAGCAAGGGCGGGCGATCCGGCGCCGATTCCCAACTCGATTCGAAAGGGCGTGATCTTCACCGCGACCCGCCACGCGGATGACGCAACGTTCGAACTGGTGCGTGGCTGGCTGCGCAGCGCGACCAGCCAGGAGGACGACTATCTGTATGGCGATGCTCTGATCCGGGTGCGTGATCCGAAGCTCGTCAGGCGCGTGCTCGAACTTTCACTAGGCGACGAATGGCGGCCGGGCTCGGCGGCCTACTACGCGGGTCACATCGGACAGGCGAGCGGGCAGACTGAGATCGGCAATACGTTCGTGCTCCAGCACTTCGAGGAGCTGGTGCACAAGGCATCGGATTGGAGTCGCATGTGGTTGCTGCCGAATGCGTACATCGGCTTCACTGACACCAAGCACGCCGACGAGTTGCTGGTCGAACAGAAGCGCCGCCTCGGTGACTACGCGCTTGGTCCAGCCGCGCAGGTCGCGGCGACGATCAGAGAAAAAGCCGATGTACGTAGTCGCCAAGGCGACGCACTCGATGCGTGGTTGCGCGCGCGGTGATCTACCAGAAATGAGTTCACCCACCAATACAGCGGGGTGACATCGACAACACGCGATGCGATCCTGCCGTCGCTGAGCGGCGATAACAGCGCCGCCGCAGCGGTCACGGCGGGAGGAGCGGTTGGCGCCACGAGGGGATGCGACACAACTGACGATTGCAGCGGAACCAGCGGGTAACCAGGCCGCGCCCGCGCGCAATCCTGAAGATCTGCCGGCGCAAGAGTTTGTCTGGTTCGCCGGCTCAGTCTGCAATTTTCATCAGATCGCGTTTGATCCCGCGCTGCTGCAACAGCGTTTCGCAGCACCGCATTCGCGCACGCAGCTGCTTGTCGCGCTCCACGAAATGGGCGTTGCTACGCGCCAGGTGAGCGCGTGCAACGAAGGCCTGGTCGCGGCGCTGGCCGCCGGCGGGCCCGTGATCGCGCTCGCGTGGTTGGGCGCGCAGGGCGACGCTGGAGCGCATCCCGTGCTCGTTGTGCGCGCTTCGTCGGAAGCAGTCTTGTACTTTCGTGCGCTGGCCAACCAGCACGAGTCACTGCCGCTGGGCGAGTTCCAGCGTCGCGTCGTCGGGCCCGTTCTTGTTGCGGGCCGTCGCACGCCCGAGCCGGTTGATCCTGACGCGACGCGCGAGCGGCGCCGCTTCGGCTTCGGGTGGTTTGTGCCGGAACTGCTCAAGCACCAGACTATCTGGCGCGACGTATTGCTGGCGTCGGCGACGATCCAGTTGCTCGCGCTCGGCATGCCGCTGATGACGCAGGCGATCATCGACAAGGTGGTGGTCCATCGCACCGAGTCGACGTTGATCGCGCTTGGCTGCGGCCTGCTGGTTTTCCTGGTCTTTTCGTCGGTGCTCACCTGGATCCGCCAACGCCTGATCCTGCACACCGGCGTGCGTATCGATGCCGTGCTCGCAAGCGCGGTGTTCCGGCACCTGGTCGAGTTGCCGCCGCGCTACTTCCAGCATCGTCCGACCGGGGTCATCGCGGCACGCCTGCACGGAATCGAATCGATCCGCGAATTCCTCGCCTCGGCGGCGGTTTCGCTGGTGCTCGACCTGCCGTTCCTTTCCATCTGCCTGGCGATCATGTTCGTCTACTCGCTGCCGCTCACGCTGATCGCCCTGGTTATCCTGGCGCTCATCGTCATCGCCAGCCTGGCGGTGTCGCCGGTCTTTCAGCATCGACTCAACCGCGAGTTTCAACTCGGCGCGCGCAACCAGGGTTTCCTGACCGAGTACGTCGCCGGCATCGAAACCGTGAAGGCACTGCAGATGGAGCCGACGCTGGAGCGCCGTTATGGCGACTACCAGGCGGCGTACCTGCAAGCCGGATTTGCGACGCGTCAGGCGGCGAACACCTACAACGTAGTGGCCACGACGCTGGAGCAGGCGCTGGGACTCTCGATCCTTGTGGTCGGCGCCTACATCGTGATGACACCGCCGGCTTCCATCACGCAGGTGTTCACCGTCGGCATGCTGGTTGCGTTCCAGATGTTCGCCGCCAAGCTCAGCCAGCCCATCATGCGGCTGGTCGGGCTGTGGCAGCAGTTCCAGCAGGCACGGCTCGCCGTGGTTCGCCTTGGCGACCTGATGGATGCGCCGACCGAGCCATACAGCCTGCTTCCGATGCGCAGCCGCAAGCGGCGTCGTGATGCGACCGCGGCGATCGAAACGCGCGGCCTGGCCTTCCGTCACGCCGACGACCGCCCGTTTTTATATGAGGACCTCAATCTGCGCATCGGTCATGGCGAATGTGTCGCGCTGGTGGGTGCATCCGGCTGCGGCAAGTCAACACTGGCCAAGCTGTTGCAGGGTTTCTATCAGCCGACCCGCGGCAGCTTGATCGTCGATGGCATCGACGCGCGCCATCTGGCAGCCAACGAGTTGCGGGCCACGTTCGGCGTGGTCCCGCAGGAGACCGTGCTTTTTTCCGGCACGTTGCTGGAGAACCTGCTGGTCGCCGCTCCGCGCGCGAGCTTCGACGACGTCGCAACCGCCTGCCGCCTGGCCGGCATCGACGATGTAATCGAGCGGTTGCCGCAGGGCTACCAGACCGAGATCGGAGAGCGAGGCACCGACCTCTCCGGCGGCCAGCGCCAACGCGTGGCTATCGCGCGCGCCTTGCTCAAGCAACCGAGTGTGCTGATCTTCGATGAAGCGACGTCCAATCTCGACCGCGCGACGGCGGAGAGTTTCGCGCGCACCATCGACTCGTTGCGCGGCCGCGTGACCATCGTTTTTATCGCGCATGCGCCGATTGGCACGCTGAAGTTCGACCGGGTGATCCGGTTGGACCAGCAGGCTCCGTCGTGAGTGCGGCGCCTGCCACGCCGATGCCGAGCGTGTGCCTCCAGGCGCTGACCGCCACCGCACCCGCCGGCGCACTGCGCGCATTGTTATGGACATTGGTGGCGCTGGTCGCCATCGTCCTGGCGTGGGCGTTGATCGCGCAGCTCGACATCGTCGCGGTCGCACCGGGCAAGCTCGTGCCGGCCTCGCAGGTCAAGACGGTGCAGGTTGCCGAAGCGGGCATCGTGCGCGAAATCCTCGTCCAGGACGGTGATCAGGTCATCGCGGGGCAGACTCTGGTCCGCATGGACACCACACTTGCGAGCGCCGAGGCAGGCCTGGTAACGCAGGAACTGGCGCTCAAGCAGATCACCGTGCGGGCGATCGATGCGGCGCTCGCGCGGCTCGACTTTGCGGCGCGTCCCGGCGACCCCGCGGCGCTGTTCGCGCAGGTGTCCGCACAGTTTTTCGCCCGCCGGCAGGCGCTCGAAGACTCCGTCAATCAGGAATTGCAGGCGGCAAGCCGCGCGCGCGGCGAACGCCTCGCCGCAGAACAGGTACGCGACAAGTTGCGCGACACCTTGCCAGTGCTGCAGCAGAGCGCCGAGAGTTTCCGCCGCTTGCAGCAGGAGGGTTTTGTCGGCGAGTTGATGGCCAACGACAAGAAGCGCGAGGCGATCGAACGTGAACAGGACCTGAAGGCGCAGGAGGCGACATTACAGGCGCTCGCAGCGGCCATCGCGCAGGTGGAACAGCGCATCGTCCAGTTGCGCTCGACGTTTCGCAGTCAGTTGCTCACCGAGCGCGTGGAGGCGCAGGCGATCGCCGAGCGATTGCACCAGGAGCAGGCGAAACTGGGATTTCGCGGCGCGCTGCTCGACATCCGCGCACCGCACGACGGTGTGGTGCAAGGCATCGTCACGCACACCATCGGTGCGGTGGTGCGACCCGGCGCCGCGCTATTGCATGTCGTTCCCCGCGGCGATGCGCTCCGCGTTGAGGCGGCGCTGGCGAATGCGGACATCGGATTTGTCGCAACCGGGCAGCGCGTGAAAGTAAAGCTCGCCGCGTATCCCTTCCAGAAATACGGACTGATCGAAGGCTGGGTCACTCAGACCAGCGCCGACGCGCAAGAGCCCGACGCCGCCGCCAAGGCAACCGGCTCGGCGCAGGCCGTCGCACCGCTTACTTACAAGGCAGTGATCGAGCTGGATGCGCAGGACCTTGTGCTCGCAAGCGGCGAGCAATTGCCGCTCGCGCCGGGCATGGCGGTGACTGCAGAGATTCATCAGGGCCGCAGGACGGTGTTGGAGTACCTGCTGAGTCCGGTGCAGCGGGTGACGGCGGAGGCGGGCCGTGAACGTTAGCCGGCAAGGACTGGACTACGTGTGCAGATTGACCCGGCCGGTCTGAATCTCGCGCCGTTTGCGGTGCGGAGCAAGAACGTCGCGCTCGAACCATCGCCGCAAGCGAACAGTTTGCGCGTCGGTTCGGCGATCGAGCCATGCCGTCAGGCCGCGCTCAGTGAAGACCACCTCGCGGCGACCCGGCAATGTGCGCAGGCCGTCCCTGCCTGCGATGGCGCGCACGCGTTCGGCGTTGGTTGCGTTGCCGCGCAGGTCCAACACCGCGAATAGATCGTCGGCGACCAGATAAACATCGTCATCGTCGAACAGCACACGCACCTGGTGGCCGTCGAATTCGTAATAGCTGCCGTTCCATGCTGCGTACGGTGCATCGCGCATCCAGCGCCACATCGCATCGCCGCCGCGCCAAAGCGGCCAAAGCAGCCATAAGCCGATTAGAGGTGTGATTAACACCCATTTCGCGGCGCTCGGCGTGTCGGCGATTTCAAACAGGATCCAGCGCACCGCGATCAACGCCGTGAATGCAGCCCATGCGATCCAGCCCCAGCGAACGAGGCGGGCGTCAGGGTCGGCCGAAAGGCGGGGAAGGGCCATGACTACTCGGTGGTGTGTCTTGATCGCTCTCTTAGCGCGACCGCTCGTCGGTCTCGAGACGTAACGGTGCGGCAGCGTATCTGACACCGCCCTGACCGCAGAAACAAAAGTACACGTTTCGCCGGGGACAAGCGGCCGCTTCCGGGTGACGAGAGGCACGCCGCCGCTGCTGTTCCTTGCCGCTCGCGCTTCCGGATGAACGGCGCCGCCCGAAGACCTCAAGGTTGACTCGCAAATCGCCGTTATTTGCGAGGAATGCCCCACACAGCCAGGCGCGAACATCCGACGGTGTGCGGAATGAAACCGGAAAGACGTTGCGATGATTTGCATGACAGAACCAACGGCTAAAGAAACAGCAGCGCGATCGAGTGGCGTGCGCGGGTTCACGCTGATCGAGCTGCTCGTGACCCTGACGATCGCCGCGATCATTGCATCGGCCGCGATCCCGTCCTTCACGTGGTCGATGTCGGCTTATCGGATTTCCAGCCAGGTCAACGGCTGGATCGGCGACATGCAGTTTGCGCGCGCCGAGGCGATCAAGCGCGGCCAGACCGTCACGCTCTGCATTTCATCGAACGGCACGTCCTGCGCCACCGGCACGACGAGCTGGAACAACGGCTGGATTGTTTTCGCCGACGCGAACGGCAACGCGACGGTTGATGCCGGCGAGGCGGTGCTGCGAAGGCAAACGCTGCTGACCGGTGGCAATGCCCTCACTGCCGACAACAGCGTGCGCGCGATCACCTTCAATCGTGACGGGTTTGCGGTGGGCCTTCCTGCCGGCAACGTGACGTTGACCTTGCGCGACTCGACTACGGCGAGCGGACTTACCCGCTGCGTCGCGCTCACTACCGTCGGCCGCACTTCGGTGCAGCACGCCGGAACCGGAAACTGCTCGTGATCCTCGCGCGCAGCCCGCTCGTCAACCGGTCCGCATCGAGCGGCTTCGGTCTGATCGAAGTGATGATCGCCGTGGTAGTGATCGCGGTCGGCCTGCTCGGGTTCGCCAAGATGCAGGCGCTGGCGCTTGGCAGCACGCACAACTCCGGCACGCGTTCGCTCATCGCGCTCCAGGCATCCGCCCTCGCGGGCGCAATGCGCGCCAACGAAGCCTACTGGGCCGCCGGGCTCGCGCCGGCGAGTTTCACCATTACCGGCTCGACCATCAGCGATACGACCCTGAACGGTCTCACGACCAATTGCACCGCCGCGGTGTGTTCAGCGGCGCAGGTGGCCGCCTTCGATGTGAAGAACTGGGGCGCCAGTCTGGCCGCGATGTTCCCGAGCAGTACTGGTTCGATCGCCTGCTCCACCGTGGTCGGGTCGCCGGTTACCTGCACGATAACCGTCACCTGGAGCGAGAAGACCATCGCCGTCAATGCGGCGACCGCCTCGGGCAGCGGCCCGGCAACGCTGAATTACACCTTGCTGGTGCAGCCATGATTCATCGCTCTCTCGCGCGCCAGGCCGGCATGGGCCTGATCGAGTTGCTGATCGCAATGTCGGTCGGCCTGGTCATCGTGGGCGGCATGCTGTCGGTTCTTTACAGCTCCCGCAACACATCGCTTGCACAAACCGGGTTTGCACAGTTGCAGGACGACCAGCGTCTTGCGCTGATGATGTTGACCAACACCATCCAGGGCGCGGGTTACTTCCCGAATCCGCTCACCTCGACATTGAGTACCGAGCTGCCCGCGAATTCCACGTTCGCCAATGCCGGGCAAAGCGTCGCTGGCACTACCGGCGCCGCAGCGCCGGGCGACTCACTCATCGTGCGCTACGAAGCGGGCACCGCCGACGGCACGATGGACTGCAACGGCCGCGGCAACACCTCCGGCGCCAACCTGATGCTGGTCAACACGTTCAGCGTCGACGCGGCCGGCAACCTGCTGTGTTCGGTCAATGGTGCTGCGGCGCAGGCGCTGGCCGCCAGCGTGCAGAACTTCCAGGTCTTCTACGGCGTCGACACGACCGCCGACGGCTCGGTCGATCGTTACATCGCCGCTAACGCGATGACCACCGCGAACTGGAAGAACGTGGTTTCGGTACGCGTCACATTGACGTTCGTTAACCCGCTTGCCGGTCAGGCGGGCCAGCCGGCGACCCTCGCGCCGATCACTCAAGTCATCGCCCTTCTGAGCCGAGTATGAGATCGCCTGCCGTTTGCCTGCCGAATCCGCAGCGGGGCGCAGCCCTAGTGATTGCGATGCTGGTTCTCCTGATGCTGACGTCACTCGGGGTGGCGATGTTTCGCAGCTTCGGCCTGCAGGAGCGCATCGCCGGCAACACACGTGAAAAGCAGCATGCGTTCCAGGCGGCACAGAGCGCGCTTCAATTCGGTGAATGGTGGCTGATCCAGGGCAACGCGAACACGGGCATTGCCTGCTCGGGAGCGCTCGCCGCGACGCAAGTCTGCTCGAACGCGGTGGCAATGGCGACGCTGACCACTGCGCCGTGGTCGATCGGATCGACGTACGTCCCCATCAATGTCAACGGCAGCCCGCCGCTGACGGTCTCGACCAGCGGTGGCGTCGGCACCTATTACGCCGCGCCGCAGCTCTACATCAACTACATGGGCCTCGCCCCGAGCGGCCAGGCACGTGTCTACCAGGTGACCGCCATCGGCAACGGTGGTGACGCGAATTCCATTGCCGTGGTTCAAAGCACCTATTCGGTGACCACAGGCATCCAGGACTTAGGAGGCCTCTGATGGCGACCTTGATTTCCAACCTCGGGGCAAGGGCGCGCCTTGTTTTGCTCGCGCAACTCGTCACGATCGCGCTGCTGCTGCTCTATCAGGTTTCGGCGCGCGCGGTCGTCATCCAGGACGACCTGACGCAGGCCTCGGCCCAGCTCAACTGGCGCGCGCTCAACGGTGCGTGCCTCACCGCGGGCGACAACACCGGAACCGTTCCCGCGTGTTCAGGCCTCGCGTATTACATCGGCGATCCGAACGCGCTTTCGGGTGGCGCGACCGGAACCCTGCCCGATGTGGCTGGCAGCGGCGCGCTGCGTTTCACCGACTGGTACTCGCAAAACGGCGCGGTCGTCTCGAACTTCACGTTTCCCGCCAACCAGGGTGTCAACGTCATCTTCACGACCGTGACCTACCTGGGCGACAGCGGCGGGGCGGGGCGCGACGGTGCGGACGGAATCGGCTTCTTCCTGATGGACGGCGCGAAGGATCCGAACCTCGGTGCCTGGGGCGGCAGCTTGGCTTACTCGTGCTCGAACGCCAACCCGCCGTACGACGGCCTGGTGGGCGCATATCTCGGGCTGGGCATGGATGAGTACGGCAACTTCCTGAACGAAGGCGACAACACCAACACCGGCTTCGGATATCAGCCGGGCCGTATCGGTCTGCGCGGCGCCGGCAATGTCGCCTGGTCGTGGCTGAACGTGAACTATCCGGCCTACTACCCGTCGACGCTGCCGTCGAACAAGCGGCAGGCCGCTGTGCAGAACACGTGCAGGACCGGCTACCTCTGGGACTACTCGACCGGCAACGGCACCCAGACGACCACCACCGTGATGAACTACCTGGCCTTGCCGAACGGCTACAAGGTGCTGCCTGGGTCGACGCAGATCGCCAATGAAGCAGCGGTCAAACGCTCCGACGGCACGCCGATCACCTACAACCTGCAGGTGACGCAGGACGGACGCCTCAGCCTCGCCTACAGCTACAACGGTGGCGCGTACCAGCCGGTGCTGACCAACCAGTCGATCACTGCCTCCAACGGCCCGATGCCGTCGAGCTTCCGCTTCGGCTTCACGGGTTCGACCGGTGGCAGCCGCAACATCCACGAGATCACCTGCTTCAAGGCGCAACCTGCCGAGCAGGCGGATTCGTCGGCGGGTATCAACACCCAGCAGACCGCGCAAGTGCAGGTCGGTACCCAGGTCTATCTGTCGTTCTATCACTCCGCCAACTGGTGGGGTCAGATGACCTCGCAGAACCTGGTCTACAACAGCTCGACCAGCACCGTGAGCATCAGCCCGACCGTCAACTGGGATGCGAACTGCGTGCTGACCGGAGGACTGTGTGCGGCCACTAGTGCGACCGGGTCCGCACAAGCTTCGGCCAGCCGGCAGATCGTGTCGTGGAGCGGCACACAGGGCATTCCATTCCAATGGTCCAGCCTGACCACCGCGCAGAAGAATGCGCTGGATGCGGGCGATGCCACGCCATTCAATTCGAACCGCCTCGACTACCTGCGCGGCGATCGCACCAACGAGATCAACGCCGCGGGCACTGGCCTGTTCCGCGCGCGAACCAGCGTGCTGGGCGACATCTTCCACTCGACGCCAACGTGGGTCGGCCCGCCGGGCGCGCCGTACGCCATCACCTGGAGCGACAACCTCTATACGTCTGCCACGCCGGCGGAAAATCTCACCGGCGCGCAAACGTATCCGGCGTTCGCAACCGCCAATGCCACACGCTTGAACATCGTTTATGCAGGCGCCAACGACGGCATGCTGCATGGCTTCCGCAGCGGCTCATATGACGGCGTGGTGAGCAGCACCAACCCGCTTGGCAACTACGTCAACAACACGACTACGCCGAATGACGGCCGCGAGATGTTCGCGTTCGTACCGAACACGGTGCTGCAGAACATCCACAACAACACCACGTCGGCGCTCGACTACGCGTCGACGCAATACGCGCATACCTTCAACGTCGACCAGACCCCCGGCACCGGCGATCTCTTCTACAACAACGCATGGCATACGTGGCTGGTAGGCAGCCTCGGACCCGGCGGCAATGCGATTTATGCGCTCGACATCACCAACCCGTCGAATCTCTTGGAAAGCAGTGCCGCCGGTGTCGTGATCGGCGAGTGGAACTCGACGACGCTCAGCTGCGTCAACGTCACCGGCTGCAATACGCACCTCGGCAACACCTACGGCACGCCGGTGATCCGCCGCTTCCACAATGGGTCGTGGGGCTTCGTGTTCGGCAACGGACTGGCCAGTTCCACCGGCCACGCCGGCGTCTACATCATGCTGGTCAATCCATCGAGCGGCGCGATAACCGCGTACTTCCTCGACACCGGTTATTCCGCCTCCAACGACCCCACCGGGGCAAACCGTCCGGACGGCATGACGTTCGTCACACCGGCCGACCTCGACGGCGATCACATCGTCGACTATGTCTATGGTGCCGATGCATTCGGCAACATGTGGCGGTTCGACGTCACCAGCTCCAATCCGTCGTCGTGGTTCGTCTCCAAGTACGGCTTCTCGACTGCGACGCCGCTGTTTTCGTCGCCGAACGGCCAACCGATCACCACCAAGCCGGTGGTCCTTTCAACGCCGGCCGCGAGCGGCAACAATCGCCTGCTGGTCGACTTCGGCACCGGCCAGGAGATCCCGCTCTCGCTCACCGGCGCGACCACGTACGCCAGCGGCACCCAGAGCCTGTACGGCGTGTGGGACTGGGACATGGCCAACTGGAACACGCTGTCGGCAACCGTGAAGTACGCAAGCAAGTCCGGCAGCCGCACGATCGTGCAGACCAACCTGCAAGCGCAGACCATCACGCTGCTGTCATCCGGTACCAGTACCGCACCGGCGACGCGCACGGTTTCGAACAACGTGGTTTGCTGGTCCTCCAGTACCACATGCTCGAGCGGCAACACCCGGTACGGCTGGTATATCGACCTGCCCACCAGCGGTGAACAGGTCATCTACAACCCGATCGTCTATTCCGGCGCCTTCATCGTCAATACGACCGTACCGGCGGGTAATTCGGCGTTTGCTTGCTCGAGCCTGTTACCGACCGGCTGGACCATGGCGCTGTCGCCCACCACCGGCGGCGCGTTGCCGAACTCGTTCTTCTCGGATGCCAACAACAACTTCGTCACCATCAACGGTTCGGTCGTCAGCGGCATCGCGCTGAACGCCACCGGTTCGCCGTCAGTGGTGACCGCCGTCGGCAACCCGTACCTGGTCAACCAGACGAGTTCGGGCGTCGGCACGGTCAACAAGATCAACCCGCCGGGTGGCACGCAAGGCGGCCGCCTAACCTGGACCCAACTGCGCTGACATGAAGAACAATCTGAATCCTGCCCGCACCGCGCGCGGCTTCTCGCTCATAGAGCTGATGGTCGCGGTCGCGATTGTTGCCTTGCTGACTGGAATCGCGGTTGCCTCGTATACCTTCCAGATCGCAAAATCGCGCCGCGCCGATGCGAAGTCGGCGCTGTTGGACCTCGCCGCCAGGCAGGAACGGTTTTTCACGACCAACAACACCTACACCAACGTTGCCGCCAGCCTCGGTTACGCGGCGTTGCCTGCTTCGCTTCCCGGTGGCGGGTCACAGACCACCTATACGCTGTCGATCACCGCGGTTTCTGCAACCTCGTTCACCGCGCAAGCCACCCGCGGCGGACCACAGGGCACCGACAACTGCGGCGACTACACGATCACCGATCGCGGCATCCAGGGCAACGTCAACAACACACAGGCAACCGCGCAGTGCTGGTAACTCGCGCCATGCGTTGAATCTGATTGCGCTTTCGACCGGTTCCACCTTCGAGCCGGTCGGATAGTTGCGATAGATCTCCTGTTTCATCGCCACCGGTGATCCGCCGCGGCGCAGGCTGAGCGTCGCCGAAATTTTCAATCCTGGTGGTGGAAACGCGCCTGCTTGCTGGGTACTCTGGCGGCTTCAGTTTCGAGCGAGATCTGCCGCCATGACTCACGTTGCCAAACCGATCAGCAGCGCAATCTGCCGCAGTTCCGCCGACAACATCGCGGTGCATGGGCTCGACCTGACGAACGAGATCCTCGGCAAGGTCGGTCTTGGACAGATGGCCTTCCTGGAGATCTACGGCCGCCTGCCGTCGGTCCAGGAATGCCGCGTGTTCGAATCCCTGATCGTCGCGCTGGTCGAGCACGGGCTGACGCCAAGCGTGCTCGCTGCCCGTCTGACGTATCTTGGCGCGCCGGAATCGTTCCAGGGTGCGATCGCCGCCGGCTTGAGCGGACTGGGCAACACGTTTGTCGGCAGCGTGGAAGGTGCGGCCCGCATGCTGCAGGAGTCGGCAGCGAACGCCGAGCCGGTGCAAGCTGCGCAGACGATCGTCGAAGGTTTTCGCACGCGCAAGGCGATCGTGCCGGGCATCGGTCATCCGATCCACAAGGATGTCGACCCGCGTTCAGAACGCATCTTCGCGATCGCCCGCGAAGAAGGCTTCAGTGGCGCACACGTGCGCCTGATGCGCCAGGTGGCGGTGCAGGCGAGCGAAACGTTCGGACGCCATCTGCCGGTCAACGTCTCAGGTGCGATCGGCGCGGTGGCGAGCGAACTCGGTCTCGACTGGCGCATCTGTCGCGGCATCGGCGTGGTGGCGCGCAGCATCGGCCTGGTGGCACATCTGTTCGAGGAGATCCGCAATCCGCTTGCACGTGAACTCTGGCTGCGTGCGGACGAAGAGGCGCAAGGCTGACGATGGATGCAGCGCTGACCCCGGCCGAAGTGCTTGCGCTGTATCCGCCGCACGAGGACACGATCCCGTCGATCCTGCGCAGTCGTTGCACCGTGCGCGCTTCAGATGAAGCGCTGCGGTTCGAATCGCGCTCGTGGACGTACGCCGACCTTGACCGTGCGAGTGACCTGCTGGCGGCGGTGGTGGGCGAGCACGGCGTGCGCAAGGGCGACCGGGTAGCGCTGATCGGGCAGAACAGCGACCTGGCGATCGTGCTGTTCCTTGCACTTGCGAAAGCTGGCGCGATCTTCGTACCGGTCAATCCGGCACTTACGACCGCCGACCTGCAATACATCCTGGCCCATTGCAAGGCGCGGCTGGTTGTTGCCGCCAATGCGGAAGAAGAGCGGGTGCGGACGATCGCGGCCGGACTTGTGCAATCGCCGGCGGTAGTCAGCACCGATGATCTCGGCGCAACCCGTGGCAGCGCCGGCGAAGTGATCGGGACAATCGCCGCGCTTGCACGCGGGGGGCGATTGGCGGTTTCGCTCACGGGTGATGATCCTGCGGTCGTGATCTACACGTCGGGCACTACCGGGTTGCCGAAGGGCGTACTGCACAGTCACCGCAACTACGTGTGGGCCGGCGAGGCCTTCGTCGAGCGGATGCGGCTGCAACCATCCGACCGGCTGCTGACGATGCTGCCGTTCTTCCACATCAATGCGCTGTTCTATTCCTGGGGCGGCGCGCTGGCGGCCGGCGGCACATTGATCACGGCGGCGGCTTTCAGCGCCTCGGGTTTGTGGGACCTTGCGGCGGAGTGCGGCGCGACCGAGTTCAACACCATCGCCGCGGTCGGCAACATCCTCGCCAAACGCCCGCGCAGCGAGTTCAACCCGAACCATCGCATCACCAAGATCTACGGCGGGCCGATCAGCGCCGAGATGTGCGCGGTCTTCCAGAACGACTTTCACATCCCCGACCTGATCGAGGGGTACGCCATGTCGGAGATACCGGGCGCGTGCAACAACCCGTTCGACGGCGTGCGCAAGATCGGCAGCATCGGCAAACCGGCGCGCCATCCGCGCCTGGGCGGGACCTTCGTGCAGATGAAAATCATCGACGACGATGGGCGCGACCTGCCAGCGGGCCAGACCGGCGAGATCGTGGTCAAGACGCCGATCGTCATGCTCGGTTACCTCGATGATCCGCAACAGACCCGCGCGGCGTTCGTCGACGGCTGGTTTCGTACCGGCGACGTGGCGTGGCGCGACGAGGAGGGTTACTTCTACTTCGTCACGCGCAAGAAAGACATCATCCGCCGCCGCGGCGAGAACATCTCGGGCGCCGAACTCGACCGGGTGCTGATGCACCATCCCGATGTCCTCGAAGCGGCCGCCATCGGCGTGCCGTCGGAACTGGGCGAAGAGGAAATCATGGCCGTGCTGGTGGCCCGCACGCCGCAGCACCCATCGCCGCAGTCGATCATCGATTGGTGCGCGCAGCACCTGGCCGCGATGAAAGTGCCGCGTTACGTGGTGTTCATCGACACGATGCCGCACTCGGCATCGCATCGGGTGGCCAAGTTCCGTCTCAAGGAAGACAAGTCGCTGTTTACGCGTGCGTTCGATCGCGAACGCAGTGGCAGACAACCCTAGTGTGCTGTCGCAGAAATACGTTTCGCTAGACGCTCGATCTTTTGCAGGATCGAATCGGCGGTGGCCACCCAGCGGAAGGGCGTGGCATCGGCGTTGTAGCGCTGCACGAACAAGTCGATCTGCTGCTTGAGTTGGCGCACGCTGGTAAATGAGTTGCGGCGGATGGCACGCGCGGTGATCAGCGCAAACCAGCGTTCGACCTGGTTCAGCCACGAGCTGTAGGTGGGTGTGAAGTGCAAGTGGAAGCGCCGATGGCGCGCCAACCAAGAGTTGACCTTGGCGTGCTTGTGGGTGACGTAGTTGTCCACGATCAGATGCAAGTCCAACTGGGGCGGGGTCTGCTGGTCGATCTGGCGCAGGAAGTCGAGGAACTCCTGGTGCCGATGCTGGGCGCGAACCCGCGAGATCACTTGGCCGTTGGCCACGTCGAGTGCGGCAAACAGCGTCGTGGTGCCGTGCCGAACGTAGTCGTGCGTGACGCCCTCGAGGTAGCCCAAACCCATGGGCAGCACCGGCTGCGTGCGCTCCAGCGCCTGGATCTGGCTCTTCTCGTCGACGCACAGCACCAGCGCGTGATCGGGTGGGTTCAGGTACAGCGCCGTGATGTCGCGCACCTTCTCCACAAAGGCCGGGTCATTCGACAGCTTGAAGCTGCGTGCGCGGTGCGGCGCGATGCTGGCGGCACGAAACAGCCGATGCGCCATGTCCTTGCTGATGTTCGCTTCGGCGGCGAAGCTGCGCACGCTCCAATGCGTTTGCTTGGCGGGTCGAGTCCGTAGTACTTGATTCAACAAGTCCGCCACGCGCTGATCGTCCAGCGTCCGCGGTCGACCGGGGCGGGGTTCGCTGCGCAATCCGGGCAGCCCTTGCTCCACATACCGTGCACGCCACTTGCGAATCGTCGGCTGTGACACGCCAAGCTGCTCGCCAATGGCCCCTGGTCCGATCCCATCGGCCGTCATCAGCACAATGCGCACACGTTGTGCCACCGCCTGCGCGCTGCGGCGCGAGCGCACCACCTTCTCAAGTTCGGCGCGCTGTTCCTGGCTCAGAGCGATCGCTGCGTCGGCACGCACTTGCATGGTCGGTCCCCGGTCGTCAATGTACCGGAGACCATGCAAGAACCATGCAAGTTATTTATGCGACAGGATACTAGTACCGCTCAGGCGCCGTTGAAGTGCTTCTTCATGGCGGCGACACCCAGCGCCGCCATGCCGCTCACCGGGGCCGCCACCTCGTTCGGCAGCAGGTCGATGATCCAGCGCAGCGTGCTGCCGGTGGTGCCGCGCTCGAGGACCTCGACCGATGCGTTGTAGTGCGTGGCACGGCCCCCGACGATCGCGTAGGCGAGGCGGCGCGCCTTGTCGTCGCAATCGACCAGCAACTCGCGCGCGACCAGCCCGTTGGCGAACGTGACGACGCGCGCGTCGCCCTCCAGTTCGCATTCGGTGACAAAGCCCGGCACCAGCCGCGTCGGCAGCGCGCCGAAGTCGCGCACTGCGTCCCACACATCGGTGGCGCTGGCGTCGAGCGGAACATCGTTGCGGATCGAAGCCATGAATTGCCTCCTGAGTCTCTGGCTGCCGCCATCCTAGCCAGGCGCGCCGGGCCGAACTTTGCAAATCTTGCGCTTACACTGCGCGCCACTTCGGGCGGGTTCGAATCAACGGAGGCTTTACGCAAACGTTGCGCCGATTGCTGCTGATTGTTTCGGTCGTGCTTGGTTCATGCGCAAGTCTTGCGCCGGTGCCTCCGGCGGCGCGCGCGGATCTCGCTGCCAGTGGCAAGTTGCGCGCGGCGATCAACTTCGGCAATCCGGTCCTGGCGCAGAAGGATCCGGCGACCGGCGCCGCGCGCGGCATCTCGGTCGATCTCGCGCGCGAACTTGGCAAACGCCTGGATGTGCCGGTCGAACTGGTGCTCTTCGACGCCGCCGGCAAGGTGTTCGACGCAGCGCAGGAGAATCGCTGGGACGTCGCGTTCCTGGCGATCGATCCGGCGCGGGCAACGGAAATCACCTTTACCGCCCCTTACGTGCTGATCGAGGGCACCTACCTCGTACCCGCCGACTCGCCGCTGCGCACGATCGAGGATGTCGATCGCGACGGTGTGCGCATTGCCGTGGGCAACAAGAGCGCGTACGACCTTTTCCTCACCCGTACGCTCAAGCACGCGCAGCTGGTGCGCGTGCCAACGTCACCGGCGGCGATCGAACTATTCCTGCACGAGAAGCTCGACGCCGCCGCGGGGGTCAGACAACCGTTGATCGAGTTTGCGAAAACGCGCCCGGACGTGCGCGTGATGGATGGCGGCTTCATGGCAATCGAGCAGGCGATGGGGACGCCGAAGCGCAACGCGGAAGGTGCGCGTTATCTCGCGGCGTTTGTCGAAGAGATGAAGGCGAGCGGGTTGGTTGCGCGGGGACTCGAGCGCAGCGGGCAACGCGACGCGGTGGTCGCGCCGCCGGCTGTGTCGCGTTAGAACGAGCAGGTGGCGCAGGTTGCGTCGGCCGCCAGCGCGGTCGGACGGGTTGCCACGACTTCGACCGGGGCAAGCTGGACGAGGACCTGAGGCGCGGCGGACTCGACCGCGCCGGATTCGTCAATCACCACTTCGATCCGGCCGGTGCGGGTTCCGCCTTTGAACGATCGGTTGGCCGACCGCGATCGATCCAAGGGCAATTCCAGCGGTGCGATAGGCCGCTCGAATTGCCCGAGCCAGAATGATTCGACCGCCGCCAGCTCATCGGCGGTCTCTGCCTGTTTCAACCTGGCGTAGCCGCTGAAGGCCGGCGGCGCCTTCAGCTCGCAGGTCCGGCCGCGGCGCACAGCGGCATAGAAGGCAGCGAGCTCTTCCAGGATGACGTTCGCCGACCAGCCGTCGCAAACGATGTGATGCGCGGTGATACGGTATTTATTCATCCGAATCCACGGGCGGATGAGCAGGATCGCCGCACCGGTCGTGCCGAGAAAATTCGCGGCGAGCGCACCGATGAACAAAAAAACAACGTTCGCCAACGGCGTGGCCTCGCCTTTGACGCTGATGTGAATGCCGCCGGAGACGACGAAGAGCGAGCCGACGAGCGTAATGAAGCTGAAGTAATCATGCGCTGCATGGGCAAGGCTGGCGGTGTCGCGCAAAACAAAAAGATAAATCCCTGCCGTGATCACGCCGAGGCCAAGCGCGACTTTCGGATAATGTTTCTCCCACCAACGCGGCGCCATCACCGGGGCAAGTGCCATCGCGCCGAGCAGCAGTGCAAAAGGC